>VFSW01016027.1_pt1 | contig 10259 bp, 12 predicted proteins | sample 5358111 | NCBI WGS metagenome assembly VFSW01 (sample SAMN11554181, study PRJNA540505) | mine drainage metagenome | isolation source: sediment from site ElyBrook_90M | place: USA: Ely Copper Mine, Vershire, VT | collected 2017
GTCGCTGCCCGTCTTGATGACCGGCGGGACGAGGACGACGCCGATGTTGTTCTTCCTGCACGCCTCGCGCGTGTAGGGCGCCTCCCAATGGTTCTTGGGGTTGGTCTTGGGGGTGGTGCCGTCGAACGACATGTAGAGGTTCGATACTCCCGCCTCGTGGAGCCGCCCTGCGAGGGACGGGTCGAGCGCGAGGTTGATCCCGTTGGTATTGAGCTGGACGTGGTCGATGCCTTCCTCGTGCATCATCCTGATTATCTGCGGAAGCTCTGGGCGGATGGTCGGTTCGCCGCCCGTGAGCTGGACCGAGTTACCTGGGACGGGCCTCTCGGCCTTTAGCGTCCTGGCCATCTCCCTGACTTGGTCCATCGTGGGCTCGTAGACGTAGGCACCCTCGAGGCCCTTCTTGACGTAGAAGAAGCAGTACCAGCACGTCAGGTCGCACCTGTTCGTGATGATGATGTTCGAGAGGCCGGTGTGTGAGAGGTGGTTTGAGCATAACCCGCAGTTCGCCGGGCAGGAGCAGACGTCCATGGGCACGTTGGGCGCATGGGTCCCTTTCCCGTCCTTCCAAAAGCGGGCAAACTTGGCGTACATCTGGTAGTCGCCGAAATAGAGCTCCTCGGTCTCCCCGTGCTCTGGGCACGTCTTGGTCATGAAGACCTTGTTATCGCGCTCGAAAACTATCGCCGGTAGGATCTTGTTGCAGTCAGGGCAAATGGACTGCGTCTGTCGGATGAATCTTCCCTTTGCGCTCTCCTTTCTGAGGTCCAGGGAGATATCTACAATCTGAGCCATTGTCTTTTAGCGCAGCGTGAACAGGATATAAGCCTTTTAACGTCTTCTACGGTAAGAAGTGAAATACACGCTCGCGGGCTCTGTCCCGTTCTCCGATGGCCCTTCCACAGGCCCAGCTTCAGGGCGATGGGCGTGCTTAAATTCCTCGGCGCGACTGCCATCCGCATCTCTCGACATGAGAAAGGCAATCACGCGGATGCAAGGGGCAATAGCTATCGTCGTAATCGTTGTGGCAGTTGCAGCGGGGGTCTACTCCCTCAGCCCAGGGAAATCTCAATCCGGTTCCAGCCTCATTCAGATATCAATCATAGAGACTGACCCGGTCAATCAAGTAGACAGTCTCAGCCCAGTGAACATCACAGTCTCCCACGACACCAATGTCACATTCGTGATTCAGAATCATGACGACGCGCCGCGCGCGTTCGAGATAGCTGCATTCAATGTGAATCAGACTATCGGCTCCGGCGCGACTGAGCGAATAACATTCACCGTCGGGCAGCCGGGCGTCTTCGAAATATTCGTTCCTCCAAGACCGGCGTCCATCGGCCTGAAGGCAAGTCCATCGATTATAGGATATCTCATAGTCAAATAGTTCCTCGCATTTGGTTTCTTGAGCAATTCAATACACCCGTCCTGACAACGCCCATGCCGCCGCTGAATGGAGTCTGGGCCTCCAAAGCAGGCTGTCGCTTCACACAGTCGTATCGGAAGTATTGGTCCTCTGCGAATACAGCGAGAGACGCCGTTTCATGCGAATTCGAGGGGTCACGCCGACCTTTTGTAGATGATCCGAAGAAGGTTGACACCAAAGCTCTAATAGCAGGCACGCCCAACGTGCGTGCGTCCGCCGGAAAACGAGAACTTAGGTGGTCTTTAATCCAAAAAAGAGCGTTCGTCCTGGTCACAGTCTACAGCGATGCCGACCGGACCGGTCTTTTCGAGATTCGTGACATCCCTTCCGTGACGCAGGTCGATATTGTCCTCGGGGCCTTCGACGCGGTAGTGACGGTGGAGGGCGAAGACGAGAAGGCAATCGAGAAGGCGGTAGCGAGCATCTCAAGGACGAGGGGAGTGAAGGAGGCCAAGCCCCTGGTAGAGGTCCACACCTCCCACGGCAACCTGAAGCCAGTCATAGGCCGCCGCGCCTAGCAGCTCCCGGACAGGCATCACGCGCCACCTTCTTCGCCTGCGAGCTTGATTGCCCGGATGCCTAGCTTAAGTATCGCGCTTCGCTCGAGCAGACTTGCCGTGGTTAGCCTGCCTGGCTTGGCATTCAGCAGGAAGGAGGGGACAATCCTGCGCGCGTTGCAGGAGGACTTGCTCATCGTCAGAGAGACCGAGCAGGAGATCCCGGCTTTGGTCGCGGCCGTGGCTGAGGGCGACGCGGCATCATGCCGAAGCAGGAGGGACAGGATATTCGAGCTCGAGTCGAAGGCGGCCGACGCGAAGCGAGACCTCAGCGCGCAGATAGCCGAGGGGGCTTTCTTCGGAGGCGTGAGGGAGGACATGATCAACCTCATCGACAAGATTGAGAAGATCGCCGACAAGGCGAAGGACGCTGCCCGCCTCATCACTCTCGCAGACGTGACGGACGAAAAGGCGCGTGACATCCTCCGTTCTGAGGACATGAGGCAGTTTCTCGCAAACCTCGACATGGCGGTGGTCGCGCTCCAGCGCCTCATCCAGGCCTTCGAAGTAGACCGCAAGACCGTCCTCGAGCGCGTGCACGCGGTCGAGGAGTACGAGGAGGCGGCGGACTCTTTCAAGCAGAACATACTGGCCGCCCTCTTCGAAAGGTCCAGGGGCATAGACCCCGTGACCGTCATCCTTGTGAGGGACTTCGTCTTCTGTGCTGATGACGTCGCGGACAACGCTGAGCATGCGAGCGACGTCGTGCTCGTCCTAGTCGCGAAGGGCTATGGATGAGACCGTCGCGCTCCTCCTCGCGGGGATCCTGACCTTCGTCTTCGGCTGGAACAACAGCGCGATACTCATCGGGAACGAGAGGGGTTCGGGGACGCTCTCAGGCCGCGAGTCAACGATCATCTGCTCGATCGGCATAATCCTTGGGGTGGCGCTTGAGGGGTCGAAGATGCGCGGGAGCCTGGGAGGGACCATAACCGGCCAGGCCACCGACGCCGTGGTGCTCGCGACGCTCGTGGTCTCGATAGTCCTGACGATGGGGTTGACCCTTGCCGCGATCCCGGTCTCCTTTAGCAACACGATGGTCGGCGCCTTCGCCGGCGCTGCATTCGCGTCCTCTTTCGTGCTCAGGGTGGGCGACCTTGCGACCATCATCGTGTTCTGGGGGGCCGCCCCGCTCGCGACGATGGGCTTGACGTTCCTGGCCTACAGGCTGATTGCAAGGGGGACGTCGAGCTGGAGCCTCCTCTCCGTGGATGCGTTCAACCGGGCGGGGGTGGGAGCCGTGTCGCTGGCCCTCGCGTACGTGCTCGGCGCGAACAACGTCGGGCTGATTTACGGGACAGCGCTAGCGACGACGGGCGGGCAGTCCTCCCTGCCTCTCGTCCTCGCACTCGCAGCCTCGGCGATCGTCGGTATCGCCCTTTTCGGCAGAGGGAACGTGGCCGGGACGGTAGGCGACAGGCTGCTGTCCCTCTCGCCTCAGGGAGTCCTCGCGGCGTTCAGCGGGAGCATCGTCATGATGTGGGTCGCCACCCAGCTTAGCATCCCGATATCCGTGAGCCAGTGCCTCTTGGGCGGGATGTTCGGGGCGGCCTTCACGAAGAAGATCGCCATCGTGAATCGGAGGCTCTCGCTGGAGGTGGTGTCGTCTTGGGTCGTGATCCCGCTAGCCGCTTTCGCGCTCGCGGCCGTCCTCGTCCCCATATTGTGATTCACGGACCAGAGGGCGAAAGCTTTGAGACCTGGCCGGCCTAGGCTAGCCGAGAGGATGTCTCGTCTGCTTGAGCGTCAGTGACCGGGCATCTATGGCGCTCGAGGGCCTTGGCCTCACGAAGACCGAGATCCGCAGCTACGCGGCCCTTCTTGCAGGGGGGACCATGGCCGCGAGCGAAGTAAGCCGCGCCGCGAGGGTCCCTTACTCGAAGGTCTATCAGGCGCTCGAGTCCCTCCACAAGAAGGGCTGGGTCGAGAGGCAGCGGAGCCGGCCGATACTCTACACGGCCAAGCCCCCGGCAAGCGCCCTCGAAGAGCTGAGGGCCCAACACGAGTCGGAGACGCGCGAAAGGGAAAAGGTGGCGCTGGTCGAGCTCGTCAACATCTATGAGAAGAAGGGCGAACAGGAGCGGCCCGAGATCTGGATCCTCAGGGGCACCGCGGAGATACTTGCTCGGGTGAAGAACACTGCCCTGAACGCGAGGGACGAGCTGCTCCTGGCACTCCCGGTCGGCATCGCCCCCTACGCAGACCAGGTCGCGTCGCTTCTCGCAGGCATCAAAGAGAGGGGCGTGAAGATATCGATCCTGACCTCGCTGGGCATCCCGGAGGAGTCCTTCTCTGCGCTATCGGCGGCTGCAGAGGTGCGGACGAGGAGGATGATGTTCGGCGGAGGGGTCATCGCAGACTCCAAGGAGGTCGTCCTGCTCCTAGGCGGAGGAGAGAGTGCTAACTCTGCCCTCGCGATCTGGGCAGCCCACCCCGGGCTCGCCAGCTTCGCGCGAGACTACTTCAGGTTCCTCTGGAAGTCGCGGGAGACCGTGAAGGAGAAGGCCTAGGCGGGCCCGAGGGTGAGCGGCATTATGTGAGATGCCCTCCTTGCACGAGGATCAAGAGCATCGTCGCATAGAGCACGACCAAGCTGACCACCAGTGTCTTCTCCACCCTGAGACCGGAGGCTACGCTCATCCCCGCCCCCACTATGCCGGCTCCCCAAGCCTGGAAGAACGCGAACATCACAGTGACGGCGGTGCTTGAGGCGAAGATCGACAGTGGGAAGGCCGCCGATGCCGGAGAGCCTGCCGCGTAGAGGAAGTGCAGCCCGGCACCAAAGAGGCACAGCGGAATGAACGACAGCGCCGTCGAAGTGAGGAGGGTGACCACGTCCCCGCGCTCCTTGAACGCGACAGCCATGGCGAGATAGGCCGCTGCGGCGAGGGCGACGAGGCTAGCCGCGAAGGTGCCGACCGCCAGCAGAGCACTCCCAGAGGGAGAGAACGAAAAGAGGACGAGCTCGTTCCCAGAGGCCAGGAGGAGGCCGACGGCGACCGCTGACGTCGCTGCGAGGGTAGCGACGGCCCGTGACCTGGTCGATGTGAGCGGGACGATCAGGCTTCTCGGGACGAAGACCTCCCTCGCCAGGCCTCCGATCGTCCTCTTCTTCATCGCCTTCTCTATCCCCTGCATAGACTGCGCGGGGGTCTTCTTCTCGTCGTTGAGCTCGGCGTAGATCTCCTGCCCCAGTCGCGTGAGCGTGTACCTGCGTTCGGTGTCTCGCGTGACTATCTTCTCGAGCGTGTCCAGGTGGTGGTACAAGGAGCCGGTGCGCACCCCGAGCTCGTTTGAGAGTTCCTTCCAAGACCGGGGCTTCGCGGCGAGGAGCTCGATGATTCTCATGCGGACGGGGTGGTTGACAATCCGCATGACCTTGGCCGAATCAAGCCCCTCTTCGCTCAAGTGGAGCAACCTGCAATCACCATTCTAAAAGAGTGACGGAGCCGAGATCCGCTTTCCACGCTCGTTGGTTGCTAGAGACGCAGCCCGTAGGATTCTGCGAACGATTCGAACTGGTGGTAATGCGCGAGGTATTCGCAGCCCTTGGCGCTGACGACGTACTTCACGCCCTTCTCCTCCCGCTTCGCCATGATGAACCCAGCCGAGAGAAGCTGCGAGAGAAGCTGCTCGAGGCCGCGGTAGGAGAGGTTGGATCGCCGCATCAAGACCGAGGGGCTCGCTCCACCCTCCCCACTGGAGGTGAGCGCGACGGAGAGGACGTCCGCGATTATCTTGAGCCTGTTGCGATATTGTTGCAATCTGGTTCTTACACCGACTTGAGACTCATTCTTGCGCGCCTCGAATCATAGCAGGATGGAGAAGTACCTCTTTCTCGCGGCGTAGGCCCCTGCAAAGGCGAGTGTGATGACGATGATCGAACCCGCGAGGAGCGGGGCGTCGAGCGCCAAAGAGGACTGGATGTTGTGGACGATCTGCCCTGCGACTTGGATGAGGTGGAGCGAGAAATGCGGTATCGAGACGAGGAGCTGGATTGAGTTCGTGGTCGCGACGAGGACATACCTGGCCGGGTCGGAAGGAGTCGGATTGAGCACTTGGAGCGCTGAGGAGGCCTCGACGACCGGCACCCCGTCGAGGGTCACGTTCAAGGACGGATAGAGGGAAAGCGGCGCCGTCTTGCTCATGTTGATGAGGAGCACCCGCGGGCCGGTCACGTTCTCGCCTGAAATCGCGATCACCAGGCCGTTGCCGACCTGCTGCCCGACCGAGAGCGAGAACCTGGAGTCGAGGACGGTCGTGGACTTTAGGAGAGGAGTGATCTGGACGGTGGCAGGGATGGTGAGGTTGTCCACGGCGTCCTGTATCTGTGCCTCGACCTCAGACCCTGCGCTCATCGTCGTCACGGTCGTGGTCACCGTGTTCGTGACGACAGACTGAGACGTGCTCGACCCCTGGGACGCGCCGGAGTTCGTCTCGGAGTGCGTCGAGGACTCCCCCCTTGCGTTCGGGACTATCACGGCGAGCTGCGTGTTGGGGTCGCTGAGCATCACGAGGACAGGGCCGGACGCCTTGAAGGCGGCGATGTCGGAGACGTCGTATACCATCAGGCCGAGGAGGTAAGTGCCTGGGCTCACCTGGATGCTCGAATGCAACACCGCCGCGCCTCCCCTGTTGGTGGTCATCGACCCCAGGCTGATGCTCGACCCGTTGAGGACCAAGACCGCGCTGTATGCCGTCGACGGGTTGGCGTCTTGGAACCCGAGCACCACGTTCAGCAACGAATGCTCCGAGTCCAGCAAGACGACTGCGGTGCCGGACTTTGCGAACCTGTATCCGCTCGGGGCGTTGGTTATGACTGCGGGGGTGAGCTTGAAAGTCCATTCCGCGCCACTAGGTGTCCCGGTGGCGGTTGAGGATTCGGTCGTACTGGTCGAGGTCGTGCTGGTGGACGTGGCGTGGGTGCTGACGGTGAAAGTCGAAGGGACGCTCGCCATCACGGTGGTCGGCGCGTTGAAGCTCGTAAGGTCGACGACGCTCAAGCTGAGGAGGAAGCTCCCTGTCCCGAGCGCCGTGCTGGCCTCGGTGGTGGCGCCGCCGTGTTCGTTCGTCGTGTAGTCCCCTATCGTCCTCGAGGTCCCGTTGACGGAGAGGACGAGCGAGTAGTGCGTGCTGGGCTTCTGCCCGGTGAAGCCGAGGCTGAAGCGGATGCTTCCGTCCGCGACCGCGTATCCGCCTGCGCCCTTCCCGTAGAGATAGCCGATCGGCGCTGAGGAGTTCGCGACTGGGGCGAACTGCAACAGGTCGACCATATGAGGCGACTCCGAAGAGGAGGCGCTCGTCGTAGTGACTTCGCTCGCCGATGTCGTCGTAGTGTTGTGCTCCTCGTTGCCGCTTGAGCTGCTGGACGAAGGACTCCTGGTCGTCGTGGTCGTGCTAGAGGTCTGTGCCGTGACTGGAAGCGTGACTTCAATCGCCCTAGGGATGCTCACGGCCACGGGCGACGCCGTGTCCCCCGAGACGAAGACGAGGAGCCCTATCTCGTAGGTGCCTGGCGCGAGCGTGATGTTCCCCCTGAAGACGCCGCCGCCCATGGAGGTCGTTGTGACCGCCCCCGCGGTGACGTTCTGATCCGCGGTCTGGACCACGGTGAAGAACTGCGTGTCCGCCGCCCCGAGGAAGCTGGTCGTCACCGTCAGCTGATTGCCTGAGACGACGATCAGAGCGCCGCCTTCCCTGAAGGAGTAGTTTGAAGGGGCTTCCTTGTCGAGGTAGACCGGGAGGGGCACCAGGGTGTAGCTCAGGCCGTTCGCGGCGGCCGACGCGGTCGCGGGCGAGCTACCGTCGAGAGGCGAAGGGCTCGCCGCCCCGGGGACGGCGTAGACCACGAACCCGAAGCCCAGGAGAAACAGAATTGCAAGACTTGCAAGGATTTTCGACCCTGCGCGCGCTGGAATCATGCTTGTACGGCCTCTATACTCTTGCACCCCCTATAACCGGTGGCTTCCTGGAAGTGGATTATTGAAAGAATCTCAATGTCCTACGCTTTTGTGGCAAAAAAATTGCTATCGGAGCTCGCAGGATTTTTAATCCGAGGGGCGCTTGTCGTGTCGTGCCCCGTGAAGCAAGCTCCCTCGTCCGGGACATCCATGAGGCCCTCGATATCCCCGTCGAAGAGGCGGAGGCCTATGTCGGCGCGCTCATCGAGGGGAGATGCGCGCCGAGGGATGCGAAGGGGAGGGCAGTGGCGGAGTCCCTCTCGGCGCGCGGCATGCTGATACTTGACGCCAAGGGGCGATCCTACCTGCCGGTGCACCCCAGGATGGCGCTCTCGAACCTCTTCCGGGCATATGAGGAGAGACTGACAAGGCTGAGGAAGGACAAGCGGCTCCTCGTGGACAAGCTCACCCTCGAGCTGATCCCGCTGATGCCAGGCGAATCGAAGGGCACAAATGCCAGTGGTCCGAGGGGAGCACGAACGGCGACCAGTTGATTTCGATATGAGCGGCGTTAACAAGAGCGGCGGGGTAGAGCACAATCACGAGATAGTCTTCGCTGGCATGGTCAACGTCAACAGGGACAACTACCTCCAAGGGGTCGTAGACGTCTGGATCTGCAGGGGGTGCAAGAGGCTCTTCTGCGACGACAAGCGCTACGGTGAGCCGCTGAAGCCGAGCGTCGGCTTCGAAGAGGTGCCCGAGGACGAGCAGTGGGGGATACTGACCTGCACCGACATCAAGGGAGTCTACATGATGAGCCTGGGAGTCAAGCCGGGCAAGGTCTTGAAGCACACTTGCCCCAAGAACGGAGGCCAGCACGAGTTCGTGGTCAGGGACGACTGGACGATCGCGCCGGACGACGGGGAGACCGTCCACCGCCTGTTCCTCGTGAAGGACCACATCAACAAGGTCATCGAGGCGGGCTTCTACAAGCTGCGGATGCTGAAGTAACCCTTGTCGCCCATACGGTTGGCGGGTTCTGTCCTGGGGCTGGTCGACGGCGCTTGGGCAGCCTACATAGCCTTCGTTGCCCTGAACGCGACCTACAACTGTCCCAACGGCGGATGCCCGGCGTCGACTTTCGTGTTCGTGCCATTCGCCCAGGGGCAGGTAGCCGCGGGGGCCTTGCTCGTCGTCGTCTCGCTGGTCTCGTTCACCGGGCGCAGGCTGACGTTCGTCCTGGGCGCTGTGCTCTCCGTGGTCGTCCTTGCGACGCTGGCACTGGCTTGGGGGACCTACGCCAGCAACGAATCGATCGCGGTGGCAGCCCTCTCGTTGGCCTCACTTGCGGCTGACTCTGTGGCTTCGAGGCCCTCCAAGGAGCTCTCAGAGAGGGACAGCCCGCTCAACCTCCCGGTCTTCGGGTAGGCCTTATGCGGCACTTTAGATCCTGAAGGGCGACGGCTCCCCTTTCTCGAGGGAGCGCTCCACGTTCCGGCGGAGATGGGGTATGTCGATGCCGTGGTATTCCTTCTCGCTCCACTCGAGCTGCGGAAGGGCGCGCCTGTAGATGCCGAGGGCCACCTCGCGCTCGCCCCTCTGTTCGTGCACCAGCGCCGCGCAGACCAAGATCACCCCTTGGATGAGGCTTCGCTCCTCTCCCTTCGCGGGGCGCCAGACGGGCTCCAGCGTCTCGTGGCACTCCCAGTACCTTTCGGAGTTGAAGTAACCTATCGCCTCTTTCAGGACTTCCTCTTTGGGCTTGAAGGGAGGCGCCTCGTCTAGGCTCCGCGTGAACTCGACCTTCGAGAGCGGCTCCACCACCGCGACGAACAGCTCAAAGTCTTGGGCTGAGGGCGTGAAGACGTCGACTTCCAGAGCGCCGTATGAGGTCCACCTGGGGTGTCTTATGCCAGCCCCGAGGCTGGTCGCGATTGCCTTCAATGTCCCGAGCGACTTGTCCCTGTCGGCGTCCACGGGGACGACGCGGAGAAGGAAACGCTTGCGCTTCAACGTCGCAATCACTCGGAGCCGTCCGAAGATAGGTTTTTGGCTGCGCAGTCGCACGTCACCAGACGTGGGTGATGACCGCATTAGCCTAGTTGAATCGATGAAGATGATCTTGATTATGCGTTAGGGCGGAGGCGGGTAGGGTAGGGAGGGGGGAGGCGAAGCCCCCCCTGCTATATGGATTCGATGAATTTTGCAAGGTCTCTGATTTATCGGTTCTTCGTGCGTCAGTAGCATCTTGCCTATCTTCCGATTCTGAGGTCATATCTCTTGTATGCTAGGACTTGGGTACTAGCCTTCCGGTCCGTGGATTCTCCTATGTCGTCGTGGCTGAGTCTTTTATGGTTGCTGGATGGGCACTCTCCT
>VFSW01016028.1_pt1 | contig 10259 bp, 8 predicted proteins | sample 5358111 | NCBI WGS metagenome assembly VFSW01 (sample SAMN11554181, study PRJNA540505) | mine drainage metagenome | isolation source: sediment from site ElyBrook_90M | place: USA: Ely Copper Mine, Vershire, VT | collected 2017
CCGGATGTGACGCTGATGGATCTTCAGCTTCCGAAGCTGGGAGGAGTGGAGACGATTCGTCGGATTCGCGGGGAGTTTCCGCAGGCACGGTTTATTGTGCTGACGACCTTCGACGGAGACGAGGATATTTATCGCGCACTGCAGGCAGGCGCTCGAGCGTACCTGTTGAAGGGCATGCCGTTGGAAGAGTTGCTGACGACGATCCATGCAGTGCATAGCGGGAAGCTGCATATTCCGTCGTCGGTTGCGGAGAAGCTGGCCGAGCGTTTGAGCGGGCAGGAGTTGACGGCGCGGGAGTTGAGCGTGCTGGAGAGGATCGTTGCGGGACGGGCGAATAAGGAGATCTCGGCGGATCTTTTTATATCTGAAGCGACGGTGAAGACGCATATTAATAGCCTGCTGGGAAAGCTTGGCGTGGCGGATCGAACCCATGCAGCAACGGTCGCGATCCAGCGCGGTTTGGTGAGTCACCGATGATGACGATGCGGATGCGAGTGATTTGTTTAGCGATGGCGTGCCTGCTGCCGATGGCGGGAACAGTGAGTGCGCAGAAGAGTGGGCAAGGCCGGCGAGAGTGGCGCGCGGCGAGTCCGGCTGAATTGGCGGCAGTGCTTCCGGCGAGGGCTCCGGTGGAGAAAGAGCGCATCGAAACGGAGATGCGAACAGCGACCGGGGTGATCGATAGCCGCGGGAAGGTCGTTGCCGCGGTGGTGTTGATCACGGCTGGATATGCGGCGAATGGTAAGTACTCTCACTATCTGCTCGTGCAGAGCCCGGTGCGGATAGGAACCAACATTCTGCTTCCGGCGGGGAACTATGCGATTGGGTGGACTCGAGCACCGGACGGATTGGCCGTGCATATTTATGAGGCGGAGACTGGGGTGGAGCGCGGCACCGTCATCGCCCATCCTCTTGCGCAGCCGCTTCCGATTGTCTCGGTAAAGATCTGGCCGCCAGCGGAACACAACATCATTCAGATTGGCCGGTTTGCGCTGCCTTACACGATGGAATAGCAAGCTTCGCTGCGATGGCTGGGATATCACGGCCGCGAACGGTTGGCTGGAGATTGGAAGACAACCGTTTGACTAGAGTGTAAATGCGGTGTGATACTTCGGAGCTATGTTCGTTATGACGAAGTGGCCCGCTGCGTCCAATCGTGGAATGTTCTTCAAGCATGGTGCGCAGACGCACGGCGCTTTCCTTGCAGGTGGCCTTGTCCTGATCTTCGCAACTCTCACGCTTACCGGATGCGGTGGGAGCAATTCTTCTGGTTCCACCACACTGCCGCCGCCGACATTGCCTACCGCTGCGACACCCACGTTCTCACCGTCACCGGGCACCTTCGCGGCGGGGCAGTCGGTGACTCTTGCGGACACCACGAATGGAGCGACGATCTACTACACCACGGACGGCACGACGCCGACCACTTCGTCTAGTACCTATACGTCCGCGATTCCCTTTGCGGCCGATATGACGATCGAGGCGCTCGGCGTGGCCAATGGTTATACGGCAAGCACCGTTGCACAGGGAGTGTTCCGAGTGGCAGGGCCCTCTGTAAGTGTGGTGTTGAGTACCCACGATCAAACGCAATTAATGGCTGCGCAGGCGGCTACGCTCTTTACTGATACTACGGCCGGGACTAACAATATTGTTGTCGATGAGGGGCAGGCGTATCAGACGATTGACGGGTTTGGCGCGGCATTCACGGACTCTGCAGCTTACCTGTTGGAGCAAGTAGTTCCGTCAGCAAATCAGGCCGGAGTGCTGAACGATTTATTCACGCGCAACGGAGGTGGTATCGGACTTAGCTTCATGCGCGTGCCGATCGGGGCAACGGATATTGCGCGGTCGGTGTACTCCTTTGACGATATGGTCGCGGGTACGGATCCAACCCTTGCAAACTTCTCGATCGCGCATGACCAAGCCTATATTCTGCCGCTGATCTTGCAGGCCAAAGCACTTAGTCCGCAGATGAAGTTGTTGGCGAGTCCGCGGAGTGCGCCGGGATGGATGAAGTCCACTGCGTCGATGAACTCGGGCACGCTTCTCCCTACGGACTACGGCGTGTTTGCGGACTACCTGGTGAAGTATCTGCAGGCCTATAAAGCTGGCGGAGTGACATACGACTATCTGACGATTGAGAATGAGCCGCTGAATCAAACCACAGCGTATCCGAGCATGTATATGGATGCGCCGACTGAGCTGACGGAGTTGCGTGACTATGTTCTGCCCAAGATGGGAGCGGCCAATCTCACTACACGTCTGCTCGTCTATGACCACAACTGGGATACACCTTCCTATCCTGAAACGGTACTGACTGACCCGACGATCCTGGTATCGCCGTTGGTTGCGGGAACTGCCTGGCACGGATATGGAGGGCCGGTTGGATCGCAGTAGACAGTGCAGAATGCGTTTCCGAGCATGGGGACATGGGAAACTGAGCACTCGGGTGGTACGTGGCAGGCGGACCAGTTCACTGCGGATTTCCTGGAGATAACCCAGGTAATGAGAAATGCAGGAAAATCATTTGTGAAGTGGAGTCTTGCTCTCGATCAAACGCTTGGGCCCAATCTCACGGAGAACGCGGGCCTGGGAGGGTGCGCTACCTGCACTCCGATTGTGACTGTAAATAATGCGACGGGTGCGGTCACCAAGGATATCGAGTATTACACGCTGGGTCACTATAGTAAGTATGCGCTGCAGGGTGCGGCTCGAATTTATTCTAGTAACAATTCATTTATTGAGAGTGTGGCATTCAAGAACCCTGATGGGTCCAAGGCCCTCGTTGCTTTTAATAGTTCTAATGCCAGCCAGACCTTTCAGTTGCAGTGGGGTTCGCAGTCCTTTTCTTATAGCTTGCCGTCGCTTGCTGCTGCTACCTTCACCTGGAATGGAACGCAGGCAGGAGTGCCAAGCACGCAAGCAACCTGGCAGATTCAGGGCTCGAGTTACTCCAGCGAAGTTGGGCTGGAGACAGAAACCACGGGAGATAGCAGTGGTGGTTACGATCTGGGATATGTGAGTCCCGATGCATATGGGATGTACAAGAACGTCAACCTCGCTACATCGATACGCAACGTGAGCGTTCGCACGGCGACTGGCGGGAGTGGTGGCACACTTGAATTTCATTTAGATAGTGTGAGTGGGCCGTTGGTGGCTACTGCGACGCTGCCTGTGACGGAAGGATGGCAGACGTGGGAGACGGTGAGCGCGCCCGTCGCAGGAGCATCGGGCTTGCATGATCTGTATCTCGTCTTCAGAGGATCAAGTGCTGGAATCGCCAATGTGAATTGGTCTCAATTCAACTAAGGCATCTATGATGTAGGTGCTGATCGCAGTTGCCGTCTACCGAAGAGAGGTCTGTGTGCGCTATGCAACATGGGGTGAAAGGCATTCAGACCAAGAGAGAAGAGAGGCTTAGCGTAGATAGGACAATGGCTAAATGGGTGGCGGGGATATTTGTATTGCAGGCTTTTGGGTTTCTGCCGACTCTGATTGGGCAACGGACCATGGCGGGAACGAAATCGGTAGAGACGTCTGCGCACCCGAGCACCGAAAGAGCAGGGAATTCGAATCGCCAGATCATCGGATTTCTGAATGAAATTCAAACCTCCAAGATCACCTTTGTTGAGAAAAATAGCGTAACGCCCCAGCGGTATTCGATTGAAACAATGACGGGTGGGTTCGCTCTATTCGACTACAACAACGATGGCCTCCTGGATGTCTTCTTTACCAATGGAGCGGCGCTCACGACGGTGGGCAAGCGCGATCCAAGTTATTGGAATCGGCTCTACCGCAATAACGGTGATGGAACTTATACGGATGTAACTGTAGCCGCCGGGCTTTCGGGCTTAGGGTATTCCATGGGAGTAGCAGCGGGGGACTATGACAATGATGGGTTCGTTGACTTATATGTCACCGGATTTGATAAGACCCAATTGTTTCGCAATAACGGTGATGGGACCTTTACTGATGTAACTGCAAAAGCACATGTAGATGGAGCTACCGCTGGAACAGGGAAAGCATGGTCTGTCACTGCTGGATGGATCGATTACAACCATGATGGAAAGCTCGATCTATTTGTCGTGAATTACCTGAATTATCAGCTTAAAGGTGCATCGCTACGCCACGTGAACAAGCTGCCAGCCTACTGCGCTCCCAATGATTTCATGGGATCTTCAAATATCCTGTATCGGAATAATGGGGATGGAACTTTTACTGACGTGTCTGTGGCGTCGCACATTGCGGGTCATGTTGGCAAAGGAATGGGAGTGGCTTTCGCAGATTATGATGGCGACGGCTTTGACGACATCTTTGTTTCCAATGACACGTTTCCCAATTTTCTACTACATAACAATCAAGATGCAACCTTTACGGATGTAGCTGCTATCGCACAGGTGGCCTACACGGATAATGGGAAGACTGTAGCTGGAATGGGTGCGGACTTTCGTGACTTAAATAATGATGGGCGCCCAGACATCTTTCATACAGCTATGTTCGGAGATAGTTTTCCGCTCTACGCGAATTTAGGGGGCGGACTGTTTGAAGATGCCACGACAAAGTCCGGCCTTACGAATGAGACGAGCCGGTCTACTGGGTGGGGGACCGGTATCTTTGACTTCGACAATGATGGAAATAAGGATATCTTCACTGCCGATGCGGCGATTCTCGATAACGCGATGGCGGTAGAACATCGGCCGTACGCAATGCCGGACAAGGTTTTGCATAACGTCGGGAATTTAATGTTCGAAGATGTTAGCTCCGAGGCAGGAGCGAGTTTTGGGGTTGCTGCTGCTCACCGTGGAGCGGCTTTTGGTGACCTTAATAACGATGGGAGAATGGACGCCGTTGTTACTGTCTTGAACGGTCATCCAGAGGTGATGATGAATGAGACGGTAAATAGGAATCACTGGATCATTATCAAACTGATAGGGGTTGCAGATAATCGCGATGGGCTTGGGACAAAGGTGAAGGTGATTACGCGGAGTGGCGTGCAATATAACGAAGCGACAACAGCAGTTGGTTATAACTCGTCGAGCGATAAGAGAGTTCATTTCGGGTTGGGAAACGACACGATGATCGATCGGCTGGAGTTATCCTGGCCGACCGGAGTCAGGCAGGTGCTGACGAACGTGAAAGTGGATCAGATTCTAACTGTCAGGGAAAGTATGCCGTAGGTAAGTGTCTGGTTTGGATTGAGGTGAGTTATGGGTTCAGGGTCTAAGTGGTATCGGGTTGCAGTCGTTGGTCTATGTAGTGTGGCGATGTGGGCACAAGGTGGTCCAGTTGACTGGGTGAACGTGCATATCGGTACTGGCAGCGGGGCTATTGGCTATGGTGGCAGTATGCCGTTTGTGGTGCCGCCGCTTGGGATGACGGACTGGACGGCGCAGACGCGGCAGAATAAGCTTGGCACCGTTTCTTATAAATATGACGACACAAGTATTTCCGGATTTATGGGAACACACCAGCCGGCAATCTGGATGGGGGACTATGGCTACGTGACCTTGATGCCAGAGGTGGGTGATCTTAAGACCAGCCCTGATGGGCGGAGGCTGCCGTTCAAGCACAGCGATGAAGTTGCGCGGCCGGACTATTATTCAGTGTCGCTGGATGCGGGGAAGGCCCGAACGATACGGACGGAGATGACGGCTACGGACCGCTGTGCGCTGATGCGGTTCACCTTTCCGGCGATTGAGTCGTCGTTGATTGTGGTGGAGGCTTCAAGACCTGGTGTGGCGGGGTTTGCGCAGGTCGATGCAGGTCGGCATGAGATTAGTGGATATGACCCTGACAGAACGGATCGAATATTGGGGCCAATGCAGTTGAAGAACTTCAAAGGATATTTTGTTGTTCAGTTCGATAAGAGTTTTGGAAGCTCAGGAACGTATGGGCCGTCGAAGAGCGAGCGTCGGCCAGAGACGGGTGCGTTCGTGCACTTTGCTACGACGCGGGGTGAGGTGATTGAGGCGCGGGTGGGGACATCATTTATCAGCGTGGAGCAGGCTCGAGCAAATCTTAGGACAGAGATTCCGAACTGGGACTTTGCACAGGTGCGGCAGGAGCTTAAGTCCCGATGGAATGCGAAGCTCGGTGAAGTTGGCGTGGAAGGAGCTACGGACGATCAACGAAAGATGGTGTACACGGGGCTGTATCACGCGCTGCTTTATCCACGGGAGTTTTCGGAGTACGGGCGCTACTATAGTGCTTTCGATGACTCGATCCATGCGGGCGAGTCCTATACGGCGTACTCGCTATGGGACACGTTTCGTGCGGAGTTCAGCCTGCAAACTTTGCTTGCTCCGGAGAGAGTGGATGGAATGATAACTGCGTTGCTGCAGAATTATCAGGAAGGTGGGTGGATGCCGAAGTGGCCCAATCCTTCTTATACGAACATTATGATTGGGACCCATGCGGACTCTGTCGTGGCGGAAGCGATGGGAAAAGGATTCAAGGGCTTCAACTATAAAGTTGCGTGGGATGCGGTCTATAAAGATGCGATGACGCCACCGGATGGAGATACGACGCGACGCTGGTACGACCGGGAACCGCATACTCCTTATGAGGCGCGTGGGGGGCTCACTTATTCGAAGGTGTTGGGTTACGTTCCGAATGATAAGACGGCCGAGTCTGCCTCGCGAACATTGGAAGATGCTTATGACGATTGGTGTGTGGCACAGATCGCAAAGAAACTTGGAAAGATGGATGACTACAAGTTCTTTATGAAGCACTCGCTGAATTATGAGCATGTATTCAATCCAGCGACTGGATTTATGCAAGCCAGGAATTCTGATGGAGCTTGGGCTGGGATCGATGAGGGTTGGACCGAGGGGAATAAGTGGGTTTATACGTGGGCGGTGATGCACGATATTCCCGGGCTGATGAAATTAATGGGTGGACGGGACATCTATAACTCAAAACTGGATGAGCATTTTAGCGGTGGTCATAACATTCACAAGAATGAACCTAGTCACCATTACGGCTATTTGTATGACTACAGCGGGGAACCCTGGAAGACGCAGGCGAAGGTGAGAGAAATTGCCGCGGCAGAGTATGCAAATCTTCCGGCGGGGTTGGATGGTGATGATGATTGCGGGCAGATGTCGGCGTGGTACATTTTTACGGCACTGGGGTTCTATCCGCTCAATCCCGCATCGGGAGAGTACTTGATTGGGAGTCCGCTGTTTAAGAAGATGTCGCTGCGGCTCTCGAGCGGCAAGGAGTTTAGCGTGACGGCGCTGAATAACTCGGCGACGAATGTTTATATTCAAAGCGCGACGCTGAATGGAAAGCCACTCAAAGTTCCGATGATTCGGTATAGCGATATTGTTGGTGGAGGAGCGCTGCGGTTTGTGATGGGAGCGAAACCTTCCAGGTGGGCGGAGGAGTGGAACCCGCCGACGTTGAGAGAAGAGATGGGCTGGACCGTGAAGTAAATCTTGAGGGTTCTCTTCAAAAGTTCGCTCGATGTGTTTTTGCGATGGTGCACGCGGGCCGGGATAGGCGCGAGCGCGCAGCGGTGCCATATTGCTCTGAAGGGGTGAGCGGTGGAGAAGCCGATCAATATTGATCGGCATATTGGCGGCGAAAGGAGTGAACTTGACAAGTGTCTGACCGTTCCTGCGATATTGTCCCGGTTTTCCATCAGCATAAGACAAACGTTTGTCTAAACTAGCACAGGGTTGGGTTGGACGGAAGTGGTAAGAATTTTGGAGGCAGTATGAAGTTAAATTGGTCAATATTGCAGGATGGTTGTCCTCGCGGTGATCGGGGTTCAGGGGATGGGCAGCGCCTATGCACAGAGCACGAACTCGGGTGACATCCGCGGCACGGTTACGGACTCGACAGGAGCTTTGCTGCCGGGCGTGACGGTCACCGTTACGAACAACAATACGGGGGTGACGAAGACTCTTGTCACTAATGATGCAGGACTGTACGACACCTCCTCGATCGTGGTGGGCAGCTACAAGCCGACGTTTGAGAAGACGGGCTTTGCGAAGTTCCAGCGGTCATCGATTACGTTAGAGGTCGGAACGTCGACCGTGAACGCGGCGCTGAAGGTTGGATCGACGACCCAGGAAATCGTGGTGAACACCCACATTCCGCTGCTGACGACGGAGACTGGATCGCAGTCCACTACGCTCGAAGCCAAGGCTATGGCCGTCCTCCCCAACGTCGGACAAGACTGGCAGAACTTCGCGATTCTGATCCCGGGCTCTTCCGGCGTAGCAGGCGGATCGCAGAGATCGACGAACCCTGGGCAGGAAATTTCTGCAAACGGCAATTTGCCTTACAGCAACGTGCTGGCGGATGGTACGACGAGCACGCTGTCTCATAGTGCCAATGCAGACACCACTGTTTTTGAAGATGTAGCCGAAGTGCAGATTTCGACGTCTGCTTTCTCCGCGCAGTACGGCATTGGCGGCATCATTTTCAACCAGATCAGCAAGGGTGGAACGAGCCAGTTTCATGGCAGCGCGTATGAGTACATGAAGAACGATGACTTCAACGCGAAGGACTATCTGTTCTACGGGAACACTGCGGGCATACCGCATTTGCGGTACAACAACTTCGGCGGCACGATTGGTGGACCGATCCTGAAGAAGAAGGCGTTCTTCTTCTTCAACTATGATCAAACGGTCCAGCATGGCAGCAGCAATGGCACCAACAGCATCCCGACCGTACAAGTCATGGCGGGTGATTTCACTGGCCAACCGCTGATCTACGATCCGACTACGCAGACGATTGCACACGATTCGGCAGGAAATCCTTATCCGGTGCGGCAATCGTTTTTGAGCGTGTATGGGACCCATGAGGTGCCGGCGGCGCTGCAGGACAAGGTTGCGCAGAACTTCCAGAAGTTCTATCCGACTCCGTCCAGTCACATTCCTGGAGGCCAGTTCCTTCCCGGAAACGACAACAACGGGATTATCCAGAATAACTTCTTACGCGCAACTGGCAAGCAGCCACCCTTACAAGAAGTACTTTGGGCGGTTGGACTACGACATCACAGAGCACAACCGATTCACGGCCTCCGTCACGACGCGAGACAACCCGGCGTTTTTCCCCAGCACTGTTTCGGCCTGCCCCATCGGCTGCCAGAATGGCGATGTAGAGAGCTACAACGCACAGGTTTCTGATGTGTGGACCATCAACTCGAATACGATCAACGAAGCTCGGCTCGGTTACACGTACCAGGGCAACTTCTACGCAGACATGGCGCTGGGCAAGGGATATACGGCCGCTTTGGGTTGGCAGGCAGCCAAAGCAGATGACTTTCCTGCAATCCAATTCGTCACAAACTATCCGTACGCCTGGATTGATCCAAGTGCGAACGCAGTCTACAAGGAACATGTTTTCGATCCTTCAGACGTAGTCACGATGATTCATGGCAAGCACATTCTTCACTTCGGTGGTGAAGTGCTGTTCTCGCGCGATGATTCCACTGCATGGGGTAACACCAATGCCGGAACCTATCAGTTCTCGGGTCAGTACACGCAGAACTGGACGGTTGATCCGGGGACGGGAAAAGCATCTCCTAACGGAGCATCGGGAGCAGATTATGCTGACTTCCTGTTGGGCGAGGCACAGAATTGGAACGCCTCCGTTTCTCCAGAGTACGGAGCTCGTTTGAAGAGCCCGCAGATGTTTGTGCAGGATGATTACAAGATCAGGCCCAACCTTACGCTGAATATTGGTGTGCGCTACCAGATTCGTCATGGATGGAATGAAGTTCATGGCAATGAGGCAGTGTTCGATCCGACGGTGATGAATCCTGCGACGAATACGCTGGGTGCCTACTGGTATGGAAGCACAAAGGCAAAAGGGGCGCGGATCGCTGGAGGACACGACGTTCTCGACGGTTCTTCCTCGCCTTGGGTTTGCGTATCTACCGACACCTTCGATGACGATTCGCGGCGGTTTTGGGCTGTATGCCTATAACCTGAGCCTCGATACGCATGGCGGCGGTATGGGTGCGGCGGTCAGCCGCTAGGGTAGCATTTCTGACCAAACCATCAGTGGAAGCACAAAAACTCGAAGGGACGGCCCATGGTCGTCCCTTCGTTTTTAATGAGCGAGTGCGGAATGAGTATGATTCAAGATGTTATGCGCTTAGTAAATAACTACGGCCTTACGGTGGCCTTGTGTATTTCAACTGCCTCGGTCGTGGGGCAGACGGCGTCGTCGCAGCAGAGCGAGTTGACTCGTCATCAACGGCTGGCGCTGCAGTATTTGAGCCAGCGAGAGCCGGCTAAGGC
>VFSW01016029.1_pt1 | contig 10258 bp, 7 predicted proteins | sample 5358111 | NCBI WGS metagenome assembly VFSW01 (sample SAMN11554181, study PRJNA540505) | mine drainage metagenome | isolation source: sediment from site ElyBrook_90M | place: USA: Ely Copper Mine, Vershire, VT | collected 2017
GCATACCACAGGGTGTGATGCTCGTCGGTTGCAAGGTACTCTAATGGACGCACGGAAATGGCGGATGTGCGACCGCTCCGGTTAGATTCCGATAGTGGCAAATCATCCTCCCAGAAGTTTCTTTAACGCGCAAATTCTAATGCGTGGACGACGTCCGCACAAATCGCCTTACCCAGATTCTACATCGTGATAGGCTATCCTCATGGAGAATTTTGGCTCGCGCAGGTCACAACGTCAGGAATACCCAAATCGAACGGCTGAAGTTCCTGAAGCAGTTCGGACACAATGGAACCACGAGTTCGAGAAAGAGATAGATATGTTGGCGCAACCCAATATGCTTGTTCAGGAGGAGCCGTTCTTGCGGCAGGAATGTTTTTCTTTGAACAATTGCGAAGTGGTTTTCTGCGGCGTCCAACATCAGTCTGAGACTCTAACCAAGTTTAGAGAGCAATTACAACTCGCGATGACCGACGCTGACTTGGTTGTGCTTGAAGGATCCCCAGAAATCCAACTGGGAAAGCGTGGCATGAGAAGGACGCTTATTGAAGACTATCAAATCAAAGCCGAATCGCTTCCTTCCTCTGCCGTGGAAATTCACGCGGAGTTTGCTTCGAGACAAGAAGGAGATTTTGAATGCTTCTATCAAGGACTAACCGATATGGCGGCGGAAAGAGAGAGGACCGTCGTCCTGGTAGACCCGGCTAATCTGGCTGGCGCGACATTACAAGAAAGGAGCGGTGTCCGCAAATATTGGGAATCTGAACTTCCTGCAGAAATAAAAGGCGGCTCCAAAGTAGTTATGGGCGCCGGTGCAATCGCCGGAGCTGCTGCCATTATGATGCAACAGAACCCCGTGATGTCCCGGCGCGGATTACTTCGTGGCGCAGGTTACGTAGCCGCAGGATTAGCGCCTGGTGCACTTGGTATCGCGAGTCAAAAATCGAGTGCTGATTTGAACAGGGATCCAAACGCCGGAGGTGCGCCGATAAATGACATGAGCGCAGAAAGGAGAATTGCTGAAGAAACAGTCGCATACAGCATGGTCGACCTGCGCAATATTGTTATTGCCGAAAAATTGGAAGCGCTTTCGAAAGTGATGCCGAAAGGCACCAAAATCATGATTGTGTACGGCGATGGACATCGCAAAGCGCTTCAAGATTATCTCTTGCATCCCGAGCTGCGATTGGCAAAAAAGCAGGTGTACCGAATCACGCCTAGTGCCATTAACTCTGATACAGCGATAGGAGCTTGGTCATTTAATTATGCGCAAGGAGCATGGGTAAATGACACAAAGGAAACCGAGGTCCTCACGCGCTTCCTTAAAACTTCGTAAGCAGTTCTGCTTCTGGTTCGAACCTCCACGTCCCCACAGTCTAGGGCGACGGTGTTTAGCGACCGTTTCCTATCTAACGAATGGGGTTCTTTACACGGATTTGCGCTAAGGTCTGATAGAATACGCGCATAACCACTCAAGATAGTGGAATAACGACCCAGTAAAATCATATGCCGGAAGACTACACTGCACGTACAAACGCCCTTCAAGTACTCAAAGACAAGATCTACATCCATCGATTGCCCTCGTACGGCAATAAAATATTCTACGGACTGGGCTTTCTCGCACTTACTAGCCTAGCGACTCTGGCATGCACCGGTATCGTCATGGCCTTCATGGGCCCTACATGGTGGGCATCAAATCCGCTCGGAATCTTCTTCAGAAGCGTTCACGAGTGGGCCGCTCAGGCATTCATCGCAATATTGGTGCTTCACATCCTAGTAGTGTTCACGACGAGCGCGTTCAAGCCGCCTCGACGCATGGTGTGGGTGTTCGGGGCGACCATTTTTTGTCTGGCGCTGATACAGACTGAGTTCGGTTATGCCTTGCGGGGAGATTTCGGTTCCCAGTATCGGATCATTTCAGGCGCGGATTTTTGGAACGGTGCGCACCTTGGATTCCTCATCAACACGCTCAACTTCGCCGAAGATTTCGCAATCCATATTGCGATCATTCCGATCATCATATTCGGGCTCTTCATCTGTCATTACCTCCTGGTGCATTCGTTCGGCATCGCCAAGCCCTATCGCAAGGACGTGAAATATACAATGGTCGCTGCGGACCACAAAAAAATGTACATGCGCGGCGGCGTGCTCGTGACGCTCGTCATCTTTCTTGCGCTCGTCTTCCCATCGCCGTTTGTCCCCCCGGAGACCATCGCGGGAGTCACCAAAAGCGACCCAAGTCTTGTGGTGCGGACGCTCATGCAGGAATTCGATCGGACCTCCGGGACGGCGACATACCTCGATTCCATCGACCCCTACAACTACGATACCCGGCAGGTATATGTCCAGATCCCGTATGAGCAGTACGCGGCGGCATCTGGCGTACCAGATGCATGGGCGGCCTTTTCGGGCACATCACCTGCTGCGCAGCAGAACGATATTACGCAGGCGCAACAATATTTTGCCGCCACAAGCACGACGGCGACCGCCACCTCTTCTAATCCCATCGTTTCTATGATTGGTGCGCTTGTGCCCATGGCACAAAGCGGGCTCTATGAATCGGCGATTGACCGCGAGAACTCCAACATCAATAATACCTACTCGATAAACTTCTTGCGCGATACCGGTGTTCTCGACACCGAGGCTGCCGTGGTCGGCATTACAACTAAGGAGTGGGGCATGGTGAAAGAAGACAAGCCCGGGTTGCCGCCAGGGGCGTGGTGGTTTGCCCCTATTGGCATGCTGAACAGCACCGTTCTGGCCAACGACAACGACGGCGACCGCGACGGCGCATCGATTCTCGGGCTGATCATGCTCATTTTTATCACCTTTCCGTACATACCGTATCTGAACCAGCTGCCCGAAAGACTTCACCTCGCGCCCGTGATCTGGAAGGAGAAGGGATCCTCAGCGTGATTCAGAGGGGAGCCGCAACCTAAAGAAGCTACTGTTTGCGGAATGTTACCGTTCCAGTGAACGCGCTTGAGTGATGGTCGGTTGGCGGAGATGACGGCAACGCTGACGCAGGAGTATTCGTCGCAGTCACGGCGCTTACAGCGCTTGCTGTCTGTGACGTCGTTAGGGAGGCGAAGTTGCTGGACAGAAACGCGAGCACCGCGACAACCAATACTGCTAGGATAGATGTAAACGCTGTGGATGTTTTCATACTCTTGATGCGAAAACTATACGGCACAGCAACTCAGTTGTCAACGCGACGACGGTGGAGGTAATGCGACCTCCGCTCTTTGGATCTTAATCAAAAGGATTGTAAAATCTAGATAGGGGCGCAGGGATTCGAACCCTGTGCATTAGCCGCACATAAGATGTCCGTTGCAGAATCTGCTCTCCTGTAAGATAATGGGAGTGTTAACCGTCTGTATCCACAACGGAGATTATAAGGTACTAATAAATATTCGTTTATGATAAAGAAAACTGCATTGGTTCTCGGAACTCTCGGGTTCCTCGTAGTAGGTGGAGTAGCATTCGCCCAAACCACATCGAACGTAACCAGTGGTACGACGGTCTCAACTCCGGCTCATCAGGTGGTGCTGCAGGTGGGGCCGGCTGGTAAGATTCTCTTGCGCGGTACAATTGACGCAGTCTCGGCGACCTCGATAACAGTTAAAAGCTGGGGCGGCGATTGGACAATAAATGTTCCTGCATCAGTCCATGTGATACCGCAGGGCGTTGCTCTCTCAAGTTTCCAGCAAGGTGATTTTGTTGGTGTTCAAGGGACCGTCAATTCGAGCGCAAGCTGGACAGTCGATGCGACCTTGGTACGTGACTGGACGGCCCGCCAGGTGCTGAATCAGCAGATACACACGAATGTGCAGTCGGTGCATCAGATGATGTCGGGCACACCGAGGATTATTCAAGGCATCTTGAGTGCTCTTTCAGGCCAGACCTTCACGCTCACAACTTCAAACGGTACTGCTTATTCTGTCTCACTCACATCGGGAGCAAAGATCCTCGCTCGGAATTGGGCAACGCTTGATTTTACCAAGGTGAGTAACGGTGACACAGTCCACGTCTACGGAACGGTCTCCAGTTCAACCGTCTCGGCATCCATCTTCCGAGACGTGTCGATCAAATAATTATCTCGGACGCAAAACAAACCGGCGGTTGAAAAAACCGTCGGTTGTTTTTGCGTTGATGTTTGATGATAGTCTCGATAAGTAGGAAATTGCCTCTGAGAGCACCGACAAAAACTCTCCGGGATTCGAACTAGCATGCAAAAATAAAGATACCTTTTAAGCCATAGGCGAAGGTACGATCCGGGGACTTTTGTATCCCTCCGCCTCTGCCGAGGACTTTTGTACCGGACAGACCCGAGAGCTTTATTCTTAGCAACTTTTATACAGCACTTTTTAAAAACTCTAGAGGGTTGGCGCGGAGATTCAAACTTTTCCCTACGCTCGTCGGATTATTTGAGAGGTCTGATTCAGGAGCGAGGTGGGGTCTTTTGATTGTGCTTCCGCGACATCCCAATCAAACGTGCCGCGCACGTAGCGTCTGCTGTCAATCCACCGATCTATCGGGAGATTTTGCATGCCGATCTCGTCGCCATAGTACATGACAGGCGCGCCGGGGGTATGGTACAGCAGGTCAATTGCTTCAATAATACGTTTTGTATCGTTGTGGAATATACTCGCGATGCGCATAGAGGTCGCTTCACCTTTGTTGAAAAGATATTCATGTTTTGGATCGAGAAAATCAATGAGTCGATGCCGCTCGTCGGGGCTTAGTGTGCCGAGCGATATTTGGTCGTGATTGTTCAAAAATGTCGCCCATTGGCAATTGTCGGGGATGTCAAAAGAGCGCGCAATCATCGCGTCGAGCGAGGTGTGCGTGCCGTCTTTGAGCGTAAGCCACAGCTGCTCCATCAATGGAAAGTTGTAGACCATGTGGCACTCGTCGCCTGATCCGAAATATTCTTTTGATGATGCAATGTCCTCTGCCACTTCCGCGAGGAGAATCACATCGGGATATGTAGTCTCGAGCCGCTGCCGGATGCGTTTGAGAAGCAGATGTGTTTCGGGCAGGCTCTCTGATGTTGTACCCTCACGCTTTATGAGATGGGATGCGGCATCAAGGCGGAAACCGTCGACGCCATGCGCCGCCCAAAATTCCATATTCGCAAACATCTCCTCGAAGACCAGTCGGTTGTCCCAATTTAGATCCGGCTGCTCCGGATAAAAAGTTGCGAAATAAAAGTCACCGGTAGCCGGGTTCGGTATCCAATTTTGCGATTTGATATCAGGAAAGGCATTTATTGCTCCGTCGAGTTCCGTCGCGGATGCGCTCCATAGATAAAAATCCCGTTTCGGGTTATTACGGCTATTTTGAGCCTCGATGAACCACGGATATTGATCGGATGTGTGATTCAACACGAAGTCTATGATGACTCGGATGCCGCGCCGATGTGCTTCTTTGATGAAGTGTGTACATTCTTCGAATGTGCCGAGTTCCGAACGGACGCCGCGATAGTCGACGATATCATACTCGTCATCGATCATCGGAGAAGGAAAATGCGGAAGGATATGCAGATCACGCCGAGTTGTGTAAAATACTCCAAGTGTTCGGTCAGTCCTGTGAATGTTACCGCGAATGCGTCGACGTAGAGTTCGTAGATCTTCGCATTCTTCCACCAGCACGTTCCCCTAGGTCTATTCATCACTATGGGATTATACGACGATTTCAGGCCTCGGAGGGATTCGAACTTTTGAGCATCTCATAATGCTGGGACCGCAGTACAATAGTCAAATGCACTCTTCATTGAAGTCACACATGACCGGCGACGCGCTTCTTTTGTGCTTCTCCGCATTCTTTGCTGACCTCGGCTACCAAGGGGTCTCTGCGCTTTTTCCGCTCTACATCGTCTTTGCGCTCCATGAGCCGGTGTACTGGTACGGCATTATCACCGGGATCGCTTTCGGCGCGGGCTCGTTGTTCGCGTACATCGGTGGCTTGGCGGGAGATCGTTTCGACAAGAAGTATGTCGCCATTGTGGGCAACATGTTCATTCCGCTCATGGCGTTCTCGGGTCTCGCAGGTTCGTTGTGGCTTTCGGCGCTTCTTTTCATTCTCGGCTGGTGGGCTCGATACTTTCGCACGCCGGCGCGGCGAGCGCTCCTCGTGCACGTGACGCCGAAGGAACATCGCGGGTACGCCTTCGGTGTCCTCCATGCGCTCGACATCGGCGGCGGGGTGCTTTCGGCGCTCCTCACTCTCCTATTTCTTGCGCTGCATGTTCCGATAAGCACCATCATTCTGTACGCATCGGTGCCGCTCGTTATTTCGACCGCACTTCTCTTCTTTGTCCGTCGCACGAGGCTGCATCAAGAGGAATCGCCGCTGCAGGAGCGCACAGAGGGGAGCGAATCGGCCAAAGCCGATCGCACGCTTCTCATTTTTCTCCTCGTCGCCGCCACGCTCTATGGCTTCAGCTTCTACAACCTCGGTTTTCCAATCCTCACCGCGACGGGCGGCAGCGCGACGACTTCCGGATACGAACTCGGCGTGCTTGCATTCGCTGTCTATCTCGGCATCTCCGCCGTGAGCGGGTACGTGCTCGGCACGATGAAGCTCTCGCCACTGCGCTCTCTCTGGCTCGTCGGATACCTGCCATCCGCACTCGGTTCGGGACTCATCGCCTTGAGCGTCGCGTTCCATATGAACGAACTCGCGTTCTATCTTTTCATCGCTGTTCTGGGGCTCGGGATGGGCGCCGTGGAAACATTTGAGCCGACGCTCGTATCATCGCTCGCGCCATCGAGAAAGCTCTCGCGCGGTATGGGATTTCTCTCGGTATCGAGAAGCATCGGGCAATTCCTCTCGAATCTCATCATGGGCGCTCTCTTTTCCGTGAGTGGCTTTGCACCATATGCCTATGCATTTGCCTCAGCGCTCCTTGCGACTGGAGTGCTCGGCGTGGCAGATGTCCGTTACGCGAAGTGGCAGGAAAGGAGTATCCTGTAGAACACTATGGATGCTTTCTTTATCTTTTCAGCACAATATCTTTTCATACTGCCGATTCTCATCCTGGGTGTATATTTCTTCACGCGTGGATGGCCCTCTCAAAAACGCATGGCGTTTTTTGCGATTCCTGCAGGACTTTTAACCTACTTGCTCGGCCTCATTGGAACTTACCTTTACTACGACCCGCGCCCATTTGTGGTCGGACACTTCACGCCGCTTATATCGCACATTCCCGACAACGGGTTTCCCTCTGACCACACGTTGCTCGTTTCATCTCTTGCTGCAGTCGGCATGTACTGGAACAAGTGGCTCGGCATAGTGCTGTGGGCTATCGCGCTACTCGTCGCAGTCTCTCGGATCTACGTCGGTTTGCATCATCCGATCGACGTGTTGGCAAGCATGGCCTTTGCTATCATCGGCGTTTCAGTAACATACCGAGTATTAAAATATGGTTGGCACAAAGAAATTATTTGAAGAGAATGGCATGCACCTCGTTTTTGAGGCGAGCCTTTGGCTTGGCGGTATATTCGCACTGTCTGAAGACATCGCTGGTATCGGCGCTTTCTTCATCACCAAACGTGGGGCGCTCAACTAATACAATGCATACCGCGGACGATACGTTGAAGGAGGAAACACTATATGGTGGCCTGAAAACTGCGGACATCTCGGGATTGCGGGCGCGGTACGGCTTCAACGAACTCCCCGAGTTTCATCAAAGTATTTTGATCCTCTACCTAAAGAATTTTTGGGGGCCATTGGCTTGGTTGATGGAGCTAATGATCGTCATCACGTTTGTATCAGGCAATGAATTCGAGGCAGCCATTATCGCCGGTCTTTTGCTGGTGAACGGTGGTATCAATGTATACCAGCGCAGATCTGCAGATGCCGCCTTAGCAACGTTACGAAAGGCGATACAGGTTACCGCCCGTGTACTGCGGGACGGTTTGTGGAGCACGGTGCCATCTCGAGAGCTTGTGCCGGGAGATATCATCCGTCTTCGCGCCGGCGATGTCGTTCCTGCCGATGCGCAGGTTCTTGACAGCAGTATCAACGTAGATTTTTCGAGCCTGACGGGCGAATCATTGCCGCGCGAGATCGCCGCCGGTGATGAGATATATTCCAGCGGAATCGTACGACACGGCGAGGCCACCGCAACGGTCTCTGCAATCGGTAAGCAGACCCGGTATGGAAAGACGACCGAGCTTCTTGAAGTCTCCCATCCACCGACGCATATGGAGAAAGTGGTGCTCGGTATCATTAAATATTTTTTCGCGCTTAATGTGTTAGTGGCGATCACCGTTGTTATCTTCGGCCTCGCTGTTCATGCGCAGATACTCCAGATTACGAACTATGTCATCGTCCTATTGCTTATGTCCGTGCCGATTGCTTTCCCGACGATGTTCGCAGTAGCCCAGACGTATGGGGCGCTTCAACTCAATTCCGACACCGGGGACGATGAAAATGATGGGAGACGAGTCCTGGTTCGCAGATTAGCTGCAGTCCAGGAAGGCGCGGTAATGGATGTTCTGTGCTGCGATAAGACGGGGACACTGACCCAAAATCGCTTGAGCGTTTCAGAGGTCACTCATTACGGCGGCAACGACGAGGCCCGGGTTCTGGCGCTTGCAGCCGCGTGCAGTGAAGCCGCAGATGGAGATTCTATCGAGCAGGCTATTTTCCAAAGGGTGGCCGAACTTGCTATCACTGTCCCGGAGCATGTCAGTTTTTTCCCGTTCGATTCGTCGACGAAGCGAACGCAAGCCGAGATCAGCGAACACGGGCGAACGATAAAGATAGAGAAGGGCTTGGCCGATCTTCTCCTGACCCCTACGGTACTTTTCTCCGAAGAGGCACTCGAAGATGTCGCCCGCATGAGCGGTAAAGGATTGCGCGTTTTGGCTGTTATCGCGAGTGACAGCACTACCGAATGCGCTGGCCTTATCGGCTTGAGTGATCCTATCCGTCCTGATGCACCCATTCTGATACAAGAGCTCGACGCATTGGGAGTTAGAGTCGTGATGATCACCGGCGACGGCCGCATCACGGCGCAGGCTGTGGCACAGCAGCTCGGATTACAGGGCGATGTATGCACCCCCGCGGATCTCAAGAAGAATCCTCAGATCGCACTGAGAGGCGCAGTATTCGCTGAAGCATATCCGGAGGATAAATTGACGATTATCGAGGCACTGCAAAAGGCGGGACATGTCGTCGGCATGACCGGCGACGGGGTAAATGACGCACCGGCGCTGCATCAGGCTGAGGTAGGCATCGCCGTCCTGGGGGCGACCGAGGTAGCCAAGCAGGCGGCGAGCTTTATTCTGACCAGCCCTGGGCTGGAGGGAATACGCCGGGTTGTTACGGCAGGTCGACGCGTTTATATGAGGATACGCACATGGGCTCTGAATAAAGTGGTAAAGTCCATAGAGTCCCTCTTTATCGCCACGATCATATTCTTAATAACGCACTCGTATATCCTTTCTCCGCTTATAGCTGTCCTCATTCTCCTTTCGAATGATTTTGTCACTATTTCCATCGCAACCGATCATACCAAGCCTCTCCTTCGTCCGGCGCGTTGGAACATACCGCGACTCATCATCGCGTCAGCATGCATCGCGGTAGTTCCATTTATGTTTACGATGGGCATCTATATTCTTGCTCAACGTCTGGGCTTTCCGTTTGATACAATCAGGACCATCGTCTACTGTTCTCTCGTATATTTAGGCGCAACGACCATGCTTGCCATCCGCGCATGGCCATTCGGATTGAGCGTCCGTCCAAGCAAAGTTTTAGTTGGTGCACTCCTATTTTCTCTAGCCTTTACATCTATTGTTTCCGGATTCGGCATTTTCATCCAGGCGCTACCGCCGATATTCTTTGCAGTTATACTCTCGAGCGCAGTCATCAGTTTTTTCCTCATCGAGATCGTCAAGCAGCTTCGCAACGTACGCATCTTATTAGGTATTGAGTGAGGGTCTTGAGGATTCGAACTGAAACTGAGAAAATAGAAAGGCTATGTTTTAGGCCAGATGGCGCAGGGACTATGTGGACTGTTGAGATGGCAAAGACCCCAACAGTGATACTTTTTATCGGGAGACACGAGTGCCTCGGCTCTAAGGCGTTTTCTGGAAAGGTTAGAATCCTTCGCGGCTGCAAAAGTCAACGGTCCCTTTCCTTTACTCCCAGACCTTACCGGTTATTGAAAAAATCTGATCCCAGATCATTTGCACCTTTTTAGCCGCGCAGCGAAAACCGCGGGGGCTTGCCCCCACGATGGATAGCGTGT
>VFSW01016030.1_pt1 | contig 10258 bp, 13 predicted proteins | sample 5358111 | NCBI WGS metagenome assembly VFSW01 (sample SAMN11554181, study PRJNA540505) | mine drainage metagenome | isolation source: sediment from site ElyBrook_90M | place: USA: Ely Copper Mine, Vershire, VT | collected 2017
ATAACCGCAAATTAACTGGACCGCACAAAAAAGTCACAGACTCTCGGAATGACGGCGGGACATTTGGGTAATCCTTGCACACAGAAACTGCTGCTGCGAACTACTGCCGCGCTTGCTTCGTCACATACGACCGGTAGAGCGTATCGCGCTGCGCGGGAATGTATCCGGCGTCCTCGATGATGCCGCGCAATTCTCCTTCATTGGTGCGGTTGCGCACGCCGGCGGCAAAGACGACATTTTCCTCGATCAGAATGCTGCCCACATCGTCCGCGCCAAACTGCAAGCCCACCTGGCAAACCTTGATTCCCGGCGTGAGCCAGCTCGACTGGATGTGATCAATGTTGTCGAGGTAGAGCCGGCTGATCGCCAGCGTCTTCAGATAATCCACCGCTGTCGCCTGCGGCACCCTTTTTCCGCGCGGCGTATTTTCGGGGGCGAACATCCACGGAATAAACGCGGTGAACCCGCCGGTGTCTTCCTGGATGCGGCGCAATCGCTCGAAGTGATTGACGCGGTGGCGGTACTCTTCGCCGCAGCCAAACATCATCGTGGCCGTCGTGCGCAGGCCGAGCGAGTGCGCCGTGCGGTGCATCTCTTCCCATTCGTCCGAAGTGCACTTCAGGCGCGAGATGCGCGAGCGGATTTCGTCGTCCAGAATTTCCGCGCCGCCGCCGGGAATGGATTGCAGCCCCGCGTCCACGAGGCGCTGGATCGTATCGCGCACGCTCAATCCCGAAACTTCGGCGATGCAGAGAATTTCCGGCGCCGAAAAGCAGTGCAGGTGCACCTGCGGATAGCGCTCCTTCAGGGCTCGCAGCATGTTCTCGTAGTATTCGATTTTCAGCTCCGGATTGAGCCCACCCTGCAAGAGGACTCCCGTTCCGCCCAACTCCAGCATCTCGTCAATTTTTTTGTAAATCGTGTCAAAGGAGAGCAGGTAGCCTTCCTTTGATCCCATCGGGCGGTAGAAGGCGCAGAACGAACAGTACTCGGTGCAGAAATTCGTGTAGTTAATGTTGCGATCGATTTGATAAGTCACGATCCGCGGGTCGGTCTTCTTCCGGCGGACTTCCATCGCCGCCATGCCGATGCCAATTAAATCATCGGAGCGAAACAGATCGAGCGCTTCCTGCTGCGTCAGTCCCATAGTTTCCTCACTGCCCTATTCGCCTCAAATTCGCGTTTGCCTCGCGGGCCCCTGCGTCCCGCACATAAAAAGCGCGTCATTCCGAGCGGAGCGAGGAATCCCTCCATGTTCTGCCGTATGGCGCGAAACACAAGGAGGTATTCCTCGCGCCGCTCGTAATGACACCGCAAAAATGTCCCGCCACAAACCTATCTGGCCGCGCGATTGGAAACGGGCCGCGCCGGGCCGAGGAACTCAATTTCCCGCGCTCGCGGAATCAATCCGGCCGCCGCGCACTCTTCATAATACCGCCGCAGCCCCGCCAGGTTCTCCTCGTCCAGCGAATAGTCAATATTTTCGGTCAGGTAGCGCTCAAGCTCTTTCGGTGGCAGTTCCAGTTTCAGCGCCGCGCCCTCGGCGATATCCCCGACATGAGCCAGGCCGTATTCCCGGGACGCCATGAAATCCGCCAGCATCTCCGGCGTCACCGCGCCGCGCCGGGCGACCCAAATCGCCAGCACTGCCGGCAGCCCCGTCATTTCGCGCCATTGCTGCGCCACGTCGTATATAAAAAGGGTTCCCATCCCCTTCACGGGATGCTCATCCTCGCCGTCGCAGCAACAGCACCCTTCCGCGCCCGGAATTTTTGCCTCCAGCGCGTCCACCTGCAGACGAATCCGCAACGCCGGATCGCCGATCACCACGGCGGCGTCGGCACGCGCCAGCATCTCCTCTGCCACCGGGGCCATGTCCACAAAATCCGGAGAAATATTCCAATGGCGACGGCACAGAATCCGCGCCAGCGCCACCGTGCTTCGCGAATTCGTATCGAGCGCGATGCTCTGCGCCGTTTCAATGGGCACTTTGGAGATCACGAGCAGGCTACGGACTTCGTTTTTCGCCGCGATGGCCATCCCCGGCAGCGCGACTACATCCTCCATGCGCTGGTATTCAACCGACGGGATGATTCCCACATCCGCGCGCCCCGCGCGCAAATCTTCCGCGCACTGTGACGGCACCGCAAAGGAAAGATCGTACTTCCCCGCGAGCGGCCCGTCCGTAAAGCCCCAAACCAGCGGCGCCGTATTCAGGAATTCGACAACGGAAATACGCAGTTTGCCCATAGCGATTCTGTCAAGATTCAATCAACGGGGACAAATAAATATAGCACAGCCGGGGCGGCCTGCTGCGGGATCAAGAGTGGGGAGAACATGTATTGGGATGGCGCTGATGGGGACGAATATTGGATGACCCCGCCCTCCGCAGCGCCGATTGACCCTGGTTGTCGGTGTTCTCCAGGTCGTGCCGCTTTGGCGCCTCCCTGACCTTCTGACCAGTAGTTTCCCGGGATGAACCACGCTAGTTTGGATCGTATAGAGCATTTCGATTTGTCATGTCGTGTGGAACGCGAGTTGCACGTCCAAGGCCGCCAATGCGCTCTATGGATTTGTACCGCACGCGGCCCCGGCAGAATTTAGACGCAGAATGATTCCAGTATCCGGGCCGGACAGCCGATGAGTTCTGACGGAGGAGAAAATATGAAAAATCTTTGGGTCGTATTCGTTGCCATCCTGATCGTCACGCCGTTCGGTTCTCTGGCGGCCGATGACAAAGGCCCCGGCCCGCAAGGCGTCGGAGCGACGGCACTCGTTAAGACTTCGGACGGATCGCACGGGTCGCGGTCGTACAATCCGATCCGATTAGTAAGGAAGGGAAAAAATACGGATAAGCCGTCCTATGTCGTGAAGATAAAAAAAACAAAGGCCAGGGAAGATTCCACGGAATAGGCCGCTCCGGAAGCCTGGAAATACGGCCCTCGGCCTGAACTGCATCCCGTGTGGCTCGCCTGAGCCGCATCCTTACGGCATCCCGCAGACAAAATTTTCGGCCGCATCCGTGCTGCCGGTTCCATTATATTTCGCCACTTGCGGATAGGGACACAAGGGACGCGTGCGCGTGGCGCTGCCATTTGCGGCCTGCGACGCGATGATTTCCCTGGGCACGGCGCCGTGTTCGATCCACTGTTCGAGCGCCGTAAGCGTGTCAAACACGTTGGGACCTTCGCCGCCGCCGCAATGCCCCATGCCCGGCGCCATGTAAACACGCACGGAATCGTCCACTTGCTTCTGCCCAAGTGTCTTCACCAACTTCTCGTAATACTCGACAGAAGTTAAGGGCGCTACATTCTGATCGCCCCAGCCGTGGTAGATGATCAGCTTTCCGCCGCGGCCGACAAACGCCTTCAAGTTGGGCGAAACCGGGCTGACGACTCCATTGTCCATCTTGCGGGCGCGTTCAAGATCCTTCGTCACATCGAGCGTCATGTAATTCCAGTTGGGGTCCTGAAACACGACGTACTTGAAGAGGTCGCTTGCCATTCCAAGCGCGCCCGCACCGCCCGCCAAGGCCGCCCAGCGCAGTTCGCTGCCGGGCTCAAAGCCTGGAAAAACTTCTTCACCGGTTTTTGGATTGATCAGCGGCGCATAAAACCGTTTGGCCGCCTCCACTTGAGCAGCGGTCAGACAATTCGGGCCCTCGCCGCTCTTGCACAAGGTCACAGCCGGATCGAATTTGCAGCGCGTCGGATCGCTGATGATGCCGTCCTTTATGCCGTCCAGCGCGTCGCAGGTATCGAGTGCCGCCTGGTGCAGCACGGCAAATTTTGCCGGGGGAATTTTGCCTGCCGGATCACGCTGTGCCGCCTGCGCGGCGGCGACGAGCTGAAAACTTTCGCTCGTGCGGTCGTATCCGGGCGATCCGGCGATGATGCCCTGGAAATCCTCGGGATAACGCTGCGCTTCGGCGAAGGCCTGCCGCCCTCCGCCCGAGCAGCCGGTGAAGTACGAGTAGCGCTGCGGCCTCGCGTAGAGTGCGGCAATCACGGCCTTGCTCTGTACCGCCGTCTCGTGGATCGCGCGATAGCCGAAATCAATCAGCTTTTCCGGATGTCCGAGAGCGAAACTCGCCGTGTCGCCCGTGTGCCCTGTGTCGGTGGAAGCGGTGGCATATCCGCGCCGCAAGGCGTCGGCGAGAGCGCCGTACTGAATCATGCCGTTCCAACCTCCGTTGCCGACCTCCTGAAATTTGCCGTTCCACGTGGAAAGCGGCAGCCAGAGCTCGGAATGAATGTCTGAATCGCTCGACGGCGTGAGCGTCAGCGAAACGCGGCAGAAGGCCGGGAGATCAGCAAATCCTGTGTCGGGCCCAGCCGGCGGCTTGAACTCGCCCGCGGCAACCGTCTGTGCCGATTTGACGGCGGCGTTCGGCAGCTTGAGCGAGGCCAGGTTCGCGCAAGCGGCCGCCTCCACGACAACCTGCCCGGATTGCGCCAGCGCGAGCCCGGTGCTGCCTACATAGGCGAAGCCCACAGCCAGCAGCGCAAAAACGATCGAGGTCACGATCTTCATGCCGATGTTCTCCTGAAATCCAAATTGTGCTTTCGCCGCAACGAGTTCCTTGAACTGGGGGCCGTCTTCCGCGGATATGCTCTTTACCATTGCCTCAGCGATCTGTCCAATCGTGGTCTTCCTCGTTTCTAGGGAAGCCTAGGCACTTCAGCCTCGCCAGGGGGATACGATGTGCGTAGGCTCTCCCAACCCGAACTTGGCGTTGACTGCCGTTCTAACCGCACGTATAATCAGGGTTTCCGATCTCTTTGTGGAGGGGCGATGTACGCCGTCATTCGAAGTGGAGCGAAGCAGTACCGGGTGTCCCCGGGGGATACCGTCAAGGTAGAGACGTTGCCCGGCAAGGTGGGCGGAAAGATCACGTTTGAAGACGTGGTCGCCGTGGGCACGGATGAAAAAAAGGTTTTGACGGGCGCGGAAGCGAAGAACGCCAAGGTCACCGGCAAGATTGTTTCCCAGGGCCGCCATCCCAAGGTCACCGTTTATAAATACCGCAGTACCAAGCAGTACAAGATCGTCACGGGTCACCGTCAGAACTACACCGCTGTAGAAGTCAGCGGCATCGAGCTCTAAAGAGCCAAAGAGGGAATTTCCATGGCACATAAGAAAGGCGGCGGCTCATCTGTAAATGGCCGCGACTCTCAGGGACAACGGCTGGGCGTCAAGCGATTTGGCGGCGAGGTCGTGCATGCCGGAACCATCTTGATTCGCCAGCGGGGCACGCGGCACAAGCCCGGAGTGAACGTCGGGCGGGGCAAGGACGACACGCTCTTTGCGCTCATCAATGGCGTCGTGCTGTTCCAGGACAAGGGGCAGGACGGCCGCTACATCAGCGTTTTTCCGCCTGACGAAGCGGCTGCATTGCAGGCGAAGACGCAAACCGTTTCCGCGAAGTAGCCGAAATTGCAGTGACGCGGGTTCCGCGAGAAATCTTGGAAACTCAAAGGCGTCCTGGCCAGGTCGGGACGCCTTTTTTATTTGCTTTCGATTTGCAGTCCACCCGGATTCCGCCTTGCCCAACAGACTTCTCATTCCAACGACAGCCTTGGTAATGCAAGCTGGGCTGGCGTATCCTTAGGCAGTGAAGGAATAAACGAATCGTGTTTGTTGATGAAGCTAAAATTTATGTGAAGGCGGGCGACGGCGGAAACGGCTGTGTGGCCTTTCGCCGGGAAAAATTCGTGCCGCGTGGCGGCCCATCGGGAGGCGACGGCGGCAATGGCGGAAGCATTTTTGCCGAAGCGAATCCGCACGACAACACGCTCTTGCGTTACCGCTACAACCGGGAGTTCAAGGCGGACCGGGGCCGCCACGGCGAAGGCTCAAACTGCACGGGGCAAACGGGCGCGGACATGACGCTCGCTGTTCCTGTCGGCACGGTCATTAGCGACGAGGAGACGCGTAGCCTCATCGCTGATTTGAATAAGCCCGGGCAGCGCGTACTCCTGGTGAAAGGCGGACGCGGCGGGCGCGGCAACCAGCATTTCGCAAAACCCTGGCACCAGGCTCCGCGGGAATCGGAGGAAGGCCAGCCCGGAGAAGAGCGCCATCTTCATTTCGAGCTGAAACTTCTCGCGGATGTCGGCCTGGTCGGATTTCCCAATGCCGGGAAATCCACGCTGATCTCGCGCATCTCCGCGGCGCATCCGAAGGTCGCCGATTATCCGTTCACGACGCTCGAGCCGAGTTTGGGCGTTGTTTCGGCGGACGGCTATACTGGAAAACCCTCCGAGAAGGAGGGCGGGCGCACCTTCGTGGTCACCGATCTTCCGGGCCTGATCGAAGGCGCGCACGAGGGAGTGGGGCTCGGCATACGATTCCTGCGCCACATCGAGCGGACGCGCCTGATTGCGCAACTGATTGACACGAGCGATGCCTCGCTCCAGGATCCCATTCACGATTTTGAAATTATTTCCGGCGAGCTGGCCGCCTTCAGCGAGAAACTTGCCGCCAAGCCCAAAATTGTCGTCGCGACAAAACTCGATGCGACCACGGATCGCACACGCCTCGAGCAGTTGAGCGAATTTTGCGCCGCGCGCGGAATCGAGTTTTACTCGATCTCTTCCGCATCGGGCGAAGGCATTCCACAACTCGTCCGCGGGATGGCCAACGCGCTTGACCGTCTCGCTGCCGCGGAATCGCCGCACGAAGCCAATGAAGGATTGGCGCAGGATGATGAGTCCGGCGCGCAGGGCGGCGCCGATGCTCCCGCAACTGCTCCTCGAACGGAGGCGCATTGACTGTTCCGGTTTCCGGAAGTCACAGCGAGCATGCCGCTCCACAGCGCGAGCGCCGCATCGCCCTCTTTGGCGGCACGTTTGATCCCATTCATGTCGGACACCTTGCGGTAGCGCGCGCCGCGGAACGCAGATTTCATCTCGACGAAATTCATTTCATTCCCACGGGACGCCCGCCGCACAAAGACCGCCGCGGAATGGCCGATTATGCCGACCGCTATGCCATGACGGCGCTGGCTTGCGCCGACCATCCGCGTTTTATTTCTTCGCTCGCCGAATCGGGGTTGGGACACGCGGGGCGCGAAATTTTTTATTCGGTGGATACCGTCCGGCACTTCAAGCAGAAATTCCATAGTGTCGGCCTGCATCTCTATTTCTTGCTGGGAGCGGATTCATTTCTGCAAATTCCCACGTGGAAAGACTACGAAACGCTCCTCGGTCTTTGCGATTTCATTGTGGTCAGCCGGCCGGGATTTCAGTTGAGCGCTCTGCGCCTGGTGATTCCGCCCGAGCTGTTCGCGCGGGAAGGTTCGGCGCACGCGCCGCTGGACCCGCGTGCCATTGCGCTGCGGCGCACGGTGGTCTACCTCCTCGACACGGTATCGAGTCACGTTTCGGCAACGGAAGTTCGCGCGCGGCTTGATTCCAAAGAGTCCATCCACGGCCTTGTGCCGCCGCGCGTGGAGGAATACATTACTAAGCAGGCTCTCTACCGGTGACGGCGAAAAAAGATTTCCTCCGGCCAGAACTGCGTGCCGCTGTGGAAGCGGCGTTTGAAAAGCAGGCGGCGCACGTGACCCTGCTCGATCTGGCGGGTCTCGGCGCGTTCACGAGCTATTTCGTGCTGTGCACGGGGTTCAGCGCCCCGCAAGTCGAAGCCATTTGCGACGAAATCGAGCGAAGAATGGAAAAAGCCGGCGCGCGGCTTCGCCACAGGGAAGGCCAGTCCGGTGGCGATTGGATGCTGCTCGATTTCGGCGGAGTGATTGTGCACGTGTTTACGGAAAACGCCCGGCGCTTCTATGACCTCGAGCGCCTGTGGCGCGCCGCCCGGCGCATTGAGTTTGACGAACCCGGCCAGGAGAGCCGCCTGCCCAGGACCGCGGAGGCCGAGGGATGACCGAGCAGCGAATGGCTTGGATCGCGGAAGATCCGGCGTCCCAGGCCGTTCTGGAGCTCGCGCGAAAGGTCGCGGATACTTCCACCACGCTCTTGATCACCGGAGAGAGCGGCACCGGCAAGGATCATCTGGCACGGCTTATCCACGAACTGGGCCCCCGCCGCGATGCGCCGTTTTTGAAAATTGATTGCGCCAGCCTTCCGCAGGAACTCGTCGAATCGGAACTTTTCGGCCACGAGCGCGGCGCGTTCACCGGCGCCACGGACCGCAAATTGGGCCGGCTCGAGATGGCGCAGGGCGGAACTATCGTTCTCGATGAAGTGGCCGCGCTCTCTCCTGCAACGCAATCGAAACTTCTGCGCGTCCTCGAAGAGCGTGAATTCGAGCGGCTGGGCGGTACGGAAACGATTACGATTGATGCGCGGATCGTGGCGTTGACGAATTCGGATTTATCCCGCCTGGTTTCCGCGGGGCGATTCCGCGAGGATCTTTTTTTTCGCTTGAGCGTGCTGACCATTCAGGTTCCTGCGCTGCGAGAGCGCCCCGCGGATATTCTTCCCCTGGCCGATGCGCTTCTGGAGCGCGCCGCGCGCGTGCACGGCCGAACAGGGACAGCGCTCTCGGAGGACGCGCGCCGCATGCTCGGCGCCTACCACTGGCCCGGCAATGTCCGCGAGTTAAAGAATTCCATCGAACGCGCGCTCGTGTTTTCCAGCGCGCCTTCGCTCGCGCCCAAGGATTTTCCGGAGCAGGTGCAGGCCGGCAATTTCGCAGCGGGCACTGGGCTGCGCTCGCTCGAGGACCTCGAGCGCGAGGCCATTCGCGCGACGCTCGAAGCCACTCATTACAAGATCGGCAAGAGCGCAACCATTCTGGGCATCAGTCGGAAAACGCTTCTCGATAAACGTAAAAAGTTCGGATTGAATTAGCGGCTCGAAGGGAAGGAAGAATCCTCCGCGGATACCCGGCCGTGAAACTCCGCATCGTCATGCTCGGAAAAACACGGCGGCCGGAAATCCGGGCGCTGCTCGATGAGTACGCCAAGCGGATCGAAAGATTCTCCGAAATCGAATTCACGGAATTACGAGAGGACTCCGCCGCGTCGCTCCGCAAACTGGACTTTGATTCGGCAGCCATGGTTGTCTTGCTGGATGATGCAGGAAAACCTCAGACCTCCGCGCAGTTTGCGAAATGGCTGGGGGAGTTGCGCGACCGTGGCGTTCGGGAACTGGTATTTCTTTGCGGAAGCGCGGAGGGCTTCCCCGAAGCGCTGCGCCGGCGCGCCACGCAAAAGGCTTCTCTTTCGCCGCTTACGTTTTCACACGAACTAGCCCGCGTGATGCTGGCCGAACAGCTCTACCGCGCGTTTGCCATCCTGGCGGGACATCCGTACCCGAAATAATTTACGCCGCGGGGCGGAAGGGTTCCGGAGTCACGGGAGTTTCAATGATCTCACTCGCCAAATAGCACCCTTCTTTTCCGCACCGCTCGCACCGGGCTATAAAAACCGGTACGCGGTGATCAGAGGTAAAGGAGCCTGTTAAAGAGTGCCTTGCGGAATTGGGCACCGGTATGAAGGCCCCGCAACGCAGGCAAACGACCTCGAGCGTCTCATCCACAAGTTCTTGCGTCATGATTGCGCCCCCCTACGACTGGATCCTTGCAAATAATCGAGTTCACATTGACTAGTCTAACGTTGCGTCCCCGCTCCAGACGTGATTGCGGTCACTCCTGTGTGTGAGTACGGGCCGAATGTTTAAAGTGCCTGGAATCAATGAGGTACAGGTTTTCCAGGCGCGGCTATCGCCTGAATGCCGGCGATCTGATGAAGAACGAATTTTCTTCCTCCGAGCTTGAAAAACTCATTGGAGACCGCGACCCTGAGGAATTTCTGAATCCGCGCAGCACGGTCTATCGCAAAAAGAAACTGGGAGACTTATCGCACACGCCGCGAAGCGGTCGGGATGATGGTTATGAATCCGGATTTGATTCGGCGGCCCGTGATTGTTGCCGGCGGGCGCGTCGTGATCGGTTATGACGAAAATGGCATGATCCGGTTTTGATGGGCTCGTCAGTTAGCAGGTACGGAAGATTCCTCCCTAAACGCCCGTAACCAAAAGAGAAAATCTATTTCCTCGGCGCAACCCTTCGCGTGGGTGTAGAATCTAATTGAGTGTAGCGCGCAACCGGATTCCCTCCTTGAGAATCAGGCCGCAGGTCTTACGCGGAAGTTGCGGAGGCCCGTCATGAAGCTTCAAAACGGATTAAAGTCCTCAAGTTTCATCGCCCTTCTATTTTTGTGCTCTGCCATTCCCGGATTCGCTCAACACGGCGGAGGCGGTGGCGGCGGTTCTCACGGTGGCGGAGG
>VFSW01016031.1_pt1 | contig 10258 bp, 9 predicted proteins | sample 5358111 | NCBI WGS metagenome assembly VFSW01 (sample SAMN11554181, study PRJNA540505) | mine drainage metagenome | isolation source: sediment from site ElyBrook_90M | place: USA: Ely Copper Mine, Vershire, VT | collected 2017
TCGGCATCGCGCGCGAACTCGCCGCTTCGTATGGAGTCGAACCGCGCATGCCGTCGTTCGAAAATCCGGGGAGCGCGGTCGAGCCGGCCGGCAAAGAGCCGCGCGTCACCATCGAATCGCCAGGCTGCAAACGCTTCGTCGCGCAACGCTTCGAGGGCATCGCGGTAGGACCGGCGCCCGCCTGGATGCGCATCCGTTTGGCACTCGCCGGCCAACGACCGATCAACAACCTCGTCGACATCTCGAACTACGTGATGCTCGAAACCGGGCAACCGCTACACTTTTATGACGCGGAACGCGTGGCGGGTCAACATATCGTCGTGCGCGACGCGCGCGACGGCGAAACGCTGACGACGCTCGATGGAGCAACGCACGCGCTAAACGCGCAAGCCCTCGTCACCGCCGACGACAGCCAGGCGCTCGGACTCGCCGGGTTGATGGGCGGCGCGTCGAGCGAGGTGCGCGACGCAACGACGGCGATCGTTCTCGAGGCCGCAGCGTTCGAGGGAGCCCGCGTCCGGCGCATGAGTATGCACTATGGGTTCCGCAGCGAAGCCTCGTCGCGGCACGAGAAAAACGTTCCACTCGCGCTCGGCGACATGGGCGCGGCGCGAGCCGCGCAGCTTCTGGTTTCGCTCGGCGCCCACGCGTACCGCCCGCACGTTTTTGGCGCACAATCCAGCGACGCTGCGGCGATCGCCCTCACGCAACGCGACGTCCGCAGGTTACTTGGAATCGATCTGAGCGTCGAACGCATCGCCGGCCACCTTCGATTACTCGGATGCGAAACGGTCGGCGGCGGCGACACGCTCGCCGTCACGCCGCCCGGCTGGCGCAACGACCTCTGGATCACGGCAGATTTAGTCGAAGAAGTTGCACGCATGGAAGGCTACGACCGTATCGAGGCGATCGAGCCGGCCATTCCATCAAACGATATTTCGAGCGCCTCGTACGCGCTCGAAAACGCGATAGCGACGACGCTCGCGTCGCTTGGATACAGCGAGATCATCACCTACTCGCTGCAAGGCCCGCGCATCTTCGATCACGTCGAGCGTTCGGGCATCGCGCCGAGCCACAGCATCGTCGAAGTGCGCAATCCGCTCTCCGAAGATCAACGCTATCTGCGATGGGCCCTCGGCCCCGCGTTGCTGAGCTATTTCGCGCGCATCGATGCGCCGATTCGCTCGTTCGAAATCGGTCACGTGTTTTCAAACGACGCGAGTCCCATCGTCGAAACCCCGGTTGTAACGTTTGGATTCACCGCCGATCCGATCGACGAGCCGGCTTGTCGCGACACGCATTTCTTGCGCTTGAAGGGCGAAGCCGAAGCCCTGATCCGCGCGATCTGCGGCACCGGCGTTGAAACGACGCGCGACAAACGCACCGGCTTCCATCCCGGGAAAACCGCGGTCCTCATGCAGAGCGGCCGCGAAATCGCGAATTTCGGCAAGGTCGATCCACGTCTGACGAAGGCATTCGACGTTCGTCTTCCGGTCTATCTCTGCAACATCTATCTCGATAACGTGCCGGAGTATACGGTCCCGACCTATCATCCGCCCTCGAAATTCCCCTCGACCTATCGCGATCTCGCGATGGTCGTGGCGCTCGACGTGAGCGCGGAACGCGTGAGCGAGGTCACAAAAGAGGCGCTGGGAGTTCTGTGCACGGGCGTGCGGGTATTCGATGAATATCGCGGGCCGCAAATCGGCGACGGCAAGAAAAGTCTCGCCGTACGGGCGACGATGCAGCGTACCGACGCAACGATCACCGACGAACAAGCCGACGAAGCGATTGCACGCGCGCTCGCGGCCTTGCGCACCGAACTCGGGGCTACGATCCGAGAATGATCGGCGGTTTTCCGTGGCCCGATATCGCGATCGCCGTGATTTTGATCATCGCCGGGATCAAAGGCTTCATGCGCGGTTTCGTTTCCGAACTCGGAGGCGCGGTCGCCGTCGTTGCGGGGCTCGTTGCGCCGTGGTATTACAACGGCACGTTCGACGCCTGGCTGGAAAGCCAAGTGCACCTGGGAGCGGGCTCCGCACACGTCGTCGGAATGTTCGCGACCGGATTCATCGCCTACGCGATCGTCATCGCCATATCGTGGGGGCTTAGCCGCATCGCCAAATTGCCGGTGCTCAATATCGGCAACTCGATCGGCGGGGCCGCGATCGGCTTGCTCAAAGGCGCCGTGCTGTTGTGGCTCGTGCTCTTCGTGGCGTTGTACTTTCCGCTCTCGCCCGACATTCGCACCGATTTGCACAAATCGCGCCTCGCGCCGTATTTCGTGACGTTCGATGCCAACATCGACAAGAGCATCGAATCGATCATCCCCTGGTACGCGCGCCCCGCGCTATGGCCGTACTTTCACCGGCATCATTTGTAACAACGTTGTGAAAGCTCGTAGGCATCTATGAGCTCTTTGCGCTAACGACGCGAACAGGCCTCGTCCGGTGGGGATGGAACAAAGTTACAAGCAGTTCGCAGTGGTACGCCTAGACGTCGGAGTTCGCTAACGTTCATCGCGCCGCCGCCGCCCGCGATCCGTGTCCAATTTCCGTTCTCGCGATGATAGAGATTCTGCCCGCCACCCGCGCCGTACCAGTCACCTAGAGCGAACGCCCCCTGAACGACCACGTACGGGACAAGCGGGCCGCGCAGACGCTCGCGGATTGCTTCCACGTCGGCGATCGGCCCAAAATCGTAGAGGCGTAAACATGCTCCTCGATACGTTGGCAGCCGCGGCATTCCGCGTAGCAGTATTGCCGTCTGACTCGACGGGCCTCCCTGCGGCAGGTCGCATCCGTCGTTGACAAGCGTGAGCGCCTGCCATCCAAATGAAAAGTGCTCGACGAGAATTGGAGCGTCAACGAATGACCCCTCCATCTTGCCGCCGCTGATGAGCACCGTCGCGTAGCGGCCCGCAACGTTCACCCGTATGACGGTTGGAGCAACGCGCGGTTCCAGCGCGAAAAGCGCCGCCGCTTGCGCCGTCGCAGCGATCATCGCGCTCCCGTCAGCACCACATTCGCGAGTTCGCGCGCCGCTGCGCCCGTTGCCGTGCCGAAGGTGACGGCAACGTCGAGCGCATCGAGCGTGAGTTCGATCGCGCCGATCGCGCCGAGAATGTCGTTTTCGCCGACGTCGCCCATCGGGCCGAAACGCACGATCTTGCGGGTACGCTCCCCTTGACCGCCGGAGCGCACGACGCCGAACTCCTCGCGCAAATGTTTGAGAAATGCCGGCGCGTCGACGCCGGCGGGCGGCTCGGCCGCGACGACCGTTACCGAGTGAGCGTCGTTGCGCGAAAAGATGCGGAAGCCGAGCGCCTCAAAGGCCGCGCGAACCGATCGCGCGTAGCGCGCGTGACGCTCGATATTGGCCTCGATGCCGTCGGCATGATAGCGTTCGAGCGCAACGGCGAGCGCGTAAAAAATCGAAATCGGCGGCGTCCACGACGTCTGCCCCTTGCGCGCAAACTCGCGAGCGGTGCGCAGATCGAAATAGAAGCGTCCGATCTGGGCGCGTTCGATGCGCTCCCACGCGCGCTCGCTCACCGCAACCATCGCGACCCCGGGAGGCGTCGCGAGCGCCTTTTGCGATGCGGTCACGACCACGTCGTAGCCCCACGCATCCATCTCGAATGGTGCCGCGCCGAGGCCGCTGACCGAATCGACGATCGTTAACGCGCCGTGATCGCCGATCGCCGCCGAAATCGCCGCCATATCGTTTTGCGCGCCGGTCGAGGTCTCGTTGTGCGTAAGCAAGATACCCTTGATCGTGCGTTCGGTATCGCGCGCGAGACGTTCGCGCAGCGCGCTCGGATCGAGCGCCGCTCCGGGCGCCGTCTCGATCGACTCGACCGTGCAGCCGAAGGTTTGCGCGATCTTCGCAAGCCGCTTGCCGAACACGCCGATCGGACACGACAGCACCCGATCGCCCGGGTCGAAGCAGTTTGCGACGGCAGTCTCGAGGCCGCCCGTACCCGAAGAACCGAGAAACAAGACGTCGCCCGTCGTTCCGAAGATCGGCTGCATGCCTCGCTCCAGACGAGCGAGCAAATCGGCAAAGTCGGGACCGCGATGGTTGATCATCGGCCAGGCCATCGCTTCGAGCACGGGCTGCGCCACGGGCACCGGCCCCGGCAGCAAGAGCAACGTCTTTTTCATGGTACGAAGACGTTCTGCAACATGGCTCGGCGGCCTGGCGTTGTACTAGCGAATCTATGGAGGTCGGATAGCCCGTGAAGCACGTCGTTCGCGCGAGCGAGCGTTACCATTGGTATGCGCTTGCCGTCATCATGCTCGGCAGCACGATGGGAACGCTCGATGCGTCGATTGCCAACGTCGCAATGCCGACCATCGCGCACGCCTACGCGAGCACCGTCGATAACGCGGAGTGGGTCCTACTCGCATTCATGCTCGTGACCGCCTCGACACTCGTCCTTTTCGGGCGGCTCGGCGACATGTTCGGACAAAAGCGCATTTATCTGGGCGGATTTGCCATCTTCGGGCTCAGCTCGCTCGCTTGCGCGTTTGCGCCGTCGTTGCTTCTGCTCATCCTCGCGCGGGCCGTTCAAGCGATCGGAGCAGCGATGCTCGTGTCGTCCAATCAGGCGATGATCGTCGACACATTTCCAGCGAGCGATCGCGGGCGCGCGATCGGGCTCAACGGCGCGGCGGTCGCCATCGGCTTATCGCTCGGTCCGATCGTTGGCGGCGCGATCGTGACCTACTGGCACTGGCAATGGATCTTTCTTATCAACGTTCCCATTTCGCTCGTCGCCATGATTGCGGCGGCCTTCGTTTTGCGCCCGATCCGCCACGAGGGGCGCGGATTCGATGCGCTCGGCGCCACGCTCTCCATCGTCGGTCTTTTCTGCCTTTCGCTCGCACTCTCGCGCATCCACGTGTGGGATTGGAAAGAAACCAGCGCACTGGCTGCAGCGTCGCTCGTAGTCCTAGGCATCTTCGTCGTCGTCGAACGGCGCGTCGCAGCGCCCACGCTCGACCTGAGTCTTTTTACCAACCGGCTCTTTGCGTTTTCCGTGGCAGCGGCGTTCGTCTATTTCGTCGCGATATCCGGTTTGATTTTCATCGTCCCGCTTGCCGCTCAACTGGCGCTGGGATACTCGCCGTTTACCGCGGGCTTGCTGCTGATGCCGATCACCGCGCTCAACGTCGTCCTCGCGCCGCTAGCGGGTTCCCTTTCGGATCGCGTTGCCGTGCGCTACGTTTCCACGACCGGTGCCGTCATCGTCGCGATCGGGCTCTTCGTGATGTCGCGATTGCCCGCGTTGCCCGGGCTCTGGCAACTCGTCGGCGCGATGATGATCGCCGGATTCGGAACCGCGGTGTTCAGTCAACCCAACAACAGCGCGATCATGGGCACCGCGCCGCCGCATCGCCGGGGAATTGCGGCGGGCACTCTGGCAACCGCGCGCACGACCGGTCAGTTGCTCGGAGTCGCTACCGCCGGCGCCGTTTACTTCTTGTTTGCCGCGCGGTACGGTGCGAGAACGTTCGCGCCCGCAAGCGCGTATTTCGGTATCACGAGCGCCGTTATGATCGCCGTCGCTGCGATCTCCTGGGTGCGCGAGTAGTACAAAGGTCCCATTTGGCGGGAGCACCGCGCAACGCGCCGGAAAGAGCCCGTCCTCACTTGCCGACCAGCGAGGATTGTGTGCAAGACGACCGTCTAGACCAGCAACAGGATCTCGGAGTCGCCGCATTGCCCGGCCAAGTAAACCCGCCTACGTATTACGCAAACGCTCAACCGCAGCCGACCCACGAGCCGCCGAGCGTTCCCCCGCAAACCGACGCCGCGCCAGCCGAGACTCAACCCTCGTTACAACAAACCGTGCCGCCGGTCCAGCATATCTACATCACGCAGCAAGTGACGCAGCAACAACAAGCGGCTCCCGTCATCCTCGCGGTCGCACCCAAGAGCGTCGTGCTTTCGCTGGTGCTCACGTTCTTTTTCGGTCCCCTTGGGATGTTCTACTCAACCGTACCAGGCGCCCTGATCATGATCGGCGCGTCGCTCGTAGCGCTCTTCGTTACTTTCGGAATCGGGCTCTTCGTGTCGTGGCCCATTTGTATGATCTGGGGCGCAGTTGCCGCTTCGAACTACAACGCCAAGTTCATATCGGGCTCCGCCACGCAGATTTCACGCTAGCGTTTGCGCACGGTGCGACGGCGCCGTTCGGCCGCGGCCGTGCCGCGCGCGCGTTTGGCGACGCCGTTACGGCGCATCGGTACCACGTTGCCGCTCGCGCGACCGTTTTCGCCGAGAGGGACCGGGGCGATGACGCGCTTGCCGCGCGCGTGATGCAACACTTCGCTGATTTCTTCGACCGGCACGACCGTCATGGTGTCGCGAATCTCTTTCGGGATGTCGTCGAGGTCGGGCTCGTTGCGCTTCGGGAACAGAATCTTCGAGATTCCCGCGCGCTTCGCGCCCAAAACCTTTTCCTTGAGTCCGCCGATCGGCAGCACCTGACCCGTGAGCGTAATCTCACCGGTCATCGCTAAGTTCGGGTCGACTTTCAGTCCGAGCAACATCGAGGAAATCGCGGTCGCCATCGTGATGCCGGCCGAGGGACCGTCCTTCGGCGTCGCACCCGCCGGGACGTGAATGTGGATGTCGTGCTTGGCGAAATAGTCTTCGGCAAGTCCGAGTTCTCCCGATCGCGCGCGCAGAAACGACACCGCCGCTTGTGCGCTCTCTTTCATAACGTCGCCGAGTTGCCCCGTCAGCACGAGCTTGCCCGTTCACGGCATCGACATCGCTTCAATGAACACGATATCTCCGCCGACCGACGTCCAGACCATGCCCGTCGCCACGCCGACCGAAGCGACGCGCTTGCGGACTTCGTTGAAGAAGCGCGGCTTGCTCAGGAAATCCGCGAGGTTCTCCGGTTTCACGCGCGCTTTGTAGCGGGCGTTTTCGGCGATCCTTCGCGCGACTTTGCGGAAGACGGTGCCGATTTCCCGTTCCAAATTACGCACGCCCGCTTCGCGCGTATAATCGTTGATGATCGCGCGCAGCGCCGCGTCGTTCAGTTGCGCCTGCGTTTCTTTCAGACCGTTGGCCGTACGCTGCTTCTTGATGAGATAACGCTTGGCGATCTGTAGTTTTTCGAGTTCGGTATATCCGGAAAGCTGGATGATCTCCATGCGATCGCGTAGCGGCGGCGAGATCGTATCGAGCGTATTGGCCGTGCAGATGAACAGCACTTGACTCAAATCGAACGGCAAATCGAGATAGTGGTCGCGGAACGTATGGTTCTGCTCCGGATCGAGCACCTCGAGCAGCGCCGACTGCGGGTCGCCGCGGAAATCCGCACCGACTTTATCGATTTCGTCGATCATCATGACAGGATTCTTGGTGCCGGCATCGCGCATCGCGCGAACGATCGACCCCGGCATCGCCCCGATGTAGGTGCGCCGATGTCCGCGAATTTCGGCTTCGTCGCGTACGCCGCCGACCGAGAGCCGAATGAACTTGCGTCCCATCGCGCGCGCGATCGACTGTCCGAGCGACGTCTTACCGACGCCCGGGGGACCCACGAAGCACAGGATCGGTCCGGTGAGTTTCTTCTTGAGTTTGCCGACCGCCAAATACTCGACGATGCGATCCTTGATCTTCTCCAAGTCGTAGTGATCCTGATCGAGGATCTCGCGCGACTTTTTGATGTCGATTTTGTCCGCCGTCTCCACGTTCCATGGCAATTGCACGAGCCAATCCAGATACGTGCGAATCACGCTATACTCGGGGGAGGCTTGCGGGACTTTCGAAAGACGATCCAGCTCGCGGTCGGCGGCCTTCTTCACATCTTCCGGCATCTTGGCTTCGTCGATTTTCGCGCGCAGCTCGTTGGTTTCGGCCTGCTGCGGATCGACTTCGCCGAGCTCTTCTTGAATCGCTCGCAGTTGTTGACGCAAGTAGAATTCGCGCTGATTCTTTTCCATCTCGCGTTGAATGTCGCTCTGAATCTTATGCCCGAGCTCGACGACCTCGAGTTCCTTCGTGAGCAACATCGTGAGCCGGCGCATGCGCTTGCCGGTGTTGCGCTCTTCGAGCAACGACTGGCGATCTGCCGTGTCCAAGCGCATGGTCGAAGCCACAAAATACGTCAGCACGTTGGGGTCGGTAATGTTCTGAACTTCCATCTCCATCTCGCGCGGCGCTTGCGGCAAGTAGGAGAGGAGCTTCTGAAAGAGACCTCCGAGGTTGCGCTGCATCGCGAGCAGCTCTTCGTTTTCGACCGTCACGTCGGGCAACTCGGTGAACGAAGCTACCATGTAGGGATCGGTTTGCGCGAACGCGCCGATCTTGAAGACGCTCTGGCCCGCGACGATGCATCGAATCGTACCGTCGGGGACCTTCAGCATTTTTTGAATGATGCCGATCGTGCCGATACGCTGAACGTCGTCCGGCCCGGGGTTTTCGGTATCGCGATCTTTGAGCACGGTGAGGCCGATCGGCTTGCCTTCACGCAGCGCCTCTTCGACCAATTGGATTCCGGGCTTCTTGACGACGGCGAGCGGAATGACCGTATTGGGAAACAGCACCGCTTCTTGCAGCGGTAAAATCCCAATAAGCTGAACGGGAACGATGGCTGATTTCTTCGGGGAGGGCATCTACGAAAGCGTCCTTTTCACGATCATACGAATCTCGGTGCGCGCCGTCGGCAAATAGGCGCCGGGCGCTACGGGTAAGGCGATCACGAGCACGCCGTCGGCATAGCTCGCTACCGCCTCGCCAAGGAAATCGACGGCAACCGGAAGAGCAATCCGTTTGGCAAACGGACCGTACGCGATCTCCTTTTGCATGAGCGAGCCGCGCGCGATACGGGCCGGCGCCGAACGCCGGCCCGTGATCTGCAGGCGCTGGTCTTCGACGGCGATCCGAAGGCTATCCGGATCGGCACCGGCGATCTCTACGGCCACGACAATCCGGCCGCGCTCGTCGTCGACGACGACGTCGGCGTTGGGCTCGAACCCCAACTGCGACCTGACTATGAACTCCATGACCTCGTGAAACCCGCAATCTTGGCACTCGGATGCGCCATCTGCTAATTCAACTCGCCGAAGGCGCCTCCTCGCTACATGCTCGGATCCGGCAGCTCGCGGCCCGGAGGCCATGCCACACAGCCGTCCAGCCGGATCTGGAGCCCTGCGAGGGCGCCCGCCGGGATCAGCACCCGGAAGTACTGCTGGTACTTGGTGGCGACGCCGAATCTCATGGTCGGCGGAAAGGCGGCGATCGGCTGATCCGGCATGTGCGTCGAAGCAAGGACCTGATTGATCGCCCGCGCGTCGGCTCCCGACATATAGTCAGGGGTTCTCTGCCCGAGCCACGTCGAACCGTCCTGAAGCGTATACAAGAAACCGATCACTTCATTCTGAAGGTTCGTCTGCGTCGAGACGACTTTATCAATGCGTAGAATCTGTCGACTCCGCACCGCCGGAGGTTGCAGGGCCAGAGGCACGGAGCGAGGCGAATCCATACACGCCCCGTTATTGAGCGTGTCGACGGTAGCGGGCATTGCAGCACCAGGTGTGGGTGGCGGCGAAGACTGGGTCAATTGCGCCACCACTTGGGCGCCGGTAAGCGAGAGGAGGAGCATGGTAGTCGTGAACATAGCCGTCAATTTCGCACCTCGGCCCGCGATGTCCGGTCCACGGACGGGGAAGAAATGTATGTAGCCGTCATCGACGATCAGGAAGCGTCGCTGGCCGGCTTCTCGCAGATCCTCAAGCGCGTTGCGGATATCGAGCCGGTCTGCTTTAAAAAGGCCTCCGACGCACTACACTGGCTTGCCGGGGTCGACCCCGCCTTCATCGTCGTCAACAGCGCCCTATCGGATATTAGTGGAATCGATTTCATTCGCCGGTTACGTATAGTCAACGGGCGTGAAGCCACGCCCGTTATCTTTACGACCGGCAAAGCCGACCGAGACGTCCGCCGCACCGCGTTCGAGCTCGACGTGTACGCATATCTCGAGAAACCGATCAATCCGTCGGAATTTCTCGTTCACGCCATGCACATCGTCGATGCGGCGCGTGCGCGCGCCGATATGAGCGCGCGCCTGCAAGAAGCGGCCGCGCGCGCCGGCATGACCGCCGCACCGGTTGCGACCGTCAGCGGCGACGGCGTCATCGATTCGATGCTCGAGGTCGCCGCACTCCACGACCCGACAATCATCGCCCATCACAACCTTGCGGCCAAGCTCGCGACGGTGCTCGGTCGC
>VFSW01016032.1_pt1 | contig 10257 bp, 9 predicted proteins | sample 5358111 | NCBI WGS metagenome assembly VFSW01 (sample SAMN11554181, study PRJNA540505) | mine drainage metagenome | isolation source: sediment from site ElyBrook_90M | place: USA: Ely Copper Mine, Vershire, VT | collected 2017
TCGCTCGAATGCAGAAGAAACCACCCTTCCCCGAGAGGCGAAGACGGAACGTCCTCGGTCGCACCCCCTCCGACACCGATGCGAAGCGTAACGCGGACTGGCGTAAACTATAGACAAGATTTGCGCTCGCGCTGGTCTTCCGCACCGGACCAAGCGCTTTTGCTAGGAATACTATGCGCCTTCGGAGTAGAACAATCAGACCTCAAGGCGCTTCCACAGGCTTCGCTGTCGCGGCGCTTCTGTCGCTGGCCTTCGGCGCTCCGGTCGCCCGCGCCCAGCAGACAGCAACCGCGCAACCTGCCGCGCCCACACAGACCGCATCGCCCCAGCCCACCGATACCCCACCGGGAACTGCACCACCCGCCAACACGATCTCTCGTGGCGCAGGCGGGCAGTTCACCCTGCGCGAAAACGCCTATGAGGTCCGCCTCAACGCCTCTGTCCTCGACTCCTCCGGTCGCAGTGTGCAGACCCTCGACCAGAACGCCTTCCACGTCTTTGAAGACAACGTTCCCCAGACCATCGCCAGCTTCCGCCACGAGGACCTTCCCGTCTCCCTCGGCATCCTCATCGACAGCTCCGGCTCCATGTACGACAAACAGGTCGCCGTTGCCCAGGCCGCGCTCGATCTCATCAAGCTCTCCAACCCGCAGGACGAGGCCTTCATCGTCGACTTCTCCTGGGAGGCCTTCATCGACCAGGACTTCACCAACGACATCGACAAGCTACAACATGGTCTCAGCTACATCAAGCCCTCCGGCGGCACCGCCATGTACGACGCCGTCGTCGCCGCCGCCGACTACCTCGCCAAGAACGCCAAGCAGCCCAAGCAAGTCCTGCTCGTCATCACCGACGGCGAAGACAACGCATCCAGCGCCACCCTCGATGCCGCCATCCGTCGCATTCAGGACTTCGACGGCCCCGTCGTCTACTGCATCGGCCTGCTCTTCGGCGACGACACCACCAAGAGCGAGTCCCACCACGCCCGCCAGGTCCTCGAAACCATCGCCCAGCAAACCGGCGGTGCCGCCTACTTCCCCAAGTCCGTCAAGGATGTCGATGCCATCGCCAAAGAGGTTGCCAACGACATCCGCACCCAGTACACCATCACCTACCACTCCACCAAGCCACCCGACCTCGGCGGCTACCGCGCAGTCCGCGTCGAGGCCAAGGAAAAGGGTTACGGCAGACTCTCCGTCCGTACCCGCAGCGGCTACTATCCCCGCGTCGCCACCGCCGCACAGACCCCGCCGACAGCCACCACCCCGTAGTCGCGCAACGGTCAAGAATCGTTCAACAAAATGTCCCCCCCGTCTCGAAGCAAGGCGTGGACTCTTTCACTTCAGATCAGAACCCGCGCCCAGTCGCGGAGGTCTTTGCGATGGCGGGATCTTCCTTGCCGATCGGCGCAGTGGTCAGCGTGAGCGTCGCCGCTGGAATCCCGTCGGCGACGGCGGTGACTGTCACTGTTCCAGAGCCTCCGTCGGCGCGCAGAAGCGCGACGGCGTTGCCCATGTAGAGCTTGCGTTGAGTCGCCTGGAACGGGTCATGGTCCCTCATATTGCCGTTGTCCACGGCGAGGATCGACGCTGGCCCCCCGGTCGAGAAATGAACCATCATCGTCGAGTCGGGAATCCGCGTCCCCGCCTCATCGACCAGCGTCGCGGTTACACAACGAACGTCGTTCCAGTCGGGTGTCAGCGGCATCTCCGGTTTGTCCGCGCTCAGAAGAATATGCGCCGGTTTGCCCGCCGTCCGTAGCTCAGCGGTCGCAACCGTCTTGCCACCACTGCTCGCGACTGCCTTCAGCGTCCCCGGCTCAAACGGAACATTGAAGACAATCGCACTGGCGTCGGCGTGCAGCTTCTCCGTACCCAGCGACTTGCCGTTCAGGAACAGCTCGACCTCTTCGGCGTTGGTATAGACCTCCACGTTCTCCGTATGCGGCCCCAAGTCCTTCGGCGTCCAGTCGGCGAGGATCGGCTCCGAGAAGCGCACCGAGGGATCGGGCGGCGGTGCGGCGGTGCGAGGCGTTGCCGAAGCTGCCGACTGGTCGGTGCTGGTCCCGTTGGCGTAACCGGGATCGATGGGACCTCTCCGGGCAGCGGCCACTCGTCGCACAATCGCAACCATCGGCGTGGCAGACCACCAACTCTGGCGCTCGAAGGCGCGTCCATGGGGCAACGCGGTGGTCAACAGCAGCCCGGAGCCGGAGCCGATCGTCGGCCAGGTGCGCGACTCGCCCAGGTAGTCGATACCGCTCCACAAAAATTGCCCGGAGTACTCGGGATGGTCGCGCAGCGCAACCCACTGGTTGCGGTCGTGCGTGTTCTCCGTGCCGATGATCTTGCGCGTCGGCTTGTCCGCGTGGGCCTTCAGAATCTCCTGCTCGCGGTAGTTCTGCCCCACCACATCCAGCAGGTCGGCCAACCCATCGTCGTAGTCGTGGCTCGCGTTGGGACGAAAGAGCGCCTGCGTCACCGGTCGCGTCGGATCGTTCTGGTGAAAGGTCTCAACCAGCGACTTGAGAATCGGAATCGCAACCTCCGGCTTCGGCGTGTCGTGAATCTCGTTGCCCGCCGACCACAGAATGATGCTCGGATGGTTGCGGTCGCGCATCACCGTATCGGCGGTGTCCCTCAGCGCCCATTCGTTGAAGTAGAGATGGTAGTCGTAAGGATTTTTTGCCACCGTCCAGCAGTCGAACATCTCGTCCATCACCAGAAATCCCATGCGGTCGGCCAGGTCGAGGAACTCCGGCGCGGGCGGGTTGTGTGCGGTGCGAATGGCGTTCACGCCCAGCTTGCGCAGCTCGGTCAGTCGTCGCTCCCATACCGCCAGCGGGACCGCCGTGCCCACCGCGCCGCCGTCGGTGTGCAGGGCCACGCCGTAGACCTTGTGGTGGACTCCATTGAGGAAGAAGCCCTGGTCCGCATCGAAGTGGAACTCGCGAATCCCGAACGGCACATCCTCCTCATCCACCGCCTTGCCGTTGCGGAGCAGCGTGGCCCGCACGGTATACATCGCGCCGTGGCCAATGTCCCAGCGGTCCGGCCTGGCGATTGTGGTTTCAGCGTCGAGGTTGGCGGTTGCACCGGGTTCAAGGGTCGTCACGCTCGGCGCAGTCAATGTCTTCACGCTTCCGTTGCCCGAAGCAAACGTCTTGAGCGTCTTGCCATCCGTCCCCAGCAGCCTCACCTCCAGCCGCAGATTCGCAGCCGCGGCGGATTCATTCGTCACCGTGCTGCGAACATGGACCGTTGCGGAGCCGGCGCTGACCTCGGGCGTAGTGACGAACGTCCCCCACGGAACGATGTGCGCATCGCCCGTAACCACCAGCCGCACCTGACGATTGATCCCCGCGCCCGGATACCAGCGCGACGCGGGCTGCTGCGAGTCGTCCACGCGCACCGCGATCACGTTCTTGCCGGGATGCAACCGCGGCGTCAGCTCATAGACGAAACTGGTATAGCCGTACGGGTGGTGCCCCAGCAGTTGTCCGTCCAGCCACACGTCGCTGTTGGCCATCACGCCGTCGAAGACGATGAAGGTGCGGCGGGCCGCCATCGGATCGGCGTCCGCAACCGGGACGGTGAACGTCTTGCGGTACCAGCCGATGCCGGTCGGGAAGAAGCCGCCCGCGCCACGCGAGGGGGCATCTTCCTTCACTGGCCCCGCGATCGACCAGTCGTGGGGCAGCGTCACGCTCTTCCACGAGGAGTCGTCGAAGCCGGACTCCTCCGCGCCCAGGGCATCGGCCGGAAGAAATCGCCAGCCAGCGGTGAACTGCTGAATCGCGCGCGGCCTCTGCGACGCCCCAGCGGTACTTGCGGCGGCGGGCGCGGGCGCGGCGTGTAGGGACAGCGGAAGGGCGAGGAGAAGTGCAACGCAGCGCATGAAGTTCCTCATGGGTTGATTCAGAATCGAGCAGTCAGCGACCTTGCGGTCCCCAGCTCCCGAAGTCCGAGGGCTGGGGAAACCGTCTCCATCCTACTCGCAGTCAGGTCGGGCCGCAGTCACTTTTTCGTCGATGTCGGTGTCGGCATCGTCGGGTTGTATTGCGTGGCCAGCTCCGGCGTGGACACCGCGCCCGTGAGGTCGGTGGCTTTGGCGACCTCAACCGCGAAGACGTAGCTCCGACCGAACATATTGCTGGTGAAGAAGACGTACTTCTTGTCCGGCGAGAAGCGTGGGTTCGGTTCGGCGCGGTAGTTCTGGTGCGCCATGTTGACCAGATGCTCGGCCTTGAAGACCCCCGGCTGCCAGAAGGTTGGCGAGTTCAGCGCGCCCGCGTCGCCGGAGATCATGCGCGGATGGAAGAGTTCGATCCACTCGCCATCGGGTGCCTTCGCCACCTGGCCGGAGTCGCCGCCGTCGCCGCAGAACAGGTCCAGATCCTGCGTCAGATTGAAGTGGATCGACCAGTCGTTGCGCTGCATGTGATACGCCGTCCGCTTGTGCGTCTCCAGGTTGTAGCCGGCAAGGTAGAAGTCTTCGCCCTTCGGATACTGCCAGTCGTACCAGATCGTCTTTCCGTCCAGCCCCCAGAACTCGTGCCCCGCGATCTCCATATACATCGTCCGCTTGTGGATGAGTCGGTTGCCCGTACCGTCGGTGTGGATCATCCAGATGCGGTCCACCTTCTGCCACATGCCCTCGTGGCAATACATCAGCAACTGTGGGTCGCTCGGCGAAAACAGCAGGTGGTTCACCCAGTCGGTCGAGTGCAGCAGAATCCGGATCCTCCCTGCCTTCTCGCCATTCGGCCCCGGCTCCAGCCGGATGGTGAACAGAACCACTGGAATGCGTGCGGCAAGCCGCCTCTCCATCATCGCGCCCTTGTCGTTGGACTGCACATTGGCACCGCCCAGCGCCGGGTTTACCGGAACCGCCGGAGTGCCGGGACGGCCCGCCGCTGTCGCCGGAACGCCAAATCCGCCACCCCCGCCAAACCCGCCCGCTGGCGCAGCTAGAAACGCGTTCGGCGCATTCGGATTGCCGCCGGGACAGTCCGCCGCGTTATACGTCCCCGCGGCCAGCGTCTCGTCGGCATTCACGCTGACGATGCTCACCCGCGGCGGCAGGTCGATCAGCTTGCGGATCGCGCCGGTGTTCGTGTCCGCCTTGTACACCGCATTGGTGTGCGTCTCCGGGTCCATGCGCGTAAAAAAAACGCTGTTGGTCTTGTGCCCCACGACGATGGCGCGCGCAAATCCGCCGAAGCGGCGAAAACCCTGCCCACCCGCCGCGGCATCCGTGGCCGTAACAGGCGGAGGAGGAAGATTCGGCACTAGGATCCGGGTCGTCATCGTCGCCAGATCGAGCACACGAATGCCCCCCGGCGAGTTGTACACCATCTGCTTGTGGTCCGGCGTAAACTCGTTCACGTTGAAGTAGAACGCCCCCGAGTTCGGCTCATCCGAGACGCGCAACACGCGGTGCCCGGTGTCCTTGTCCACCCAGCTCTTCGGCGGCACCGCCCCCGTCTCCGACGGCTTGTTGTCCCGCGACATCTGCGCGGAAAGTTGCGGCGCGGACAGGGTCAGCGCAAACAGCGGTGCAAATGCCGCTACGAGAACAAGGACGGTGCGTCGCGGTTGACTGGGTCTGGCGCGGAAGATCATTCGCTGCTCCTAATGGGAAAAATGAGGTGGAAGAAATATTGAAGAGCGCGCTGCAACGGAAACCCTCCCCGCGCTGAACTGCTGCGGCGCGGTGGGAGGTGCCAATCCGATACGCGTGCAAAAATGCCTGTACAGGATACGGGACACCCAAAAAATAGTTTCGACCGTAAAGAAAAATATGCGAACGGCGCAGTCGAGCACGCGCACCCGGCGGCCAATAACCGGGAGGTCACCTCGCCCCCACGCAATCCAACTTCCATTCCTCGCTCGCCGCCCCGAACAGCCTCAGAAACTATAGCTTCCCGCAACCGCCCCGCCCGCGTTAACCTTGAGACTGAACCCGAACCGGCCCAGAACCGAAGTGCAACCGCTGTACGAATTGTAGACACACCCTTCCATCCTGCGCGCACAGCCGATGAGGGGTTTGGCGGCACATGTCGTCCAAGGAGAACCTTCCGATGAACAGAATCATCCTTGCCGACAATCAGGCGATCTTCCGCGCTGGCGCGGCGCGCGTCATCGCAGTCGAAGACGACATGCGCATCGTGGCCCAATGTGAAGACCTCACCCGCCTCTCCAACGCCATCGACGCCTATCGCGGCGCCATCCTTCTCTTCTCCTCCAGCATGCAGCTCGACGCCAGCGCCGTCATCGCCCGCGCCCAGGCGGCGGGCAGCCGCACCATCTTCATCGCCGAAAACGGGTCGCAGATCCCCGAAGACATCGCCCGCGACCTCGATGGCGTCCTCTTCCGCAATGTCCCCGGCACTGGCCTGCTGGATTGCATCCGCCGCGTCGCCGCCGGACAGCAGTCCTTCCAGCACTCCAACGTCACCTCCATCCTCGCCCAGGACTCGGTCGGAACCCGCGTCCGCGACCGCCTCACCCCCAAAGAGATGCAGATCGTCGCCCTCATCGTCCAGGGCTGCAAGAACAAACTCATCGCCACCCAGCTCAATACCAAGGAGCAGGTCATCAAGAACTACCTGCGCAGCATCTACGACAAGACGGGCGTCTCCGACCGCCTCGAACTCGCTCTCTTCACCATCCACCACCGCGTCCTCGCCGAGGCCGCCGCCCACGCCAACGACCTCCTGCAACAGGCCAAGTCCGCCTGATCCCCACAGCACAACCCCTTCTCCACGTTTTAGTGCATTTTAGGGATTGATATAGACCAATTTTATTTGTCATTCCGCAGCGAAGCGGAGGAATCTGCTTTTGCTTGCTCCACAATGGTCTACACCATTACCCAAAATTCTCTAAACTGCCCACTGCCCACTGCTTTTCACCGCCAGCGTTCCACCGGCGTGAACTCCTCCGCGCCCGCGCCGCCAAGCACGCACCGCTCACCCAACATCAGCCAGGTGTGCGTCGTCAGTTCGCCCGCATCCGTCCGCGCCACGCCGTAGACCATCGTGCTCGGCACTCCGCGCCAGCGCAGCATGGTGTAGCCCGCCAGCGTCTGCGGAAAGCAGACAAACTTCACCGGAGAATGCCGGACAACTGCCTCTACCGCCCAGCGCACCCGCAGCGCGGTCGCCGTGTCCAGTTCGTCTGGGGGAACGCTCGCGTCCCCGATTGCAGATGCAGGCCCGCGCGTGACCATGCGAAGAAGCCTGCGCACCGGGACCAGCGCCAGACACACGCGGAAGAACGCCAGCAGCAGCAGGGCCTCCGCCGCCACCAGCAGGTCCGTCGGCCTGCGCCGCGCAGTCCAGCGCCGAGCGCTTTCCCCCATCTCTCCTCCGCGCATCCCTTCCCTTTATACTTGAGAGGCAATTGGGACCGGGTTCGCATTCAACGCCAACCCGCTCTCGATGGGTACCGCGGAACGAGGAGCACAAAGAGTTCATGGCCGCACTGATCGATGCAATCGACGTCAAACGCAAGTCCCTGTTTGAGTTTGAAAACACTCCCTACGCCTGCCTCGAAGCCGAGGTCAGCACGCCCACCGCGCGTGGCGGACAGACCCTCGTCCGCCTCAAGATGCGCAACCTGCTCACCGGAGCGGTCTTCGAGAAAACCTTCAAGGCCAACGAAAAATTCAAGGACCCCGACCTCGTCCTGGTGCCTGCCACCTACCTCTACAGCGACAACGACGGCTCCTACTTCCTCGATCAGGAAAGCTACGAGACCCTGACCCTCACCGGAGAGATGCTCGGCTCCGCGCTGGACTTCCTCATCGACGGGACCCTGATCCAGTTGCACAAGTTCAACGGCAACCCCATCGGCCTGCAACTGCCCCTCTTCGTTGAACTCGACGTTGCCTTCACCGAACCCGCCGTGCGCGGCGACTCGTCCAGCGGCAGCGTCACCAAGTTCGCCAGACTGGAGACCGGCCTCGAGATCCGCGTCCCCCTCTTCATCAAAGAGGGCGAAAAGGTGAAGGTCTCCACCGAGACCCGCGAGTTCGTCGGTCGCGCCTGAGCCGCGCTCCCGCTGGTGGGTGAGGCTACGGCGCGGCTTTTATCGAATTTGCCGTGACCGTGTCCCCAGTGGTGGTCCCATCGACAACGACCTTGGCACCGGCAAACTTGTCGAGCTGTGTTTTGTCGCCCTTGAGCGTATAGACCTTGTCTCCGACGACCAGGGCGTAGTCGGCCCCGTTCTTGACGCACGCTCGCGTACATTCGGCCGGCGATGCGCCCTGCATCGCGTGCTTTTTGCCGCACATGGTATCGCTGACGGTTCCGGTGAATGTCTCGGCCTGAGCCACCGTGAAGGCAGCGGTGAGCAGCAGTCCAGCGGTGACGAGTGACAGGGAATTTACGCGCATGATAGATCCTCCGTAGGTTGAGAGTATCGCAGGCAGACAGGGGTTGCCTAGTGTTGCAGGGTGAGGGCGATCTCGTGGGTGGGGATGGCCCCTTCGCGCAGGATCATCCACGAGTGGCCACCGCCGGAGAGGTCCACGATGGTCGTCGGCACGGCGCGCACGGTGGGGCCACCGTCGACGATCAGCGGGATGTCGTTGCCAAGCTGTTCCAGAACGCGTTCCGCGGAGGTACACTCGGGCATTCCGCGCAGGTTGGCGGAGGTTGCGGTGATCGGCAGGCCAAGGCCATCGACCACCGCGCGAGCGATGGCGTTCTCAGGCACGCGCAGGGCCACGTTGCCAGTGTTCGCCGTGACACGCAGCGGCAAGCGGGTGCCTGCCTTGACGACGATGGTCAGCGGCCCGGGCCAGAACCGCTCGGCAAGCCGATCGAAAGCCCCGTCAATCGCGCGCGCCAGACCGTACGCCTGCGTGGTCTCGGAGATGAGCAGGGATAGCGGCTTGTGCCGCGCCCTGGTCTTGACCTCGTAGATGCGGTCCACCGCGCGCAGGTTGATGGGATCGACAGCCAAGCCGTAGAAGGTGTCGGTGGGCAGCGCGGCAACATGGCCGCTGGCGAGCGAGCGGACAACCTGTGCGATCCGTTCCGGCTCAGGCTCGTCCGGATCGATGCGAAGTATCTCGGCCGTCAAATTCTTCTCCTGTGCAAAAGGGTTGGACTGAGACGCAATCGGGTCTGCAAGAAAGAACAGCGCAAGTTCATAGCATACCTCTGACGGCAGAATTCGGTGCGTCGTGGAATGTGCCGCTGGCTCCCAACTCAGGATGGATCGTGTCCGGGCCTGCCCTCTAGCAAGTGCTTTCACGCACGGCTTTCGACAGATTTACGCGATGGGACTGGCCTCAAACGGTAGGAAGAGGCATACTGGGGCTACACGACTCTCTGTAGTCTCTCTTGCCGTTTCGCCGACGCCTTCCGAGCCGGTTGAAACGACTTCTGCTCCGACTTTGTGTCCCTCTGCCATGAGTGCTGCTTCCACCAGTTCGCCGAAGCGTCGTCCCCGCCCACAGCGGCGCCGCGCGTCTGCACCGCGTCGGTTGCTGCGCCGTCTGCTGGGTGTTGTCCTGCTGCTGGTGCTGGGCTGGTTTGCCTGGCTCTATGATCGGATCGACACCGTCGCCAGACAGGATGAGGCGCGCCCCGCGGACGCAATCGCGGTCTTCGGCGCGGCCGAGTACGGAGGCAGACCCTCGCCCGTGCTGCACGCCCGCCTGGACCACGCGCTGGACCTCTACCGAGAGCAGATCGCTCCATTGGTCATCACCCTCGGCGGTGGCAGCGACCTGGATCGGGGAATGACCGAGGGAGGCGTTGGACGAGATTATCTACTGGCCAACGGCATCCCCTTCGACCGGATCGTCGCCGAGACCAGGTCGGTCGACACCGAGCAGCAGGTTCTGCGGCTCGCGGAGATCGCGCGGCAGAGGCACTTGAACGACATCGTCGTGGTCAGTGACGGAACCCATCTGTTCCGCATCCGCAAGCTGTGTGAGGACGCCGGGCTGATCGTCTATACCTCGCCGCGCGCAACCCTCGGACGCATCGACGACTACGACCTTGCGCTCCGCTACTTCCACGAGATGCTCAGCTATACCCTGCTGCGCCTGCACCTGAACGTCGGCTGGCTGCGCGGAAAAGAGGACGCATAGCGGGTCTCTGAGTCAGCCCACCTTTTTTGAAAGGAAGGAGCTGCATCCCGCCCGTACGCGCCCTCGTGCAGATCTTTAGAGCAAAACCAGGAATGCTGTACCCATCGCATTAACGGACAGCTTCATTGCGGGTGTTGGGCTTGATGC
>VFSW01016033.1_pt1 | contig 10257 bp, 4 predicted proteins | sample 5358111 | NCBI WGS metagenome assembly VFSW01 (sample SAMN11554181, study PRJNA540505) | mine drainage metagenome | isolation source: sediment from site ElyBrook_90M | place: USA: Ely Copper Mine, Vershire, VT | collected 2017
CAACCAAAAGAACGTGATTCCGCGCTGTTTTCGGCGGAGTGCGGATTTGTACTTGTGTTCCTCTGCGCCGTCATCTTCTCTGCGCGAGATTTCTTTTCCCTCTGGCATTTGGTTACATCGTGCCATTAAAGGCCATCGCGCAGAGGCGCGGAGAGCGCAGAGTTTGGCAAGATAGCTGGCTTTCAATGCCTTTTCCTCTTCGTGGCCTTTGTGTGTTTGTTGTTCAATCCTCTTGCCGTTTCCGGTTGGCCCGGCAAAAGCCATGCGCGCCACGCCGCCGGCGATCTCAAAAAAAGACTTTTAACAACAAGGAAGCGAAGGTCGCGAAGAACTTTGTCTTACTCCCGACGCGATCGGCCCCAGAACCCATTTTGCTTATCCCGGCAAAATTTTGCCAAAAATGCAGACTTCTTTTATATAGCACTGCAAGGGCGCAAAGAACTGCAAGCTATTGCCACCGCGTCTTCGCGATTTCGCTCACCTCACTCGTAAACCTCGTAAATCGTCCCGTGCAATTCGAATTGCACATTGCGGCCAAGAGAAAGCCAGGCGCTGGATTGCGGTTCCTTTGCCGCGAGATCAAAATATTCCGAGGAATTGAATTGGACGCGCACCCTCTTGGCGTTCGACAGGTTTTGCACAGTCGGATCAATCCATTGCTGTTTGTCGTTTTGGAAGAAATTCCTGCCGCCGACAAAGCGCGTTTGCTGGGTGTATTGCGCGGCCCGCGCGCGGGAGTCGAATTCGGCCCCGGCAGAGGCGCCGAGATTGTTCTGGAATGCGGAGCGCGGCGCCCCTCCGGCTCGGCCTGCAAACGCGGGAGAGGCGGGAGCAGCGGCGCTGGCTGGAGCCATCGATAATCCCAGCGCCCGCGCGCCTTCAATCTGCCCGGTCGCGTTGGCGACATCCGGCGAGGCGGCGTAACGGAGCGCGGAACCGTAGCGCGAATCCGCCAGTGCTTGCTCGCCGCCGCGCCGATCCTTGAAGGAACTCCAGTTTTGCACCACAGCAGCCTTGGCTGCTGCGTCGTTATTGAGTTGCGGGAGGGACTGCATGGAAATTGGTACGTTTCGGTGCGATTCATCCTCAATAATCAAATAGGCCGTGTAAGGCGTGACAATCCCGTAGCGCCGGGCCAATTCCGTAACTTCGTCGCGCAATTCCGCGTTTTCGCCGTGCAGGCGCATCTCGTCCAGCAGATAACCGACGCGCCGGGTGGCCCACAGCCGCGGGATGAATTCCATTTTTGCCGTGGCGGAGAATTTGACATCTTGCGCGAATTTCTTGGGTTTGCCGTTCAATGTCCCTTCAATTTCCACCGCCGCCGAATCTTCGCCTTTGAATCTCCCCACGACTATGAGTTGGCCGCCTTTGAACAAATCGGGCAGGGCGTCGGGATACATCTTGGAAATGGTCACCCCGCCTGTCACATGCAGAACCGGGTTTGCCAGAACGGGTTCCGTGATCTTGGAGAAAAAGCTCGACACCTTCACTTCCAAATCCTCCTCCGGGAGGACGTATTGGGCCGCGGCCCGTGTGTCCTCGGCAATGCGGTCGAGCAAATGAGTATTGACGTCGCTGCCGATGCCGAAACAGAAGATGCGGGTCTTTCCTTCGCTTTCCTTTTTGACGTTGGTCACAATCGCGTCTTCGCTCACTTCGCCGACGGTGGGTTCGCCGTCGGTCAAGAAGACGATCATGAAAGGCCGGTCGTTGGTCGGCGGCCGGGTGGCGAGAACTTGCCGCAGCGCGTCGTCAAGGGCGGTGCCGCCAACGGCCCGGAGATCATCCACAAACGCTTCCGCCTTTGCGCGATTCGTTTTGGACGCTTCCGTCAATTTTCCAAACAGCGGTTCCACGTCGGTTGAGAAACGCATGACTTCGAAGCGATCACCGTCATTTAGGTTTTCCACGCAGAATCGCAGAGCCTTCTTGGCCTGCTCGATTTTGCGGCCGGCCATCGAGCCGGATGTGTCGAGCACAAACGCCACGTCCTTCGGGGCTGGTTTTTCGGATTTCGTGTCAACGCCCGGCGAGGCCAGGAGCATGAAGTATCCATCTTCGCCATCGGTCTTGGACGTGATGAGATTCAGCCCCACGTCGTCTTTTTCGGGCGCGAAAAAGAGCGCGAAGTCGGTGTCAGGTTTGACATCGCTGGCTTCGTAACTGGCGATGGCGTGGCGCGGGCCGTCGCGTTTGATCTCAACGGAATGGCTGGGTGAATAGATCGTTTTGATGGGCTTGGGGCTGTCTAACTCGACTTTCACTGAAACGCTCTTGATCGGTTTGGAGGAGAACTTCTCGGTGTTCAGCGGGTAAATGTAACTGACCAGTCCGCCATCCGAAGTCAGCACTTGGGAATAAGAAAGTTTGACGCGCTTTCCCTTGTTCGCCTCGATGGGAAAAATGCGGACTTTGAAGGTGTCGCGCCCGGCGTATTCGAGCAGGGCGGGGTCGCGCATTTTGCGGACGATATCCTCATAGATCGACCGCGCCTTGTCCGCCGCCAGCAACTCGGCTTCGACCTGCTTACCGCCGATTTCCATGCTGAACTTGTCAATTTGCGCGCCTTTCGGCACCGGGAACAGGTAGGTGCCTTCGAGTTGCTGGGAGTTTGGATTGTAGAACTCCTCGTCCACGGTGGTGGTGGCGATTTGGCCGTCAACCTTGACGTTGACATGATGATAGGAAACTTCCAGCGGCGCGAATTCATACGGAATTCCGTGCGGCGAATGCGGCCCGGGATGGATGACGATGAAGCCATCAGCGGCGGCGCGCAGGATGGAAAGGAACAAAACCGGCAAAAGCATGATTCGTTTCATAACGGGTTAGACGGGAGCGCCAAAAAAATGCTCCCACCTGAATCTTGCCAAGGCGGGAATCGATCCCTGATAAAATTTACGATGAGCGTGAATCCAACTTCAGCCTCTTTTCCTGAGTTCGGTCGTTCCAGATTCAATATTTCCCAATTTTTCCCAATATTTCTTCAAAAATCGGGCCTAAAAACCTCTGGTAGGTTTTTCATCTCGATCGAGCCGTGTCAAAGTGCGCCCATGTATATGCACTTAACGCCAATTAACGGCGTTTTTTAGAAAAATTCACGATGAGTGAAAGAACCGTTGACGTGTCGCCCCTGCAAAGTCGCAACACTGCTTTGTAGTTCGACTGCGGGCAAACCTTTGGTAAATTATGCCGATGTCTCGACAAATCGTCCGCAACCGAACCCGGCTGGCCGCGTTGGCCGCATTGGTTCTTGGGGCGATTTTGCTTCTATCCATTGCAGACGCGCGCGGCGACGATTTCGGAGCCGAAATGCGGGATTTCACGGTCCGAACCTGGAGCAAAGACAACGGCCTGCCAAACGGGTCGGTAAGCGTCATTATGCAGACTGAGGACGGATATATCTGGGTGGGAACCGCGGCGGGCCTGGCGAAATTCGACGGCCTGAAGTTTACTCACGTTGCCCTGCCGCTGGCCGGGGCTTCCATCCATCCGCCCATTACCGCCCTTTGCCAAGATGCGCGCGGCGCTTTGTGGATCGGCACGGAATCAAGCGGGCTTTTTCGCTGGCAGGATGGCCGCGCGGATCATTTTGGGCCGGGCGACGGTTTGCTCGACAACGCGGTTACCAGCCTGTCGCTTGATTCCGCGGGACTCCTCTGGATTGGCACCAAGCATGGCGTCAACCGCTGCCGCGGAAATTCGTTCGATGCTTTCACCACCCGCGAAGGTCTGCCGGACAACTCCGTGTCGAGCGTTCACGCGGCCCGCTCGGGGACGGTGTGGATTACGACGGCGGGCGGCATGTGCCGTTACATCAACGGGCACATTTCGCGCTTCGAGTTTCCAACGACTGGCCAGGAGCGGCAGGAGGGTTTTCTCGGCGCTTACGAAGATCGGCGCGGCAACTTGTGGGCCTTTTACGCCACCTACCTCATCACCCTCACCCGGGGCAACCAGCGCATCAATTATTTCCCCGGCGAAAAATCCGCCATGACGCGCATCTGGAGCTTGTGCGAAGGGCGGAGCGGGCGCCTTTGGATCGGCGCCAGCGGGCGCGGCGTCTTCGCTTTGGACGGCGCAAAATTTCAACCGGTGACGCTCAATGAGGGCCATTGGCCCAGCGACGTCCGCACCATTTGCGAAGACCGCGAGGGTGGCCTTTGGCTCGGAATTTCCGATGGCGTGCTGGCGCAATTGCGTCCGCAGCGCTTTGCGCTGCTGACGGGCGCGCACGGTTTGCCGGCGGGCGGGGCGACTTGCCTGACGGCGGATTCGTCCGGACGCCTTTACATCGGAATGGATTCGGGCGGCCTTTACGCGAGCACGGGGGACCGGTTTGAGCGCGTGCTCGACGACGCCATGAGCCTCGCGGAAGAACTGGTTTCGAGCGTCTGCGCGCCATCGGACGGCAGCATTTGGATCGGCACCGTGGGCAACGGGCTGTATCACATCAAGGACGGCCATTCCGTGAATTATTCCACTGCCAACGGACTTTCGGACGACTGCGTTCTGGCGGTTGGCGCGGACGCCAGCGGCGCCGTGTGGGCTGGCACGCGCGCGGGGATGCTGCACTTGATTCACGACGGAAAAATGTCGGCCTATTCCACGCCGGATGGGTTGCCGGGTTCCGCCATCACGGCAATTTTGTGTCGGCAGGAAGGCGAAGTCTGGGTGGGAACTGAAAGCGGCGCGCTTTTGCGCGGAGACCGGCTTTTTCATGGCGTGACGGCTCCGCCGCTCGATTCACGCTTCAATGGCAAGGCAATTCTTGGAATTTGTGAATCGGCGGATCACACGATCTGGTTTGGGGCGGCCGGCGGCGGGCTCGGCTGCCTGCGCGGAGATCGATGCCTGGCCTGGGACACGCGCGACGGCTTGCTTGACGACGCCGTTTCCGGAGTGGTGGCCGATTCGGAGAATAACATCTGGCTTTCTCTCTCGCGCGGACTGTGCCGCATTGACAGCAATTCGCTGGCGATGGCTGTCGCTGGCAGCGGCGCGCTAACGCCGAAATTATTATTCGAGACGGAACCCGGCCCCGATCGCGCTTTCAGCTTGAGGGGGCCGCAGGCGGCGCGCTCAAGCGAGGGAAGGTTGTGGTTCGCCACGGCTGGCGGATTGGTCGGCATTGACACTCATGGATGGGAAGGGAGCACCCCCGCGCCGCAGGTTCATATTGACTCCGTTTTAATCAACAACGACAAAACTCCGTTTGAAATCAACAGCCGCGCGAATGAGGCTCCCGTCAAATTTCCCGCGAGCCTGCAATCTCTGGAAATTCAGGTGGCGGGGCTGAGTTTTGAAGCGCCGGAGAAAATTCGCTTTCGCCACAAGCTGGATAATTTTGACGCGGACTGGGTGGATACGGGGCCGGAGCGCCGCGTCTCCTACGGGCGGCTGCCGAGCGGAACCTACACCTTTCATGTGACTGCCTCCAACGGCGAGGGCGTCTGGAATGAGCGCGGCGCCAGTCTCGCCTTCGTGATTCCCACGCCGCTGTGGCGCGCTCCGTGGGTTCTCGCGCTGGGCGCGCTTGCGGCCGCCGGAGCGGCGGCGGGGGCGGTGCGATACATCACGCACCGGCGTTTGATCACGCAGTTGGCGGGCATGGAGCAGCAGCAGGCCATGGAGCGCGAGCGCATGCGCATCGCTCGCAACATGCACGATGAAATCGGCTCGAAGCTCACGAAAATTTCCTTCCTCAGCGAGCGGCTCAAGGTCGAATCCAAGCCCACCTGCCCGGCTGGCTACCAGATCAATTCCATCGCCACCACCTCGCGCGATTTGCTGAAGGCCCTCGACGAAATGGTCTGGGTCGTCAACCCGCGCAACGACACGCTCGAGCATCTTGCGTCTTACCTCAGCCAATACGCGACGGAGTATTTTCAGGACACGCCCATTGAATGCGACGTCCGCGTGCAAAGCGATTTTCCTCCGTTGAACATGTCCGCCGAATATCGCCACAACGTTTTCCTCGCCTTCGAGGAGTCGCTCAGCAACGTGCTCAAGCACGCGCGGGCCACGCTTGTGGAAGTGCATATCCAGGCCGAGCAGGGCGCGCTGAAAATCCGGGTCAGCGACAATGGAGTTGGCTTCTCGATGGAAGGCCGGAATGGCCACACCGTTGGGGCCGGCCGCAACGGCTTGACGAATATGAAACAACACTTGATGGACGTCCGCGGCACCTGCGTCATCCAAAGCGCGCCGGGGCAGGGGACGATTGTGGAATTGAAAATGGGACTCGCCTCAGCCAAAACGGAGGTCGCATGAGCAAGGTCATCACCATTGCCATCGTGGATGACTCTCCGGATCTGCGGGAGAATATTGGCGGCTATCTCCGGGCTTTTCCGGAATTTCGCTGCGTCAATTCCTACGCCACAGCCCGCGACGCCATCGAAGGAATTCCAAAAAATCCGCCCGACGTCGTCCTGATGGACATCAATCTCGGCGAGAACGCCACCGACGGAATCGAGTGCGTTCGCGCCCTGAAGACGCTCATGCCGGACATCCTCGTCGTGATGTTGACTGTGTTCGAGGATGCGGAAAAGATTTTTCGCGCCCTGGCCGCCGGCGCGAGCGGCTACCTGCTCAAGCGCCAGCGCCCAGAGGAATTGCTGGAGGCCATTCGCGAAGTCATGGCGGGCGGCGCCCCGATGTCCACTTCAATCGCCCGCAAAGTGGTCCGCTCTTTTCAAACGCCGGTGGCGCATGGCGCGGGGGCGGAACCCTCGGATTTGTCGCATCGCGAGCTGGAGGTTTTGCAGGCGTTGTCGCAAGGCCTCGCTTACAAGCAAATTGCCGATCAGCTTGAAGTCAGCATTCACACCGTCCGGAATTATATCCGGCGCATCTATGAGAAATTGCATGTTCGCTCGCGCACGGAGGCGGTGGTGAAATTTTACAAAATATGAGCAGCCTGGGCCGGGGGCTATTCGTGTTCTGGCGAGCACACGTCCCGATATATCGGAATCAGTTGATTTCGGGGAGCGCGGTCGTCTCGACCGCTGTTTTCGGCGGGACGCCGAAAACTCTTCCGTCAGACTGTCCGGCGAGACGCCGGACAGAGCGACCGGGACGGTCGCGCTCCCAAATCCAAGGGCATAGCATTGGCTTGGCCGTGGTGATGATTTTGCGCGCCTTCGCTCTTCGAGCGGAACCAAACGAAGCGTGGCGCGCGCAAAAAGCGCCGCTGATGACGCAATGGGCGGCGGATGTCTCCCCGACCAACGCCCATCCCGAATACCCGCGCCCGCAATTGGCGCGCGCGGATTGGCAGAATCTGAATGGCTTGTGGGATTACGCGGTGCGCGCGAACACGTCGGGTTCTCCCGACATCTACGATGGTAAAATTCTAGTGCCGTTCCCAATCGAGTCCGCCTTGTCGGGGGTGATGAAACCGCTCGATGCCAAAGCGGTCCTATGGTATCGGCGAGCCGTCCAGATTCCTGCGAAATGGAAGGGCCGTCGTGTCCGCATTCAATTTGGCGCGGTGGATTGGCAATGCCGGGTTTTTGTCAACGGCCACGAAGTCGGCGCGCATCGCGGCGGTTACGAACGTTTTGCCTTCGACATTACGGATTATCTCAAGTGGAACGGCTCCGAGGAAATCATGGTGGCCGACCAGGACCAAACGGAAGGCGACCAGCCGCGCGGCAAACAATCGCTGCACCCGCAGGGGATTTTTTATTCGCCAACCTCCGGCATCTGGCAGACCGTCTGGCTCGAACCCGTGCCAGAAACGTGCATCGACGGAATTTCGATGACACCGGATGTGGAAGGCAAAGCGCTGAAACTGCGCGTGGCGGTCAACAGTCTGGATGACGATCTTCAAGTGGAGGCTGTCGCGTTCGGGGAAGGCGGGGCTGAAGTCGGTCTTGCCAACGGCCCCGTCACCAAGGAATTGGTGGTGCCGATTTCCAATGTGAAACTTTGGTCGCCCGATTCGCCTTTTCTCTACGATCTGCGCGTTTCGCTGAAGCGGAAGGAGAAGGAGTTGGATAAAATCGCGAGCTACTTCGCGATGCGCGGAGTGGGACTCGGAAAAGACTCGCAGGGAATCGCCCATATTCAGTTGAACAAACAGCCGTTGTTTCAAATTGGCGTTTTGGACCAGGGATTCTGGCCTGACGGCCTTTACACTGCGCCGACGGATGAAGCGCTTCGCTCCGATTTGAATTTTATCAAGTCAGCCGGATTCAACATGGCGCGAAAGCACGTCAAAATCGAGCCGGACCGCTGGTATTATTGGTGCGACCGCCTTGGAATCCTCGTCTGGCAGGACATGCCGAGCGGGAACAATTCCACCCCCGAATCGCAGCGCGAATTTGAGTCGGAATTGAATCACATGGTCAAGGACCTTTGCAACCACCCGTCGATTATCCTCTGGGTCTTGTTCAACGAGGGGTGGGGCCAATACGACACGCAGCGCCTGACGCAATCGCTGAAGATGCTTGACCCCTCGCGCTTGGTGGATGACGCCAGCGGATGGGCGGACACGCATGCGGGAGATATTGTTGACGGCCACGGCTATCCCGATCCCGCCGCGCTCGAGCCGGAGGGCCGGCGGGCCATGGTCGTGGGCGAGTTCGGCGGGCTTGGCATGATTCCGGAAGGCCACACCTGGTCCGCCAGCCACAATTGGGCTTATCAAATGGAAGATGATTCAACGGAGCTGGGCGAAGCATATGCCGCGCTGATGTTGCAAGTTTGGAGCGCCCATCACCTGCACGGCTTGAGCGCGGCCGTCTACACTCAAACCACCGACGTGGAAACCGAATGCAACGGCCTGCTGAGTTATGACCGCGCGGTGGCCAAGCTGTCCCCCAAATTGCTCGCGGAGGCAAACGTGGCGGGCCGCGACCATTTGCCCGGGCGCGTGATCGCGCCGGACGCGGTTTCCGGCAATGTTTCGTGGAAATACACATTTCAAGCGCCGGGGCCGGATTGGTTCAAGCCCGACTTCAACGCCTCGGTCTGGAAGGAAGGCGTGGCGGGGTTCGGCACTTCCGGCACTCCTGGCTCCATTGTCCACACAGTTTGGAATACGGATGACATTTGGCTGCGCCGGCAATTCACCCTCGCGCCTGGCGATCTGGCCGGTTTGAAATTGGAAGCGCACCACGACGAGGATTTGCAGGTTTACATCAACGGCGTGCTTGCCGCGGAACTTCCGGGCTTCATCGAGCATTACGAGCTATTCGACCTGCGATCCGATGCCATGTCGGCGCTTAAGCCAGGGGTCAACACGCTCGCGGTTCACTGCCATCAAACAACCGGCGGCCAATACGTTGACGTGGGCCTGGTCGTCCCAGACGCGCCGAATCCGGCGAGAGCAATCAATCCGCCCGCCGTCGAAAAATAAAGATGTTGCCTGCCAGGCGCTGCGTTCCGTCCAGGCGAATCGTCGTCTCCACGGCGGAAACTTCCTCGAAATGCGGTTCGGCAACGGAACGAACGTATTGTGGAGCGTGGGCAAAACGTCCAGAAGGGAGCAGGCGATATGGGCCTTCGCCGGTCCATAATTCTGTGCTGAAGGTGAAGTGCCCGCCGGGTTTTAGCGCGCCTGCGGCATCCGCGAAAAGCGACCCCATTTCGCCAAAATAAATCATCAAGTCCGCCGCGACGATTAATTCAAACTGGCGCGGAGAGCGCCGGAAATACGAGGCCACATCTTCGCAAGCCAGCGAATCGTAGAATCCTTTTCGCCGCGCTTGATCGAGCATTTTTTGGGACAGGTCGACTCCTGCCAGCGGCTTGCAAAATGGCTTAAGCAGCGGGCCGCATAGTCCTGTTCCGCAACCGGCATCAAGCGTTTCAAAAAAGCGTTCAGCAGGAAGCGCGGAACGGATGGCCGGGCAAATTTTCTCCGGCACGTCGTAACCGAGCGCGCCGACAAGTTGCGCATCGAAGCCTTCCGCAAATGAATCGAAATACTCGACGACGTACTCAGTGGGAGAACGGTCGATGGTTTGGTCGCCCGCCACCGCGCTCATCAGGTAGGCGAGCGACGCGCTGGCCGGCCACAATTCGGCCCATTTTTGCCCGATGCGCAACGCGGCGCCGGTGTGTCCAAAACCGCCGAGCACATGGAACGCGAATTGAAACACTTCCTTCAGAATTTTTTCCGTGCATTCTTCTCCCGAAATAAATGATTGACGGAAGCGCGCGGTGGCGTCGTCCAAGCTGGCGCCGTCGAGGGCGTCTCGGAAAAAGCGCGTCTTGCGGGCAATCTGCCGGTAATGCGCGTTGGCAGGG
>VFSW01016034.1_pt1 | contig 10256 bp, 16 predicted proteins | sample 5358111 | NCBI WGS metagenome assembly VFSW01 (sample SAMN11554181, study PRJNA540505) | mine drainage metagenome | isolation source: sediment from site ElyBrook_90M | place: USA: Ely Copper Mine, Vershire, VT | collected 2017
GCACCATTCCGGTCGCGGTGTTGGACGCTGCCACATGCCATGTCCCGGTAATGTTCGCAGGGAGGACGCCGAGGCTCACCTTTCCGGTAGCCACCGTGGTCCCGTTTGCCGTAAGCCCGGTGCCGAAGATGAAGTTGGAGATGTTCAAGGCGTACTGTGCTGTGCTTGGCAGGGCGTCTGCGTAATAACCCAGCACCACGCTTTGGGTATTCCCGCTGGCGGGTTGATATAAAGAATAACCTGCTTTGTAACCGAGGAGCACACAATTCGATGAGTCGAGCGTGGACCCAGCATTGTCCCCCAGGAACACGCAATTGGAATTGACAGTCATGCCTGCCCCGCTCCCGTTCCCCATGGCGGTGTTGCCCACGCCGGTGGTCAAGGCATTGAACACGCTTGACCCAACCCCCGTATTAACACCGGCCCCGTTGTACGAATTGAGTGCAGAATATCCAATGGCTATGGTCCCGCCAGACCCAGAACTGGCCGTGCCCAACGCCATCCCGGCGTTTTCTCCAATGAGTACGAGACCACCGGATTGGGTGTTGGCATATCCGGCTTGGCTGCCGATGATGACGTTCCCACCGTTCCCATCGAGCATCCCACCGTATCCGGCTTGCCAGCCAATTATCACATTGCCTATGCTGGCGAATGTATTAGCCGCACCATTGGTGCCCCACGCCTCGTAACCAATTACCACGTTCTGGTAATTCTTCAGATTGCCCGCCAAGGCGTTGTATCCGATGATCACGCTCTGTCCGATGCCTGTGTCTGTGGGGGTGCTGCCCACCACGGTGAGACCGCTGGCCCCTGCACCAATGGCGGTGATGTACTTGCCCGTGCTCTGGGTAACACCCACAAGGGTGGAAAAGGCAGAGGTCCCGGCACCCCACGATGCGTTGCCGGACGCATCCGAGACCAGGATGTATCCGTTGGTGGGCGATGCGGTTAATTGGAAAGCGGAAACAACTGCCTTCGTGCCATTGAGTGTCAGAGCGGTTTGAAGTGTCCCAGAAGTGTCATACGTTTTAAACAGAAGCGTGGCGGCGGCGCTGCCAGACCAGGCGGTGCCGGTGATTTGACCCACGTTGGGCAGAATTGCCGGCAGGATAAGTTCACTGGTGGCTTGGAATCCTTGGGGTGGGTACGACATTTATGCCTCTACGATTGCACGTCAAGTTCAATTATGCGTACCACGTTGACGGAACACGTGGAACCATAGCGCAGGTTGATTTTGTCCCCGGCGGCCAGTACAAGATCGAAGATGTAGGCCGCATTTGCCGTAAGTGCCACACCATCGTTCAGCACTTCCGCCACACCGGTCTGTGCGAATCCGGCATTGGCGCGTGCAACCGTAAGCACATCCGAAGCCGAGAAGCCTGACACATAGATGCGGAAAAGACATGGGACGTGGCTGGGCGCAACGAACCCCTTGGTGCTTGGGGCAGTTCCGGAGTTGGGAAGGAAATAGGTGTTGGCGGTGATGCTGGTTGTCCCCATGCTTACAATAGTCGTTCCTACCCCGTTCAGGGTGTTGGCCGTGTTGATTTCACCTGTCATGTTTTGTTTCCCCCTTCAATACCACGCAACGAATTCATAACCCGCAGTTGTGTCACCATTGCCACCAGCCACGTAAATGGCCCTGGGGGCGGTGGCCGAAGAAATCTTCTGTCCTGCTGCCAGGGTTTCCACCTGGACTGGGACGATGTCTGCTTTGAAATACCATAGGGAAAGCGGCAAGCTACCCGTGTTCTTGATGGTCCATGATTTCATGCCATCTACTGTGGGGTCCAACACAGGAACCACAGACCCATTGCTGGGCAGTACATTTTTGTTAATTTCTGCCTTCTTTGGCGGGCTCAGCAGTGCGTACAATTCTCTGGTCACGCAAACCAATGTGGTTATGTCGACGCCGTTCGAATTACCTGTTCCCATATTCATGCCCCCTGTGGATGGACTGTGAGGCCAATTTTTCGGATGATGTCCAAACCCAGCACACGCACGCCGCCAGGGTTCACCATAACCGTGGCACCGTCAATGTGCTCGCCGTTGGCGTCGATGGAGGCTGCATACATGGGCATCTGGATGGCTCCGTTGGCCGTGGCCACCATGGCCGTGCCCGTGCGCTGGAGACGAAGGTCCTGCACATCCGTGTTCGTCACAAGGGTGTAGGACGCCCCGGTGTCCACAATGTAATTGGCCACATGATAGCGGCCGGTGGGGCCGGTCATGGTGACTGGGACCTCGAGCATGTCGGTCACGCCACTTGCCTCGCAATTTGATGTCGTAGGGCAAGGTTTGTGGGGGGGCGTTGTTTGGCCTTTGCCCCGGCAATACGGCGTTCCCGTTCCATGGCCCACGCCCGGTTGGCCCGGCGTCTGTTCTCGTCCGGGTCTCTCCAATGCACTGTCCTTACGTGCGCGTCCATCACATTAGGATCTTCCGCCGGGCACGAAAACCTGCAGCCGGCCATGTAACATGGGATGACCATGGGACTGTTTTTGAACGGCGCAAGTGGCACCGGCTTGATGAATTGGGGAAGTTCCATCTCAGTTCACCATTTCCCAACCGGGCACGAGGCCGAGTCAATACGGGCCTTTAGTGTCATCATGCAACCACAGACTCGACATCGGAGTTGTCCCAGAGGCAGGTGTTGGGCATACTCGCACCCACGGCAGACTGCCAGGCGCTGCTGCGCCAGGGTCTGCTTGGGTGGAGGTTGAAATCCCCACATCTGCCTCTGTCCCCATCCTTGGCTTGGCCGGGCCTACAGGCCCAGCCCCTTCTGGACAGAAGGCGCAATCTGGCTGCTGCTGCCCTGTCCCGGAGGCGCGGTGGGGATGATGGTGTACGTGGCAGGCTTGATGGTGAGCGGTTCGTATTCGATGAAGCCCGTGTAGAAACGGACCCGTCCATAGAGCCCCGCAGCCGCACTCAGGTTGTTGGCAGGCATGGTGAACTGCATCTGCAGGGTGCCGGTCTGGTCGTTGTCCGTCACCGCGAACATGAAGTCCGGGTTCGGATTGTCGAACGGGCTCATGGTCCAATCAATCCATCCGCCGTCGCTCATCTGATCCAATCCCCAGAAGGGGGTGGAGGCGGGTTTGTGGAGCTGCACCTGCAGGCTTTCATTGGCCACGTAAACCATGTCGGTTCCGTTCCAGTCTCCGTCGATGACCTCGGTGTTGCGTATCTGGTCGGCCAGGACCGTGGCCGCACCAACGGCCGGAGCGGCCACCGTGTACACGACCGGGCTGTAGAAGACACCTGGCAGCACAAGCATCAGGTGGCCGTTCTTGGGGATCAACGTGTTGATGGCGTTCGAGGCATAGGCACTGACCGCGCTGCTGGTGACGGCCGCACTGGTCATGTACTCGTAGGACGATCTCTCGATGTTGGTGACCTGAACAAACCGGCTGGCTCCCCGGTTAGGGTAGTCCAACAGGAGCAGGTTGTCTTTCGGGCGGGGGAACACTTTTTGGCTCTTGTCTTTCGCTTGCATGATTTACCTCTTGCGCTTTCCCTTTGAATGGGAATGTGATGTGGAAACATTGAGGAGGGCTGGGGCCGTTTCCACCACAACGGATTCGGGTAGGGTGGCCTCCATTTCGTGGGGGATGGTTTCCGCTTCCACCACTGGATCTGGATTTTCCGCCTCTACCACGGAGGCCTTGTCCTCAGGCTCGTCCGTTGGCAGGGGGCGGGGGAATTTGGGTTCTGGCGCGGCCGGTGGTACGATGGAGTGGGCGTATTCCCAATCGCTTATCATCTTGGCCACGATTTTTTCGAGGGGGGCCCCCCGAGCCAGCTTTTTGACATCGGAATTGCCGGCCCATGGAGGAATGTAATCGTCGGGCAGGAAAACCTGCACCATGCATCCTTCGTCTGCCACTTCGTATAGAAGATGGATGTCTTTCTTGTCGCAAAAATATTTGGGCCGGGCGGGATCCTCTCGGGTCCCGTCTCCGGCCGTCGGCATTCGGTATCGCTGGACCATGTGTGTGTCCTCCAGTGGTGCGGTTCTCCGGTCTAGAAGAAGTCTGCCGCCACCGTGGCTGCGCCACTGTCCAGAACCGAGTTCACCGTCGCAGCGAACGAGATGGTGACGATGTTCACGGTTCCGCCGCTGATGCTGGTGATCTCTGTGCCGTGGAAGGGCGCGGTCGAGCCGCTGTCCGTGCTGCTCGCGCTGGCGAACAGGATGGTGCGGGCCTGGAAGGCCACGCTTGCCGTTCCCGTGCTGGCGCTGGTCGTCACGGAAAGGGCGGCACGCTTGATGCCTCCCCTTGCCGCCGCGGGCGCGGAGTACATGCCGTACACGTTGGGTACGGCTGCCCCAAATCTGGAACTGCCCATGTTCTTACCTCGATCCTATTACCCGGTGCTTACGCACGGGTGTTGGATGCGGTGATGGTCGTCCCGGTGACTTCGCCCCAGTAGCTGTAGGGTACGTCCCACACGGCCGCCGCAGATACGGCAACCACGTTGTGGGTGATCGCGTCGTCGCTTCCCCAGGCAGGCATCAGCTCAGCCAGGGCACGGGGGTGCTCGAAGCCGAACAGTTCGTCCAACTGGAAGATGTTCTTGACGTTCGCACCGCTCTTGTAGACCCAGGCAACCTCGGGCGCAGTTCCCTGCGTCTGGATGCTGGTTCCGTAGAGGAGCAGGAAGCGGTTCGTGGGCATGCTGCCGCTCAGAACCGTGTTGCCGGTTCCGCCGATCTTTCCGTCAGTCACGGTAATGACCGAGGAAAGCAGGCTCCAATCGGGCTGGTAGTTGTTGGTCGTGATGCTTGCGAAGTCGTCGGCCGGGCTGGCCGGGCGCACATCGTAGTTGTTCACGGTCTGTCCCGCCTCCTTGATCTTGCCCACGATGTTTCCGTAGGCAAGCTCCCGGTAGCGGAAGTAGTCCTCCAGCGACTTCACGGGGTGAAGCTGGAACATTCGGGTCGGCTTTCTCTGGCTCTGGCTTGGGTTAGGGGAGATTTCTGCCATCTTCTTTCACCTATGATGTAAGACGCTGCTTACGCAGCGCGGGCCTCTCCGTAGACCATGGCCGGGGTGGCAATGGCGCGGGTCGGGATCATGCTGGCGCTGGGGCTCAGGGTCGTTGCGGAAAGGGCAAGCGCGGGTCCGCCGGCCTGGGCCACAACCTTGGTCAGAACGGTGCCAACCCCTGCGAGCACGAGCCCAAGCCCGAACCCGGCAACGAGGTCACCCATCGTCTTGTTCTTCTTCATTCCGTAGTACACGAGGAATCCACCCACAACGATTTCCACCACAGCCACAACGGCCGCGTAGGTCACGATGTCACCGGCGCTGGATCCGCTGGCCGCAGCCTGGTCCATCAGGTAGGAGTTCAGGTATCCCACACCAACGAAACCCACAATGCCACCGAAGATGCCAGCGAAGGCGTCCTTCCAGGCACCGCTCAGGTTCTTCTCGGTGTGTCCGCCTTCCACGGCCTGGATTGCAGCGAGTTCCTCTGAGGAAAGCTCGCGTGCATCCACAACCTGGGATGCGTCGAATTCGGGTTCGGTCGTCTCTGCCGGGGCTACTGGGGCTTCCGCCTTTGCTTCCATGTTTTTTCCTCTGGTTTGGTTTGAGCGTGATTGTGTGTTGGGCTCAACCATCCAAATCCAAGGTATGCTTATATAGGCCACTGCTATACGGCTAGCAAGAACATGAGTGACAAGGAACAAACCAACGTGAGGCTGCCAACGGATTTAATGCATCAATTCAGGGTGGCAGCCATGGAGGAAAACGGGGGGAAATTTTTGGGCAGCATGGAACGGGAACTGGGCAGGGCGGTGCGCCTGTATTTGTCCATCCGCGACGAGGGAACCCGTGACGATGAAATTGGGGCGTACTGTCGTAAAAAATTCAAAGGTGCGGACGTAATCCACGTAGGACCCTAGCAACCTTTCGCACCATGGCGGTGTTGCCGGGTCCCACAATGGTCACCGGGGCGGCCCCAGGCACTTCCACGGTGACCCTCACGGTGCCAGCCTCCTGGGGATTGTGATACGCTTGTCTGGCCAGGAGGAGTGCGGCTTCGCGGGACGGGGCCTCGATTTCATATTTGACGTCCCGTACTACCACAACGTGCTTGCTCATTTTCTGTGCCTGCGTCCCACGTACCAGGCGATAAGCCTGCGGCCAGGGCGGGTAATCAACAACCTGCCAATCCCCAGGCCAATGCGGTATTCGAAATCTTCAGTATAGCCGGCCAGGGCGACCACACCCACAAAAACGGATGCACCACCGGCCCCACCGAGGAGAAAGGCGGGGGGGCCGCCCACATAGTGGTAGAGTATGAAACCAAAGGCCGCGCCTGCAAGAACACCAATAATGGTGAGCCCGGCGTACACACGGGCGGCATTGGCCTTGTGGACCAGGTCGTGGGCGTTATGGAGCTGGGTGTGTTGCTCTGCAAAGGACACGAGCTGGGCAGTGTGTGATTGAAGGGTCTGATTCAGCAAACGCCTCTGGGTGTCCATGGATTCGTGCAGGTCCAACTTGATTTCGTTCACAGTATCTGCCACACGGTTGATTTTGCCTTCGACCACATTGAAGTGTTCGCCCACGGTGGCCAACCGGGCATCGAGGAAGTCCTGGGTCACGTAATCGTCTATGCGGTCGCGTTTTGGTGCCATCGCTTCACCCCCTCCAACGTCAGTTCGCCCAGGTGTTCGGCACGGACCTTGCCGTGCTCATAGTATTCGAGGAAGGGCACCTGGGCCACGCCACGGTCCTTGGCCAATTGTTCATGTTGCAATGTGTCAATTACCGTGTGGGGGATGTGGGCGGCCGCCAGCGCGGCCACGGTTCGGTGGCAGTGCGTGCATGTGGGATTGGTCCAGGCCACCACCCCATCCATGGGCAATGGGGCAGTGGGATTTTCGTGAACGTGCGGGGCGCTTACGTCGTGTTGGCACACCCCGCCGCCGCAAGGCTTGCCCGGAAAGAATTCGGCGCGGCAGTCGTTGCGGATGGCACGGATGGCACCCGCGTCCATGGTTTTGGCATCGATTAAAACATCAATGCGCTTCTTGAGTTGCATGGCCTCTACGGCGGCGGCATTCTGTCCTGCTGCCTGCAAGTGCTCCACCAGTTCTTTTCCGTGGTGCCGTCCCGCTTGGCGCAAACTTTTCTCGCAGCACCAATTCTTGTCCGGCACTTGTCCGAACGCCTCGGTCGCATGGTGTTCTGCAGCGAGAAGTTCATCCAACAACCCATCGATGTTGTACTTGATGAGGTGAGCAAGATGCGGGTCCTGGGTTTCCAAGGAACCCGCCGGGAGGGGGTTGCGCCTGGGTTTAAAAAAGCTGCCAGGGTTGTTCACCACACCATGGAAACGATGCGTGCCAGGAACGATGTACAGGTGGTCGTGCTTCTCGTTTACGGCCAATACCCAGTGCCCATTGGTGAAGTCCTTGGCCCCACCCTTCTTGAATTCTACGCGCACCAACCGGCCCACCACCTGCAGGCGTTCGTGGTTTGGCACCGTGGGCCTCAGGTCACATGCCTTGAGTTCGTCTGCGTCGTCGATCCCATAACCATTAAAACCCCCCCACTCACCATTGCGGAATTTCACGTTACATGCAATTCCATAGTGCTTGTTGTCATCCTCAACAAACAGAGGAAAACTTTTCTTCCATTCGTGATTGTACAGCGTGCCAGGGTGAATGCTGCAAAGCCCGACTTTTGTGGGGACTTCACAGGAGTATGTAATGCTTTGTATGGCACGAGGAGGCATCATACTTTCACCTTGGCCACGTGCGCCTTGGCCTGCTCCAACCGCTTGGCGTCGTAGGGTTCGCCCTCACCCTTTTCCTTCGCGATGAATCGGTCCAGCAGCACGATAGCCCGTTGCGCGGCTTCGTGGGCGGATACATGGGAACCCAATCTAATCTCGTCCTTAAGTAGTTGCAGTTGCTCCAAAATTTCCCGTGCCAGGGCCACATCGTCTGCCTCCTCCTCCTCGGCTTCACGCACCATGGCTTCGCGCACCAGTGCAATGGCCCGGTCCAACGGACGGGGGGAGGATGGGTTCTTCGCTGTGGTGAAATTAACCTCCCACTCACCCTCTTTGACCTTTTGAATGGACAGCACTTGGAACCCCTGCTTTTCCAGTTCGCCCTTTACCCGCTGGGCATCTTCCTCCGTTTTGGCATACCTGTGGATGGGGTTTGTTCGGGGCATCCATGGATTGCCCAGGCCCACCAGTTCCTCGCAGTGCTTGTTGTTATCGAAAACGGTAACTGCATCTGCATGCTTGGCCGCCTCGCCAAAGGTAACATCGACCTCCTTGGCCTTTTCAAGAATGATGTCTTCCCGTACATGACGGGGTCGCAGGCGATTGCGCTGCAGGGCACAGGCCACGCTCACACACACATAGACCATGTGAGTACAGTAGCCGCGTTGTTTGGCTTCTTTAATCCGGCGGATGAGTTTTTCCGCCTTGGTGCCGCTGGTATCCAGTACGATCTTGTGTCCGTGGCTCAAGGCGTTTTGATACGCCTCCTCCGCCAGATGGACGGTGGCCTCGTGAGCCGGATACGGGTCATTGGGGTCATAACCCGGGTACAGGGACAGAAAGGCATCGGGGTCTACAATTACCCATTCCGACTGATCGAAGTGTTCCTTGACCCAAGTGGTCTTGCCCGCCCCGCTAATCCCCATCATGAAGATGGCAATCTTGCCCTTGGTTTCGCAAACACCCCCCTCGCTAGCTTCGCAGACGTCCGGGTTCTTAAAAACAGGATAATGACGGCGCAGCCGGCGGATATAGGCATCGTGTTCCCAGCCAAGGACCTTCGCACGTGTTGCTACCGCCCGCCGGCCATCCGCAAAGCGAACGAGATACGCCATCGTCACAAACAATACAAATAGGCTATTTATAGATGGGTCCGGTGATACGCTTCCACAGTCTCCAACGGAACCTCGGCGGAACACATGCACTTCTCACGGGTTCTGAACAGTTGAAGGTGGCCGGAAAAGAACTTGGTGGTACGAACTTCTACAGTCACAAGATGCCCAACAGGTTCATACGCAGTTGGGTGTACAGGATTGGGACCATGGCGCGTCTCTGGGGGTTATACTTGAGTTCCCCACCGAGCGCCCCGGTAATAATTCCGATGATGGGCCAGGGCACCTGGCCAATTTCGTGCAGGGCATCGCGAATGAAATTCTCCAAGATGCCAATGGCCTTGTCCACGTCTGCCGTGGTGGGATTGCGTGGCATTACGTAGGTCTGCACCATCTTCTCGCACTTGGTCTGAAACGCGATAATGGATGGCCAACGGTCCGGCTTTAAGAATGCCCCCCTGTCCGCCTCGGCCAATAGCTCGTCTGGGTCAAAACCCTGTCCCGCCAAGCCGGGAATGGCGGCAATCGTACGGATGCCCTTCTCCAGACGAACGCGGGCAACCACTACCTCGTGGGGGATCTGGGCTGGGATGACGGAATGACCTATGGGCATTTATTCCTTCTTTGTGACTTCTTCCCTGTTAAAATCGAACCATCCCTTGGAATCCGGATGTGCAGTAGTGGTGTGGGGGTCGATTGTTGGGGTGTCCTGCTTTTTGGCATTGATTTTTTCAAGGACTGCTCTAACGGTCTCCGCGATGGCCTCGGCACTGGTGCCAAAGGCAAAGCTTAGGGTCAATTCGATCTCACCTTTCAAGGTCACCTGAACGCCCACGTTGAACACCATCTGCACGTTGTAGGTGGGATTGGGATAGTACGTGTAGGGTTCCTGGGGGAGCCAAAAGACTGTATTGCCACCAGTGAAGGGGACCTCGGTGGCGCTGGTGTTGGCACTCATTTCTTAGGCCTTTTGGCCAGCGCGGCCGGAATGCCAAGGAAGGGGGAGTCCTGTGACTTGACGTAGTGCGTGTCACCACAGGCGGGGCATTCCTTCCAATTCGGGTTCACGGGAATGCCACAGGTGGCGCAGCTCTTGCCGTAAGCTATTACCCGCACCACCGGGCTCTTGAGCACGGCCTCCTGTTCCTCGGTCTCGGGGTCCACAATCTCCTCGGTGTCCTGCCCATTGTCCTCAGGTTCGTCTGCTGGTGGGGTATCTCCAATCTCCTCGAGTTCCTGGGGTGCCACCGGGGGACTGGAGGGCGGTGCAATCGGCGGAACTGCAGTCGGTTCTTTGGCAATCTCTTTCTTTCCGGACTTTCCCTTCATAGTTTTTGCCTCCTCTTTTTGGCTGCCTCGGTAGGAGGAGATGTAGTGGGGGGGGGA
>VFSW01016036.1_pt1 | contig 10256 bp, 14 predicted proteins | sample 5358111 | NCBI WGS metagenome assembly VFSW01 (sample SAMN11554181, study PRJNA540505) | mine drainage metagenome | isolation source: sediment from site ElyBrook_90M | place: USA: Ely Copper Mine, Vershire, VT | collected 2017
TGGCCAGCCCCACCTGGTCCTCGGAGAGCTTGATGATGTCCGTGCCGCCGCCGGGGGCCGATATTCTGGCCATCGGGCCGACGGGCGAGGCGCTCGCCTGGCAGGCGGGGCAGGCCTTCGGCTTTGCCTTCCATCCCGGCGCGAAATTCGGGATGGTCGAGGACCTGGTGATGGAATTCGACGAGACGCCGCCGGACATCCCGCAGGCATTGGCCGCCCTGGCGGCGGCCCAGGGCGCGATCGCCGAGGCGCTCGGCCCGTTCATGGTCGGGCTGGTCGCCGCCACCGGGCTGATGGCGGCGTAGAGACGCTACCATGTGATGCCGATGGCCAGCCCCACCTGGTCCTCGGAGAGCTTGATGATGTCCGTGCCGCCGCCGGGCAGGAGCGGGCTGGTGGCGCCGCTGACCGAGTTTGTGAAGGCGTGGACATAGGCGAAACTGATGTCCGTGTTCTTCGCGACCTTCCAGGTGAACCCGGCGGAGAGATGGTCTGTCACCACGCCCGGCGCGAGGATGTTGAACGTGACATCGCGCGGCTTGATCGGGTTGTCGGTATGGTTGTAGCCGGCGCGCAGGGTGAGCGCGGCGATCGGTGAATATTCCACGCCGAGCTTCACGACATTGACATCCTGCCAGCCGAAGCCGCGGCCGCCATTGGTGCCGAGCAGGGCGGGGTTCGTGCTCGGGTTCCCGATCGAAGCGATATCAGAATAAAAAACCCGTTCGTAGTCCAGCGCGATCAGCCATTGCGCCGTGGGGCGGATGGCAAGGCCCAGGCTGACGTTTTGCGGAATGTCAAACGAACCCTGCTCGGCGAACAGCCCGCCATAGCTGGTGAAGCGGCTCATGAAGATGGGGGATTGGTAGCTGGCACCCAGCCCAAGCATCGGCGTGGCCTGCCAGTAGACGCCGACGCGCACGCCCGCCCCGGTGGCGCTGTTGTTGGCGTTGTTGGTGACATTGCCGGGCTGCGATGAAATGGCGGCGAAGGGCTGGATGCCTTCCACGGCGAAACGCTGGTAGCCGAACAAGGGCGAGATGCCGACCGAGACGTTCGGAGTGACCTTGTAGGAGAGTGTGGGTGCGATGATGAGCTGCACCAGGTTGACGCCGAGCTTGCCGGAGCCGCAGAGCAGGTTCGCCGCCGGCGCGCCGGGGCCGCAATGCCCGGCGGCGATCTGCCAGCCCGGATAATCGGTGTTCATGCCGCCATTGCCATAGACCGTGACACCCAGCGACAGGCGCGGATTGATCATCTGGTTGTAGCCGAATTCCGGAATCACGAAACTGGAGTTGCTGCTATGCGCCACCCCGTTGAGGCCGAAGGCGTTGCCGCTGCGCGCGGCACTGCGGTCCGGCGAGAACAGGCTGATCCCGAGATCGACCCGCGTGCCGGAGAAGACCATGGTGGCGGGGTTGTTCGCCCCCCCCATGGCATCGCCCGGAACGGCCACCGAGGCGCCGCCGCGGCCGAGCGCCTTCATGCCGTAGCCGGAGGAGAAATATCCGTCCGTCGCACCCGCGCCCGCCGGGGCGAGGCCGATGGCGAGGGCAACGAGACTGACGAGGACACCGTGGCGCATCCGCATTCTCCCCTGATAACGGTCGGGTGTGCCGATCCGTCGCTTCCCGATGCGCCCTGTTATGCGGTAGAAGCCGGGGCGGGGTCGCTGTTTGGTAGGTGGGGTATCGTATTCCATGTTTTGCAACCATGGAAGAGAATATTTGAGCGACCGACGGAGCCTGGCCACAGATGGCTGAACGAACGGGAAAGAGACTCGGATGGACGCACGAACGGCGGATCTGCTGGAACTTGATCTGGAGCAGATGGAGCGGAACGCGAAGACCGCCACGCGCTTTCTCAAGGTTCTGGCAAATCCGCACCGGCTGATGATTCTATGCCATCTCGGCGGCGTGGAACGCTCCGTCGGCGACCTGGAGGCGCTGCTCGGATTGCGCCAGGCGCATCTGTCGCAGCAATTGGCGGCCTTGCGCCGGGCCGGGCTGGTCCGCACGCGGCGGCAATCCCGCATGGTGTTCTATCGCCTGGGCAGCCCCGAGGCGGAGCAGACCATCGCCCTGTTGTACACGCTGTTCTGCCGGTCGGCCGCGGCGCCGGATGTGAAGCCCCCGGCCCGCCGCGCCCCGCGCGCGGCCACCCGCGCAACCGAGACGCGCTAGCGGCGAATTGTTGCATTGCAGCATATTGCGGTGCAGCATGTATCACTTTTATTGAATATGTATCTAGGCAACCGGACCGGTCTGCGCTAGCGTTTTGGCGTGCGGGGAAGAGATCAACGGCCCGCCGGGGGGAATGTTTGGCGCGCAAGCTTGTTATCATCATGGTCAACACCGATCCGCGCAATGGCGAGGAACTCGGGGCACCATTCTTCCAGGCATCGGTCGCCGCGGCGATGGATTACGAGGTGGAGGTGATCTGCACCGCGACCTCGGGACAGTTGATGAAAAAAGGCGTCGCGGACAAGCTGGTGGTGAAGCCCGGTTCGGCCAAGACCGTGCATGATTTCATCAAGGAGGCTCATGAGGCGGGCGTGAAATTCCTCTGCTGCTCGCCCAACCTCGATCTGTTCGACATGACCGAGACGGACCTGATCGAGGAGTGTTCCGGCATTGTCGGTGGCGCCTACGTGATCGAACAGATCATGGAGGACGACGAGACGCGCGTGCTGACCTATTGAGGCGCGGAGGCAAACCATGAGCGCTGCGATCGGAGATCCGCTGTCGGACGCACCGGTGATGCCGGCCGAGAAGCTGGAGGAGATATTCGACGACATCCGTTCGCACATGCTCTACGATCATGAGCTGCACGGCTGTCTCAATTGCGGCATCTGCACCGCCACCTGCCCCTCCGCCCATTATTACGATTATTCGCCGCGCGAGATCGTGCAGCTGCTGTGGACCGAAAATCTTGAAGGCATCTACGATGCCATGCAGGAGAAAATCTGGGCCTGCGCGCAATGCTACACCTGCGCCGCGCGCTGCCCGTTCCATAACTCACCAGGCGGGCTGGTGATGATCATGCGCGAGGTGGCGATCAAGCACGGCATGCAATCCGCCAAGGATGTGCTGAAGCCGTTCTCGCGCGTACTGATGAAAGTGGTGGCCACCGGCAACCAGCTGGCGCCCAACATGATCACCCCCGACGCCTTCGCCGATTGGGGGCCGAACATCGCCAAGGTGAATGCGCCGCTGGCGATCCTGCGCAAGGCCATCCCGGTGCCGACCCTGCACACCATGGACACCGCCTGGGAGGTCAATCTCAAGACCTCGATCGAGCTCTATGCGATCTGGGATGCGACCGGGGTGATGGATCAGCTCGAAATGGTCGATGCGAATCTGTGCGACGTGATCCGCGACGTGATGGATGAAAAGCGCGCCGATTACGAAGACTGGCTGGCCGATCAGGACCAGGATGACGATGAGTGAGGCCACCCCTCCGCGGCCAGACGCGGGGGACACATATAGTGCCAATCGGGAGACATACGATGGCGACGAAGGATGCCGCCGGCGAGGGGTTCGCCCATTTCGGGCAGGAATGGAAGCAGCAGGCAACGCTGTCGCCCGAGCAGGCGCAGCGTGCCACTGCCTGGGTGGAGGCGCGGATCGATCGGCGGGAATTGCTGGTCAACAAGGACCGCGTGGAAGACGTGCGCGATGCGATGTGGGATCTGGAACGGGATGGCGAGATCGTTGTCCACCGCATCACCGACCAGCACGAGCCCGTGACCGGGCGGACGCTGTACGGCTGGACCAAGCGGATCCCCACCAATCAGCTCTGGCACCATAAATCCTGCGGCCAATGCGGCAACATTCCCGGCTACCCGACGACGCTGCTATGGCTGATGAACACGCTTGACATCCGTTACCTGGACGAGACCGATCAGACCTCCTGCACGGCGTGGAATTATCACGGCTCGGGCATCGGCAATGTGGTCAGCCTGGCGGCGGTGTTCCTGCGCAATTTCCATCAGGCCTATGTGTCGGCCAAGGCGCAGGGTCTGCCGGAGGGCTACTACTACCCGCTGGTGCATTGCGGCACGTCGTTTGGAAACTACAAGGAAATGCGGGGCTACCTGATCCATTCGGCCGAGTTGCGGGCGAAAGTGAAGCAGATCCTTGGCAAGCTCGGGCGGCTGGTGGACGGCAAGCTGCTGATCCCCGAGGAGGTCGTGCACTATTCGGAATGGCTGCACGTGATGCGCGAGCGCGTCGCCGAGCGGCAGGTGGTTGATTGCAGCAATATCCGCGCGACCATCCATCCCGCCTGCCATGTCCACAAGATGGTGCCGGAGGATGTGCTGTACGACGAGACGGTGCTGGACGGGAACCGTGTGGCGGTCTCGACCGGGGTGATGCAGACCCTGGGCGCGCAGGTGATCGACTATTCCACCTGGTACGATTGCTGCGGCTTCGGCTTTCGCCACATCATCGGCGAGCGGGAATTCACGCGCTCCTTCGCGATCGATCGCAAGCTGAAGGTGGCGGTCGAGGAAGCGAAATCGGACGTGATGATCGGACACGATACCGGTTGCATCACCACGCTCGACAAAAGCCAGTGGATCGGGCGCGCGGTGGACAAGGTGTACGAGATCGCGGTGATGGCGGATTGCCAGTTTGCCGCCCTCGCACTCGGCGCCCATCCGTACAAACTGGCGCAACTGCACTGGCACGCCTCCCCCTTCGAGACGTTGCTGGAAAAGATGGGCATAGACTGGGAAAAGAAGAAGGCCGAGTTCGAGGCCTATCTGGTGGAGGTGGCGGCGGGAAAGGTGGAGACACTCTACGATCCGAAGCGGGCCATCACCTCCGGGCCTGGTTATGTGAAGCCACCGAAAACCATTTTGGCGCTGCCGGGAGCCGCGGAATGAGCCGACCTGTTCTGATCCTCGGCGGTGGCCCGGCCGGGCTGTCCGCGGCGCAGGCGCTGGTGGCGGCCGGGCAGCAGGCCGTTGTTGTTGACAAAGCGGATCGGTTGGGCGGGGCGCCGATCCTGTCCGGCTATGCAAAGCTGGTCCCCTCCGGCGAGTGGGCGCGTGATGCGATCGGCGGAATGGTGAGCCGCGTGGAGGCCAGCCCGGGCGTGCGCATCCTTCGCGGCGAAACGGTTCGACATTTCGAAGGCGAACCAGGCGCCTTCACGGCCACGCTCGCCTCGGGTGAAAAGCTGGAGGTGGGCGCTGCCATCCTGGCCAGCGGGTTCACGCATTTCGACTCCGTCAACAAGCCGGAATGGGGGTTCGGCACCTATCCCGACGTGGTGACAACGACGCAGGTGGAGCAGATGTTCTCCTCCGGCAAGGGGGTGCGCTGCCCGTCGGACGGACGCACGCCCAAGCGGGTGGCGATCCTGCTCTGTGTGGGATCGCGCGACCGCCAGATCGGGCGCGAATGGTGTTCCAAAATCTGTTGCACGGTGTCGTCGAACCTGGCCATGGAAATCCGCGAGGAATTGCCGGATTGCCATGTGTATATCTACTACATGGATATTCGTACCTTTGGCCTCTACGAGGACAAATTCTACTGGGAGAGCCAGGAACGCTATAAGGTGAAATACATCAAGGCCCGCATTGCCGAGGTGACCTCGGACGGGCAGCGCCTGATCGTGAAGGGCGAGGATACGCTGGTCAAGCGGCCGATCACCATTCCGTTCGACATGGTGGTGCACGCGATCGGTATGGACCCGAATGTCGATAATCTGGAGATCGCGGCAACCTTCGGGGTGAAGCTGGAAAAGCACGGCCATCTGCTGAAGGCGCCGACCTACAGCGCCATGGGCGGCACCTCCAGGCCCGGGGTATTCGTTGCCGGTGCGGCTACCGGCCCCGAAACGATCGATGACTCGATCGCACAGGGCCAGGCCGCGGCGTTTGCCGCCTTCGGGGTGATGCGCGGCGCCATGCCGGTGGCGGCTGAGTAGCGACGGATGGGATCCTTCAACCAGTTGCCGGAGCCTGTGCTCGATCTCAGCGGGCCGTGTCTGCGCGGCGCGCTTGATGCGCTCGGGCATGCCGCATCGGAGGGGGGCGGTATCGGCGCCTTTGTCGAAGCCATCGCGCTGAAGGCGCGGCTGTTCGCCGAAGTCCTCAACCCCGAGGCGCTGCCTATGCTCGATCGCGCCCGCTTTCTCGGGCTGGTGGCCTTCATGCCGACGGTGCGGCGGCGGATCGGTGCCTTTCTCGATCAGGCCGGGTTCCCGGTGCTGCATGCCCGTATCCGCGGTTTGCTGGCCTCGCGCGGGGAGGTGGAGGCAAGGGCGGGGGACTTCATCGCCTGTTTCGCCAATGATCGCGCGCATCGCTGGGTGCGCGATCTGGCGGCCGAGCTGCTGCATTTCAGCGCGCCGGAGCAAGTGCCGCTGATGACACGCTGGGTGTGGGACAGCGGCACCAGGACGGGTGTGCTGCGCGAAATCTGGCATGACGATTCGCTGGACCGGCGCAGCGATGCACCGACGGACCGTCTGCCCACCTTCCGCACGCTGGCGCGGGAGGTCCAGGGTTTCCTGCGCGAGGAGGGATATTTCCGCGACCTTGCGCTGGTGCAGGACCTTCTGTTTGCACATATCTACGCAACCTACATCAATGATCGCGGTGCCACCTACATCAAGGGGGACATCGCTGGCGCGGAGGATCGGATGGGGCATACCAGCCGCCTGCTCGGGCTCGATGCGATCGATGCCGGCAGCGGGACGGTCCGGCATCGCCTTGTGGCGGTGGCGGACAGACCCGTGGGTGCTGTGCGCCTGGTGCAGGGCTGAGGGGCGCGAACGATGCCGATCCACGAAAAATCCCTGATCCGGCCTGAGAATCTCAAGCGCCAGGAGCATCTGACGATCGAAGGGGTCGATGTGGGGGGCGACTGGAGCACCTTCATCGAAACCCGCGTCATCAGCGATTACAACGAGGCGTTGCAGGACGAGATCGCCGCGCTGCCGGGGGGCGAGTACATCCATCGCTGCTGGCAATGCGGGTCCTGCACCAATGCCTGCACCGTCAATGCCATCAACCCGGATTTCAACCCGCGCTACTGGATCTATCTGATCCGGCTGGGCATGGAGTCCGAATTGTTGCGCGACAAGGATATCATCTGGCAGTGCGTTTCGTGCAACAAATGCACCTATGCATGCCCGCGTGACGTGGTACCCGAGGCGGTGATGAAGGCGACCGCACATTGGCTGGAACTGAAGGGGCACACCCCGCCCTCACCGGCGATGGTGTTCGATGATATCTTTTCCAACCAGGTCTTCGCCACCGGCAAGATCGAGGAAGGGCGGCTGCTGCGCGGCTTCTTTGCCCGCACCGGCCAGAAGCTGGCGCAGGACTGGCTGGTGGCGATGGTGCGCGGACTGGTCTCGCGCCTGCCCGTGACGCTGTTGTTGAAGCTGGGGATCACCGGGCTGATCCAGCCGCGCACGCGCGGCTGGGGCAGGGCGCGGGCGGCGATTGGTGAATATGTAACCGAGCGTGAGGCACAGAATCGCCGTGCCCTCGGTCTTCCGGCCGGGGAGGCACATCGATGAGCAAGACCCACGGCCATGTTGCCTATTATCCGGGCTGCGCGCTCGAGGGCACCGGCCACGCCTATAACCGCTCGACCAAGGAATTGGGCAAGGCGCTGGGGCTGGAGCTGACGGAGTTGAAGGACTGGAATTGCTGCGGGGCGATGGAGGTGAAGAATGTCGACCCCAAGCTGCAGACCTTTCTCTCGGCGCGCAACCTCAAGATCGCCGAGGAGATGGGGTTCGATACGGTGATGGCACCATGTAACGGATGCTATCATAATCTCAAGAAGGCCGAGTACGACCTCGCCAACGATGCCGAAACAAAACAGGTGGTCGGGCGGCTGGCGGAAAAATCCGGACAGGTGCCCTACGAGGCGGGGAAAGTTACCACCATCCACGCGCTCGACTGGATCAAGGAGGCGATCGGCGAGGACGGGTTGCGCGCCCGCGTGAAGGGCGGCCTGAAGGGCATGAAGATCGCCAACTATTATGGCTGCATGTATTCGCGCCCGCGCCACATCTTCCCCGAGAAGGACCGGGGGCCAGGCTCCGAATCCACCTCCAAGCCGCATTTCATGGACGATCTGCTGGATGCGGCCGGTGCGGTCAGCGTGGAGTATCCGCTCAAGACCGCCTGCTGCGGCGGAGCGCATACGATGTCTGATTCCGATACCTCGACGCGGCTGGTGTTGAACCTTCTGACCACGGCGGAAGCCTGCGGTGCGGAGGTGATCGCCACCGAGTGCCCGACCTGCCATTCGGGGCTGGAGATGCACCAGATCCGTGCGGAAAAACGGTTCGGCAAAAAGACGAATGTGAAGATTCTCTATTTCACGCAATTGCTCGGCATGGCGCTTGGCCTGTCGGCACGGCGGGTGGGTGTGCACGAGAATTTCTCGGATTCGCGGGCCATGCTGCGCGAGAAGGGGATCGGCTGATGGCGGCGGACCCATTCCTGGCCGCGGTGGCCGAGGAGGTGCTGGCCATGCCGGAGGCGCAGCTTGCGGCAGCGGTGCCGCAGATGACGGCACGGCTGCTGGCCGATGGTGAGGCGGTGCTGGAAGCCTGGCTGGTCGCCCATCGGCGCCGCCCCGGAGCCGGGCGGGTGGAGGGGTACCGGCTGCTGGGGTTGCACCGCCAGGCCGCGCGAGGCGTGCCGAGCTTCAATGCCTGCCGGGAGAGTTGCCGGGAACTGATCTATCAGTGCAACATGGCGGTGGCGGCGGAGGACCAGGCCGAGCGCGGCCGCCGCCTGCGCCTTGCCGCGATGGTCGGGCGCCATCTTGCGCTGTTCGTCGGTGGCAAGCTGGAGGAAGCTGGCCTTGGCGAATTCTGCTGCTCGGCACGACCGCTGCACGCCGCCCCTGATATGGCGATGCGGCCAGGACCTGGAGTGTAACGACATGGCGACGGTGCGCGGCTGCAACCTGCCCGACGAACTGCTGTATGATGTGCCGAATAACATATGGTACCGATCCAACGAGGACGGCACCTTCACGCTCGGCATGACCGCGGTGGCGGTGGCGCTGGCGGGACAGCTGGTGGCGTTCACCCCGCGCAAGGCGGGGCGCAAGGTGGAGGCGGGGAAATCCTGCGCGACCATCGAATCCGGCAAATGGGTCGGTCCCGCGAAGATCGCCTTCGATGGTGAGGTGGTGGCGGTGAACGACGATGTGGTGGCCACACCCAAGCTTGCCAACACCGATACCTATGGCACAGGGTGGATGGTGCGGGTGCGGGCGGCGGCGCCGGAGGCAGCGCTGGCAATGCTGACGCCGGGCAGCGCGGTGGCACCGATCTACGAGGCGAAGATGGCGGCCGACGGGTTCGCCGGCTGTCTGCCTTCATAACCAGTCACGGAGGCGACGATGGGTGAGCAGGGCGAGACCAACGTGAAGCGGATGTCGCTGATCGTGACCAAGGGCACGCTGGACTGGGCGTATCCGCCCTTCATCCTCGCCACCACCGCGGCGGCGATGGGGCTGGAGGTGTCGATGTTCTTCACGTTCTACGGCCTGAGCCTGCTGAAAAAGAAGCTCGATCTGGCAATCAGCCCGCTGGGGAATCCGGCGATGAAGATGCCGATGGCGGGCATGCACATGGCGATGCCCAATATCATTGCCATGCTGCCTGGCGTGGGTTCCCTCGCCACCGGCATGATGGAGGGCATGATCAAGCGCAAGGGCATCGCCTCGATCGAGGAGTTGCGGCAGATGGCGATCGAGGCCGATGTCTCGATGGTCGCGTGCCAGATGACGATGGACCTCTTCGAGTTCAAGCGCGAGGACCTGATCGACGGGCCGAGCCTGGGTGGCGCCGCGTCCTATATCGAAACGGCAACAAAAGCCGATATCAATCTCTACATCTGACCAGTTTGAAAAGGAGGCGCGCATGGCCGACGCCACACTCGATGCCAAGGGACTGAACTGCCCGCTGCCGATCCTGAAGGCGAAGAAGGCACTGAAGGATCTGCCGAATGGCGGCACATTGGAGATCCTCGCCACGGACCCCGGCGCGGTGAAGGATTTCGAGGCGTTCTGCCGCTCCACCGGCAATGTGCTGGTCGAATCGAAGGCCGAGGGGAACGTGTTCCGCTTCCTGATCCGCCACACCAGCTAGAGCGCGATCGCTGGAGGCCGCAGGTCGGACAACGTGAATCGTGCTCTGAAGATAAAGCCCTAGGTTCTGTGGACTCTAGGGATTCCGGCTCGGCGTGAAGCGTGATTCAAGAC
>VFSW01016037.1_pt1 | contig 10255 bp, 9 predicted proteins | sample 5358111 | NCBI WGS metagenome assembly VFSW01 (sample SAMN11554181, study PRJNA540505) | mine drainage metagenome | isolation source: sediment from site ElyBrook_90M | place: USA: Ely Copper Mine, Vershire, VT | collected 2017
AGCTCCGCCCCGTCGCCCCACTGGCCCGAACCCAGCACCTTCACCGCGTTCGCCACCAGGACCCGCAGCGCATCGCTCTCGCAGCCGGCCTTGATGTAGTGGCGGCACGAGGCCAGCCAGTCCGTCAGCTCGGCCGCCTGGGCCACCCGCAGGTGCATCCCCCGCAATTCGTCCGGCCCCACGAGCAGTGCCAGGCGCCGCTCCAGGAACTCGCGCATCAACGGGTGGTAGCGGCGGTCACTCGTCAGCGCCGAATGCCGCGACATCAGCCCGGCCTGCTGCCCCACCGCGGCCCACCCCTCGACCGTCTCCGTCGACGGAGGCGGATCGTCGGCCGCGAAGATCGCGGTGGCGAGCTCGAGGCGGACATCGTCGAGGATCGACGTGCACGTCAGGAACCGCTGGACCTCCGGCGTGAGGTCACCCATGACCTCTTCCGCGAGGTAGTCGTAGAGGGGACCCTCGGCGCCGCTGATCGCGTGGACGAATGCCCGGACGTCGCGCTGCGATCGCCCGCGGATCGACGAATGTAGCAGCTGCAGGCTGGCGGCCCATCCCTCCGTCCGCGCCTCCACCTGCCGCAGGACCTCGGATTCCAGGGGCTGGTGGTAGACGTCACGGAACAGCCGTTCGGTTTCGTCCGTCGAAAAGCGCAGGTCGTCGGCGCCCAGGTGGGGGGCCTCTCCCCGCGCCACCAGGCGGCCGAGCGGCAGTCGGGGCGGCCGGCGCGAGAGCAGCACGAAGGTCATCCGATCCGGCGCCTCGGCGAGGAGGCGGGCCACGAGCGCCCGGGCCCGCGGGTCCTCATCGACGACGTGGTAATCGTCCAGGATCAGCACGGTGGACCGGTCCGCGAGCGCGGCGAGCTCCGCGATCAGCGTGGAGACGATCAGGTCCGTGGCCGGTCGCGTCGCGAGCATGTCGCCCAGGAGGGCGAGCGTGCGCGTACCGAAGCCGGGCACCGCCTCCCGGGCCGCGGCCACCATGTAGTTCAGGAAGGAGATCGGATCTCGATCACCCTCGTCCAGCCGGTACCAGAGGCAGCGCACGGGTGCCCGTTGGGTGAAGTCCGTGAGCAGCGTGGTCTTCCCGAACCCCGTCTCCGCGACCACGGTGATGCACCGCCGGTGGACGTGGCGTTCGAGCCAGTCCAGCAGACGATCGCGGGAGAGCGTCGCCTCGCGCAGGGGAGGCGGCGTGACCTTGGCTCGGGAGACCGGGTACTGGTCCACGGTGCGTTCGGTCGGGGGCGGCACGGCGCCGGGGCGGAGTCCCGTGCTCATCGGGACCGGCACCGACCAGGGCTGGGGCCCGGTCCGCGCGTCGTCCCGGACGGTCGTTCGGTGTCCGGCCACGGGTCCGGAGATCGGCTCGCGAAGGGCGTCACGGTCGGTCATGCCGGCCAGTCTGGGGTCGGATCCTCAACTCCGGCTTAGCTGCGCGCCCGACGACACGCTCCCCTCAGGCGCTCACCCTTCGTACTCGAAGTGGATCTTCAGCTGGACGCGGTATTCCTTGATCTGGCCGTCCTCGACGAGGGCGGTCGATTGCACGACCTCCACCATCCGGATGTTCCGGACCGTCCTGGCGGCCGTGGCCACCGCCTGGCGCGCCGCGTCGCTCCACGATCTCGGCGACGTCCCCACCATCTCGCGAACGATGAACACTCCCATACTCCTCGGCCTCCATGCTCGGCACGCGGATCGAGGCGCCGCCGCGCGACGTCCACCGAGAATCGTGGGGGCCGGCTGCAAGAGCCGGCCCCGCTTGGTCGCCCGTGACACCCCCCGGCGAGTCCGGCGGGGCGGCGGCGGTCAGGCAGTGGTGCCTGCGGCCGCGCGAACCTTGTCGAAGCAGGAGCTGCAGTAGACGGGCCGATCGTTGCGCGGGGCGAACGGCACGATGGCCTGCCCCCCGCACATCGCGCAGATCGCGGCGTGATACTCGCGCGGTCCCCCGGCCGCTCGTGCGTTTCGGGCCGTCTGCCTGCAGCTTGGACACCGCTGGGGGTCGTTCTGCAGCCCCTTCGCGGCAAAGAATGCCTGCTCGCCTGCGGAGAAGACGAACTCCGTCCCGCAGTCGCGACAGGTGATGACGCGATCCTGGTACACCTGCTGTGCTGGCCCTCCTCCGGGTGTCGCGCGGACGCCATGAACCCGACCACGGCCGATCGTCTGACAGGTGGAGGCGCGCACCCGGCAAGAGCGACAGCCAGTCGCTCGGAACGGCGCGAATATACGCGCGGTGTCAACCGGGTGGCAACGGGATGCGCCGCCGGACCGCGGTGCGCATGCGATATCCGCAACGTCCGTCCGCGCCCGCCTCGCGGGCTGTCAGGCGTAGTCGGTGGCGAAGCGCTCGGAATCCGCGTACGAGACGAACCGGGTCTGCCGCTTCCTGAACCAGAGGCGCACCTCGCCGGTGGGCCCGTTGCGGTGCTTGGCGAGCTTCAGGTTCACCACCTCGCCGTCCGCGTCGGTCTCCTCGCCGGCGCGCTCCTTCTCGCGCCACAGGAACAGCACGAGGTCCGCGTCCTGCTCGATGGACCCGGACTCGCGCAGGTCCGAGAGGCGGGGTTCCTTGGACTCGCGCATCTCCGGCTGGCGGGACAGCTGCGAGAGCGCCACGACCGGGACCTCCAGCTCGCGCGCCAGCGCCTTCAGGCCGCGGGAGATCTCGGACACCTCCTGCACCCGGTTCGCGTCGCGGGAGGTGACGCTCGACTGCATGAGCTGGAGGTAGTCGACGACGACCAGGTCGAGCCCCGCCTCCGCCTGCAGCCGGCGGGCCTTGGTGCGGAGTTCCATGGTGCTGATGTTGGGCGTGTCGTCGATGTACACGGGGGCTTCCGCGAGGGCGTTCATGGCCGGCGCAAGTCGCGTGAAGTCCATCTCCTCCAGGAAGCCGGTCCGCAGCCGCTGGGAGTCGATGTTGGCGACCGAGCTCAGCAGGCGGAGCACCAGCTGCTCCTTGCTCATCTCCAGGCTGAAGATCCCCACCGTGCGCCCGTCGCGCACCGCCGCGTGCTCGGCGATGTTCAGGGCCAGGCTCGTCTTGCCGATGGAGGGGCGTGCGGCCACGATGACCAGGTCGGAGCGCTGGAGCCCGGTGGTGAGTGCGTCGAGGTCGGCGAAGCCGGTCCGTACCCCGCTGATCTCGCCCTTGTGCTGGTGCAGGTAGTCGAGCCGGTCGTAGGCGCTGTGGAGGAGCTGGCGAAGGGGGCTGAAGCCCACCTGCACGCGCCGCTGGCTGACGCCGAACAGCTCGCTCTCGGCGCGGTCGATGGCCTCGGAGATCTCCGCGGTCTCGTCGTACCCGATGCCGGCGATGCGCCCCGCGGCCGAGATCAGGTTGCGCAGGATGGCCTTGCGCTCGACGATGCGCGCGTAGTAGGCGGCGTTGACCGCGGTGGGCGTGAGGTTGATGAGGCTGGTCAGGTAGGCGGCGCCGCCGACCGCCTCGAGCTCGCCCTTGCGCTCGAGCACCTCGGACACCGTCACCACGTCCACCGGCTCGCGGCGCTCGTAGAGCTCGATGACCGCCGCGTAGATCTCGCCGTGGTGGGCCCGGTAGAAGTCCTCCGGGCGGAGCACGTCCGCCACCTCGATCACCGCGTCGCGGTCGATCAGGAGGGCGCCCAGCACGGACTGCTCGGCCTCGATGGACTGGGGCGGCAGGCGATCGATCGACACGGCGGCTCCGGGACGGTGGTTGGTCGGCGCGGCCGATTGTCCGTCGCGCGGGCGGGCGGATGATCACCCAACCGGCCATGTCGGGGCGGCCGCTATCCCCGGAATGGCGCGGGTTGTGGACGAACGGTGTGGACGCTGTGGACAGCTGCAGGGCCAGTGCCGCCTGCGGCGTCAATCCAGCCGGCGGATGACCCCGATCAGCTTGCCCTGGATGTGCACCTCGTCATAGAACTGCGGGGCGTACCGCTCGTTGGCCGGCTGCAGCCGGATGCGACCGGTCTCCCGGTAGAACTGCTTGAGGGTGACCGCGTTCTCCTCGACCTGGGCGACCACGATGTCCCCGTCGCGTGCCGTCTGCTGGGGGCGGATCACGACGAAGTCGCCGTCCTGGATGTGGGCGCCGATCATGGAATCTCCGCGGACACGGAGCACGTACGCGTCTCCGCTGGGGGCCAGCATGTCCGGCACCGCGATGCTCTCGCTGGCGTCCTGGTACGCCTCGATCGGGCCACCGGCGGCGATCTCGCCGATGACGGGCAGGAAGTGGCCGGTCTCGTACGGGACCTGGGGCACGAGCTCGGTGCTGAGGCCAACGGTGAGCGCGGCGCGCGGGGTGAGGCGCAGGGCCCGCGACTGCGTGGCGCCGCGCTCGAGGTAGCCCTCGCGCTCGAGGACCGCGAGATGATGGTGGACGGCCGAGGTGGAGGCGAGGTCCACGGCCCGCGCGATCTCACGGACCGACGGCGGGTACCCACGGGCGCGCAGGGTCGCGGCGATGTACTCGATGATGCGTTGCTTGCGCAGCGCGTCGTGCTTCGTCACGGGCGCCTCCTTGTGCCGGTCACGGTACAGAACGCCTGTTCGATTGTCAAGAGGGACGGCGGCGGGCCGCGGGCAGGATATACTGCTCGTCCCGATGGCCCGCTCTCGAAACCGGCGCTCCGGTCTGGTGCGCACGCTCAACTACCTGGCGTTCCTGCCGCTGGCGTCGCGCGCCCCCTCGTACGGCCGCCTCGTTCTCGCGCTGCTCAGGGACGACCGGGTGCCGCTGGCGCGCAAGGCGATCCTGGGGCTGGCGGCCGGATACGTGGCCTCGCCGCTGGACCTGATCCCGGAGGCAATCCCGATCGTGGGCGCCATCGACGACGTCGTGGTGCTCATCCTGGCGCTCGAGGCGTTCCTCGACGGCCTGCCCAACGAGATCCTCGACGAGACGCTCCTGGATCTCGACATCGATCGGGAGGCGTTCGATCGCGATCGCGCGCAGGTCCGGCGCCTGATTCCCGGCCCAGTCCGCCGGCTCGCGGCACGCCTTCCCGGCGCGCTGCGTGCTGCCGGCACCTTCGCCAGGCACGCCGGGATGGACCGGCGCGTTCGAGCCTGGCTCAGCATGGAGGACGCGTGAAGGTCATCCTGACCGGTGACGTCGAGAAGATCGGCAAGAGCGGTGAGCTCAAGGACGTCGCCGAGGGGTTCGCCCGGAACTACCTGATCCCTCGCAAGCTGGCCGTGCCCGCCGCCGGCGGGGCGTATCGGGCGTGGCAGCACGACATCGCGAGCCGCGAGGAGAAGCGCCGCCGCGAGCGCGAGGAGGCCGAGGTCGCCGCCAACCGCATCAACAGCACGACCCTGACGATGGGCGTGAAGGTGGGCGAGGGCGGCAAGCTGTACGGCTCGATCACCGCCAAGGAGATATCCGACGCGCTCGGGCGCCGGGGGATCGTGGTCGACCGGCACAAGATCGAGCTCGACGAGCCGCTGAAGGCGCTCGGCACGTACAAGGTCGCGGTGAAGGTCTACGCCGGCATGACGCCGGAGGTCACGGTGGTCGTCGAGCCCAAGGGCTAGGCGCGATCGCTCGGCCGCGAGCTCAGAACGCCACGAAGCCGGTGCCGATGGCCCAGACCGCGTAGGCGTTGATCGCGATCGAGGCCACTGCCGCGACGACCGCCAGGCGGCTCATGCCGCGCTGGAAGACGAGCGCCAGCACCACGAACAGCAGCGGCTGGAAGTCGAGCGCGAAGCGATACCCGAACTGGGTGAACCCGATGTTCCCGTGGGTGACGATCGGGATCAGCGTCAGCCCGATGCCGATGGCGGCCCACACCATCCGCGGGTCGCGCAGCCGCGCCCTGGCCAGCCACAGGAACAGTGGGGTGGTCAGGAACAGCGACAGGCCCCACCAGGACGGCTGCAGCCAGGGCGGGTGGTCCACGAAGTTCCAGCTGCGCAGGAAGATCGCGTACAGGTGCCGGGGGATGTACGTGATCGACAGGATGCCCTGCTGGTAGTAGGGCTCCTTGAGCACGCCCGGGATGCTGGTGTAGCCGAGATCCACCGGGGTGCCCCACCGCGCGACGTTGTAGGCGGCGTACAGGGCCATCGGAAGAGCGAGGCCGAGCGCGAACATCATCGTCGCGCGCAGTGCCCCCGCCCATTCGAATCGCGGGAGCCGCGGGGGCCACCCGAGGCCGATCAGCATCGCCAGGTAGAACGGCGCCCCCAGCCCGACCGGCAACCTGGCCAGCGTGGCAGCGCCCAGCAGGACCCCGCACAGCCAGGGCCAGCGACGATCGAGCGCCAGGATCACGGCCGCGACCGCGAACATGATCGCCACGCTGTGGCTCAGGTACCAGGCCGTCCCCGTCTCCGCGATGTACCAGAGATCGGTCCCGAACCCGAACACGGCGGTCAGCAGCACCCGCACCGACGGTGGGAGCGCGAACCGTCCGAGCATGGCCCAGGCGAGCCCGACGCCGACCCCGGCGAACAGGCAGCTCGCGACCTGCTGCGGGAACCCCGGCCCGAAGACGGCCACGAAGGGCATCAGCGCGAGCGCCGGCATCGGCGGATACGGCACGTAATAGACGCCGTCGTGGGGCACCAGCTCGGAGAGCCAGCTGGGGTGGTCGGTCAGGAACAGGTTGCCGTGCAGGAAGGCATCGGCCAGGCGCACGAAGTAGTCGAGCGCCGTCGGCTCGCTCGAGGCCGTGAAGAGGTAGGCGGCCACCGACACGAGGGCGACTGCGGCGGCCGACCCGATCGGGGACGCCCACACGGCGCGCCACCCGCGCCCGGCAACAGACTGGTCGAGCCGGATCGCGATCTCGTGCGGCGTTGGCCAGGGGTGGAGCGGTTGGCCGGTTCCCTCCATCGCGCGAGACGATACACTGCCGCCAGCGGCATGCTGGGCACCATCCTCCACGTCGACCTGGACGCGTTCTTCGCGGCGGTCGAGCAGCGCGACCGGCCCGAGCTGCGGGGGCGCCCGGTCATCGTCGGTGGGGGCGGCGGCTCGGACCGGCGGGGCGTGGTCAGTGCGGCGTCCTACGAGGCGCGACCGTTCGGGGTGCGATCCGCGATGCCGCTGCGGACGGCCGCGGCGCTCTGCCCCGAGGCGGTGTTCCTGCCGGTCGACGGCGCGAAGTACGTCGCGGTCAGCCGCCAGGTGATGGCGATCCTCCGGCGCTTCACGCCGCGGGTGGAGCAGGTCTCGATCGACGAGGCGTTCCTCGACGTGGCCGGCTCGGAGGCGCTCTTCGGCCCGCCCGACGCCATCGCCGCCACGATCAAGGCGACCATCCGCGCCGAGACCGGGCTGACCGCATCGGTCGGCGTGGCGGCCACCAAGCTGGTCGCCAAGGTCGCCTCGGACCTCCGCAAGCCCGACGGGCTCGTGGTGGTCCCGGTGGGCGAGGAGGCGACCTTCCTGGCGCCGCTCCCGATCGGGCGGCTGTGGGGCGTGGGCGAGAAGACTCGGGTCGCGCTCGCGGAGTTCGGCGTGCGGACCATCGGCGACCTGGCGGCGATCCCCGCGGACGCGCTGCGCCGGCGGTTCGGGGAGCACGGCGCGCAGCTGGCACAGCGGGCGCGCGGGATCGACCCGTCCGTGGTCGAGGAGCCGCAGGACGCGAAGTCGATCAGCCACGAACACACCTTCGACGTCGACACCGGCGACCGGGAGGTCATCGAGCGAACCCTGCTCGGGCTGTCGGAGGGGGTCGCGGCGCGGTTGCGCGCGGCCGGGTTGCGGGCGGGGACGGTCGCGGTCAAGGTGCGCGCCAGCGACTTCTCCACCCACACGCGGCAACGGACGCTGGCCGATCCGACCGACCTGGCGGTCCCGATCTGGCGGACGGCGCTCGACCTCGCCCGGCCGCTGCTGCGCGGGACCCGCGTGCGCCTGCTGGGCGTGGCCGCGAGCAACTTCGGGGAACCGTCGCAGCTGCCCCTCTTCGGCGAGGCCGGGGACCAGCGGCAGCGTCGAACGGTTGCCGCGGTGGACGAGATCAGGCGCCGGTTCGGACCGAAGGCGGTCACGCGGGCTCGCCTGCTCGAGGGATCGGTGCCGGAGCCGTTCGAACGGGACCCGGATCGGAAGCCGGGTGCCCGGGGGGTCGATCCCGATACCCCTTGACATCGAACATCCGTTCTGGTTTCATGGTCGCCAACAGAACAGATGTTCTCTCGCCGCCGACGTGCCCACGGGAACGGAGAGACGGAACTGCCCCGGAAGGAGCCGACCGATGTCCATGATCCGTGTCTCCCCACTGGAGGTCCAGGTTCGCTGCGACTGGTTCGACGGCCGCCCGCGCGCCATTCGCCTCGGCCGCGAGGCGCTGCAGGTCCTCGCGGTGACGCGCGTCCGCGATGAATCCGCGGCCTACCCCGCGGCCGTGGGGCCGCGGACCCGTTTTCAGGTCGTGACGGAGACGGCCACGCTCGACCTGGTGTACCGGCATCGCGACCGGCGCTGGATCGTTGAGGGGCTGGACCCTGCCGCGTCAGACGCCGTGATCGTGCCGACCGCCGCACTGGCGCGCGCCGCCTGACGGCAAGCGGTCCAGACGCCGGCTTCCCGGCTGCGGTGGCCGGCCGGCGCACTGCGCCGATGCCCGAGGAACGGGCACGTCCTGCGCAATCGCGCACGTGTGATCGATCAGGTCGTCCGCCCCGGCCCGGGCCCGTGTCGCGACGCCGCCGCAGGCCGTCGCCGCGGATGCGACAATCCCGCCGATGAGCACGGCGCGCTTCTCCGACATCACCATCGCCCAGTTCGCGGAACGGCTCGCGTCGCCCGAGCCCGTCCCCGGCGGAGGGTCCGCATCGGCGATCGCCGCGAGCTTCTCGGCCAGCCTGATCGCGATGGTGGCCAGCCTGTCACTCGGCCGGCCGAAGTACGCCCCGTACGAAGCCACCCATCGGCGCGCCCTCGCCTTCGCGTCCGGCGCCTCCGCCGCGTTCCTCGACCTGGCCGACCGGGACGCCGAGGCGTACGCTGCGTTCGCGGCCGCGCTCAAGCTGCCGCGCGACACCGCGGAGCAGCAGGAGGTACGGGCAACCGCCATCCGCGCCGCCGCCCGCCGGGCCGCCGAGGTGCCGCTTGAGGTCGTGCGGCGCTGCGCCGACCTGGTCGCCGAGGTCGACGCCATGGCCGGCCGGAGCAACCTGAATGCCGCCAGTGACGTCCAGGTCGCCGCGCTGCTCGTCGAGGCCGCCGGCAGGGGCGCCGCCGCGAACGTCCTGATCAACCTTCCCTCGGCCGACGACGACGCGTTCTCGGGGCGCGTGACCGACGAGGTGATGGCGCTTCTCGCCTCGATCGAGGAACTCGCCGCGCGGGCGCGCGAGCGGGTCGGAGCGGGCCGCCTTCGCGATCCCGAACCGGAATGATGAGCCGGCCGCACGTTTGCCGGCCGGACGTGCTCCACCTGCACGTACGCCGGGCGCGCGTCGCGGGTCGGGCGGCGCGCGGCTCTGCCCGCCCGACGTGACCCCGGCGTCCGGCCCCCCGACCGTCACGGGTTCGGCTTCCCCGCCCGAGACCAGGGTCCTCTCGGGCACCGCGATCGCGGCAGACATTCGCCAGCAGGTCACGGCCGACGTCGAGGCATTCCAGAAGAAGCACGGGTACGCGCCCGCGCTCGCCGTCCTGGTGCTCGGCCCCGACCCTGTCTTCGCGGTGTACGTGCGCCAGATCCTCCGCACCTGCGCCGGTGTCGGGCTCGAGGGCCGCGAGGTCCGGGTGCCGGGACGGGCCTCTTCGGCCCACGTGCGCCGGGAGCTGGCCGCGCTCAATGCGGACGCTCACGTGGCCGGCATCATCGTGCAGCACCCACTGCCTCCCTCGGTCCCGCTTCGGACGGTCCTGGACGCGCTCGAGCCGGCGAAGGACGTCGACGGGGTAACGCCGCTCAACGCGGGCCTGGTGACGCTTGGCTACCCGGCGTTCGCGCCGGCGACGGCGCAGGCCGCGATCGAGATCCTCGAACGGTCCGGTCGCGCGCTGGAGGGGCTGCACGCGGTGGTGATTGGCCGGAGTCGCGTGGTCGGCCGCCCGGTCGCCCAGCTGCTGCTCCAGCGCCACTGCACCGTCACCATCTGCCACACGCGCACGCGCGACCTCGCCGGCCTCACGAGGCAGGCCGACGTGCTGGTGGTCGCGGCGGGCAGGCCGGGGCTGGTCACCGGGGCCATGCTCAAGCCGGGGGCGATCGTCGTCGACGTCGGGATCAACGTGGTGGACGGCCGGATCGTCGGCGACGTCGACGCGGCGAGCGCCG
>VFSW01016038.1_pt1 | contig 10255 bp, 11 predicted proteins | sample 5358111 | NCBI WGS metagenome assembly VFSW01 (sample SAMN11554181, study PRJNA540505) | mine drainage metagenome | isolation source: sediment from site ElyBrook_90M | place: USA: Ely Copper Mine, Vershire, VT | collected 2017
TTCCGGGCTGGACATATTCGGATTTTCTTCCAGCAATCGTCATAGACAGAAGACTAAACATCGCTCTCTCAAAACTTGAGCAGGCGGAGCAGCCAAGATGAGCAAGCAAGAAGAAAAGCCGGACCTTACAAAGGCCACCATAGAGCGACTAGCAAGGGAACATCCCGAGTGGGCGAACGGCATCGCCAAGCTCTCGCCCGAATACCAGAGGATGCAGAGCCGGGTCTCCCAAGCTGAGACTGAGGCAAAGATGTCAGTGGAGGAGGGAGCGGTCCACGCGAACATCAACTGGACATACAACCGCTACTTCGAGGCGCGGCACAAGTACGCGGAGAACTTTTCGACCCTACTCGTCGGCACGATAGACGAGATGTACGAGATCAGCGGGCGCATCAAGAACCTTCATCGCATGGTGCATCCGGCCTGGAAGATTCCCGCGTGGCTCGTCCTGACCGTGGTCTTCGGCGGTATCTTCTCCATCGCCCTGCTCGCCTATCCGCCTTACGCGATAGGCGTGGGGGGATTCCTCGCGGGCAAATCAGACAACATACCCAACATCTACCCCGTGCTCGTCTTCATGGTCTGCATCATAGCCATAATGTATCTCATGGTAGGAAGAAAGAGGAAGAAAGAGTAGATGAGCTTCAGGCAGAGGCTAGGGGCTCTCGGCTCCGTATTCTCGGGCAAGTCTGCCGCGTTCACCGACACCTACCAGAAGGTCGGGCTGAAGGTCGCCGTAGGCCAGTCCCACATGATGCGGGTCGAGCTGATGAGCAAGGCTCTCCCCTTCATAAACGACAAGATGGCCGACATAGCTGACCGAGTGGACTATCTTGACGAGCTGATAACGCTCGTCGGCCAGCCCTGGGGACGCGGGCGCTCCGATGGCGTCTGGGCGGAAGCCTACACGCTCTGGCAGGAGTTCATGGGGTACTGGAAGTGGTTCGAGTCGCAGCGACGGATGTATCAGGGAAGGATGGTCGTGGTCGTGCAGCAGCTAAAGCAAATACCCGTCTTGGTCGCTCTCGAAGGAGGAGGGACGCGAGCAGAGCTAAAGGGAGAATGGGGCGAGGACAAGATGGTCTCGCCGGAGACGTATCTTTCCACCATCACCCGTGAAAGGGACAGCGGGAAGAAAGACTCAGAATTTAGCATGAAGCTCGTCCGGGTCATCGAGGAGCAGGCGACCATCGGGGACTCTTTCGGCGTACACCCCCAGTTCAACCAAAGAAAGGCCGAGCAGGTGGTAAGGAACTTTGGAGAACGAGAGATGATAACCTCGGGGATGATAGTCTTGAACTTCGCGTGGCACGAGATGGACGTGACGGTCCAGAGCGTGGACGTCATAGTCCAGCCCGCGATGCAGCAGGGAGACCACCAGTTCAGGATAGACCCCACTTCACAGATAGCGACGCCTGACCGGGGGGGTTCTCAGGGTGTGAAGAAGACCTGAGCGGGTTAGTATTCGGACTCTACCATTTCGCGGTGTATGATAACCCGTTCAATGCAATTAGGAGATGGAAGGAGCGAAGGAGAATTAGAAACGAGTTTTCCAAGATTGCAAAATACATAGACCAGAATCAAAAGGTCTTTGATGATGAAACAAAATCTTTCGCAGAACGGCAGTTTGCCGGACAAATGATTTTGGAATTGACGGTTTTGAGAAACCACCTCCTTGTGGATGACCTAGCAAAGAGCTTGATTTAATGAGCCAAGTCTATCACTGGCCGCTCCACTCTCAGCTAGAGCACGACGAGAAAGGCGGGAAATCCCTGGCAGAGATGGAGAAGCAAGTCCAGAGAGACTTTTCCGAGCAGGGTATACGGGAACCCAGCGTCGGCTCCTATCAGGTCGCGATGGCGATCAAGCGGGGGTACGTCGTCCCCGGATGGAGGCTAATCGATTATGTCCGTAGCACATGGAAGGGGATGGAGGGCGACCAACTGAGCCCAATATGTATTTGCGGGGAATACGTTGGAGATGACAAAGAGGCTTGGATTGCTCACGGATGGAGAGAAGGCGAGCCTGAAGGACTAGGCAACGGGACGGTCTCGCACCGTAGAAAACCACGAAAGCGGTTCCAGCTAGTGAACGTCTGGGGCGAGCAGGGGAGCACAAAGTCAAGTTTCGTCGCACAACTCCTCGGGCTCGCTCATCAGGGATACGGTGAAGGTCTGACGGACGAGGAGCGGATAAAGGCTTGGGACTGGTGCCAGGAGATCACAATCTGCAACCGCGACGACCTTCAGAAAGCGGCTGACTATCTGGACGAGCCGGGGAAGCGGTTCGACGTCCTGTATCTTGACGACGTGAACTCCACCATCGGGAAGCAGCTCGCTTGGGAAGACCGCGACCTCTACCGGCTCACCTTCAATCTCGTCGGCATGATACGCAGGAACGTCGGGACGCTGTTCACCAGTCTTCCAAACATCCAGATGCTCATCGGCTCCTTCGTGAACGTGGAGACCTTCGAGGTGATAGTCTACCCGAACTCGACGTACAAGGTCGAGCGCATGGCCCATGACATCCATCCGTACCTCTTCGCCAAGGACCGGATAACCAAGATAATCGTGGACGAGGGGTCGTTCAACCCCTACGATACCCCGATGTACTACTGGAAGAAATACGAGGAGCGGACGAACATACAGGGCCACGGGGCGATAAGGAACGTCATCGACCGGATAGGCGAGCTTGAGCAGGAGACCGCGGACAACAAGAAGGAGGAGGTGAAGGCGATGATGCGGAAGGGACTTCGCGTTCCAGACAACAAGATACTGGAGGCGGCCAGGGCTAACGGGCTCAAGATAGGACAGCACGCCGGACAGGAGCTTCTTAGGGTCGCGAAGAAGATGATGCTGGAGAACTCGTCGCTGGACGAGGGGTCAGACGTTTAAGCAAGCTTAAACTTCGGAACCATGAGTATATATAGCGAAGTTAGCTAACAGTCCTCTAAGAGAAACATCAACTTGGAAAACCCAAGCGGAAACAACATCAGAAAGAACATAGCAAGACATCACTACTTCAGACACCTTCAGACAAAACGACACGCTGTCGAAGTCGAAGGCTCTACCGTGGCTGTCGTCGCCCTCGTCGTCATCCTTGTGGCGATCGGCATGGGGTACATCAGCCTAGGGATAGCCGGAAGCGGAAACGGCTCGAACAAGGGCAACACGAACAACTCTAGTTGTTCGACCATATCACAACAGACTGCCGAGCAGCTAAAGTTCACAGCCGCCCCGTTCAACGGTGGCGACGCACTTAGCAGCCCTGTCGCCTCTGTCTACTCGTCCTCGACTAACTGGGCGACCCTGGGCGGAGACAACCCCGGCTCTCTCAGCAGCGCGTTCACCACAGGCGGGGCCTACTCCTTGCAGAGCGGGCTCGTAGCCGACATCTCAGCCACAGGCGCATATCCGGTCTGGGCTCCTCTGAACGGACAGCCGTTCACCCAGGCGGGAGTCACGACGGTGAGCGTACTGCCACAGCCCGGAAGCGTAGCTAATACCTGCGTCTGGGGCTTTGCAGCCACGCCCATCTTCGCAGGAACTTCGCCGCACTCCTCGACCACCAACGTTCAGGGATTCGTCTCCTCGTCTCAAGGCCTAGCCCTTTCGACGGCGGCGACAAAGATGCCGCAGTCACAGGACGTCTGGACGAACGTCCTTCAGATGAAGGACGCGTACAGCGGAGCGGGCTATCCTGAGAACGTGGTCAGCACACAGGGCGCGACCGTGGTCAACTACCAGACAGGGCAGACAGTCCCATTGGGCGGCAGCCAACTCTTCCAGACCGTGCTCGTAATATCGTGCAACTGCACGAACCTCGTCCTCGGTCTAGACCAGAGCGCAGCCGGCCTTCAGATGGCACCCATAACGAACGCAGCCCAGACGGTGGGCTCTTCGAGCTGGGTCATCTGGGGCTTCCAGGGATGTGCGCCTACTGGATCCACTGACACCGCCACCACCTGCCTATCAGCACCAGTCGACATCTACCAGAACAACGACCCAGCAAGCGGACACTCAGCAGTGACCGCGATATGGGCCGACATGCAACAGCCATCATACGTCATCGCACACTTCACCAACCCAGGACTGACATCGTACCCAGCGGCAGGAGCAGCGGCGGGTCTTCCGACCAGCTTCAGCTTCTTCGTGCCGACAGCCAACCCCAACAGCGGGGCGCCCACGGTACTCGTCACCCAGTCCTACACAGCCATCCTCGCCGAGCACACATAGGATAAGATAGAATTGAACCTCAAAGTCCTCGCGACCGGGTTCTTCCTGTTCCTCCTCTCCACGTTCGGCACCAACATCGTCATGGCGAGATACAACGCCAACCTCATGACCGTCTTCGGATGGGCGGGTCTCTACGCGGGGCTCCTAGCGAGCTCCTCCGTAGGGTTCTTCGTCCTGATCGTCTTCTTCTTCGTGGCGCACAAGCTCCACATAGACGCGGACATACCCGAGGTCGGTTAGCCATGTCTAGCTATGCGATCGGGGGCTGTGAAAGCCCCCTCCCCCCTTTTTTCTAAGGAGTCCTGAGCGATGAGACTAGGGCTCGTCCTCATAGTCCTGGGTCTGATGCTGATGGGGTTCTCGGGTTACGCTTACGCTTCCACGGGTTCAAATTCTTCTGCTTCAAAGACGGTATCGACTTCGACAAGCACATCTCTATCGACTTCAGGGTCTACCGTCTTCACCTCTACCAGTACGTCGGTCTACTACCCTCCTAGTCCTACGATAACCACGGTGAACTGCGTCCCCGGTATACTCAGCGCGAGCCAGCCTTCTGTATGCACGGCGGACGTCATGCCCGGGCTCCTCACCAGCACCATCTACAACCCTACGGGTACGATAGCCTTCAGCTTGTCGGGCGGCGGGGTCTTGTCGGCCGCATCCTGCAACATCGTAGGCTCTGGCTGCTCGGTCTCGGTCAGCTCTCCCGGGCAGACTTCGATAACGGTCAAGGCCACTTACGCAGGGAGCCAGTACGACCAGGGAAGCTCGGGGACTTTCAACCTAGGAGTCCTGACTAATACCCCGGTCACGGTCTCCGTCTTTCCTCCTCCTAGCGGCTCGACCCCCGGCTCTCCGTTCTCGTTCTCTGCAAGCTCGTCCTGCTCCGGAGTCTACACGTTCAACTTCGGCGACGGGACGGTCACTCAGGGGGACGCAGGGCAGACGCACATCTACTCTAGCGGAGGACAATACACCGTTACGGTCGTGGTGAACGGGAACGGCTGCACGGGTTCGGGCTCTGCTACTGTCACGGTCGCGGCTCTCACTGTCGCTCTCTTGGTCGTCCATGTGCAGTCGGCGGCGTCTAGCTCGGACGTCCAGGGCGCGACCGTCTCAATAGTGGGACAGCCCTCACAGACGACCGACTCCTCGGGCGACGCTTCCTTCTCGGTGACGTCGGGCCAATACTACATCACCGTCCAGGCGACCGGGTTCGACACATGGACCCAGACGGTGACCGTGGCTTCGACGGGCGCGACCATCCCAATATTCCTGAACTTGCCGACGTGCTTCTATGCATGTGCTAACAACATCACCGGCGACAACCCCCTCGGAATCGGGCTCTCGTCGGCGGCTCTCCTCGGACTTTTGGGAGTCTCGCTTTTCGTCTCGGGCTCTTTGGTAGAGAGAAAGGGCGGCGTGGAGGTCTGAGCTAGGTGTGGAACTCGACGAGCCACGCACAAAGGCGTTCGCGGTCATAGTCGCGGCCATCCTCATAGGATACGGCGTCTATTCCACCGGAGTCCTGAAGCAGAGCATAGCATCGGGATTCGAAGGGGAGCAGGGCGGGTTCTACGGCTATCAGGTTGCCGGCTCTACCACACAGTCTCTAGGTAACACGCTTCCAAACGGCGCAGCTTGTTCTTACACGTGGGGCGGCTCGCCGACACCCACGGCGATCTCTGTCTCTGTCAAAACGTCTGGCGGGCTGTCTTCCTTGGGGTGCTCCATCCCTAACACGGACACTCTCACCGGCAACTGGCAGAGCAACCTCATTCCGTCCGGGAACGCGTTCACTCAGCCGATAAAGGTGAGCTACGTGGACAAGTCCTCCGGGCTGCTCGTCACCGGCTCGGTAGAGGTCTACACTTCCACGATAGACGTAGGGATAGCGAGCGGGAGCGCGGGCGACTGGAACTTCCCGCAAGACACCATCTGGAACAACGTGGTCAGCAGCCAGTGGAACAACGCCTATTCCGGTCAGCCGGACGTGGGGACTTCCGCATCGTACAACTCGAGCGCGGTGTATGAGGGGGTGCTTTACGGCGTAGTCACCAACGTGGTCCTGACCGGAGGGGCGCAGTCGAACGACTGCTCGCTCTGCACGGTGGGGGCTGAGGTCTCCCTGTATTCGTTCAACAGCGGCGAGAGCCCGACGACGACCGGGCAGACATTGGCGACCTTGGCAGACCCTTCTAGCGTCTCCGGCCTCAACTCCAGTCTGGCATCTCAATCCGTCCTTCCTGACACGAGGATGACCCAGGTCGCGTACTTCCCAATCACCATAGACAACCTGAAGGCGAACTGCAACCTGGGGCTCTCTCAGTTCGGCTGTAACGACGCGAACGCGGCCATCACGGTCCAATGGTATACACTGAGAGTCGGCCAATACACCCTGACCAACCCTAACACGGTCGGGCTCAACGGCTATGGGAACGTCTGCTCCGGAATACAATGCAACTTGAACTCCATAGGCGCTTGCTTCTCTCTGACCAACCTCCTCTGCTGGGGGAGCCTTGCGGCCTTGGGGACGACCGCGATAATAGTCGTCTTGCTCATCTTCGCAGGCCCTGCCATAGTCGCCCTCTTCGTCCTCTACCGGAGGGGAAAAAGTGAAGCGGGGACATGATAAAGCAGTCCTTTCTTTCGCTCTTGCTCGCGGCTGCTGGGGTGGGCGGGGCGGCTATCTTCACCCAGACCTTCGGCGGAACATACTACTTTCCAGAGGGCATAGCGATCTCCCTCATCCTGATGGGGCTCGTGATGGGGCTTTACTTCGGGGTAGAGGCGCCTACCGAGGAGGGAGACCTTCCGGAGGTCGAGAACGAACAGAAGCTCGCACTCGTCGGGACGTTGGCGATAGCTGGGCTGGGGATATTCGCGGTGCTCGGGTTCATCATACCTCAGATAAAGTTCGCCACCGGCTCGATAAACATAGTGAGCTTTGCCGTGCAGACGACGCTCCCCACCCTGACGAGCAGCCAGCAGATAGGCAGCTTCGTCTTCTCCTGTATCACCATCCCCAACGCCGAGGAGCAGTTCTTCAGGGGGTTTTGGGGGAACCTGATGCTCAGGGTCTTCCCTCCGGGAATAGCCGAGGTGATGTCCGGGGTCATCTTCATGATATTCCACACGGCGGTCTACTCGCTCCTCTTCCCCGGCCTGAACTTCAACCTCATCTTCATCCTCATCGGGGCCGGTGCGACCTTCGTCGCCATCGACGCCTACTCTCAGGACATCACGACGAGCGTCCTAGCGCACATGGGTAACAACGCCCTGAGCTTCTTGGTGGGCGGGTCCATCATCGCCAAGGTCTTCCCGTCCGCGCACCTTCCCTGGGCTCCGGGGCTGATCATAATCGCCTTCCCGATGAGCATCCTCGCATACAAAGCGGCTAAATACGGAAGGTTGCCTAACTTAGCTAAGTTGATAGGAGGACTGAGAGCTTAGCTTGGGGTCACTGGTACCTGAGAGCCGCTTCCATCGCCCTGATACTCGGAGGGGTGAACGCACTTGCTCTGCTCGACCACAGCTTCATACAGGACGCCGGGGCGACGCTGTTCGGGCATTACATAACAAGCGCACCCTCTCAGTTCATGGCGTTCTATGGGCTCCTCTTCGGGGCGGGGACGCTGCTCGCCTTCTTTGCGGGGCGGTCGATAGCGAGCGACGCGATGGAGCCTGAGTCTTAGGATGAACTCGTCTATGACGGCCAGCTTTGCCTTTGTCCTCTTGATAGGAGCCGGAGGCGCGATAGGGACGGGGTTCGTACACGTGCCGGGGCTCAACATCACAGCCCCGACCGCATACTTCTCATGCATGACCCAAAGCTCGGCGCTCCTGCTCATAGAGACGGACGCTCCGGGCGGCATGGCCCCGGACGCGAGCGCTACGGTGCCCCAAGGGGTGAACGGCTGTCCGGGGTTCTGGGACGGGTACTATACGCCGGGCGGCAACTCACAGGCTTCTTGTCCTCCTGAGTGCGTGACCACGGGGAGCACGACCCTTCAGGTGGTGAACTCGGGGACCACGGGCTCGACCGTCTTCACCACGACGCCGACCGTGACCGTGACCAATACCGGGACCACGACCACGGTCACATTGGTATCGACGCAGCCGACCACGACCGAGACGACCACGGCGACGACCACCCAGACGTCCGTTTCGACATCTACCCAGACGTCAACTTCAATATCGACCCAGACGGTGACAGCCAGCACCACGACGACCACGGGCTCCGGAGTCAAGGCCGCCCCATACGTCGGAGGGGTGATGGTGCTTTTCGGAGCGGTCGGGCTCGTCTTCGTGAACCGCAAGGAAGTCCCTGTAGAATGAGAAGATATGTCGCCCTTGTCGCATTGGTGCTCCTAGTCCTGAGCTTCCCCACGGCCTTGGCGGGCTCGGGGGAGATTACAGTGCAGAGCGGGGTCTTCATCTCCCTTGCGGGGACGACCTATTCGTGGGCTCCGGGCTCATATGGCTCTTGCACGGTGGGGCTTTCTTCCACAAACTGCGGTGGAGTGACCGTGACCCAGACGACGAACACGGGAGCCGGTCCCGGTGGAGGTGGGGGTCCAAGTGGAGGCTGCGTAGGCCAGTGTGGAGGCGCGATAGGCGTGATTTGCGGCCCCAACACGACGTACAGCGTGGCCTTGAACGAATGTGTAGGGAGCGCAGGGACCACAGAGGTAGGGGCGCCGGTCACGGGCAACCCGGCCCAGATCCCCGAGGGCTTGGCGATATTCGCGGTCGTGATGTTCATCACCGTGATAGCCGTCTACGCGAGGAAGGGCGGGAAAGACCTTGGGGTCCACTCCGGAAAGTCTCGCGGCCCCTCAGGGCCATCAGGAGGGAAGACCGGACGGCCAGAAAAGAGGAAGACGGACTAGGATGAACGGGGTCTATTTCTCGTTCGCCCTCATCGCAGCCGGGGCTCTCCTGGCGTCCGGGCTAGTCTTCCACAGCGGCGCCATAGTCGGCGCGTCTTCCAACACTGGAATCCTCGTCCCACTCTACACCTATCCGGGGGCGACATGGAGCGAGGTCACACAGGCGAAGCAGGCTTACCCGTCCGTCCCGTTCCTGGTCATCGTCAACCCCAACAGCGGCGTCGGAACCTTTCAAGACCCTGACTATGTAACGGGTGTCCGGAACCTTCAGGGCGCGGGAATCATCGTCCTGGGGTATGTGTGGACGGACTACGGTCAAAGGCCGGTCTCAGCCGTCGAGAGCGAGATGCAGACCTACAAGTCCTGGTACAACGTCAACGGCGTCTTTCTGGACGGGGCGGACAGCATCAGCGGCGGAGAAAGCTATTACTCTGCCCTGAGCAGCTATGCTTCCTCCATCGGGTTGTCGAACACCGTCGAGAACCAGGGCGCGGCCACGCCTTCATCCTACATCGGGACGGGCAACCTGATAATCCCCTATGAGGGCTCGGGGCTCCCGTCCGTCTCGTCACTTTCACAGTACCCTAGGACAGAGACAGCCGTCATAGCGTACTCGGTCCCGTCCCTTGACACGAGCTGGATAGGCCAGGCAAAGTTCTACACGTCATACGTCTATGTCACGGACGCCGGTCTACCAAACCCCTACGGCGCTCTGCCGTCCTACTTCATGCAGGAGGTCGCGGCGCTCGCGGCTGACTCGACGCAGACCTACGCCCAGATGACGACCGTCTTCGGACCTACGGCGACGACCACGGAGACGATAAACGGACCCACCACGACGGAGACGGTTCAAGGACCGACGACCGTATACACGACGACGCTCACGGCTCAAAAGACCACAGGCCCCGGTCTCTCGACGTATGCGGGCCTGGGTCTGATGGCGGTCGGCGGTCTCTCGGTCTTCGTCACAAGGAAGGAGCCGATTTGAGCGAGTTCTATACCCCCGTCGCCGAGTTCACCTGTCTGGTCTGCAAGAAGCGGTTCCAGGGCAAAGAGGAGCTGCTGACCCACGCGAGCATGATCCATCTGAAAAAACCAGAGAGAGGCCCCGTAGGGCCTAGTTCTGAA
>VFSW01016039.1_pt1 | contig 10255 bp, 10 predicted proteins | sample 5358111 | NCBI WGS metagenome assembly VFSW01 (sample SAMN11554181, study PRJNA540505) | mine drainage metagenome | isolation source: sediment from site ElyBrook_90M | place: USA: Ely Copper Mine, Vershire, VT | collected 2017
CTTGCCCGTGGTATCTTTCTGTCCGGGGGGTACCCAATTCGGTGTCGGCAATTCGCAATCGGATGGCCCCCCCCCCCGCAGAGTAGCAACCGGAACAAATTTGTAATTCCAGATGATCCCTCCAGGAACCAACGGCGAAGCCAGATGCTGCGGCGCCTTTGCCTGCAACCCTTCGCATCCCTGGCCGTCGCAGTTGTCGCCCAGTTTGCCGCCTTCGACTTCGGCGTCTACACTCAGTGTCCGTGGGAACAGGTTCCATTCCATCCAATTTCCCTGGCCACCAGCGTCCGCCCACTTCATATAGGGGATCAAGATGCATCTGCGCCCGCCACGAGGTTGTATATTCCGCCGCATGACTGCAAGCGGAGATTGGTTGGACGAGGTGGCAGTCTGGGTAGATGTATTCGCCTCCTTAGCAGAGAATTGTTCTCCGGGCGCACGATGATGATCTGCGCGTGCTGGTCCTTATAACGACGGCAGTCGGTTACGGCCGAATAGCACTGACAGATTTTCGGTCAGGCCGCTGGATTGTTCTTTCGTCCTGTCATCTCTCCTTAGCAGACCTGGTGAGAAGTTAATCAAAGCTATTGCGGAGGTGGACGGGTAAGGAAATGCGTCAGCCTTTCCCGTTGCCACCAACGGGCCGACTACCGGAATGGCGCAAGCGTTGCAGGTTGCATCGTCGGCCCAGATCTGTCGGATCTTTGCCCAAAGGGTTGGCGATGGAAGATGCTGCTGCTCGATCATCCCACACGGATTGATCGACGCCGCGGACCATCTCAATACGACAGGCGCGATACGAGGCCGATACGGGGCCTTGCACATTACAGCGGCATGTGAGAGTATTGCGCCCACAGAACGCTGAACCGATTGAAAGCTTGATGGAGAATGGGTACAAACATTATTTGAGCCGATATTACTCGCAGGACACGGCTCGGCTGAAATGGAACGCACTTGCAGCACTACATCATCATGCTCTGCACTTCCCCACCGACATGAACTCTGCTATCCTCGAAGTGGGTCCGGGAACAGGGGCCCTCCTAACACTTCTTAAGCAATGCGGCTATCGCAATGTAAAGGGAGTAGATGTCTCGGAAGAGGCCGTGAATGCCTGCAACAAGCTCATTCCGGGTAGTGTGGAACTCGGATGCGATAGCGTAGAGTTTCTGAAGAACCAGCACGAGCGAATGGATCTTGTCCTCATGATTCACACCCTGGAGCACATTCCCAAGGCAAAGGTACTGCCTATTTTAGAAGCGGCTCGTCTCGCGCTAAGACCGGGAGGTAAGTTGGTCGTTGAAGTACCCAACTGTGAGCATCCAATCGTCGGAAATAGAAATCGATACGCCGATTTTACCCACACACTTGGATTTACCGATCTAAGCTTGAACTTTGTCCTGCGACAGGCCGGGTTCTCCCAGGTTCTTGTTTATGGTTGCCGAACTCCAAGGAAATCCCTCGGACGCCTATTGCAGCGCACGGCGCAGGATACACTGGAGCTTTTCGCCGCCGCGCTGGTAAGATTATACCGCCCGTCGGACCGTTTGATCTTGGCAAGCATTCTCGGTGCCTGTGCCACGAAATAGACGCTCCAGGTACCATTATGAACGGGATTTGCTATCCAGCCGAATACAATGTATTGTTCCTTGCGCGATTGGTATGGCTTTATTTACTCTCTGGACCGCCGTTTGCTCGTCGGAGTGTCTGATAGCCTGAATATTCCCCGCAGCCAGCCGGGACTCCACCAACCCGTAATTGCCGCTGCGGTTTGCATGCCGCCTTGGGGGGCTCATAATGGAGACTGCCACACCAGCTAGCTGGCGGCGCGAATCTCGCTTGCCACCGGTCTATACAGCCGCAGCCGAAATCCTGACCTACCTTAGTCTGCTTACCGCTGCGTGCTTGGCATTTCTCGCCGGCTGGCTGGACGTGAATGGCGCGGCAGTGGTTGCCACCATGTTGCTCATTTTCCTAATCGTGTTGGCGTGGTATCGGTTTGATGGCGGACGTCATCCTTGCTTTCTCTTTCTTTCCACCTTAACACTATTCCAGGGCGGGCGGTTACTCGGCTACTGTCTCGGAGTCGTCCGACACCCTCTTTACATACACGTCCTGACGGACTATCCCGCCGCTATTCCTAGGGACGTTGGGGGTATAGCCTTATTGGCCGTAACGCTCTCGGCCATTTCCATCTATGCACCATGCAGGTGGAACTACCGGTTTAGGCGAATGCAGGACGATCTCCATCAGAAGAGATATCTGCGGTATCTATATCTCCTATTCTATACTACCGTGCCGCTGCAATGTTTTAAGAACTATGCATATTTTCATTACATCAAGACTCATGGCGGCTATCTTGCTTTTTGGGTCAATCACGCTCGTCTGGCATCTACCGTGCCGTTTTGGGTTAGAGCAGCCGTGCTGATTAGTCTTCCGTCTTTCCTGGCACTTTGTATTATCGAAAGGCGGATGAAATATCTATATGCTACAACGTTGTTCTATTTTGCGGCCAATTCTTTTGTTCTTCTCATAGGGCTGCGCAGCGCCGTATTTGCCACGATATTGACCCTATGGTATATCGCTAGAATCAAGTCCGTGAGCAGAACTAGAGTAGGCATTAAGCTTGCTGCGTTGGGGTGCGGCCTTGTTTTGCTGGGTATCTTTGTGCAGGCCTATAGAGAAGGAGCAACCAGGTGGTCCGAGGTCGTAGTTGCACCGATGGTGTTCATCCGTACTCAAGGTAACTCATTGGACGTAACTGGCGTGAGCGTGATGCATGCACATGAGCTAGGTCAATATGCTTGGGCTTACCTGTTGTACGAATTGCAAGATGCCTTTGTGCCGCGCGACGTTAGTTCGTATATCCCCGGGACAAGGCTGAGCGACGATATTACTGTCCTTCTTAACAAGCGGGCTTTGCGCCTGGGCATGGGTACGGGAGGATCTTACCTCGCAGAAATGTATTTGATGGGGGGCTTAGGAGGTGTTGTAATTGTGTCTTTTGTTCTTGGAACGGGATTGCATTTGCTATATAGAGTGAGCATGAATGCAATAGGGCTTTTTATTGCAGCTTGCATACTACCCACGGTTATTCTAATGCCACGAGGCCAGATATTAGACTGGGTATCAGTGTTGGCATTGACGGGCGTTTTTCTGGTTGTACTTTGGTGTGGATGGCTGGCCTATGATTTTGTGCTGTCTGGTCTATGATTGTGGCCGAACGCCAACGTTACTCAGTCCGGGTTACGATTCGGCCTTGTCCCATATTGACGACGCGACTAGGCACCAGCGAGGAAGAATCACGGTCGCCGCCGCGGAGCGATCCGCGGACTTGGGTCTCGCCCGGCGCTCATGAATTTGAGAAGGAAAAACCGAGCAACTGTTTCAGTAATACCAGGCGAACCCGGTCGTCTGGATCTTGCAGCTTCCATTTTGTTATCTCGAGCAGTATTGCCCCTAGGCAGGAAGCAAAGAAAGCGAAGGCTGTTGTTACCAAAATGATAAGCAATCGGCGCGGATGTGACTTCTTTTCGGGCGTTACCGCCTTATCCACCACCTGCAGAATTACGGCATCTTTAGCCTCATCGATACGCGCCGCCTCCAACTGCTTGCTCAGAAACTCGTACACCGATTCGTGGTACTTGACCTCGCGCCGGCTACGCAGGTAGTCCAATTCGGCCTCGGGCAGACGGCGGGTGGGGACTTCCAGGTTGCCATTGCCGACCTCGCCGGTGTTGCGCTCCAGCTTAGCGAGCTGCGCCTGCATGCCCGCCAGCTCTTTCTCGGCACGTTTCAGGTCGGGATTGTTGGCCGCCGCGTAGGAGCGCATGGCCTCGATCCGGACCTCCTGCATCGCGACCTGGGCACGGGTGGTGGCGACCGCATCGATGATCGCCTTGCCCTGCGCGTCGGGCCGTATGAGGCCGCTCTTCTGCTGCACCTGCTGCAAGGCCAGTTCCGCCTGCGACAACGCGTCCCGTTCGGCGTCAAGCTTCTGCTGATAGAACAGGCGTCGTTGGGAGGCTTCGGAAATCGCCAGCCGATCGTTGAGGGAATGCAGATCGTCAACGTATGCATTGGCCAGCTCTGCTGCCCTTTGGGGATCGCGGTCCGTCACGGCAATCGTGATCAGACCTTCCTCACCGGCAGTGATCCGGCTGGCTTTGGCCAGCTTGCGCCGTGCATCGTGATAGGTCTTCACCCGGTACACCCGGCGAAGACTGAACTTGTCGATCAACCGGTCCGCAATAGTGCGGCTCTTAAGCATCGCCACGAACAAATCAGCAGGGTTCTCGAGTCCGAGGTCGGCTCCACTCAGTCCTGCCAGCGCGCCAAACTGGCCCAATAGGGAGCTTAAGATAGACTGCCGTTGCTCCGGCGGCAAAATTGTCGCTGTTGCAGTGTAGGTCTTGGGCAGCAGCAGCGAAACGATGATCGCTAGCACAGCCGCAGAAATCGTGACCTGGAGGATCGGTTTCTTCCTTCTCGCCAGCACCAACAAGAGATCGAGGGAATCAATTTCGCGCCGTGGCACAAGCCCAGGCTCGACTCCTGAAGGCTGGTCCTCGAACCCAGCGCGGTCGATCCGCGTAATCCCGATTCTCTCACGCATGGAAGTCTCCGCTCGACATCACCACTGGCTGAGGAATAGTCGTCTGCTTCTCCTTAATGCGAATACATCCGGCTCCGTTGCTTTTTGCCTCCCAGCACTTATCCAGCACTGCTTGGCCGCATGAATGGCACAGGACACCAGTCCGGGATTGAAGAACTGCTAGGCGCCGGGTCCAAGTGCTCCGGCACCACTTCATCACCCAGCGTGAGTGCGAATTCCTGTGATGCGATCAGCCTCCCTAGCTGAAGGCAATCAGCCTTCCTCAAGAATCCAGTCAGAACGCAGGGGGGAACGCTCGCGGAATGATTGTCGAAGAACTGAGCGGAAGCGTCAAGTGGAGTTGGCGGTAAATTGGCAAGAGGGACGACGAAAATGACGTGCTTCCAGCGTGTTGGTACCGGGTGTCGAGGGCAAACTCGGTAAATCGCGTCTTTCTACTCCTTCGCGGCATGAGGTCCTCTTCCTGTCTTGTCTAGAAACGCCGACCCTTCTTCAATCAGTTGGCGGAGGGTTGTCTTGCCCGGAGAAAGGCGGCGGCGAAGTAGCGATTCCGACCTACGAAGCGATGCAGGAAAACGGCATCAGCGCGCGTATGTTGGATGTGCTAATGCGCGGCATCTCCACGCGGCAGTATGCCGAGGGGCTTCCCGAGATGGCCTGGAGCTGCGGGGTGTCGCGCTCGAATGTGAGTCGGGAGGCAGCGGAAGCGGGCGAGGCGGCGCTGCAAGAGCTGCTGGAGTGGCGCTTCGAGGAGATCGATCTGCTGTTGATCTATGTTGACGGAATGCAGCTTGGCGAGCACCACATCATCAGCGCCGTGGCAGTAGATCGTGCCGGTCACAAGTATGTGCTGGGCATCCAACAAGGCGCCACGGAAAACGCGGCCGCGGTGGAGGACTTACTGCAGCAGCTCGTGGCGCGCGGCGTGACCCGAAGACGAAGCGCCTGTTTCGTGATCGACGGCGCCATGGCCTTGCGGGCGGCCATCAACCGAATCTTCGGCGCGCAGCATCCCGTGCAACGCTGTCGTAATCACAAAATTCGCAACGTCTGCGACCGCCTGCCCGAGGAACAGAAGGACCAGGTGAAGCGGCGGCGATGCGGGCTCATACAAACTGGAAGCGAAGGAAGGCACGGCGCGATTGCGCAAGTTGGCCGATTGGTTGGAGCAGGAATCGCCGGTGGCGGCCAACAGTTTGCGGGAAGGGTTGGAAGAATGTTTCACCATCAATCGCCTGGGCATCCCGCCATCGTTGCATCGCTGCTTGGCCACGACGAACGTGATCGAAAGCCCGCAATCGGAGTGCGGATGCGAACCCGGCGGGCGTGCGCTGGCACGATGCGGCCATGGTGGAGCGCTGGGTGCCGGCATCCTGCTGGCGACGGAGAAGAACTTCCACCGCATCATGGGCTGCAAAGATCTCTGGCAAGTGGAAGCGATCTTAGGAAGAAAAGAAAATCCTGCGGCTCAACCGGAGGCCGCGTAAAATGAATCCCAGCGCCGCTCCTCTAACCTCCAACTACGAGCGGGACACCGTCTGGGTTGGGCATGTGATCACGCCTGTAGGTCGAATGCCCATCCCTCGATGAGGCATCCCTGGTTGCTTCTCTTCCCGTGGCTGCACTGGCCATTCGAATGCATGCATTTCCCCGCTTGGCCGTTGCCTTGACCTGCGGCATTGCATCGAGCTCCTTAAAGGTCTAGTTCTTAGACATCCTCCGTTCAAAATTTGGACGCAGCCCCTTTCCCAGGGCAGATCTGTGGAAATCTAATGCACCAAGTGCTTTTTTCCCAAACACTTGCAATTCGCGTATTTAGGCCACCATAGGTAATCAAAGTGCAGATTACGTCACCTTGATGATGGTTACCTCGTCTTTTCGGCAATTGCCGCACCCTTTCGAGCAGTAGGTCTTAGCACCAGCGAGGCTGATCATGATTGGACCAAACCAACGCCCTACCACCACAGTAAAGGGAAACGCCAATGCTGTCAGGAGGCTGCCAGTTAGGCAGTTACTCGCAGACAGGCCACACCACAGCGTCCCAGACGTGATCTGGCCGACCCCGCCGCGTTGCAGCGCGATTACTTCTCTTTCCAAGTCGCCACTAACACAAATTTTAGAAGCCAAGTCTTCAGAAGAATGAGCAAACAACTGCAAATCGCTCCAGGTTCACGGTCAGGGTCTCACGTATTTGGATTGAAAATTCTGATAAGGGATGCCAGACCAAATGCCACAACTCGTCTCAGGGATGTTTCGTCGTCACAATCCGGCCATCGCACCAAAATCCACAAACAATACCGCCTGCGCGATCGAAAGCATCCGCCGTATGCGGGGGGGCGCGCAAAGTTACCTTATGCGGTGTAGTGACCGCTGCCATTACGTCGTGAAGCTTAAGAACAACCCTCAACACCGGCGAGTTCTCGTTAACGACTATATCGGGTCCCGGCTGGCGGCGATCCTTGGCTTACCGGTCGCGGGGACGGCGGTGATCAACGTGGACCCATTACTAGCCTCTCAGATGCATATCAGAGACACTCAGACCTTAGCCAACAAGGAGGCGGCCGAGCCGGGCCCATCGTTTGGCTCAAGGTATGTTATTCAACCATCGGAGGGGCCGATATTTGACTATGTTCCCAGACAGATGATTCACAGAATTAGAAACCTGCGGCATTTCGCCGGAATCTTAGCTTTCGATAAATGGACGAACAACGTTGACATGCGTCAGGCGGTGTACTGGAGATACAGCCGGCAAAGGTTGTTGACGGCCACATTCATAGACCAAGGCTTTTGCTTTAATGCCGACCAATGGAACTTTTCAGATGCCCCTTTGAAAGGGGTCTACCCGCTCAACGAAGTTTATGCCGGAATACGCGGCTGGGGAGACTTCGAGCCATGGATCAGCAGAATTGAGGAATTCCCGGAACTGAGGATTTGGGATGTCCTTCGAGAGGTGCCGCCGGAGTGGTACGAAGGATCGGAAGGGCAGTTGGCCGAAATGCTTTACAGGCTGGCACGCAGGACTACGCGGGTGCGAGAACTGATTTGGCAGTTCGCTACCTCGTCACGAAACCCGTTTCCAGAATGGAACCGCAGCAGCAATTGATGTTCGCCCACTACTGTCCAAATTAGCTGAGGGCTCAGTGTAGCGGCACTGAAAAGACGGGACATACCCTGCCGCTCCCGCCTTCGCACTAAGCAGGTTAGCCGCCGGAAACGCGACTCTCCCGAGGTATGCTGTCTAAGTTTGCGCCTCCGAAATCGTTCATCTAGCCAAGATCGGCACCTTGAGAAATGGGCTGCTGTCCAACTACTGCCAAGCCATCGCCACTTGGTGCGGCAAAGCTGGGGGCGGCTCCGGCGCTCGAAAAGGATGATCGATCCAGACCCACAATTCGCGGTAAACGAACAACTGCTGCCGCAGCAGCGCCACCAGATTCGACAGCGACCAGCCCAACGCGGCTTTCAGCTGCAAAGCACTTGATCAGCAGCATGGCAATCAAGGCCGCCCAGATATAGGTCTTCAGGGCATTGGCAGAGGTGCCCACGAAGGTCTTGATGCGCAGCGACTGTTTCAGCGCCTTGAAAAACAGCTCTATCGCCCAGCGTTGCTTGTAGACCTCGGCCACAGTGGCGGCAGCCAGGTGGCCCGGCCCGCGTCGGGCTGAATGACCACAAAAGCGTGTAGCATCAATGCCTCGAGAAGACACCTCATGCCCCTGGTCAGCATCATCATGAACGTTCGCAACGGGAGCCCCTTCCTGCGCGAGGCTCTGGACAGCGTGCTGGCATAGACGTTCGCTGACTGGGAGCTGATTGTTTGGGACGTCCGCTCCACCGAGTTGTCGCGCCCGACCGCAATAGGAGGGCGTCTTCTACGGCTCTGGGGCCATTTCCAATATGCCTGTATTATGCTACCCGTAATAGCCGTGGCGTATAACGGTTGCGACTCTGTCGATAGCCTTTAAGCAATCGAAGGCGTGAAACGGCTCTTGCGTATTTCGGTTTTGCTTCCCTGCGGTCCTCGTTGGTGGGAGCACACGGCGGGAGACACTGTAACCAGTTGACAGTCGCCCGATTCTGCCTCTAGCTATGGCTGTCCGGCCCTTTTGAATGGATGAAGAGACTTTCTGGAATCCGGCTTGCACGAAAGGCGACCCATTTGGGATCAGGAGAGATACTGGGACGGGCGTGCTCTATCTCCGTGATCGTCTTCCTGGGCCGCGAGTATGGCGTCGTGATTTTAGGCGTATATGGGCTGGCCTTAGCAATTTCCCGGGCAGCGAATCCATTCATTGATTTTGGGCTCACACACGTCGGCGCTCGTCTCCTCGCCCGACATCCAGAGCACGGCGCAGAAATCGTCCGCCTCGTTCAACGGCGTCGCCTCCTCATGGCAGTGTTGACCCTTCCTCTCCTCATTGCTTATGCCATCTCCATGCGGCTGCCTTTCCACTTGAAACTGTTTGTTCTCATCTTTTCCTCGACCAGCACCCTTTACGCTGTCTCCCTTGAATGGGCTGCCTGGGGCAAAGAAAGCCTAAAGCTGTTGGGCTTCGCTCGGGCGCTAGTTCCTTTCAGCATATTGGTGTTTGTGGTGGTTGGCGCATGGCAAAGCGGGCATGTCCTCTGGTGGGCAGCCGCCGGCAACGGGGTTGGTTACTGTGCAGTGGGGGGAGTTCTCTGGCTGTGGTGGCAAAGGCAGCTGCCTCCCCAATCCAGCACTGGCCCAATACAAATTCCCTCTGATATTTTGGCGCCGCTGATCTTCCGGCGAACCAGTATCATGGGCCTCGCTTGGTTTGCACAGATCGCTTTTAACTCAATCGACACTCTCATGTTGGGACAGATGTCTAGCCCTCAACAGGTGGGACTCTATAGTGCGGCATACCGTATCCTCACGCAAATACTCGTTACCTACTACTTGATCCTATTGTCCGCTTATCCAACTTTTGCACGGCAAGATGCGAAAGACCGAACTAAAGCGCTAAGAGTAAGCCTTTTATTGACCCTAGTTGGCGTGGGAAGCGCAATCGCAACTGCGGTTGCAAGAATGCGTCACCTTATCATTATGGTAGTCTTTGGCCAACAATTCGTGGGGGCAATGGCGCTATTGGCCGTTGTCATTTGGGCAATCCCTCTGGACTTTGTGACATCGTATCTTAATAATGCCTATTTTGCCTGGGGCATGGAGAAGAGAGTTCTGGTGTGTGTGGGCGTTGCAGCCGCGGTGGATATTGTTTCAAACATCATTTGGATTCCCAGGTATGGGGCCATGGCGGCAGCAGTGAATACCATAGTTTCCTACCTGGTGTATCTTGCCGGCCTACTCCTTGTAAGGCGCAATACGAGGATACATCTGGTCGGCTCAGTTTCGCTATCCAAAGGAACTTGTCAAGTCTAGCCCCGATTATTCATGAGCATCCCCAAACCACGATCTTGCCAGCATGCGAGCCGTTCGAGGCTGCGCAGAAACGGGGCACCGTTCCTACGAGCCGGTTCGGGGCGTTGATCAGCGGGAAACCTTGAATCGATCGAGTCCAGACACGGCTACGCCGCACGGATTTCGAAAAACATGTTTTAAAACACCTGATCAGTAGTGTCCGGTTATAAGTCGAACATTTGCAATTGAATGCAAGCATCCGG
>VFSW01016040.1_pt1 | contig 10255 bp, 6 predicted proteins | sample 5358111 | NCBI WGS metagenome assembly VFSW01 (sample SAMN11554181, study PRJNA540505) | mine drainage metagenome | isolation source: sediment from site ElyBrook_90M | place: USA: Ely Copper Mine, Vershire, VT | collected 2017
GGCCCGGCGGCTTGGCTGCCCCGCGCGGGCGCCGGGTTCTGCCCGCGCCCGGCCCAGCTTCGTGCCCCCTTACCTCACCGCGCCGCCCGGCGCGGCGCCGATCCGCCAGCCGCCGCGGCTGCGCCTGTCCTTCGGCGGGCGCAGTGTGGCGGCGGTCATGGATACCGGGTCGACCGGCATTGTCGTCTCGGCCGACCTCATTCCCCACGTGGGCGGCCTGCCCGGCCCGGCCGGTGTACTCACCTATTCGAGTTCGGGGCGCATCATGCGCGGGCGCTGGGTGCGCGTTGTTGCTCGCATTTCCGGGGCGGACGGCACCACCGTGACCACCACGCCGATCCGGGTGCTGGCGGTCAACCGCATCGCCTGCCTGCCCCATGCCCGCACCTGCCGCCCGGTGGCCGCGCCCCGCCAGGTGGCGATGCTGGGCATCGGCTTCGGGCGGGAGTCCGACCCCCCGCCCGCGCGCACGCCGGGCCGCACCCCCCTCCACCCCCTCGCCGCGCCCGGCGCCGGGCGCGGCTACATCGTTACCCGCGATGCCGTGCGCATCGGGCTGACGCGCGATGCGGTGCGCGGCTTTTCGCGGGTGCAGCTGCACCGAAGCCGAAGCTGGCCGGACTGGGCGCAGGCGCCGGCCTGCATCGCCGTCGGTGCCGCGGCGCCGGCCTGCGGGGTGGCGCTGACGGATACCGGGGTGGTGGCCATGTACCTGTCCGTGCCCGACCTCGCCGCCACGTTGCGCCCGGGGTTGCGGCTGCGCATCCTGCTCGGCGGGGTGAAGCCGGTTGCCGGCTACTCGCTGGTGGTGGGCGACCGCGCGGACCCCCGCGCGCCGGAAAGGATCGTGCCGGCGCATAACCGCCGCCCCTTCGTCAACACAACGGTGCGGTTCCTGAACGGGTTCGACTACATGTTCGACGCCGACCACGGAATGGTTGGCTACCGCAGGCTGCGATGACGAGCTTTCTGGTTGCGCCCGGCGCCGCATAACGCCGCCTGGGACCGCAGAGTGCACCGCGCCCCGGTCGCGTGGCGGCAACGGGCGAACGAACCGAGATGTCCCCCGCCTTCCAGTGCGTTCATAACGAAACCATAACACCACAAAACTAGCGTGATGGACGGGCCGGGGTATCCCGGGTTCGGATGATTGCGGGGTGGCCTGCATGGGGATGAACGTCCGGCCGCGCCGGCATGAACTGGGAGAATGGCGAATGGTTTCCACGAAGCGCATCCTGCCCGTGATCGCGTGTTCCGTCTTTGCCCTTTCTGGATGCGCCTCGATCATGGATGGATCAAAGCAATCCTTGTCGGTGAGAACCATCTCGCCAGGGTAAAGCGATGTCAGTGGCGCGACATGCAGCTTACGAAACGATAAGGGAACATGGTTCCTGCGGACGCCCGGATCGGTGACGGTTCATCGCAGCATGGAGGCCATAAATATCAAGTGCGCGAAGCCTGGTTTCGCCCCGGCGGTTGGCTCGGTTGACTCAGCGACCCGTGATCTGGCGTTCGGGGATATTATCTTCGGCGGGTTGATCGGTGCCGGTGTCGACATGAGCACCGGAGCCGCCTATCACTATCCCGGATTGATCTCGGTTGTCATGAACAAGGCCCATCCGAATCCGTAATCACGCTGCCGCCCGGGGAGCGTCGACGCCGGAGGAAATATCTCGGCGGGCCTGAGCAGGACTACATCACGGACGATGGCAGCCAGGCGCTGCGTGCGGGCGCCAGGACCCCTGCGCCATATTTTGGTTTGGCCCAGGTCAGGGCGCGGTTACTTTCATGGTGGCCGGGTCCGTCTTTGTCCCGATCCGGCAGAACGTGCCGTCGGCGATCGGCTTCCCCTGGCTGCCGATCGACCACCCACGGACCCGGCGCAGGCGCTGCCGGGTGGGCAGGCATGGCGCATAGGCCGCGGCCGAATGGCTCGGCGCCCTTCCCGGCGCGACCATGACCACCGGACCCCACAGCGGCGCGGGAGAGCGCCCGCACGCAGCATCTGGACCTGTCGGGGATCCTGTAGGAGCGTGTTGGCGGCCGGCTCCGCCATCGCGGCGCGCGCTGCCATGGCGGGAGAGATGCGGATGTGAATGTGTTCGAACCAGTCGTGGCGCTGCCGTCCGGCGGGGCGCAGGCCGCCTGGTCGATGCATGATCCCGCCCATCCCCCGAAAGGATACCATCATGCCAAAAATCGTCGATTTCGAGATGAATCTGCCGCAGAGCGAGGAAGAGCCGGGCTATTGGGACGCGATGCAGGGGCGCCCCGGCAACGCCGTCTCCGATCTCCAGCCCCGGCCCGCGGGCTATGGCTTCGACAACTACCAGCGCATCTTCGTCGGCCGCGTCGCAACCCCAGCCGATGACACGCCCGCCGATGACACGCGCGCTGATGATGGGGGCATCACCCGCTTCATCGCCGACATGGATCGCGCCGGCATCCTCCTCGGCGTGCTCGGTTCCTCCAACGCGACGCTCGCGCGCATTTGCACCGCCTATCCCGACCGCTTCGTCGGCCTCTCCGCCACCAGCCCGCTCGACGGCATGACGGGGGTGCGCAATTTCGAGCGCCTGGTGCGCGAACACAACATCGGCGGCCTGCGAGTGGTGGCGCTTTACAACTCCATCCCGGCCTCCGACCGCCGTTACTATCCACTCTACGCCAAATGCGTCGAACTCGATGTGCCGGTGCGCATCTACACGTCGATGAATTATGCCAATGACCGGCCCTACGACCTTGGCCATCCGCGTCATCTCGACCAGATCGCGATGGACTTCCCAGACCTGCGCCTGCTCGCGGGCCTCGCCGGCGGGCCGTGGGGTACCGATATGATCGGCCTGCTGCGCCGACACCCTAATCTCTATTGCGACACCGCGGCGCATCGGCCCCGCCACTTCGCCACGCCGGGTTCGGGCTGGGAAGCCTTCCTGCAATTCGGCAACACGCTGCTGCAGGATAAGATCATGGTTGGCCTGTCGCGCAGCACCATCGGCATGACCTTTGAGCAGCTCATCAGCGAATACCAACAGCTCCCGTTGAAGGACTCCGTGATGGAGAAATGGCTGTACCGCAATGCGCTGACCTTCCTGCGGCGGAACTGACCACCGCCATGCAACGCGACGTCAGCGCAATCATGCGACCGAGCGCGGTTGCCATCATCGGCGCCTCCGCGACCCGCCGCACCCAGGGCAACGTGGTCATCGCCAATTTGCAGCGCGCGGGCTTCAAGGGGTCAATTCTGCCCGTTCATCCCACCGCGGATGCCATCGAGGGTCTTGCCGTCGTGAACGGCATCGATCGGCTTCCGCCCGGCGTCGATGTCGCCGTCGTCGCCATCCCGGCGAGTGCCGTCGCCACCTGCCTCGCCGATCTCACACGCGCGGGCGTGCGGGCGGCGGTGGTGTTCTCCAACGGCTTCACCGCCGCCGAAGTACTCGATTTTCGGCGCGTGTCCGACGCGGCCGAGATGGTGATCCACGGCCCCAACTGCATGGGCCTGATCGACTTCTGGGACGGGATGCCGCTCTATCCCGCCACCATCACCGAGAAGGCGCGGCCGGGCAACGTGGCATTGATCGCGCAGTCGGGATCGGCCGCGATTTCGCTGATGAACTCGGGCTCCTATGGTCTGTCCACCGTCGTCACCATGGGCAGTGAGTTCCAGGTAACCGCGCCCGACTATCTCCGCTTCTTCGCCACCGACGACCGCACCGCGGTGATAGGCCTGGTCATCGAATCGATCCAGCGACCCGACGAATTCGCCGCGGCTGTCGACCAGGCCTACGCCGCCGGCAAGTCGCTCGCGGTGCTGAAAGTCGGCCGCTCCGAGGTGGGCAAGCGCGCGGTGCTCGCCCACACCGGCGCGCTGATCAGCCCGTCCGACGCCTATGACCGCTTCCTGGCGCGCTGTGGCGTGCCGACGGCACAGGACTACGACGAATTGATTGCTACACTGGAATGCTTTGCCTCGACCCGGCGGACAGCCCGCGGCAGCCACATCGCCATCGTCGGCATTTCCGGCGGCGAGACGGCACTCGCCTGTGATGTCGCGGTCGATATCGGCGTGCCGCTGGCGACTTTCGGAGCCGTGACGACGGCGCGCATCACCGCGGCGCTGTCCGGCGCGGCCGGGGTCAATCCGCTCGATCTCGGATCGACGGTGACGCATTCGCCAGAGCAGGACCGCGCGGCCATCGATGCCATCCTCGACGACGACGCGGTCGATTCCCTGCTGCTCGTGCAGGACTCGCAGGCGAGCCTGACGCCAACGATGCTCCACAACTACACGCCGCATATCCTGGAATACGGCAGGCTGACACAGCGCACCCGCAAGCCTGTCCTCATCGTGTCACCGTCTGCGGAGAACACGCATCCGCGCATCCACGCGATGATGGCCGAACACGAGGTGCCGGTGCTGAAGGGATTGCGACCCGGCTTGGTGGCGTTGCGCAATCTCGGCATTCTCGGTCAGGCGCGGATGGCGCGCGATGCAGGCAAGGCGACGGCCGGGCCACGGCGGCCGAACCCCGCAGCCGCTCGGTTCCGCGCCGAGATCGCCGCCCTGTCGGGGCCGCTGCCAGCCGACATCACCCGGCGGATCCTGGCCGCTTACGACATTCCGCTGGCTCGCTCCGCCGTCGTCGCCACCGCCGGGGAGGTGCTGGCGCGGGCCGAGGCGATCGGCTACCCGCTGGTGCTCAAGATCGTTTCTCTGGAGATCGCGCACCGATCAGATATCGGCGGTGTCGAACTCGGCATAGGCACCGCAGAGGCTCTGCGCGCCGCTCTCGCGCGCATGCTGTCGCGCGTGCGGGCCGCATTGCCGCACGCCGAGATCGCCGGATTCGAAGTGCAGGAACACCTGGTCGATCGGGTGGAGGCGATGGTGGGTTTCCTTGCCGCGCCGCCGTTCGGTGCGGTGATGACCGTCGGCAGCGGCGGGACGATGGTGGAACTACAGGCCGACCACGCTGTCGATCTATGCCCGATCTCGGAAGCACGTGCGGTTGAGATGATCGCAACCACGCGTCTGGGCGCCGCTCTGCGCGGGTATCGAAACCTGATCGAGACGACCGACGTGACGGAGTTGGCACGATTGGCGGCGAACCTGTCGAACCTGGCCGCCGACCTGTCGGACCGCATCGTCGAATGCGACCTCAATCCGGTGCTGATCCGCAAGGGCGTCGGCGACGTGCGGGTGGTCGATGCCCTGATGTCAGTGGCACGTGGTGACGCTGCGGCGCGCCCGGAGCAACGGCATGTTGAGGGGATTTGACCTGAACGTGCCACCACAGAATCAGGGCGGGAGAGGACGCCACGGCATCTTAAGCGCGCCTTGCGGGCAGGAGGTCGATGATCTGCTGCGTCGTGCCGGTTTCGCCGAGCCGCGGGAAGACGTTCCTGATGCTGTAGTCGTGAGCCTCGGGGCGCATGTCGGTCATGGCGTCGATCGCGAGAGTCACGTTGAAGCCTTGCTCATAGGCTTGTCGGGCCGTTGCCTCGACACCGGTTCCGGTCGCAACGCCCGCAATCACCACCTGGGTGACGTCCCGTGCTTTCAACAGCGTTTCGAGATCCGTGCGGACGAACGCCCCCCAGCTCCGTTTCGTCACCAGGATGTCGGTGGGTTGTTGGTTCAGCTCCGGGATGAGGTCGGTCCACCCCTCCGGACGGGGACTCGTTTGACGAGGCTGTTCCGTCCGGCCCGGCGCGCCACCGGCGACGTTGACGAGCACCACCGGCAGGTCACGCTCGCGGAAAGCGTCGGCCAGCGCCCGAGCCCGCTCGATGATCTCGCCAATCGGGTGGATAACGGGAAGACTGATGATGCCCTTCTGCAGGTCGACGATGATCAGGGCGGTATTTGGATCGAGCGTGGTCAGCGCCATGGAGTCTCCTCTCGAAATTTGGGATGGGGCCGATCAGGCGTGAGCCGCATGAAGGTCCGTTCGTCGTCGGCGAGCGGCTTGTGCGGGCCGCGGCGATCCTCGGTGGCGATCACCGCGCTGCCGCCGCCAGGTCCGGGTAGACCGAACAGAGATCGGCGAAGACCGCCGGTACCGCCTCGTTCGGCCCGAGGCGGCCGAACATCTTGGTCTTGACGAAGAACCGCCAGTGGATCGGCAGCGCCGCAAGGATGATCGTGAGGGCTGCATAATTCTCGGTGGTCCATACCGAGTCGTGCTGTTCGCGTTCCGGGCCGAAGGCGAAATGGGCGACGCGGCCCTGTACGCGCAGGGCGGCGCGCCGGGCCTCCCGCAAGGTCTGGGTGGCGGCCCCATCCACCTCGCCGTCGCGCAGCACCACGCCGTACTCCGCCTCGGCCGCAGCGGCCGACACATAGCCGCGCGCCACGTCCAGCGCGACCCGGATGGGCGGGCGGTCCAGCGGGCTGCCGCGTCCACCGCCGCCTGGTGAGTGGATGTGCAGGACATCGCCCGGGTCGCAGGTGACAGTATCGGTGTTGCCCAGCACCATTTCGCGCGCCGTGCCGGGATTGAGGATGAAGTCCGACGGCCGGCCGGGCTGGCCGCCCAGAATGCCCCATGGCCGGAACCGCGAGCGGTCGCGGTTGCGTGCCGTGATGCGCGTGTTCGGGGCAAACACCTTGAAGTCCAGCGCCGTCGCCAGGCCGCCGCGATGGGCACCAGCGCCGCCGGAATCCGGCAACAGACCGTAGCGCAGGATCTGGATCGGCACCTCGGCCTCGGTGATCTCGACCGGCGTGTTCTTCAGATAGGCACCGTCCGCACCGGAGCCGTTGGTCCCGTCGCGGTGGGGCATGCCGCCCGCACCGCCGACGATCGGGTTGATCGCGGCGAGGATCGTCCGATGCGTGCGGTTGTCGGTGGTCATCACGTTGAGGATGGAACTGGACCCGGCGGGTGCGGCCGGCATGCGGTCGGGGATGGCCAGGCTGAACGCGCCGAAGATCAGGCTGCGCAAGCGCCCGCATGTCAGGCTGCGCATGCCCACCGCGGCCGGGAAGACCGGGTTCAGCACCGTACCCACTGGCGCGATGCAGGTGAACGGGCGGGTCAGTCCGGCGTTCAGCAGGAGCCCGGGATTGAGGGTATAGAGCACGTAATAGACGCCCACCAGCAACAGCGTGTGGTGCGGATCGCTGCCGGTTGGAACATTCAGCGCCGAGGTCAGTTGGGGGTCGCTGCCCGTGAAGTCCAGGATCGCGGCATCGCCCTGGATACCAAGCCGCAGTGCCAGCCTGCAGGGGTTGCCGCCCACGCTGTCCTCGTCGGCGTAGTCGCTGAATACATATTCGCCGTCCGGGATGTCGCGCAGGATGGCGCGCGCCTGGTCTTCGGCGTAGTCCAGCAATGCCGCCAGACCAGCCTTGAATGTTGTGGGTCCGAACTTCTCGATCATCGCGCGGGCCTTGCGCTCGCCGGTGTTGAGGGCGCCGATGAAGGCCTTGAGGTCGCCCAGATTCTGCTCCGGCTTGCGCACGTTGAGCAGCATCACCCGCAGGATTTCCTCGTTCAGCTCACCGCGGCGATAAAGCTTCATCGGGGGGAAACGGATGCCTTCCTGATGCACCTCGGTGAGTGCCCGCGACAGGCTTGCCGGCACGGCGCCGCCCATGTCGGTGTTGTGGATATGCCCGCAGGCGAAACACAGAATCTCGCCATCGTGGAAGATCGGCTTCCACAGGTGCAGATCGGGCACGTGGGTGGCCAGGAAGCCGCTATAGGGATCGTTGGTGAAGCCGATATCGCCGGGCTCGTAGTCATCGATCATCGCCATGGCGCGGCCGTAATTGATGCCGGGATACCAGGTGGCGCCAAGGTCCATGGGCACGCCCACCGCCAACCCCGCGGCGTCGGTCAGCTGGGTCGTGAAATCCTCGGTCTCCTTGACGAATGTGGAATGGGCGGTGCGATACAGCGTGTACGCCATGTTCTCTGCGGTCGCGCGCACATGATTGGCCAGAATCTGCAACGTTACCTTGTCGATCGCCATGCGCTTCACTCCTGCCAGAACAGATGCAGATTGGCGAAAGCATCCACGGTGCCGTTGAAGCCGGCGGGGATGCAGATGGTGGTATCCTCCTGCGCCACGATCGCCGGGCCCGCCAGGGAATGCCCGTGGTGCAACTTCTCACGCAGATACAGCGGCGTTGGTCGCCAGGCACTGCCCTCCCACACCTGCACCAGGCGCTCCGGCGCCGGTGTGCCCGCCCGCACCGGCTCGGCGGCGAAGCTCGGCGGCACGGTCGTTCCCGCGATCACCAGCCGGAGGTTGACGATATGCACCGGTGCGGCCGGGTCCGCGAAATCGTAGATCGCGGCGTGGCGGTGGTGGAACGCGGCGGTCAGCGCCGCCATATCGCCGGCGGCGATCCAGGATTCCTCGATGTCCGCCTCGATCTCGAAGGATTGCCCGGCATAGCGCATATCCGCCGAAAATTGGCAGGTGGCCGGTCCGGTGAAGCCCTGGTCCTGCCGCAGCCAGGCCTCCGCCTGGGCCCGCAAGGCGGCGAAGCCCGCCTGCACCGCCGGCATCGCGGCGGCCTCGGCATCGAGGAACACGGTCTGGATGAAGTCGCTGCGGATGTCCGCGATCAGGCCACCCAGTGCGGACACCACGCCCGGCCGGCGAGCGATCAGCACGCGGCCGATGCCCAGTTCACGCGCCAGCAGACACCCCAGCATCGGCCCGGCGCCGCCGAACGGCATCAACGTGAAATCGCGTGGATCGACCCCGTAGCGGGCGATGAGCTTGTTGACCTCGGCATACATGTTGGAGATCGCCACGTGGATGATCGCCTCGGCGGTGGCCTGCAATCCGGTCCCGGCCTGGGTGGCCAGCGCCCCCACCGCGGCCTCGGCGCGGTCTCGGTCCACGCTGACCGAGGCATAGGCAAGCGGCACGTGGCCGAGATAGCCGCAGACCGCGATCGCATCGGTGATGGTGGCGCGTGTGCCGCCGCGGCCATAGCAGGCAGGCCCCGGCGTGGAGCCCGCACTCTCGGGCCCCACCTTCAGCACGCCGAACTCGTCCACCGACGCGATCGAGCCGCCGCCATCGCCGATCGAGGTCACGGAGACGGACGGCACGTAAAGCGGAAACTCGCCGACGGTTTCGCCCATGCCGAATTGCGCCTTGCCGTCGATCACCAGGGCCACGTCCGCGCTGGTGCCGCCGATATCGAGCGTCAGCGCATCGTCGATGCCGGCCTGGCGGGCGAGGAAGGCGGCCCCCATCACCCCCGAGGCGGTACCCGACAGCAGCATGTTCACGCAGGCGGTCTTTCCGAGCGCCACGTTCATGATGCCGCCGTTGGATTTGGTGACCATCGGCACGGCGGTGATGCCCTGGCTGATCAACGCCGCCTCCAGCGAGCCGAGATAGCGCGCCACCCGCGGGTGGACGTAGCCATTGAGGATCGCCGTGGTGCTGCGCTCGTATTCGCGGATCACCGGCCACACCTCGGTCGAGGTGAAGACGAAAAGGTCCGGCGCCGCCTGCCGCAGCACCGCCCTCGCGCGCTGCTCCTGCGCCGGGTTGCGGTAGGCGTTGAGGAAGGCAACGATGATGCCCTGGGCGCCCTTGGCGCGGGCGGCATCTGCCGCGCGGCGAATGGCGTCCTCGTCGAGCGGCGCCTGCTCGCTGCCGTCGGCCAGGATGCGACCGGGAATGCCGAAGATGCGGTCGCGCGGAATCAACTGGTCGGGCCGGGCGCAGAACAGCCCGTGCATGTCCGGCATGCGCAGGCGGGCGAGTTCGATCACGTCCTCGAAGCCGGCGGTCGCCAGCAGGGCAAGCGGGGCGCCTTTGCGCTGGATCACGGTGTTGATGCCGATGGTCGTGCCATGCACGAAATCGCTCACCTCGGCGGGGTCCATGCCGTGGCGCTCGACCAGCAGCGCCAGCCCCTCCATCACCTCGCGGCCGGGGTCGTCCGGCGTGGTCAGCACCTTCAGGGTGTGCAACGCATTGGTTGCCGTGTCGAAGACGCAGAAATCGATAAAGGTGCCGCCGATGTCGACACCGATGCGCCAGGTCATGCAAGCTCCGCGAGGCAGGTGAGGCACGAGTGTCCGGCGCCGAGTACGGCTTGTCCAAGACAATTTCGCCGCACTGCAATAAGGCCGGCTTATAAGGTTGCGCCGCTCCGGCGGCCGCGGCCGCGGGGCGCGGGGGGGGCGGGGAAGGGGCCCCCCCCGGCACCAAAAGCGCGCCGCCCCCCAGCGCGGACCCGGTCGGCGGCCTTGGTTGGCACCGCCCCCCG
>VFSW01016041.1_pt1 | contig 10254 bp, 16 predicted proteins | sample 5358111 | NCBI WGS metagenome assembly VFSW01 (sample SAMN11554181, study PRJNA540505) | mine drainage metagenome | isolation source: sediment from site ElyBrook_90M | place: USA: Ely Copper Mine, Vershire, VT | collected 2017
CCATGGGGATGAATGCAGAAGAATGGAGGGCGCGACCCTTTCGGCTGAATCTCTACTAGCGGAGACCAGCGAGAAGAGGACACCTCGCCGCGAAGAATTCTGGCGAGTTCATTCACAGTCGGTGCCTCGTATAGCGTGGCTAGAGGCAGCTTGATTTTGAAGTCGTCTTCGATTTGAGAGAACATCTGGACGGCAAGGGAAGAGTCCCCGCCCAAATCGAAATAGTTCTGGTCCAGGCCTATCGACGCGATGCCGAGAATCTGTTGCCAGATTCGAACAAGCTGCCTACAGATGTGGTCGTCGATCAAGTCCGGTCTGCCATCGGAGTCTGCCCGTACCCCCGACTCCACGGTTCCCCGGCAGGTCTCTTGAGTTTCCACGAATAGACTCCGCTGATGATTATCTTCCAGTCGTCAGGGGGAGATACGCGTTCGTGGGGAAGGAAGGTAGAAGATCAAACTACTTTTTAATTATGCCACCTCTTCGCCAAATCCGCCAGTCCAAGTCCATAAGTGCATAATAAATGAATGGGTTGTGGCTGTGCCTATGCACCAGTCCAAGGAAAAAGGTTACTGCCTCCGCCTTCGCACCCCCGCTTATATGCGGGCACTCTCAACGATTCGAAGCTGAGGTCTTCGCAGCTTCAGTTTTTCGGCTCTCTGTCAGGGACATCACCGCAAATGCGGTTGCCGCATCGCTCATGAACCGTCCCGTGTCCGAAGAAGGGTTCCTCTTCTTGTTTACCGAGGAGGCTGGCCAGAAGCCTTCGGCTGTCTGGTTGCTCTTCAGCCAGGACATTCCCCGCTGAAGTTGGACATTCTTGGCGGGCAGGTGAGCTTCTTGGAGAACCAGCGTCGCGAGTCCCGTTGCGACACCATCACTTTTCCCTTCCATTGGCGTTCCGTCTGCTCGAAGCCACATCTGGATTAGCGATCGCATGCTCCACCGATTCCAACTCCAAGTGATCGACGCCAACCTCCAGCCACCGTCTTCTTGCTGTCTGCTTTCGATCTCTTGAATGATGTTCTTTTGCTGTTCAGAGGTGAGCAATCCGGGTAGTTTTGTAGAGGCCCAGAGCAGAAAGATACGATTGAGCGTCGATTGGGACTCTCGTTCGCGGTTCAGATATTCGCGAAGCAATTCGAGATTGCCCTGTATTGCGGGCATCGATGAATAGTTCCCGGGGGCAGTCCCAACCGCGATTGCGGCCAGAGAAGTGCCGTAGTACACAGAGCCTTTCGCTTCCCAAGGTTCCTCGTCAAACTGAAGCCTCGGCCATGAGCCCGATTCATCGCCGGCGTTGCGCTGTAGTGCCCACATATTTTCGAACGCTGCACGAGTGTCTTCACTGAGTCTTTCGTTTTGGGAATCGTAATTCGCAAGCACGAGCGCGTTGAGAACGGACTCGGTCCCTCGCGACTCCGGCGTTTTTCTATCGTATCCATCTTCGCTGTAATATGGTTTTGTTTCTTTCCATAGCCGTACTCTCTTGATGACGTTTTCGAGCAAGGCCCGTTCGTCTGGTGCCAGTGTGGGCTCGCCCATAGCTGCCCTAAGTGCGGGCCGCGCCAAAGCATAGGGAAGGGCGGTATGACAGGAAACGCAGAATGTCCCGTGATCTCGTGACGAGCCCACCCATTGCATCCACCAGGCTTCACGAGTGTCCAGGTATGTCGCTGCGTTATTGAGGTTCAGGGAAGTTGAGGTCTTTGCTGGTGCGCGCGAGCATCCCCATACGCAGGCCAGAGCCATGAATGCAAGGAACGCTTCCGTAAACGGCGAGCAAGCTTTCATTGAGGTCCTGTAAGCAGTGGTTGGGCGGAGGAAAACTGCAGGCGTCCTGCGACCAGGAGCGTCGTGGAATTATAGCGCTACTAGATCCAGCGTATATAGCGGTTTCATTTGCCGGGCAGGCATTGGTAGAGCACCGTTATAGTCCGCTCAACGAGTTGTCGCGTGATAAGTACCGCCCATGCTGTCCGGCCAAGGGAACGTTGCCCAGCTGTTTTCCACGTCGAGTAAAGCATGCGTAATCGGTCACCATTGCTCATTCGGATACGGACCCCTTTGGCCGAGACAGCCTTGAAAGTGATCGCCTCCAGCCATCCTGAGCGTAGGTCTTTTCGTAAACATTCAACCGGAGAGAGTGACACTGAATGCCGCACTGTGGCGGTGGGGACAAAAAGAGGCAGCTCGCCATTTTGCATCAGGTTGGCTAACAAGAGCGTGTCTTCGCCGCGAAGTGCAGTCGGATCAAAGGGGCCGTTTTGAATGATGGGATGTGAACGTCGGATGGCGAATCCGGAAGTATTTAAGAACCGGACGCGACCGTCTGCTTGTAACGTCTGATCTTGTAGAGCGATCACCCGCAACTCCTCCGCTCGGCCCAGAAGTGTTGAACAGTCTCCAGCCAGATGGAGCTGGAAGCAGTTGTGCGAGGAAGATTGCGCAATCCCACGGGTGAGTTCTGAAAAGGAATTCGCTTCAAATCTGCAATCAGCATCGGTGAACAGCAGTATCTCGCCCGTGGACTCCGCCACTCCTCGGTTTCTCGCCGCGGGAATTCCAGCGTGGGCCTCACGAATGATCCTCAGGGGATAATTGTTCTGCCAGGCCCTGACGGACTCGGGAGCTTCGTCTGTACTTCCATCATCGACAACGACCACTTCAAATGAAGGCGGGTCGACTTGGTCTCCAATCGCTTGTAGGCACTTCTCGAGCGTTCCCCAGTCGTTGTACACGGTGATCAGGACACTGAAAAGTGGCGTTTGAGCTGGATTGTAGGCGCTAGATGGCATTCAGTGCGGTCGTATCCGGAAGCTAGCATTACACACGCTACTTCCCGCCACAATGCCGTTTCGGTTGCCTGCCTAGACACCCATGATCTGAGGTGGACATCATTGAAAAGCCGGATTGGGCCTCGAATCTACTGGAACAGGTGGATGTTCAGCTTCTCAAAATGCCGCCGGCACATCGGAACCGCTTCAGGGAAGCTTTGTACGAAGTTCACATAGATCAGTCCCGCAATCTGTTCGATCGAGCACGCAGCTGGCGCCATGATCTCGAACTGCGTTGCTGTCCTGCGGTCTATGTGTTGGAAAAATAGTGCAACCCCATAATAGGGATGCTCCACAGCTTCAAGCTGTACTGCACCGATCGAGGTCTTGAGTCCGAGTTCATGGTCTATGAAACCAAGGCTCCGATATTTTTTGTCGAGATCAGCGCTACTGAATCCCATTGTTGCCCACCCACCTCGATGAAGTCACTCGTTGAAACAATCCGAATTGCAGGTCGTGAGAGCGGAATTTCCGAAGACTTAACCGACACCATGCACTTGTGCATGGCAACTGCTGCAGAGAGTAATCAGATTCTCTTCCGAATCTTCCCCCGAACGGCTTCGAAAGCGCTGATGATGCACTTCCAGGTTGGACCTGCTGCCGCAGGATTGGCAGCGCCAGTTATCCCGCCGCAGGATGCGTTTGCGTAGTTCTTCATACGCCGCTGCATCGAGACGCACGTGCCCGTTTCTCACGACGCCTTCTCGCAAACACAGTCCAGAAACGCGCGCTTCTGTTCTGACGGCATCAGGCGGAAGAATCGTTTCACCGAGAACAGCAGAGTTTCAGGATCGCCATTATCAAGGTTCGCGCCAGCGAGGAAGTCTGCGCAGATCATCTCCAGACAGTACCCGCGCGATTTATCCGACCCGAGCATACGAGCCGCTGTCTCGATCGCCTGCTCGATGACGGGAATCTGGCTTTTGTAGAGTTTGAAGTAGACCAGTTCCGAGGTTCCGTTTCCTTTCCCGTCAGTTCCTTCTCGACCTCTCGGCGAAACTGCTCTTTCGGCATTCCGCGCGCTTTGTGCAACCAGGTTGCACAATCGAAGCCCTGCCCATCCTTACGCGCCACTTTTGCCAATTCCACGCTCTTGGACCATCCGACCTGCTTGAGTTCCTGGCGGGCCTGAGGCGGGATGTGCTCGTGGATCGACATCAGGTAATACGCCTTCCTGCGCGACTCGGGAAAGCGCCGTTCCAGAAATTCATCAAAGGATTTCAGGTTCTCCAGACGCCAATACTGTCCGGCTCGAACTTCGCAGAGATAGCGGCCTAGCTCGACAAACTTGGTGTCGCGTTCAGCCTCCTTGCGCTGCTCCCAGGCAAGGATCTCGTCGATCTTGCCGAGCACGAAAAGCGCACGCCGTTCATTGAGCTTCGGGGCCATCGGCGGATTCCTAGTAAGTAAGCTCGTCAAGCCAACCAAGATCTTCTGCTCCAGGACGGCGAACCAGCGTTGAGAGAGCAAGCTCCTGCTTGCCCAGACAGAAGCCCACGTATGGACAGTTGCTGCACGGATTCTGTGGGAACCGAACGCCGCTGTGCGGCAAAAACTGCGCCGACTGAATCTGCCGGATGGTGTCTCCGACCAATTCTCCAAATTCTTCTCGCTGGGCGTCAGTAATGGTCGTGCGGAGATATTGGACTTCCGCGATACGCTTGCGCACGAAAACGATTTGCGCGACTTCCGAAATTCCAGTCATCCACGAGTAGCAAACCAGTTGCGGATCGAGCGCCAGCAGCCCATCCGGTTCCTCGGGATAACGGCTCGAACTTGTTTTCCACTCAAGCAGACAGCGCGTTCCATCCAATTCGCCGATCGCATCGACGTAGGCGACGAAGTCGTTCGAGCCACCGAGCGGCTTAGACACTTTGATCTGCAGGTTGCGGCGAGGCTGCCGAACGCGAACACGATTGTCCTGGCAGAAGCGGGTCAGAAGCCGGATACCCTGTTCAAGCATGCGGTCCCAACTGTCACGCTCGGAGAACTCCAGATCGGCGGTTTTACAGGCGGACCATTCGCGGAAAAACACGTCGCCCGGATCTTCGCGCCGGAATAGGGCACCCAGCGCCTGCTCGAAGGCTCGTCCGAACAGCATCGAGGCGCGATTGTCCTTTTGCTTACATCCATCGAGATAGCGGTAACGATAGCGCCGGGGACACGTGAGGTATTGGCTGATTTGCGTGTAGCTGTATTGCATCAGGCAGCCTCCGGTCCGGTGGCGCTGACGGTCGAGACGAGAGCAAACTCTTCCCACCGGCTGGCTGGAGCAAAAGCATCGAGGTTCAGGAGTGTGGTGCCGTTCACGACTGCGTGGCTGAGCTTCACGACACCGCGGAGTCCGGCAAGATGCTTGTCCTCCACTTCGTCGTGACCGAGGAGTTCGGCGTCGTAGCCGAAATCGCGCAGAAACCAAGTGAGCTTCCACAGAGCTTTCGGCGTGCAGTAGAGTCGGCCGGAGAAGGTGCGTCCTGCGAGAAGCTGCGGCTCAACTACGACGAACCGAAGTTGGTAGAAGGGTTTCTGGGCGTGCCAGCGGTGCTGAGCGTTCGCCACCTGGACGAGATAGACGCCATCGGGGATTACGCACGCGCTCGATTGATCTGCCTGATGTAAGCCTTGAAAGCGCCGTTTCATGCGACACCTTCCTTGGCGGGCATATAGCTGTTGAGCTGGCAGAGCAGGGCGTTGCGGTCCTTTTCGGCCCAATCGGCGAGGTGCTGCACGAAGTTCTCAACCTGCTCTCGCGTAGCTTCACGCAGACTCTGCGTACCACAAAAATCGGCGGCGTAGGACTTCACAAGCTTGGGATCGAGACTGTGCTGGCGGATGATCTGGCAGAGTTGATCACGGACAGTGCTGCTCCCATGTCCGTTGGAATTTCCGTTCGCCGAGGCGGGTGGAAGTTTTTTCGACTCCTTCGTGGGAGGCTCCATCTGCCGGTCGAATGATCCGATTTCTTCCACGGAGCAAATACCGATTCCATACGCTTTGCGCAGAGCGCGATTCACAGCGCGAGTCTCGGCCACCCGCATCTCGGCCCCCTGAACGAGGTAGGAAACATTGGAAGGATCGGCATCCCCGTATCCGACGAAGCCGCGGCAAGTCTTCGATTTGTACACAGTTGCCTCAAACGCCCAGCGAGCATTCGAGGCATCACAGAACTCGGTGATTGGCCGCACGTGCAAGCCAGTGCAACGACTACGTCGGGCAAGGCGAATAAGGCCAGTATGGGTTACATACCACCCGCGTTCCAACCAGATCAGATCACCCTGTTCAACCGAGAACTGATACTCCCGAGTGAGACCTTTCAATACCCGAGATGCATTGCGGTCAAACAGTCCATTCCATTTCAATTGTGCGCAACGTACATTCGCGGTGAATAGGTCCGCCATGTATCCTCCTTTGGTCATACAAGCGCATACAATGTATGAGAAAGAAAGAGTCGAGTCAATAGTTTTTTCCTTGCATTGGGCGACCGTTTTTTTCATACAATCTCTTCAACATGAAGAAGAATGCTCCATTGGCTTTCCGTATTCCGGAGGATCTGAAGAAAGCTCTTGAGCACATTGCTCACCGAGAGGCTCGTAGTGTGTCGCAGATATGCGAGATCTTGCTAGCAATTGGGACAGAGGCCTACAACAAGGACGGGGCGAAATACCTGCAATCGTTTCTCGGGAACAGCAAAAAGGTGTAAAACAGCGACGAACGTGGAGGATCGCGGTTGATTCTGACCTTCAGAAGAGACAGAGGCATCGCGGCGCAGAAGCGACCCTGCTAAGATACTTTCCCATGGCCAAGAAGACGAGAGTGAGCGAATCGTCCCTGTGGATCACCACCTTTGTGCTGTTAGTGCTGTCCGTATGGTTGCATCTCGCTAAGTAAGCCACTCACCGGCAACTTCTTCGACTCCAGCAGGTGTCGTCTGCCTATCAGCCGAACCGACCTCCTCCACCGAGCAATTTAGGTTCCGGTGGATCGTTATCCCGCCTTCAGACCCGGCAGAGGGAGTGCCGCGGCCTCCGCCTCGACCGCCCCCATTCCGCCGATGAAGGGCGTCCCCAAAGTTGGGGCGAGAGGCCGGCGGCCGATCGACGCCAAACTCCAACGATTTCCGAGCGCGCAAGGATCGCGCTCGGCCAAACACGTGTCGTCCACAGCTCTGCTTCGCTCCTGTGAAATCCTCCTGCGGACGAGCAACTCTAGAGTGGACCGTCGACCGACCTGTTGTCTCTTTAGGTGACACCCTTGCACAATTTCCGAGTCCTGTGCTAAAAACAGACTAATATTTTCAACCGCACGGATTAAGTACCATCCTCTTGCGGGTGCAAAAGAACTCATCGCACCCAGAACCGCGCGAAAGCATTCAACGGTTAACGGTACCCAATCTTTCAACTTTAGGTCGCTTCGAGCTTGTGGGGAGTCCACCTTCTGGAAGTGGGAGACGACTGAAAAAGACGCTCGAGGGGTGGCGTAGCAGCCGCCTTGGGAGTCGGCCACGGTCGAGAACGTCCGAAGGAAGGGATCGCCGCTGATCGTGAGGTTGACCCAAATCAGGAGGACTGATGGCGGACAGCTTTGAGCGAAGGATCAGGCGATTGGAGCAAGATCGAGAGGCACAGGCGGCTAAGGCAGGTAAGCGAACCCCAAGTCGCTGGGTGAAAGAGGCGGTCGGTGACCCCTTCACTTGGGGTACTCGCTTCACGCGAAGCTACAACGAGCACTGGCGAGAAGAAGGGCGGCCCTCGCCCCTCGAGCCGTTCCCGGAATACGAGTATCTGAAGCACGTATTCGATATCTTGGACCTGGAACGGATCATCCTTGTCGAGAAGTCGCGGGACATGATGATGTCCTGGGTATGTGTTGCTTACCTCGAACGTTTCGCGATGACCGTTCCTTGCTGCGGCATTTTGTTCCAAACCCAAAAAGAAGACAAAGTCATCCAGCTCGTCAAGTATGCGAAAGAGCTCTGGCGCAACTCTGACGCTCCCATTCGGGAAGAGTGCCCCCTAAGTAAGGCACTCGAACGGCAATCGGATTTCGAACTGGAATTCGCGAACGGCAGCTACATCGTCGGAATTCCCGGCGGGGCAAACCAGATTCGGTCCTACCATCCGTGGGCCTATCTCAATGACGAGAGCTCGTTTCAAGCAGACGCCGGAGAGTGCTACGACGAGGCTCTTGCAGCCGTCAAAGGGAAGATCATCTTTAATTCTTCAGCCTATCCCGGATGGTTTTCGGACTTCAGAAAGGACATCACTTGTGAGAAAGACTAATCGTGCGATGGAGGTTCTCGCCAGTCTGACGGGGAAGGCATCTCAAACGCAGTCTGAGATTATGCCCGGACTGACGTTGCGTCGGACATCGGCCGGAATTCTGGTCGCCCGAGTCCATTACTCTGCCCACCCGGAGCGTGATCCCATGGCGCATCCCGAATGGAGAGAACGCGAGCGCCGTGCCTACAGTACCCAGGCAGCGTGGGATCGCGAACAGGAGATTATCGACGAAGCGGGAGGTGGCGAGCTGGTCTTCGCCGACGTCTTGCGGAAATACTGGAGCAAGATCGTCATCGAGGATCCTCGCTGGATGCCGGATCCAGAATAAAAAGTCGAGGGCGGGTTCGATCACGGAAAAACGAACCCCACGGCATTACTTCGTGCCTACGTGGATTTTGACGGCACGATCATCTACGCCGGCGAGTACTACCAACCAGGCTGGGAAATCTGGCAGCACGCCAGAGTGATGCTGCAGATGCGTGACTTCGAACGTATGGAAACCATTTACGCAGACCCGTCGATGTTCCAAGCCACCTCACAGCAGTCCCAGAAGCCGGGCCATGCACCCGAAATCGCTAAATCCTATAACAAGCTCTACTGTGAACTGGGCATTACGGCTCTTTGTTGTTTTAGCGGTGACCGCTCCGACGTCAGTTTTGCCGGTCGACTTATGCAGTATTGGGCCGACCTCGACAATCGCGAACCTACGGTGAAGATTCTTTGTCCGCGGGGGCTTTATGCGGACAAGCCCCTGCCAGGTCTCCACAACAGGGGCTGCCCGAATCTTTTGTGGGAGCTGATGAACGCGCGTCGGGTGAAGCTGACGTCGCAGCAACTCCTTCACCGCAACGCTTCGGAAGCCATCGTGGATAAGGACAACCATGCGCAAGACGCGATGAAGTATCACCTGATGTCGCATCCCGAGCCATCAAAGAAGAGCTACGAGCGGCGGGTGGCGGAACGCGCAGCACAACTATGGGACTCTGATCCAACTACGGCTGCTATCAGGTCCTTGCAAGTCTTGCAAGAGGAGCGGGAGCGCGAGCAGCCAGCACTGAATGGACTCTCTGGAAATGCGCGCCGCATTATCCGGGAATATGAGCGCGGACTGCGGCGCCGGAATTGATATTCGAAGCTGGGAAGTGCTGTCCATCTAACTTGATGGTGTCCCGTGGCGATGGAAACTGTGGCTCGCGAGAGGAAGTCACGAAACACGAGTCATTGAACAAATGGAGGATGAGATTCTGTGAGAAAACACAATCGATGCAGTGCCCGCACCGTAGAAGGGAAGCCCTGCCAGGCCGCTGCGATGCCGAGCGGTTTGTGCTTCTTCCATGGCAATCCAAGGAAAGCGGCTGAGCTGGGGCGCAAAGGTGGCCGCAGCAAACGCCGCTTGAACCCGGACGAATTGCGTAATCTGCCGAGCCTCGACTCGATGAAGTCCGTTCACGAGATGAGCAAGCGGTTGTTTGAGGAATGCTACACGGGCAAGCGACCACCGAAAGACACCAATGGTCTCGTGCGACTGTTGGAGCTGGTGCGGGACTCGATCCGTTTCACCGACCTCGAACAGAGGATCGCGAAGCTGGAGGGGCGTTCTCAGTCGGACGAGGCTACGACCTCGCTCGAAGGCGAGTCGGTCTATGATCAGAGCCCCGACGACGAGGACTCCATCCAATGAGCGGCCTAGCTGCACGAAACCGAGACTGCGCCAGCCGGCGGATTTCGCCGAACCCATACGGAGCCATCAGCCGTACGGCTCAGCGCACCGCTGTCTCCTCCCTAAATGATGGCTTCGGACCGGTTAAGCCATCGACTCGAAATCAAGCCATGTTGCATCGGGTTGCTTTTGCCCTATGTCTAACAAAACTCCGTTGCCGATTTTCAGTCGCAAAAAACCGAAATCCGGGCGCACTAATCCATGACCTCACAAATCGAAACTAGGCCACTGGGAAAGACCGGAATCCATGTTCCTGTTCTTGCGCTCGGTACCTGGCAATACCAGGGCGGCGTGGAACCTCTCCGCGCCGGAATCGAAATGGGTGCGACTTTTATTGATACTGCCGAAAGTTATGGGACCGAGGAAGTTGTCGGACAGGCGATCCGAGGAATTCGGGGCAGAGTCTTCGTCGCAACCA
>VFSW01016042.1_pt1 | contig 10253 bp, 28 predicted proteins | sample 5358111 | NCBI WGS metagenome assembly VFSW01 (sample SAMN11554181, study PRJNA540505) | mine drainage metagenome | isolation source: sediment from site ElyBrook_90M | place: USA: Ely Copper Mine, Vershire, VT | collected 2017
AGGGCCGCTGAGGCCACTTTGGCCACTTGGGCCGCTAGGGCCGCTGAGGCCACTTGGGCCGCTTGGGCCGCTAGGGCCACTTTGGCCGCTGAGGCCACTTGGGCCGCTGAGGCCGCTGAGGCCGCTGAGGCCACTTGGGCCGCTGAGGCGGACCCCGACCACTACCTAAAAATGTCTGCATCCTTCGCGCTGAACGCGCTAAGGGAACTCGGAAGTCCTGGCTGCGCACTGTTAGGCGACAACGTGAAGTAATGGAACGCACCACGCGCGGTCACATCGTCAACTACAACCGGGACATCGCGGAAGCGCTGATTGAGTCGGCGTTTACGCGATCCGATCACTCCGCCTGCAAGCGCACGGCGCACTATGAGGCGGAGTGCCGGCGGCTGGCGGCGAGGGCGGGCCACCACAAGCGCCGCGCGTGCCAATGGAAGACGTTGAGCATCGCGTTGTGGCTAATTTTAGCGGCAATGGTGGTCTTTCGATATGTCTAAAATTACGCAACTCACTACGGGGCAGGAGAGACGACTACGGGAAGTTTACGAGGAATGGTTGGCCGTTGGGAGGTCTTGTGAGCCGTTGAACCGAGCAGAGGCAGCCGAGATCATTGGAGATTTTTACGCGCGCATCGGCAAGCCAAGACCAGCGGTGCTGATCTTCAGCTCGCCGATTATGTGTGTGCTCGCCCATGGCGTGCTACGCGCCATGGCGAAAGATGGGTCGCAGCTTTGGTCGCAGATTGGGTCGCAGCTTTGGTCCTATATTGGCGGAAATAACTGGTGCGCGTGGGAAGTATTCTATGCGTTCTGCGGGGAGATTGGGGTTCGTTACACATCCGACGAAAAGGGGCTGTTGGACCTTTGGTTACGTCAATCTCGTGGCCTGCATTGGTGGTTTCCATATGACAGCTTCTGCCTTGTGTCTGAGCGGCACACCTCGCTTCACGTAGATTCTCTCGGTCGCTTACACAATGAAAGCGGCATAGCATGCGGCTACAGTGACGGCTGGGGAATCCACGCTTGGCATGGCACGCGGGTACCAGCAGAAGTAATTGAGCAGAGGGACAAAATAACCGTCAAGCAGATCATCGACGAGAAGAATACCGAAGTGCGTCGAGTGATGCGCAACCTATATGGGAATGACAGGTTCATGCTCGAAGCCGGAGCGAAAGAGGTAGATAGATCCGACAAACATGGCGCGCGTCTTCTAGCACTTCAGCTTCCAGGTGATCCCGTAGAGATCCGAATGGCTGAATTGACGTGCCCAAGCACGGGCCACAAGTTTTTCGAGCGCGTCCCGCCAGATTGCAAAAGCGCTATCGACGCGCTTAGCTGGCGATTCAATGTAAAACCGTCCGAATATCGGCCGCAGTGGGAGACGTGATGCCTGTCAAGGAAGATCCGATAGTTAATGTTCGTCGCGGCGAAGCCGGACAGTTGCGAACTCACTGCAAGCGCGGCCATGCCATGACCGAGGATAACGTTTACCACCGCAAGGGCGAACGCGGGCGATTTTGCAAGACCTGTCATAAGAGCAATATGAGGACTAGAAAAGAAAGGATCAAAAATGAAAAAACAAAATGTGCTTGATTTCAGACAAGGCGACGTTGGCTTCGTGCGAGGCGCGATACCGACTGATGCTAAACGGATTGCCACTAGACCCTTTGCATATGGTGAGGTGACGGGGCACGTTCACCAAGTCGTGGAGGAAGCCCAGCATCTAGTCGAGATGTATGAGGACTCCGAAGGTACGGTGTGGGTTCGTGCGCTCGGTGATCTGCCGGTGCGACACGAGGAACATGACCCCACTGCTCAAAAAAGCATCATCCCAAAAGGCTGGGAGGGTCGAGTACAGATTTGTGGCGAATATGACGAAGAGGAAGATTTCCGCAGTGTTATTGACTAAGCTCTGCATGGCGGTAGCGAGGTGAGCGAGGTGGTGGAAGTGAGCGTCGTTACGTGGCATGAAGTGGTGCTGTGGTTCACGACACCGCAGCGGCTCCGTGAACTCGCGGACGAAATGGAAGAGTTCTGGAAAACGTGCGCTCCGGAGCAAGACAAGACCGTGGCTGTCGAATGGGGGAAGAATACTGAATTGCGAATTCTTGTAGATCAGGATCGCATCAATTTGCCGGGATGGAGTTCGCGATGATTCCGACCTGTCTTTTAATCATGCTCGCCTGCTTTGCGCTCCTGGCGATGATCGACCCGAACTTCATGAAGTGGATCTGCGCTAAGGCCGAGGGTCGCTCATGACTCCCGCCCCCAAGCTCGTAACGCAGCGACGTCAGCAGTACACCCCGACGCTATCCGAGAGCGAGCGTCGCGCCTACGCCGCAGCGTACAAGATCTTGCAACTGGTTGATTGGGGTGAGGTTGATCTCGCTTGTCCCGGAGCAATTCGGTCGCGGCGCATCGACCGAATAGCCCAGGCAATTATGGCGGAGACGGGACGATGACCCTCGACCTAACGCTCCACTGCTACGTCGTGATCTCCGAGAACCACGGCTTCGACTCCCGCTTCGCAACGCTCAAGGGCGCGGCCAGTCACGCGCTGTACCTCGGCCACGGCCACTGGGTGGAGAACGGCAAGCAGGTCTGGAACTACGCGCAGTGCGAACAGGCGATGCGGGAGAGGGCCACGGCATGACCGCCACGCGCATGAGCAGCCAGCAGGTTGCAGCGGCACTCGGCAAGGCCAGGGCGCGGGCCGTTTATGCCAAGGGCGAAATGACGGGGGCGGAACGTGGCTATCGGGCGCACCTCGAAGCTCAGAAGTTGGTCGGGCAAGTGCTCCGCTACGACTTCGAGAAGATCACGCTGAAGATTGGCGATGACACTCGATTCACTGCTGATTTCGTCGTGCTGTTAGCTGACTACACGCTGGAGTTTGTGGACTGCAAAGGCTCTAAGAAGAACAAGAAAACGGGCGGCACGACGTATTGGACGGAGCCTGATGCAGCGGTGAAGATTAAATGCGCTGCAGAGCAATTTCCCTACTTCAGGTTTGTGATCGTCTGGCGCGACGGCGATACGTGGGGACGGAGGGAGATCGGATGACTTCCCGCGCCGGAACTCGCAGCCCAATCTTCGCGGAGCTTGATGCAATGATCGCCGCCGGATGGGGATCTGTTCCACAGAACAGAATCCCGGAGAACTGGCGCGACATCCCGCGCGAGGTGTGGGAGCACGACCTGGGCCGAGTTCGCGCCGAAGAACTGATACCGGAACGGACGCGAATCCAGGAAATTGAGCAGGATAACAGGCTAGGGAGAATCGATTTCTCGCTTGCGGAACGGGTCATGGCAAACGAACGGGAACGGCGCAGGAAGCCGGGAAGCGGCCGGCCGCGAGGCAGAGCCAACAGGCAGTGGCAAGACCGCGTCGAATGGCGGCAGGCGGCGATGAGGGCGAGGCAAGCATGACCATCGACGAAGCCAAGGCCATCCTGCAAGCTCCGAAGTTTGGCGACCCGCAGTGCATTGCGGCGGCGCGAGTCACGCGGGAGGCGGGAATGAAAACGGACCAGGAAGTCTTGGCTCTGATCGATGAGATTACTGGGGATGACTTCTGTTTTGATCTGGACTGTTTAGCGGCATTTAATCCTGAGAGATTGTCGCAAAAGGAGAAGGGATGCCACGAGAAGTTGAGTCTGATTTACAAGCTGGCGCATTCGTTCAATCGCTCAACTATTTGCCATCACGTCCATGACGATTGGCGGAAACTAGCCGAACCTCCCACCTCTCCCGCTCTAGTGGAAGAGAGCACACCATCCCAGCGAGGTGCGGAGCCAAAAGGGGCGGATGAACAAAACGAAAGGGGAGCGGAATGACAACTGAAACGGTGAACACAGCCATAACGATCAGTAATATGCGTTGCATCTGCCAATTGAGTGACGCCGAGTTGCGAAAGGAATCCAAGCGCCGGAATATCCCGCTGCAATACGCCAGGGCCGTTAAGTGCCTTCATCGCAAGTTCAAGATTCACAAGTGGGGGAGCGGAGGCCAATGAACAACCCGAAGCGAAGTGAGCGCTACATCAGGAGAGCATGGACGCCGACGCAGCTTAACGAAATCTGGGAATTTTGCCAGCATGACTTTGCGCGGTTCTTGAAGATGCTGGTATGGCTGGACAAACTCAAATGACCCAACATTCGCCGTCAAAGGGGTTTCCGGTAATCCTGATTAGAGAAAAACCGGGATAGAAAAATGGGGAACGAAGGGAGGATGGGAAGTGAAGACATTCTGGATCATTGGATGGCCGGTGCTTTTGTTTTATGTGGTCTTGTGTATGGCTAATGCACGCCTGTGTTTGCTGGAGAACGCTGTCATTGGCGGGACTCCGGTGCCTGCCTGCCACAATCCTTGGTTCTTGGGGCCGCTGCCATGACCCCGCTGCGAATGACCCCGCCCACTGACGACCTAGCTTTGGTGCTGGAAGCGGCTGAGAAGCAAATTGCGCTGCCAGATTTCTGGGTGTGCGGGAAGTGCGGATTCAACGCATTCAGTTTGACGGAGCACAAAGGCTGCAACTACGACCCACTCAATACCAGTGCATCATCGAAGGCCCTGGCGCGGCTGGTGAAGGCGCTGCTAGAAATATACGTGGCCCGCTTGATCTCCGAATGCTGCCCCATAAGGAGGCGGAGATGATTCGCGGAGCAATACTCAGTGCGGCGCGCTCGATCAGAGGGCAGGGATTATGAACAACTGGGATCAGGCATATGCAGATTTACTTGCGGAGATCCACTCCCTTCGGAGCCAACTGAAAGAGGCGAGGGTAGTTTGCTCTGAGCGCGATGAGTTGCGGAGCCAACTGGCAGCCGCTGCACAGCGTATCGAGGAGCTAGAGCAGAAACTTCGAGAGTGGGGAGAAATGACTGACCAACAAATCAAATACATGCGGGACAGATTTCTTAGTTGGACGGAAACACTGCTCGGGGTAGCTCCCCAGGCAGCCACGAGACGTTCGGCGACCACGGGGCGGTGCTCCTACACCGTCCCAGCCGAAACCCCTAGGAGGGGGAGATGACTAAAATACCGTGGATTAAGCTGGGCACCGCGCTAGTAGAATACTGCCACATTCAGCAGCTCCCCTCTCGGGAGTTCCGCCGCAAATTCTTAGCCTGTATCAATGGAGAAGAAAATGAGTTTTCTCAATTCGTTAAGCCGGACCCGTGCAACGGAAGAGTGTTTTCACGTCAGTGGCGGGAGATACGAACTCGAATATTTCTGCGGGATGATTTCACCTGCCGCTAATGCTCAACTCGGGGAGGCCGGTTGGAATGTGACCACGTTATTCCAGTGAGTCGAGGAGGCTCAACCCACGAGCGCAATTTAGGGGAATTATATACATGAGTACAGTTGTCTCCAGGTAAACCTGGGCTGATGAGCGCCAGTAGCGCGAAACAACGAAAGGTGATAACAATGGCCAAAACGACCACAACGAAATACTCAGTTGGTGACAAGGTGAAGGTGAAACCAGGGAAAGACCATGACGGCATGGGAAAGGGCGAAACCGGCACAATCGAAGAAATTAGCACGCCTGCACTTGGGGTCAAATTTCCGAGTATGTCTAAGGTCCATAAGTGGTATGCAGATGATGAGGTTGAGAGCACGTAAAGACGCGAGATAGGTAGCTGAGTACAGTTGACTTTAGCGCTGTACTCAGCTACACTTGAAGCATGAGCAAGAGCACCATAAGCACCTTTCGATTGTTTGAAATCTTCCCGGATGAGAGTACTGCCCGTACTTACCTGGAAGGTCGTCTGTGGCCCCATGGCCCGGTCTGCCCCGACTGCCATGAAGGGGCGCGGATCACTACCCGGAGCCGTCCGGGGTTCTACCACTGCAACGCCTGCAACTTCGATTTCACAGTCAGAACTGGAACCATTTTCGAGCGGTCCAAGGTTCCGCTGAACAAGTGGGTTTACGCAATGTACCTGTTGGTGACTGCCCGCAAAGGGATTTCCTCCATGCAACTTGCCAAAGAGGTTGGAGTCACACAAAAAACCGCATGGTTCATCCTGGGACGGCTCAGGGAAGCGTGCGGCGGCGATACGGACCCGGAGAAGCTCAAGGGCGTGGTGGAGATCGACGAGTGCTTCGTCGGCGGCCTGGAGGGGAACAAGCACAAGGGCAAGAAGCTCAACATGGGACGCGGCCCGGTCGGGAAAACTGCCGTGCTCGGAATGCGGGAACGCGGCAAAGGTGGCCGGACGTTCGCCAAGGTCGTGGAGATTCGGACGCTTGACGGTATCCACGGTGAGATCCATGGCAACGTCGAAGCCGGTACGCAACTCTACACCGACGATCACATGGTGTTCAACGGGCTGGACGGGCTGTTCTACCGGCATGAGACGGTTAACCACAGCGCCGGGGAGTATTCCAGGGGCGCGGCGTCCACCAATTCGATAGAGAGCGTGTGGGCCGTACTCAAGCGTGGCCTGCATGGGGTCTACCACCATGCCAGCAAGAAACACCTGTTCCGCTACGTTGACGAGTTCACATTCCGGCTGAACGAAGGGAACGTCGAGCGCCATACCCTCGAGCGGCTGGATTCGTTCGTGGATGCCATTGTGGGCAAGCGGCTCACCTACGCGAGGTTGATTGCATGAGCGAACGTAAGGGGCCAGAGTCCGCATTCTCATATCAACTCCGCGCTGATGCTGCGCTTGATCGCTATCAGCGGATACGCATGGCTGTCTTTTCCCCGGAATATCTGATCGTACACAGCGAGTTCACCGAAACCGACTTTACGGCGTTGATTGACGGTATTGTTGCCCTTCATGAGCGGGTTGAATCCGATAAGCGGGCAATCCTGGAACTCATCAAAATAAATGGAGAACTTCACCGGGCACGCGAGGCCCTTGCCGCCGCCGAAGGCAATCTGATGATAGAAGCCGAGGACATCGCGAGTTTGAAGTATGCGTTGGCATCCTCGCGAAGGGTAGTACTGGCGCTCGTAAATAAAGAACTGGTAGCTCCTCGGGGCGTAACCGACCACTCCAGTTACGAACTCGGCGTAACTATGGAGCGGGAGCGGTGCGCCAAAATCGCGGAGGAATGGATAGTATCTGCTTCCACAAAACCAACGGGTAAATCCATTGCGGCGGCGATTAGGAGCGGCAAATGAAATTCTTCGCCGACAATGCGGACTATTACGACGCCTTGAAGCGAATCGCATCATATCAGACCGTTGAGCAACTTCGGCGGAAGTCAGAGAGGGAATATGGGCTTGGCTTCCATGAGGCGCTGGAATATGCCTATGAGAACATCCGCGAAGAGGCGCGACAGGCGACGAATGGGAAGCGGAGGCCACATGCCTAACCTGTACGCCGTTGGTATCGGTATAATCATCGGGTTTTTTGTTGGATACGTAGTTGGACGAAAGGAGGCGGCATGAAAGCCACCAAGGACTTAGACACGATAGCTGATGTAGTCCTTCACTACAAGCCGCCCGCGAAAGCGAAGGCGACGAAAGCCCGCGCGAAACGGAGGCGCAAACGTGTTGCAAGGAAAGGCTAACTATACTCATGTATATAATTCCCAAATGAAGCCACCCAAACAGTTAGACGCGATAGCTGATGTAGTGCTTGCCTACCGACCGAAGGCGAAGGCGAAAGCCTCCAAACAGCGCCAGAAGCGGCGGGGAAAGGTTCTGGCATACCCGAGCGGAGCCGTGCGCAGTCTAGCCGATCAGATAGCCGCTGGAGCCGTAATTCCGCGCCAGAAGCGGAAGGCCAAACGCAATGCAAAGAAAGGCTAACTGTACTCATGTATATAATTCCCCAATTTAGTGACCGCCTGTAAACCATGTAATCGGAGCAAGGGTGACAAAACACATGAGGAATGGATGGCATGAGTAAGCCGCTTCCGTACTACCCTTTTTACGTTCAGGATTTCGACGAGAGCACCGTTGTAATGGAAATGAGTCTTGATGAAGTGGGGCTCTATGTTCTCGCCTTGAATGAGTCCTGGAAGCGTGGGGCTATCCCGGCCGACTTAAAAGCTTTGGCTCTACGCATTCGCCGGCCATTCTCCGCCGTCAAGAAAGCGTGGCCTAAAGTGGCGGTGCGCTGGGAGCCTAACGGAACGCCTGGTTATCTCGTAAATCCGCGGCAGGAAATTGAACGCACGCGCGCCATTGAGAAGTCTGAGCAGGCAAGGAAAAACGTACTCCGTAGATACGTAGGTTCTACGGACGTATCTGCCAAAGAAGATACAGACGAACAAACGGGCGCGTTACCACGCGCATCTGAGTCTGTTTCTTCTTCTGGTGTTGTAGTTGATCTTTCTAAGAAAAAATCAAGAACTTCCTTGCTCAGTGAAAAGCAAGCTGGATGGTTTTCGGCTGCATGGGCTGTTTACTGGCGCCGGATTGCCCGCGGAGATGCCGAGAAATCATTCGCATCGGCAGTCACAACCGAAGAACAGTTTAGCAAAGTCATGCAGGCATTGGAGTTGCAATCTCCGTGGATGCTTCAGCGCGACAGCGATAAGCGGCCGTACTTCGCCACGTGGTTGAACCAGAAGCGCTGGGAGGATGATCCAGACGTACAGCAAACGCTAGACAGCAAAAGCAGGGTCGAACTATCGCGGCACAACGTGCTTATCGCGTCACTCGAGAGGAGATGACGCCATGCTAGACACGAAAATATTAGCCGGGGCGCTCGAGGAAATGGCCGCGATCCCGTACTTCCCTGAGTCGATTAGCGCTCGTTCTGCAATCGGCCGGCAGCTTGAAAAATTCGTTTCCGACGAGGCAAAACTGAGATGGCTTGTAACCAAGGCCATCGAGGTCATGCCCAAGTGGACCGGGATACCAGAAATGCGCGGGCTGTATTGCACGCGATTCAAGCCAGCGGACGGCGTCGAGGCATACTGCTCCTTGCCTGGTTATCGAGCAGAGAATTGTGAGGCCGCGCACGCGCTAGCGCCAGTGGATTACAAGCAACTCGCCGACGTAGATCGCGCGGCGCTGAAGAGGCTGGAGTGAAAAGAGATTCGGCAATCGGCAGTGAGAATGTACTCAGGAAATGCGAAGTTTGCGGCAAAAGGGCGCTTGCATAATAAGCACAGTTCATGTTAAGATTATGCAAACTCACTCATGGGCTGGGTAGTTTCCGGCGCGTCGCTCTTCGGCGACGTTTCAAGGTTGTTGGGGGCCACCGAAGACCCTTATATTTTCGGCTAAATCCCCACCCTCGTTCACATAATGCTCATCCCTGCCACTAGACTCACACCCTATCTGGACTTGATCTGCAAGGCTTTAGGCCCGTTGCCCTCATCGAGTCACAGCATCCGAGTGCAACACAAAACGGGTGCGCTCTGGCGCAACGCCACGGCCGGCGAAGTCAAGGCCCTGGCCGACCAGCAGCAAATCTTCGGAATTGGCTCACCATCGAAGCTCCGGCACGCGGTACTCGACGTCGCGCCGGAAGAAGCCGAGGAAACGCTCGAGCGCGCCAAGCAACAAACCACAACCCAAGTCCGCGAACGCCTCATCAACCCGCAGTCATCCCAGACCGTACTGAACGAGCCAATCAACGGCAAGGTCGCACCGTTTAAGGCTTTCAAACACATCCGCAACGACGGCTTCGGGTTGCAGGCAAGGAGTGAGTACCAATGACCCGCCTCGCATTCCTAGCGTCACTGTTCGCGCCGTTGGTTGCGCGGAAGCTGCCGGCGGTTAGCGCGTCGCGAATCTGTGCAGGCAGGATCATGGCGGTGAATTGTGTTCACATCGAGAATATTAGCGCGGACAGAATCACAGCGGGCACGATAACCGCTTCCTCTTCGGCGCTGCCATCGGTACCGCCCTCGGCATGTGGATGAAGACACCGTGAATGCCAACCGCTGCGCCACGCGTTTGTGGATGCCCAACGCTACCCTGTACGGGAGCCTGCCTCAAGCGCAAGACTGAAGAGCGCAAGCAGTACGACGATGCCCGCGGCACTGCAACGCAACGTGGGTACGACGTTGCATGGCGACGTTTCGTCAAAGCGTTCCGCGCCGGCTACGATCTTGACTCTACCGATCCAGACTGGGCACGGAAGTTGTGGGCGCGCAACGCTTGCTCGGTGTGCCACGTGAGCCAAGGACTGCACTACGATCACATCATGCCGCTCAAAGATGGAGGCCCCAGGCTCGACCCTACCAACGTGCAGCCGCTCTGCCAGAGGCATCACAACGAGAAGACATGGCTTGAGCGCAACAAGTCTAATTGAATTAGTAAGATGCGTCCATGGTTAAG
>VFSW01016043.1_pt1 | contig 10253 bp, 8 predicted proteins | sample 5358111 | NCBI WGS metagenome assembly VFSW01 (sample SAMN11554181, study PRJNA540505) | mine drainage metagenome | isolation source: sediment from site ElyBrook_90M | place: USA: Ely Copper Mine, Vershire, VT | collected 2017
CCACCAGCCAGGTGCGGCTGAGCAGAGTCAGGCGGGCCGGCGGCAGCGTCTGCAGGGCCGGCATCCGCCAGGCGTCGCGATCGGCGCCCGCGGCCGCCGCCGCGGCCGCCACCGGGGCTTCGGCGGTCGATGTCGCCGCGCGACGCCGCTGCACCAGCAACAGCGCGACGGTGACCGCGATCGCCAGCACGCTTCCGCCGATCAACACCGCCAGCATATGCCCCGCGGAGAGGGCGGGGAACATCACCGAGGCGGTCAAAATGACGGACAGCATCACCAGCACGGCAATCACCGCGCCGGTGAACACATTGGTCTTCAGGGAATTGACCCAGGGGCCGAGCACCGCCCGGTCGTTACACAGCAGCAACAGAAAGACCGTGGCGCTCGGCAGCAGCACGCCGGCGAGGGTTTGCACGGCATTGGTCAGCAGTCCGAGCGGCGTGCCGGGGGCCAGGACCAGCGCCGCCGAGATGGTGATGAGGCCGAAATACACCGCATAGAACCCCTTGGCATCGCCCGGATTGCGATGCAACGAATGGCGCACGGCGAACACGTCCCCGATCGCATAGGCCGTGGAGAGCGACACGGCCGCCGCGCCGATGATGCAGGCGTCGATCAGCGCGATCGCGAACAACACGCCCGCCAGATGCCCGGCGTGACGGCCGATGCCCGCCGCCACGGCGGCCGCGTCGGTGAATTGTCCGGCCTCCGGCGTGCCCTCGAAGGCCGCGTGCGTGAAGGCCATCATGGCGACGCCGCCGACCATCACCATGCCGATCCCCAGCCACAGATCGATGCGCTCATAGCGGATGAAGCGCGGGGTGATCCGCTTGTCGATGACGTAGCTCTGCTGGAAGAACAGCTGCCACGGAGCGACGGTGGTGCCGACGATGGCGATGATGAGCAGCATCACGTCGGTGAGCGGAGCGCCGCGGGGAAATCCCGGCACCAGAAAATCATGCGCCACCTGGCTGTAGGAGGGATGCAGCATGAAGAACACGGGAACCAGCAGCAGGCTGCCGAACACCAGGGCAAGGGCGAAGCGCTCGAAGCGTCGAAAATCCCCCGTGCTCGCCACCGCCATGAGGATCACGGCCGACACCACGACTCCCCAGATCTTGGGGATGCCGAGGTACTGGAAGCCCAGGGTGAGACCGATGAACTCGGTGACGATGGTCAGCGCGTTGAGGATGAACAGGTCGATGACGCTGAAGGCGCCCCAGAACCTGCCGAAGCGCTCGAGGATCAGGCGCGCATGCCCGACGCCGGTGACCGCCCCCAGGCGCAACACCATCTCCTGATTGACGTACAGCACCGGCACCAGCAGCAGCAGCGTCCACAGCAGCGTGGTGCCGTAGTTCTGTCCCGCCTGGGTGTAGGTGCCGAAGGCGCCGGCATCGTTGTCGCCGACCATGACGATGAGGCCGGGCCCGAGGATCGCCAGCAGCGTCTTGAAGCGGGCCCACCAGCCGCTGCGCGGTCCGGTGTCCTGCTGACGGATGGTGCCGAAGCCGCCGCGGATGTCGCCCACATGCGCACTATCGAGCTGCGCACCCTCCCCCGCGGGCTGCTGGGCCATGGCCGGCGGCATGAACAGCCGGCCGATGATCTTGATGAATTTCATCACTGCTCTCCTCACCAACTCGTCATCAGAATTGCACGTGCACGCGCACGGCGAAGATCGATACCGGACCACGGTCCGTGTTGTAGGCGGGGTTCTTCACCCACTGATAATCCAGGCTCACGTCCGCCCAGCCGCTGGCGGCGACGCGGTAGTAGCTCTCCACGATTTGCTCCGCCCCCGGGTGCGGCAGTTTGCCGTCGCCCACCAGGATGCCCAGGCCGCCGGCGTTCAAGTACTGCTCGCGCAGGCCCGAAATCCCGTTGACGATCCCGGCGACTCCCAGCGTGTCCCCGGGGCGATGCCAGAATTTTCCCTTGATCGAGCTGCCGAGTTCCACGGAGCGATCGATGTCGGTGAACTCATAGGCTTCGACATTGCCGGCCGCCTTGCCCAGGCGCGCGAACGCGCCCACCGAGTCGGTGATGCCTTGTTCCACGGACAGGCTCGCGCCCAGGCGGCTGCGGTAGGCGCGCACCTTGGCCGGATCGGGAATGGTTGCGGTGGCCGCGCCGAGGGCGATCGCCTGATCGAGCAGCCCCATCCGCCCGCGGCTGTCGTAGCCCGTCACCAGGATCCGGCCGTCCCGCTCGAACCAGGCATAGCGCTTTTCGACCTCGGAGACCAGCTGAAATTCGTGGAAGCCCGGCTCCAGGTGCGGGCTGTTCGGGATGTTCGACAAATCGAATACGCCGCCGCGCAGCGTCCAGGAGCCGGTGTAGCGCTCGGCGGCCGCGCCCACCGTGTAACCCCAGGCATCCGCGGCGTAATCGAAGGAGCCGGCGTCCACCGCGGACCAGTTCAAGAAGTCGCTGCGCGGATCGTGCGCGTATTGATTGGTGTCGAAGATATCGGTCACGGCGAATTTGCCGATCGTGAACACCCAGCGATCGGCGCTGCGCGAACCGGCGAGCTGGTTGGCGAGGCCGTCGACGCTCTCGCTGCGCTGCCCGTCGTTGAGCGTCTGGCGGACGAATGCGCGCGGCAGGCGCAGATAGGGCTGATTGCGGCCCACCTTGTAGGCCTCGCCGCTCGGAAAGCCGGCCATCCCCAGCGTGTTGTCGAGGCCGAAGCCCTGGTCGATCTCCGGAGAAATCCACAGCTCGGCGTCGCGCCATGGACGCACGCCGAAATAAAGCGTGGCATCGAAGGTCTCGCGCGAACTGGAGGGCGACAGGCTGTTCGGTCCCGCATAAGGCGCGCTGAATGCGTCGGTGCCCTGATCCACATAGGTGGCCTGGGCATGGAGCGCGTAGCGCTCCTCGGCCGGCGCCGTCGGGGATGCCACGGTGGGATCCTCGGCGCCCTGCGCGGGGGGCGCGCCGGCGATCAGCAAGCTGGCCGCCGCGAGCAGCAGCGCGAAGCGCGATCGCAGGGCGTCTTCGTGCGCGCGAACTCCGGCGACGGGCGCGGTCCGCGGCTGCGCGGAATGTCGATTGAAGAAAGACGCAGCCATGACGGGACTCCTGAAAAGGCTCAAGCGAGCGCTACCACTCAAGCCCGGGAGCAACTGGCTGCGGAGGATTCAGCCGGGCGGCGTCACATTCCTCCCACCGGAGCCCTCCCGGACCTCGGTTGATCGACGCCGAATCGGCGGGCATTGCGCAGCCCGGCCCCGGGGATCGACCATTGCGGTACTAGGGTGTGGGTCCATTGGGTTTTCATTGCTCCATACGGTTACGATGGGCCGCAGGCGAACGGATGCGGCACATCACCAACGGCTCGAACAATACCCTACTAGGGTATAGTGTGACAAGAGGAGATTCGACTCATGGGTCATGTTGCGAATGAAAAGGTGAAACTGCTCAACCGCCTCAAGCGTCTGCGCGGTCAGATCGAGGCGCTCGAGCGGGCGGTCGACGCCGACGACGAGTGTGCCGCGGTCCTGCAGCAGGCCACGGCCTGCCGGGGCGCGCTGGATGGCTTCATCGCCGAGGTCATCGAGGATCACATTCGCGAACATATGGTGGATCCCAATGTCGGTGCCGCCGCTCCACGCACCGTCGCCGCCGAGGAACTCATCGAGGTCATTCATCAGTACCTGAAACGATAGCCGGGCGGGCGCCTTGATCGGCCCCGCCACCGCGTCCGCGATCCCTTGCCGAGAGAGGCGATGCCGCCAGCCAGCCTGAATTGCCAAGCCCTGTTGTTCGACATGGATGGCACCCTGATCGACTCGAACGAGGCCTCGGAGATCACCTGGCGGCGCTGGGCGGCGGTGCATGGCGTGTCGATGGAGCACATCCGCGCCGTTCACCACGGCCGCCGGCCCGCGGAAACCGTGGCCCTGGTGGCGCCGCACTTGGACGCCCGCGAGCAGGCCCGGCGCATCTACGCCGAACAGGCCACCCTGACCGAGGGCATTCATCCGATCGCCGGCGCCCGCGAGCTGCTCGCTTCGCTACCCCCCGGACGGTCGGCCATCGTCACCGCCGCCACCCTGAGCATTTTGCGGCTGCGCCTCGAACTGGTCGGCATGACGCCGCCCACCGTTTGTGTGACCGCCGACATGGTCCGCAGCGGCAAACCGCATCCGGAAGGTTATCTCGAGGCGGCGAGGCGGCTGGGATTCGCGCCCGCGGCCTGCGTGGTGTTCGAGGATGCGCCGGCCGGCTTGCTCGCGGCTCACCGGGCCGGCATGCGCGCGGTCGCGGTGCTGTCGAACTACACCGAGACGCAGCTGCGCCGGGAATTGGCCGCCGAGGGGGTGCCGATGGCCTTCGTGGCGGATCTGCGCGGTGTGAGTTTCGCAGACTACGAGCTGCGTTTGCCCGGCTGACGGTCTCGCGCACCGGCCGCGCGGCCTCAGGGCGTTTGCGGGCGTAACTGCGGGTGCGCGAGGATGCTGGCCGTGAGCAACGGCAGCGGCAGGAAGCAGCGGGTGCCGAAGGCGTGGAATGCGAGCGCCGCCATCCCACAGCCGGCCCCGAAGGCGGCCACGCTGCGCGCCATGCGGGCCATGCGCGCGCGCACCGCGGCGGATTGCTCCGGCGGCACGCCATGCAGCCAATCGGCGGCATCGATCATGATCTGCGTGGTGGTGCCCGTCATGATGGTGGTCGGCGGCAGGTGGGCGAGATAAATGCGCTGCACGGCGTTTTGGATGGCCATGGCGGCCACCAGCACCATTCCCATGGCCAGCGCGGCGCCACCATCGCCGTCCGCAAAAGGACCGCAGCGCCAGGCAAGCACGGCGGCCACCGCGAGCAGCGTGCATTCGAGCGCCAGCAGTCCGTGCAGCCCGGCGCCAGCCCGGCGCAGGAAGGCGAAATGCAGCAGCCGCATCAGAAACACCACCACGCAAAACAGCGGCAGCGCCAGCAGCTTGGCCGCACCACCCTCGCTGCCGTCCACCCAGGAGGCGCCCAGGGTGACGAAATTGCCGGTCACATGGGCCGTGAACAGGCCATGCAGCGCCAGGAAGCCGGCGGCATCGGCGTAACCGGCATTGAAACTGAGCATTCCGGGCAGCGACAGTCGATTCACCGCCGCATCTTAATGGATTCCCGGCCGCCGGTCGGACGCCCCCCGCTGCGTGCCCTTCCCCCGCGGGCCCGCCCGACGCACAATCCGGGCAATCCCCGCGCGGAACCTTCCCGGGAATGTGGCTGAAACGACTGCTGAAAACCCTGCACGAAGTCGGTGCGCTCGGCGTGACCGGCGCCTATGCCAGCTGCCTGGTGTTGCTGGCCACCGCGCCGCCGCCGGCCGTCTCGCTGTCCGCCTATGCGGCGGTATGCACCAGCATTGCCGCGGTGACCCGGTGGCTGCTGCTGCCCTCCTTGGCGCTGGTCACCATCAGCGGTCTGCTGGCCATCGCCGCGCATCCGGCCTATCGGGACGCCGCCTGGGCCTGGCTCAAGGCGCTGCTGGGCATCAGCCTGTTCGAGGGCACGCTGCTCAGCGTGGTCGGCACCTCGCGCCAGGCGGCGGCGCTGGCGGCCCTGGCGGCCACCGGCCAAGCCGACCCCGCGGCCCTGACGCCGCTGCTGCATACCGAATGGGGCGGCCTGTGCCTGATGCTCACCCTGTCCTTCGCCAACATCCTGCTGGCGGTGTGGCGCCCCCGCCTGTACCCGCGCGCCGCGGGCTGAGGTTCAGACCCCGGCCACGATGCGCAGGTCGCGCACCGCCCCGTCGCCGAGCGCCGCCAAGGCGGCCTGATAGGCGGCTCCGTCGTGGGTGGCCCGCGCCCGATCCAGCGACTCGAACTCGATCACCACCGTGCGCTGCACCTGGCCGGCCTCGTAGGCCTCGGCGGCCACTCCGCGCGCCAGGAAGCGCCCGCCGGCAGCCTCGATGGCCGGACCGGCCAAGCTCGCGTAGGCGGCCAGCTTCTGCGCGTCCTTGATCTCCCGATAGCAACAAATCCAATAAGCCTTGCTCATGAGTCGGCATTCCCCAAAGAGTGAGCGCATGTGGGCGACGCCCGCGCCGGACAGGTAGTTTAACGTGAACCTCTAGGTACATTCCGCTGTTGTACCGGGCGCGCCGGGGTTTACGATGGGGAGGTGTCGAGAATGATCGGCGCCGATCGCGGCGCACCCCTTCTTCAGAGGATGCCTTCCATGTCACATTCTTTCTCCCGTCGCACGCTCATCAATCGGGCCTTGCTGGCCGCCGCCGCCGTGCCCTTGGTCCGCTTCGGCCTGTCGACAGCCGCGGCCGCCGATCTGGCGCCGCTCGATCCGAACGATCCGTCCGCCAAGGCGCTGGGCTACGCGGCCGATTCAGCCAAGGTGGATGCCGCGGCGAATCCCATGCACAAGGCGGAGCAGGCGTGTGCGAACTGCGCGCAGTACCGCGGCAAAGCGGGCGACGCCTCCGGCGGCTGCAACATATTCCCCGGCAAGAGCGTCTCCGCCAAGGGCTGGTGCAAGGTCTGGGCGAAGAAGCCCGCCTGAACCTCTCCCGCTGCGCGGGGGGCGGGTCGCCCTAGGCGGCCCGCACCTCCGCTCGTTTTGCCTGCACCACGGTGATGGCAATCATGTTGACGATGCGCCGCACCGTGGCCGCCTCGGTGAGGATATGCGCCGGCGCCGCGCAGCCGAGCAGCATGGGGCCGATGGCCACGTTCTGGCCGGCGGCTGATTTGAGCAGATTGTAGGCAATGTTCGCGCTGTCGAGCGTCGGGCAGACCAGCAGATTCGCGCTGCCCTGCAGGCGGCTATCCGCCAGGGTGGCGCGCCGCGCGAGTTCATCCAGAGCGCAATCCCCGTGCATCTCCCCGTCCACCTCGAGATGCGGCGCGCTTTGCCGCAGCAATTCGAGCGCCGCGCGCATCTTCAGCGCCGAGGGCGCCTCGCTGCTGCCGAAATTCGAATGGGACAGCAGCGCCACTTTCGGCACCAGGCCGAAGTCGAGCAATTGATCGGCGGCCAGGCGCACGATCTCCTCGAGTTGCTCGGCGGTCGGGTCGAGATTGACATGCGTGTCGACCAGGAATAGCTGGCGACCGGGCAGTATCACCCCGCTCATCGCGCCGTATACCCGCACCCCCGCCCGACGGCCGAGCACCTGATCGATGTAGTGCAGGTGCCGCCCGGGAGTGCTGATGGTGCCGCAGATCAGGCCGTCCGCCTCGCCCTTGCGCAGCAGCATCGAGGCGATCAAGGTGGTGCGGCGGCGCATCTCGAGCTTGGCATACTGGGCGGTCACCCCGTTGCGCTGGGTGAGCGCGTGGTACTCCTCCCAGTACTCCCGGTAGCGCACGTCCTGCTCCGGATTGACCACCGTGAAGTCCTCGCCGGCGCGGATGCGCAGTCCGTAGCGCTTGATGCCGCGTTCGATCACCGCCGGACGCCCGACCAGAATGGGTCTCGCCAGCCGCTCATCGACGGCAATCTGCACGGCGCGCAGCACCCGCTCATCCTCACCCTCGGCGAACACGATGCGGCTGCGCTCGGGGGCGATCTTGCGGGCCGCCGCGAAGATCGGCTGCATCAGGGTGCCGCTGTGGTAGACGAATTGCTCGAGGCGACGCACATAGTCGGCCAGGTCGGCGATCGGGCGCGTGGCCACCCCGGCCTCCATGGCCGCCTGCGCCACCGCCGGGGCGATCTTCACGATCAGGCGCGGATCGAAGGGCTTGGGGATCAGATACTCCGGTCCGAAGCTCAATTCCTCGATTCCATCGTAGGCCGCCGCCACCACCTCGCTTTGCTCCTGCCGGGCGAGCTCGGCGATGGCGTGCACCGCGGCGATCTCCATCCCGCGGGTGATGGTGGAGGCGCCGACGTCCAGCGCACCGCGAAAAATGAAGGGGAAGCACAGCACATTATTGACCTGGTTCGGATAGTCGCTGCGGCCGGTGGCGATCACCGCATCGGCGCGCACGGCGCGCACCTGGTCGGGCAATATCTCCGGTGTCGGATTGGCGAGCGCCAGCACCAGCGGCCGCGGCGCCATGGCCGCCACCATGTCGGGCTTGAGCACCCCGCCCGCGGAGAGGCCGAGAAACACATCCGCCCCGCCGATCACCTCGCCGAGCGTGCGCGCCTCGGTGGCGCGGGCGAAGCGCGCCTTCGCCGGATCCATCAGTTCGGCGCGTCCCTCGTAGACCACGCCCACGATGTCGCTCAACCAGACGTTCTCGCGCCGCAGGCCGAGATCGAGCAGCAGCTCGACGCAGGCGAGCGCGGCGGCGCCGGCGCCGCTCACCACCAGCTTGATGCCGTCGATCGCCTTGCCCACCACCTGCAGGCCGTTGAGCACCGCGGCGGCGACGATGATGGCGGTGCCGTGCTGATCGTCGTGAAACACCGGAATCTTCATCCGCCGGCGCAGCTCGCGCTCGACGGTGAAGCACTCGGGCGCCTTGATGTCCTCCAGATTGATGGCGCCGAAGGTCGGTTCGAGCGCCGCGATCACCTCCACGAGCTTGGCCGGATCGCGCTGCTCGATCTCGATGTCGAAGACGTCGATGCCGGCGAATTTCTTGAACAGCACCGCCTTGCCCTCCATCACCGGCTTGGCGGCCAGCGGGCCGATGGCGCCCAAGCCGAGCACCGCGGTGCCGTTGGTGATCACGCCCACCAGATTGCTGCGCGCCGTGAACCGGTAGACGTTGAGGGGATCATCGACGATGGCGTTGCAGGCGGCGGCCACGCCCGGGGAATAGGCGAGCGCCAGATCGCTCTGGTTCACCAGCTGCTTCGTGGGGGTCACCGAGATCTTGCCCGGTGTCGGAAACTCGTGATAGTCCAGGGCCGCCTTGTCGCGGGCCTGCCTGATTTCGTTGGCGCTCATGGTCAGCTCATCCTCGTCGCGTCGGCGGCCAGACGCGTGGCATTCGGGTACATCTTGAGCGGCGGCACCTCGCCGCGCAAAAGCTTCTGCTGCAGATCCACCCAGTACGCCACGGTCATCAGGTCGGCGTTGACCTCGCGGAAACACCGCCGCGCGTAGTCGTTCTTGAAACTCATTCCGTACTCGAGTTCCTCGGGCAGGAAGATGACCCCCTCCTCGAAGAACCAGCCCGGGATGTCCTCCTCGCCGGGTTCGCGGCCCGCATTGGTGCGGATCTTCACCTCGGTGAGCTTCTCGACGGCATCATAGTCGAACAGGAACACCCGCCCATAGCGGCCCACGCCGTAGTTGCGGCAGTCAAGATCCTTGTTGAAGATATTGGTGGCGGCATTGTTGCGGATGCAGTGCCCCAGCGCGAGGATCACCGCGCGAATCTCGCCCTCCCCCGCGCTCTCCAGATACACCGGCAGCGGCGTGATCTGCAGCTGCACGATCAGCGACCGCAGGAACACCCCCTCCTGATCCACGATGACGCTGCTGCTCGCCTCGCGCCAGATCTCATCGAGCAGCAGCGGGTCGAACATCTCCGGATCGAGGCCGAGGTTGAAGTACATGACATTGTCCAGCATGCTGCCCGCGCGGTTGATCTCGTGCACCGTGCCGTATTTCTCCAGCACCGCGCCCACCCCGGGAAAGCTCCCCCATTTGTACGATGCGGTGGGCTTGTCGCGGATCACCTTCAGATGATACGCGCAGCCCGGGAAGGTGAACCCCAGCGCCACCGTGCCCGGCGTGCCCGGCGAACGGCGCAGCCGCGCCCCCGCCCGCACCTGCTCGAGGATCTCGTTGAGGATCGCCACCTTGCCGATGTGATTGTACCCGATGGTGGAGTAATGGTGCCCCAGCGGCCGCAACGGCATCAGGCTGTAGAGAAACACGCAGGTCTGATAGTAAAGGCGCGTGGTCACGTGGAAGTTCGCCAGGGTGGAACTGAACAGATCGTGGATGTCCGCGACCCGGTGCAGCAGCGCATCGGCATGGATGCCGCGCGGACCGTTCAGCAAGGCGACCACGAAGGGCACCAGGCTCTCGTCCTCGAGCACCCAGCGGCCGACCACGAAGGCCGTGCGGTCCCGGAAGAAGCCGGCCTCGATGACCTCGAGCGCCACCGGCAAGGGCTGCGCCGGCGTCGCGTAGAGAACTGCCTCGAGGCGGGCGAGGATGCGCGCGGCATCCGCCTCGAGATCGGCAAAGGGCACGGAGAACTCCGGCACCTGCAACGCCTCGCGCACGGTGGCCGCCTCGATGCGCCCGCGCCCCGGCCGCCGCCGGTGCCCGGCGGCCATGGGGCATTTGCGCCGCTTGCCCGGCGGGGGGAAGGGAT
>VFSW01016044.1_pt1 | contig 10252 bp, 8 predicted proteins | sample 5358111 | NCBI WGS metagenome assembly VFSW01 (sample SAMN11554181, study PRJNA540505) | mine drainage metagenome | isolation source: sediment from site ElyBrook_90M | place: USA: Ely Copper Mine, Vershire, VT | collected 2017
CGGGCATGCCGACGCCTTCGCGCAGTTGTGTAAAAATCGTTTGCAGCCGTTCGACATTGCGTTGCGCCAGTTCCGTGATCTCATCGGGTGAGGCCACCGCCTGCACAACCTCGTTTTCCAGACTCACGAATTCCGCCGCGACGGCTTCAACGGCCTCTGCATAACAGGCCAGCTGCACATCTTCTCCCGGCGCTTTGAGCTTGTTTTTTAATACCGCAACCGACTGGGTTTTGTAATCCAGCACCAGGCGTTCGCCCGTCTGGTTCACATCCACGCGATCAAGACGGCCGCGCAGCGTCAGGTTTTCCGTCACGTCGATGCCGAACGGCAGCTCACTGCCCTGATAGCGCCAGCCGGCGGCTTCGTTTTGCAGCTGCCAGTCAAGATAGGCCTGGATTTGTGCCTGCCAGCGCAACAGCCAGGCCTGCGCCAGATAGTCGTGCCTGGTTCCTTCAGCAAATACCTCGCTACTGATGCGCTGCATGACGGCCTCCGCATCCATCCTGTCCTGTGCCTGCAACAGCGGCACCTCGGCATGAAAGCGTTGCAGCACCGCATGCACCCAGGTGCCGTAATCGCGTTTGTCGAGCGCCTCGCGCACCTCATCGAGCTCATTCAGGCGCAGCACGTGCCGCGCGAAATACTGATAGGGACAGGCCATCAGCGCGTTATAGCCGGAAGGGGAAATGAAAGCCGGGATGAGCTCGGGCAAAATTACAGGCCTGGGCATCACACCTGAGGACAGAGGACTGAGGACAGAAGACAGATTGTTGGATGGCTGCGCCATATCTTCATTTATAAATTGCCGCGTAGCGGCAACAAAATTTCTGTCCTCTATCCTCTGTTCTCTGTCACCTGATAACCTGACCTGCGCGAACTCCAGCACTTCGCCCAGCTCCCTCTCCATCAGATCATCGCCGAACGCCAGCAGATGCTGCGCGCGCAACATTTCAAGATACGGGCTGAGCAGGTTCGCCTCGCCATTGCTGCTTGCCTGCCAGGTAACCAGCACGTTAACGTGAAATACGCGCAAGCGTTCGTTTGTCCCCTCTCCTTCCGGGAGAGGGTTTGGGTGAGGGGAACGGGCATGGCGAGTTTCATTATCAGGAATGGCATAATCGCCATGCCCGTTAGCGTTGATCGCCAGCAAGGCCAGCAAATCGTCACGTACTTTGCGCTGTTGCGCATGGGACAGGGGCAAACCCAGCGTTGCGCGCACCGCATCGTTGAACCACTGCCCCGCGTTCACAGGAGCTGGCAGGTGCGCCGCATCACATCCCAACAGCAGCACCGCATCAAAACGGCGCCAGCGCGTGGCCGCAAGATGGGTGAACAGCACGGGGCTGTCCATCCCCACATCGCGATAGGTGTTCAAATCAAGCTGCTGCGACAGCCAGCGCCGCCACTCCGAAAAACTGCATGAGGTATTATCGGATTGAAGCTCTTCCTGCCACAAGGACAAGAGTTGCAACAGTTGCTGCCCTGCCGCATCCTGTCGCCATCCCCCGGCCACCCCCAGTATCTCCAGGCTTTCATTCAGCGCCTGCAACCAACCGGATAGTGGCAAGTGGTGAGTAGCAAGCGGCAAACCTCTTGTTGGCTTTTCGCCTGCTCTCAGAAGCGCCTGTGCCGCCTGCCGCAGGCGCGCCAAAGGCTGTATCAGGTCGATCGCCTCTCTTTCGGCAAGCTCAATGTAGTCCTGCAAATGCGCAACCACGCCGTGACGTCGCACCAGCTGCTCGAACTGGTAGGCCGCCTGTTTGCGCTGCGCGTGATTTTCTGAAAACAGATAGGGGGATTTGAACAGGTCCAGCACATCCAGATAATAAAAATCGCCTTGCAGCGCTTCCAGCCAGCGCATCAATACCGTGCTGACCGACAGCGTCGCAAACGTCCAGCCGGTTTCGTCCTGAACCTGCACCTCGGCGCGTTCCAGCAGCGCACGCAGACGGCGCGCCACCAGTCTGTCCTGCACCACCACCGCGATAGACTGCCGCCCCGCCAGTAACCAGCGGCGCACCGCCACATCGGCGGCCTGCGCTTCCTGCTCCAGGCCGTGCGCACCGAACAATTGGATGCGCCCACACAAACTGCCCGTGTTGAACGCGCAGGCCCGGCTGCGCAAATCCTGACTCTCCATATCCTGTTGCAGGGCGGAAGCCAGCAGCACACAGGCGGGATCCTCGTTCACCATTTCGCGCAGATCGAAAATCGTCACCTCGACTTGCGTACGACAGGCAGCGATAAAACGCGCCTCCGGCACAGACATGTCGCAGGTCAGCAAGACATACAGGGGTGTTTTAACCTGCTGCGCCAGCAGAGCCAGTTTCTGCTGATAGATCGCCTGCGCATCCGGCTCGCCGGATGCGGCCATCGCATACCAGAACTCATGCACGACACGCGCCTCGAATTGCATCGCCTGCCCTGCGCGCGCCTGATAGGCTGCACTCAGTTGGCTGACGAAGGCTTCAGCTGAATCGGGAAGGGCGACGTGATGGCGCGTCAATTCATCCATCAGCGCCAGCAGTTCACGCGACAGACTCCACAGGTTCGCATCAGGAAACCAGTCGCGCTCGCGCAGGGCCTGATAAAGCGAAGCGATGCGCTGCGTGTCGGACAGGATTGGAACATCCAGATGGACAGTCTGTGCCCATTCGACAAGCGTCGTCATCTGCGGCAACAGCAAAGCAGGCAGCCCCGATGAAAAACTTAACGCCTGCGCCAGTGGCGCCGCCGCATGATAATTGGGCAACACCACCACCGCCCCGCGCAGATCAGGCGGTATATGGCGGTAGAGTATTTTCTGCGCTACATGACTGTAAAAATCTTCCCCTGACTTAGTCATTGAAAGCGGTTATTTATTGCGTGCAGTATCAGATTTCACAGCAAGCTTATCTCTCGAGCAGATGAAGCTTGTCTTTCACATCCCGCCAATCATCGGCGTCAGCTGGCGGATCTTTCTTTTCGACGATCACGCCCCACAGCTTGGACAATTCCGCATTCAATGCAGTGAAATGACGCTGATCTTCGGGCAGGTCATCTTCCGCATAGATCGCTTCAACCGGACATTCGGCCACACACAAGGTACAGTCGATGCACTCATCAGGATCGATCACCAGAAAATTCGGACCTTCATGAAAGCAGTCCACAGGACATACATCTACACAGTCGGTGAACTTGCATTTGATACAGCTTTCCGAAACAACATACGTCATGTCTAAACTCCAAAATTTGCAAAGGGTTGGACATTTTAACAGAGCTGCCACAGAAAAAATCGGCCAATTTTAATAGTCAAATGACAGAAGAACACGTTAAACCTGTACAGAAAACACAGTTACCTCATTTAACTTCCCATGTACAGGCAACTCGAAGGGCTGATTGCCTGTAAAACTGCCTTGCCGCGCGTGTTTTTCGTTAAACTTCCAGCCCTTTGCATTTGTTCTTTTCGCCTGATTGAATCGGAATAAAACAAAAAAATCTGGCACAAAACGAAACGCATACTTCACAACGCGCCAATTTTTAGATAGGATGCACACTCATGGCAATAATACCCTTCAAAAATTCCACTGCGTTAAAATTTCGACCCCCCCTAAATTCATAGCGAGATTCAATCATGAGCGAACATATTCATTACGTCACCGATGCCACTTTTGATACCGAAGTCACCCAGGCAGCCCTGCCCGTGCTGGGTGACTACTGGGCTGAATGGTGCGGTCCTTGCCGCATGATCGCCCCTATCCTGGATGAAGTCGCAAAAGAATATGCTGGACGCCTGACGGTCGCAAAACTGAACGTGGATGAAAACCAGCAGACGCCGCAAAAATTCGGTGTGCGTGGCATCCCGACGCTGATGCTATTCAAGAATGGCAATATCGAAGCGACCAAAGTGGGCGCGCTTTCGAAATCCCAATTAACCGCTTTTATTGACAGCCACATCTAAAACGTTTATTGTCACACTCGCTAAGCTCTCTGGTGCGTACTTCACGCTATAACAGAATCAGGCCATGCGGGTGATCTACGTATCACTTCTTTCCAGCCCTACCCCCATCATTATTCAATCATGCCTCACGCATACTCATGCACTTATCCGACATAAAAACCAAACATATTACTGAACTCGTTGAAATGGCAGCAGCCAACCAGATCGAGAACGCCAACCGGATGCGCAAGCAGGACCTGATGTTCGCACTGCTGAAAAGCCACGCGAAAAAAGGTGAAAGCATCTACGGCGACGGCACGCTGGAAATATTGCCCGACGGCTTTGGCTTCCTGCGTTCACCGGACACCTCGTACCTTGCAGGTCCCGACGATATTTACGTCAGCCCCAGCCAGATACGCCGGTTCAATCTGCACACCGGCGATTCGATCGAGGGCGAGATACGCACACCCAAGGACGGCGAGCGTTATGTCGCACTGGTTAAAGTCGACAAGGTCAACGATGAGCCGCCCGAGAATGCCAAGAACAAAATCCTGTTTGAAAACCTCACCCCGTTATTCCCGACCGAGGCGCTGATTCTGGAACGCGACATACGCGCCGAGGAAAACATCACTGGCCGCATCATCGATATCGTGGCACCCATCGGCAAGGGACAGCGCGGCCTGCTGGTTGCATCGCCCAAGTCCGGCAAGACCGTGATGCTGCAGCACATTGCGCATTCCATCTCGGCCAATAATCCCGATGCCACTCTGATCGTGCTCTTGATCGACGAGCGCCCCGAGGAAGTGACCGAGATGACGCGCACCGTGCGCGGCGAAGTGGTCGCATCGACATTCGACGAACCCGCCAGCCGCCATGTGCAGGTTGCCGAGATGGTGCTGGAAAAAGCCAAGCGCCTGGTCGAACACAAGAAGGACGTGGTGATCCTGCTCGATTCCATCACGCGCCTGGCCCGCGCCTACAATACCGTGATCCCCTCATCCGGCAAGGTGCTGACCGGTGGTGTGGACGCCAATGCGCTGCATCGCCCCAAGCGCTTTTTCGGTGCGGCGCGCAACATCGAGGAAGGCGGCTCACTCACCATCATCGCAACCGCCTTGGTGGATACCGGCTCGCGCATGGATGACGTGATCTATGAAGAATTCAAGGGCACCGGCAATATGGAAATCCATCTTGATCGCCGCATGGCCGAGAAGCGCATCTATCCTGCGATCAACATCAACCGTTCCGGCACGCGTAAGGAAGAGCTGCTGATCAAGCCCGACGTGCTGCAAAGAATCTGGCTGCTCAGGAAACTGCTCTACCCGATGGATGAACTGGAATCGATGGAATTCTTGCTGGGCAAGATCAAGGCGACCAAGAATAACGCCGAGTTCTTCGACTCCATGCGCCGCTAAAAACGCAGTTGACGGTACGTAGGTGCGAATTTATTCGCTCGAACAACGGATTGCTTGCGAATAAATTCGCACCTGCGAGAGCACGCATTGGTGCAAAATGTTATTTTCAATCAAGTGCGACTTTTAACGTGAAACTCGCAAAGCGACGAACCGTACTCCTCGCCTTCCGGGATAACCAGACACTTGCCAGCTTGCTGGCTTAGTGGATTGGCTATCAATGATGGCTTGGGCTTTAGCCCTTAGCCAGAATTGAGTAGTTTCACCAGTAGTTCCATCAGAGGGGGAGCGGGGGGCGAGCAAGGGGTTTCACGGAGCATGCTCCGCGCCTTGCGAACAGTTTCAGTTCAACTGAAACGCGCCCTGCAAGGGAGAGAGCGATCATGGTGGGTTTCATTATCAGGGTTGGCTTTATTGCCATGATCGTTAGTACTGGTGTTGGTTTTTCTGGTGCCTTTGCCTGGAAAACATGTTTTCCAGGCAAAGTTTTTTTCAAATGAAAACCAGACCGGAAGGCGGATCAGTTCGGGTTTGGCATCCACATGTCATGAAGATTTGGGTAGTCCTCTCCGGGGGTAATTGTATTTGCTCCAGCAGGGTTGGAGTTCGTGGTCTTATAAGCGGAATCTGTTCTGGTCGAGGCTGTGGTGCCCGGTACCACACTGGTTGTGCCGGAAGTGCATGGACTTGCCGAGTAGTTGACATTGCCCGAAATAATGCATTTATAAACTACTGCGTGCGCAAATGAAGGCGCGAGCAGCAAGAGCGTAATGATGTGAAGCAAATAACTGATTCTGCACTTGTGCATCATGCTGCAGCATGATCTGATATTTGTGGTATTGATACTGTGTGTGTTTTCGATGTTCCTGTTGTTCATGAGATTCTCCGCGAAGAAATGAATAGTTGATTGTAATTAAAAGTCTCTTCAAGCTAAATATGCTTTGTGTCAAATTGATTTTCTGCCTCTGAAACATCGTGAAGATCTGGTGTAATTTAACCAATTGTTTGAAGTCATGCCAAGGCCGCAGGTCGGTTTTCCGGCACGGAAATAAAAGGTTTCGGAAACAGGATGAATGGCTGAAATCGGGGGATGAGCGGTCGGATTTGGCTTGCTTTTATTTTCATATGTTGTTGTCAAATTTATGCAGGTGCTGTGCACTGTCACGTTATTTTTTCTGGCTATTTTGGCGCTGTTGTCAATATATGCTTAAGGGCCGCACAGTGATCATGGAGTCCGCCAAACTATGTTATATTCATTAGTATTTAATCATCTGGGGTGCCATGGAATTTTCTTCAGCTAACTGATTTTATGCGCGAAGATAGGGAGCGGTTTTGCGGATCGTGGTTGGTTCTCAGCGAATGAATCGGTATTTTCGGCTCTTCATTCGTCCTGCATATCAGTTGGTTTCCGTGAAAAATCATCTTCCACGCATTTTCAAAAAACTGGGCGTCGTCAATCGAGCGCAGGCCGTTAGCATGTTCGAGCGGCTTTTTCTGAAATCATAAGTTGTGCAGAGTATGCTTGAATATTAAAGGATACCCAGGTTTGTAGTATCATCGCGCCGCAATCGATGGCGCGTCGTCGAACGAATTTATTAAATAGCCTGTAGCGCGCAGTGAATTGCGAGTAGCCCATTCATCAGATGAGCTACCGGCTCATAGCCAGGGATAAACATGAAAGTTACATTTTTGGATTTTGAAGGCCCCATTGCTGATCTGGAAGACAAAATCGAGCAATTACGCAATGTACATGATGATACGGTTGCGCTCGATATCGCAGATGAAATCGCTCAACTGTCGAAGAAAAGCGAGACATTGACCAGGGATATTTACGCCAAGCTTACGCCATGGCAAATTTCCAAGGTGTCACGTCATCCGCAGCGTCCTTATACACTTGATTATGTCGAACATTTATTTACCGATTTCGAGGAATTGCACGGCGACCGCAGCTTTGCTGATGACAAGGCCATCGTCGGGGGACTTGCGCGTTTCAATGGTCAGAGCGTGATGGTCATTGGCCACCAGAAAGGGCGCGATACCAAAGAGAAAATTGTTCGCAATTTCGGCATGCCGCGTCCTGAAGGGTATCGCAAGGCGATGCGGCTGATGCGTCTGGCCGAAAAATTCGGTATTCCCATCATGACTTTCGTTGACACGCCTGGCGCCTATCCCGGTGTCGGGGCGGAAGAACGCGGGCAGTCCGAGGCGATCGGTCGCAACCTGTACGAAATGAGCGAGTTGCGTGTGCCGGTCATCTGTACCATCATCGGAGAAGGGGGGTCAGGCGGGGCCCTTGCGATTGCGGTCGGGGATGCCATGCTGATGTTGCAATACAGCACGTATTCGGTGATTTCTCCGGAAGGCTGTGCATCCATCCTGTGGAAGAGCGCTGACAAGGCGGAGGATGCAGCAGAAACGCTGGGTATCACGGCGACTCGCCTGAAAGCGCTGGGGATCGTGGACAAGATCATTCATGAGCCACTAGGCGGCGCGCATCGTGATTGCCAGGCCACCATGCAGAGTGTGAAGAAAGCTTTGCAGGATGCGCTGAAAACCGCACAGGAAAAACCAGTCAACGATTTGTTGCGTGACCGCTTCAATCGCCTGATGAGTTATGGCAAATTCAAGGAAGTTGAGCTCAATTAAGCTGGTTCAGCTTGCCGGTTTGCCGCCTGCAGGCAGCGCGGTCATGGTGGGCTTGAGCGGCGGGGTGGATTCGGTAGTACTGTTGCATCTGCTCTGTCAATTCGCACCGAAATTTTCTTGGCAGCTTACCGCTCTGCATGTTCATCATGGCATCAGTCCGAATGCGGACAGCTGGGCTGAATTTTGCGCAGTCCTGTGTGCACGTCTGGGAATTCCATTGCACATTGAGCGGGTGGATATCGCGCCTATGCGTGCGCATGGTCTGGAGGCGGCGGCTCGCCACCTGCGGCATACTGCTTTTGCCGGACAGCCCTGTGATTTCGTCGCGCTCGCCCATCACTTAGATGATCAGGTTGAAACCTTTTTTCTTCAGTTGTTGCGCGGTGCGGGCGTGCGAGGTGCAAGCGCAATGCCAGTCTTGAGCAAAAAAGCCGAAGAGTCTGTCCTGAGCAAGGTCGAAGGGTCTCTTTTTTCTGCCAACTCAGGCGCGCATCAAATTGTCCGTCCTTTGTTGCATAGCACGCGTAAGGAAATCGTTGAATATGCCAACATGCACGGTTTGCAATGGATAGAAGATGAGAGCAACGCGGATGATGCGTTCCCGCGCAACTTTTTGCGGCATCGATTGCTGCCCTTGCTGGGCGAAAAATTTCCTGCCTATCGTGACACACTGACGCGCAGTACGCGGCATTTCGCCGAGGCCGGCGAGCTGCTTGATGACCTGGCACGGATGGATGCGCCAAATTTATTCACCGCGAGCGGGGGAAGGGGAGGCGATTTATGCCTGGAAGTCGCGCGTTTGCAATCTCTTTCACTGCCCCGCGCCAAAAATCTGTTGCGCTATTTTCTCCATCATGCGGGAGCACCGATGCCACAGTCAGCGCAGCTGGATGAAATGTTGCTTCAGCTTTGTGCTGCTCGGAAGGATGCGGCTGTCTGCGTCAGTTTTTCCGGATGGCAGCTGCGCCGCTATCGGCGCAGGGTTTATGTGTTGCGTGCGCAGGGTGATTTTGAGCGGAATCTTGAGCTGCCCTGGCAGGGTGAAAAGCAGCTGAACTGGCAGGCTTCAGGTTCACGAATCACGTTTGAGCGGCAAACGGGGCAGGGTATCAGTCAGGCCAGATTGCAGTGCGCACCGGTTACATTGCGTCTGCGTCGGGGCGGGGAGTCGCTGCGCCCCTCATCAAATGCAGCCAGACGTACGCTGAAAAATTTGCTGCAGGAGCAAGGAATTCCACCCTGGCAGCGCGACCGGTTGCCATTGCTGTATTGCGGTGATGAGCTGGTTTGGGTGGCGGGCGTAGCGATTGCGGCAGATTATCAGTGTTCAGAAACCGAGGCTGGTGTTGTACTGCAACTAACTGCTTTGTAAAGTAAAAAACTGTAGGTTCGTGCCTGCCGCTGTTTGAGGAGTCTGAGAGGGTGTGTGCCTGAAAAGGTTACAGGTGTCCATAATGCAATATGCCTGCAAGCGTTTTTTCATCATTGGGCGGATACTTCACTCTGCGCATGGGTGGCTGGTTTGTTTGACCATTTGATCTGCTTCAGTTTGATCAATGGTTTGCCAGGTACGCCGCTGCCCGACGCCTCAGGCTCATGCATCATGGGGTGTTTCAGTTCTTCATCGGTCAGTTCGGTTTTTGCCGGGTATTTGTCAATGTTTGCCATCTTAATCTTGCCGGTTACCTGTGGCTGGTGTTGTTCACGACCGGCATTCTGAATGGCAGGTTGTTCTTTGGCAGGATTGCTGTTGACTGCGGGCTTTCGTATCCGTACATCAGCTATCGGTTTGGCTGAATTTTTAATTTTATCATCGCTGTTTTTTCCGGTTATCCCGGTTTTCTCGATTTTCTCGGTTTTCCGAGGCTTTTCGATTTTAGTATCTTTCCTGGCTATTTCCCGCTTGCGACGTAGGACTTCAGCGTTGATCTCGGCACGCCGTCGCGCCATTTCTACGTCAAGTTCGTTCCTGTGTCGCGCGACCGCAGTCCTGTGCTCGGCTTGGGCAGCCTGTGCCGATTTAAGTCTGGCAGCCTTCTCTTCGATATCAGCCAGCTTTCTGGCCTGAACTTGTGCCTCAAGTGCAGCTATTTCGGCGGCTTTCTGTCTGGCTTGTTCAGCAGCCAGTATAATAGCCGCTTGTTCGGCTTTCTTGCGTTCAGCCAGCGCCAGCGCGTCATTGGCGGCCTTGATGCGTTCAGCTTCAAGGCGTGCCTGTTTTTGTTGTTCAGACAGTATGTTATCCTGGATAGCCTTTTAAATTGCGGACCGTCTT
>VFSW01016045.1_pt1 | contig 10252 bp, 10 predicted proteins | sample 5358111 | NCBI WGS metagenome assembly VFSW01 (sample SAMN11554181, study PRJNA540505) | mine drainage metagenome | isolation source: sediment from site ElyBrook_90M | place: USA: Ely Copper Mine, Vershire, VT | collected 2017
CACCAGTGCGACGCTGGTCGCTCCGCCATTTCCCGCCAGGCAGTTCACCTTCAGCCCCACGGTCTCGCCCGGCCGCACCACTTTCCGCCAGGCATCCACGGCCTTATCGCAGTTGAAGTAGGCCTGCATGGCGCGGTCGAGCAGGCCAACAATGTCCCCCTTCGCATCGCGCGCGATAACCACGCGGGACGAGGCGGTCGCCGCCACCCCCGGCACCGTCAACAAGGCGCCGGTCTTCGCGAAGCTGCGGCGGGTCAACTTCATGGAGTCCCTCTTCCCTCTATTCTCCTCCCAATGCCCTGCGCCCAGACACCCTCCCAGTGGTCTTTGGTGGGGCAGACCATCGCAGTCCGTGGTCTGCCAAGCGCCGCAAACCGTTCTGCCGGCGTAGGCCACGGAAGACGATCGCCAGCGCCGGCAGGTGATCGTCCTTGGGATCGCGGCAGAACTTTACCTCACGAGGCGTTCCCCCGAATACCAGTGCCGAGATATAGACGTTGCTATCGCAAACCGCCGTGATCACGCGCGGCTTTTCCTGCGCCGGTGTTCCGACTGTTTCGATGAGCCCTCCTCAACCCGGGATTCCTGGATGAGCCGCACCACGTCGGCCTCGGTGATTCCAAGCTCCTTGGCCTTTGCGCGTCCGTAAGCATTGGCCTCGTCCCACTCGCGCTGGCGCTTGTAACGCCGGAAAGCCTCGCGCATGAGCTCGCTCATTGTGCGGTTCTCCCGGCGCGCCAGTCTCGCAGCTTCCGAGGCCATCTCCGGTGGCAGGGTAATCGACACGACTTTGCTGTTTCGCATTCTTGTCCCTGTCTATACTCTACAATACATTGTCATACAGACCTCTTCTCGATCCCCCTCGCCAGCGCCGCCAGCGCCTCCGCCGGGCACTCCGCCAGCGCCACCAGCCGCACGAAGTACGCGCCCTTCCGAAACGTTACACTCCCCTTGTATAGCCGCCCTGCATCGCCCACCGCCAGCGACGTGCTGCCCATCGCGGGCTCCGTCTCAAAAACTTTCTTTGCCCCTTCTACGTTCTTCATCACGTAAACATCTGCGTTTGCGTCCACGCGGTCCTGGTAGCGGTACTCGGCCGTCACTGTCCGGATGACGCCCGCCTCGACGTACCGGTCCGCCGCGCCGTCGATGTACTTCCAAAGATCTTCCGCCTGGAACGTGCGAATGCGTGCGCCTCGCGCCCAGCCCGCCACCTCGCCGGAAGCCGGAAATGGCGACGCCTCCGCCGCCCGGCCCTCCCCCCGTTTCAGCAGCAATTGGTTCGCCCGCGACCGGCTCTCCCCGATGCTGGGGCCGTACACCGCCGGCCGGGCGTTGACGGGACAGGCGTACTCGCACGCGCCGCACCCCACGCAGCGGTCCGGGTCGATGTATGGCTGCCGCAACTGCCTGGCCTGCCCCTCGGCATCCACCACCTCGGCGGGCCGCAGATAAACCGCTTTGGGCGAGGTCGGGCACCACTCCTCGCAGACGATGCATTCGGTCGCCATCGACCAAGGCAGGCATCGCCCGTGATCGTAGAACGCCGTCCCAATCCGGATCGGCTTGGCGTCCGGCCGCGGGGCCGCCGTCGTCCAGCCTTTCTGTGCCTGGGTGAACTCCCAGATGGACCCTGTCGGGCACTGCTCTCCGCACAGCACGCAGCTCGGCTCGCAATACCCGATGCGCGCGACCAGCACCGGCGTCCACACGCCTTCCCAGCCGGCCTCCGTCAGAGTGGGATGCAGCGCGTTGTTCGGGCAAACCTTCATGCAGTTGCCGCACCGTATGCAACGCTCGAGGAAGAGCTTCTCATCGAGCGCGCCAGGAGGCCGCACCAGCCGGTCGTTGCGCTCCGCAGCCAGCCCCGGCGTGCTTCGCAACAGCGGCAGCGCCACGGCCCCCGCGGCGAGCCCCGCCAGCGCTTTCCTGCGCTCCAGGTTCGGCCCCTCAACAGTGGCTTCGAGGGAAGGGAAGAGCCTGAACCGCAGTCCGCTCTCCGGACAATCCCCCACGCAGTTCAGGCACACGTGGCACTCGGACTTGCGCCACTGCGCTCCCGGAATCGGGTCGTCTCCGCCCTGGCAATTCAGCAGACAGCGGTTGCAGTCGTCGCAATGGCTGGGGCGTTTCTCCAGGCCCAGCACAGACCAGCGCGACATCCATCCCAACAGCGCTCCGAGCGGGCATATCGCGCGGCACCACAGTCGCGTCACGCGCAGATTGAGCGCCAGGATGCCGAGGAAGATCAGCCCGAGGAAGAAGCCCTGCCGGAAGTGCGGCTGCTCGAAGCTCATCACCGTGCGGTGCAGAATGAAGTTCAGGACGTCCCCCGCCAGGCGAACTGCTTTCCAATCGCTGCTGTAGAGCGCCGCCAGCAGCCCGTTCCCGGCGTAGTTCACCCCCGGAAAAATCGACAGCCACAGCGAGCGCACCGTGAGGGAGAGCGGATCGAGCAGTCCCGCCAGCGCGCTCCCAAACAGCGCCGCCGCCAGCAGTGCCACCAGCAGATAGTCCTTCCACCGGTGCCAGCTCTTATAGCGATTGGACTCGATGCGCGCCCGCCCGCGCTTCTTCTCCGACCTCCAGGAACTCACCCAGTGGTTCAGCGTGCCGAGCGGGCAAACCCAGCCGCAGAACACCCTTCCGAGGAAAACCGTGGGCAGCACGATGGCAAGGCTCCAGAGCAGCCCTTTGTAAAGGGCTCGCGTGGCCAGCGCGCTGGTGAGGGCCGCCAGCGGATCGGCTCGCAGGAAATAGTCGGCGAAGAGGAGGAAGAGGACGAGAAATAGCCCCTGCGAGAGCCGGCGCAGCCGGATGAGTGCTCGGTAGCTCACGGACGCAAGCTCAGTCTAGCACGCGGGCTTGGTGCGGCCGGGGCGCATGTGGTAAACTCGCAGAGTCGCACCCCTGGGCGCGTAGCTCAATTGGCAGAGCAACTGACTCTTAATCAGTAGGTTGTGGGTTCGATGCCCGCCGCGCTCACCACTAAAATCAAACCCATGCGGGCGATTCGGGAGAAGCCGGATCGCCCCTTCCACTTCGGTCCAGGTCCTACCTGATCATCGGCATGCGGGCCCCGGACCACAGCAGATAGCATCCAAACCCGGCCAGGGCCATCGCTGAGAGCCCTATTAGGCCCCGGTTCACCCGGCTTCCCAGGCCCGCCGCCATCCCAAAGAGCGCAATGAACCCTGCCAGGCCGGCGACCAGGAAACCATAGAACCCGGCGAGCAAGGCGATCCCACAAGCCGGCGCCTCGCGCCACGCTTGGAGCAGCAGCGGGCCCATCACCAGGCTCCAACTAATCCACGGGTTCGGATTCAGCAGATTCACCGCGGTCGCCTTGAGGAGCGTCTGCCTGCCGGATGGCGCCTGCGTCTCGACCCTGCGGTCCCAGGCCAGCCACGTCCGGAAGGCGCCGAGAGCCAGGTAAAGAACAAACATGCCGCCAGCCAGCCGCAGCCACAGCGCAAACCATCCCGGCAGGCGGCTCAAGACCAGCACTGTCACGACAACGATTGGGCCGTCGCTGAGAAGTGGCGAGAAAGCCGCGGGCAGCGTCCGCTTCCAGCCGTGATGGGCGGCCTGGGAAATGAGATAGGCCTGCAGCGGTCCAGGCTGCACCACCGCGGCGAATGCGAATGTGGCCCCCAGCAGTGCGTAGGTCAGCATGCTCTCCGCACCAACCTATCGTCAGTCAGCTCTCGCATCGCTCAACAGCTTCGCGGCGGCCAGCCTTCCAAGGAAGCTCAGTTTCGACTGGTGGTCTCTTCGAACCTCTGCGAGGGCCGATTGGAACTGGTCCTCTTCGCCAGTAGTCAGAGGCATCCACAGTCGCCCGCGCGCCGTGGGCTCGTCATTGGACACGTGCCGTTCCGAACAAGATACCACCTGGCGGCTGAACCCGGCACGCCGCGTGCCGGCGTCCGGCCCGGCGCTCCGGCGAGTGCGCCCGATCCGCCTTGGCGAGACCAGCTCGTAGTACACTTACGAGCGGTTCGGCCAGCCGGGGCGCATGGCCGATCCCATCTGCCCGAGGAACTTGTTTGGTGAAGCCGAGATCAGTTCTTCTACTTCAGCTTCTGGCGATTCTCGCCGCCGTCGCGGTGGCTTTCACGCGATTCCGCCTTCAGTCGTTGAACTGGATGAGCTTCTGCGGCCTGGCTCTGGCAGTCCCATCATTTCTTCTTTGGCTGACGGCGCGGGTTCAACTTGGCGGGTCTTTCTCCGTGCGGGCCAGGGCGACCGAGCTGGTAACACACGGGATTTACTCCAGAATCCGCAATCCGATCTATGTCTTCGGCACGCTCTTTGTCGCGGGCTTCATCCTGATCATGGGAAGGCCCATTTGGCTGCTGCTCGCAATGGCTCTGATTCCCATGCAGGTAGTGCGCGCCCGCAAGGAGGCGCGCGTTCTGGAAGAGAAATTCGGCGAGCAGTATCGCCTCTACCGCGCCCGGACGTGGTTCTAACCCTCAGTTGGCCCGTGTTTCGAGCGCCAGGACTGTGGCCAGTGGATCCGCTGGTTGCCGCGGCAGCGCCACCGTCAGCTTGTCTCCCACCTGCTTCACTTTCAGTGTGCCGCGCCGGTTCGACAGCAGATAGGCTTTGATCACCTTATCCTTCAGCCCGTTCAGCTCGAAGGAAGCCCCGGGCCACTTGAAAAGGTGAATATAGAGTCTGCCGGGCTTGGTAGTGCACCGCCACGCCGTGGCGGGCACGAAAACCGGCCTGCCATTCTTGTCCGTCCGAGTCTTGTCGGTGGCCCCCAGTTCGTCGCCGAAAGGTGTCGGTCCGGCCCCGTAGATCGCCTCGCCATTGACCTTCAACCACTTTCCCACGGCGCGCAAGTTAGTCTGGCTGGGCTGCGGGATCACCCCCTCGGCTGTCGGGCCCACGTTCAACAGGTAGTTTCCGCCCTTGCTCACGATGTCCACCAGCTTGAATGTGAGGTCCTCCGGCGTCTTCCACTCGTTGTCGTCTTTCTTGTAGCCCCAGGTGCGGTTCAGCGTAGCCGGCACTTCCCAGTACCCCTCCACCACGTTATTGGGGATGGCGTTGTCGCCCATCGACCGGTAGTCGCCCGCCGAACCCAGCCGGCCGTCGATCAGGGTAGCGGGCTGCAACTGGTGGACCATGTCGATAAACCGCTGCGAGCGTTCTTTGTTCATCAGATACGGCGTATCGAACCAGATCAGGCAAACCGGACCGTATCCGGAGAGCAACTCTCTCACCTGCGGCTCGGCCTTGGTCCGCAGATACTGGTCGAAGTCCTTCTTGTCGTCCGGCCCGAAGTCCCAGGAGTTTCCGGCGCCGTTGGGCTCGTGCCAGTCCTGGGCCTGCGAATAGTAGAATCCGAGCCGGATCTTGCGCCGCGCACAGGCCGCCGCCAGTTCCTTGATTGGGTCGCGCTTGAAGGGGGTCGCGTCCACAATGTTGTAGCTGCTCGCCTTTGAGCCGTACATGGCGAACCCGTCGTGATGCTTGCTGGTGATCACGATGTACTTCATTCCGGCGTCCTCGGCCAGCTTGACCCACTCGTCCGCGTTGAACTTCACCGGATTGAATTGCGACGCGAGTCCCTCGTATTCCTTCACCGGGATCTTGGCACGATTCATGATCCACTCACCGATGCCCGGAATGGCCTGCCCTTTCCACTCTCCGGCAGGGATGGCGTACAACCCCCAATGAATGAATAGCCCGAACTTGGCCTCGCGAAACCACTTCATCTTGGCGTCCTGCGACAAGGGCTGAGCCCCCGCCAAAGAGCAGACCGCGAGTGCTGCGCAAACGACGGATAGTTTCATCTTGAACTCCTTGTTCAGGGTTCCGGACTCCTGGCCTTTATGGATTTTACATCCGATCGCCTCTCTTGGCGCGGGCCTTCTCAAGGAGCAACGCGATTTTTACGACGCTCTGGTGGTTCCCAGCGGGGCAAACGGGTGTATGCTTGCCTCAGGCTAAGACGGGACATGTCGGATGAAGAGGTAGGAGGGCCGGCGAACCGCGGTGAATCTCAACAAGAAGACGTTTATCCTACGTCAACCGGAGGAGCCGCCTCAGCTTCCGATCCTGAGATATTGACTCCACATCTCATCAAAGCGCCCTCTTCGATGACAATGCGGGGTGTCCTCAGGTCTCCCATCAATGTTGCGCTCTTGCGAATGTCGATTCTCTCAAGAGCCTCAATCTTGCCCTCGACCGAGCCGAGGATGATCGCTTCACGTGCTTTGATGGCGGCTTGAACCTTTCCGGTTGGACCGACGGTGAGGCTGTGCTGCGGCGCCTCCATCCTTCCTCTCACTTCTCCATCTATATAGATGTTTTCGAGGCTGCGAATATCACCTTCTATCCGCACTGACTTGCCTATGAAGGCAACGGCTTCAACGGCTGACGCCGCGTCCGCTAGAGGCGAGGCCGACATCCAACACCTCCTAATCCTCAGGTTCGACCGTACCAGCCGATGCTGCGAGAGTTCAGAAGACGAAATTGCTTAGCCATCCAAGGAGCCGTGGACAAGAGCTCTGGGTTGAGGGTATGTGTTGACGCTTAATGGGGCCAGGGGTTGAGGTTCCCATCATTGAGTTGAACCGCAGCAGCAGATCGTGCTCTGGAAAATCGATCGACCGGGCGTATTGTCGAATGTAGCTGGTCGTGTAAACGCCGCCTGGGAGCTTCTTGAAATCAGCTTGTTCGATCGCTGTTAAGTAGTCCTTCTTGATCTTCGTGAGGGCGGCGATTTGATCGAGGCTGATCTTCCGTGAACGGCGGAGCTCAGTCAGGTCTGGCCAGTTAACCCATGACCCGGGTTCGTCGTCGTGGTCCATAGTTTCCATGCCTTGCGATGAGTTTACTCGCTGGCGCTTCGAGGGAACAATACTGTAAATGGTTATGAGAGTCCTACCGTCCCTGGGGCGCGCTCAGGGTCAGGGTGACGCCTTTGCCGGTGGTCCGGCCGTCCGCGGTGAGTTCCAGGGGAAGCGCACCCTGCAAAGCGAACCCCGGCGGAATCCTGATGGTGACCTGGTCCAGACCATCGCTCTTGCCCTCCGGGCCAAAGGACGTCACCGGCACCGAGCGCCCGCCGATCGTTACAGCGACCTGTTTCGCGTTCCGAATCCCGGTGCCCAGAATCATGATGAGGGTGTCCGGCCCGGTAGGAAACGGCCCAGAAGTGCGCCGGACGGCGTCCAGCGCGGAAACCTCGCCGATCCCGTTGGCGGTCCGGGTGAACAAGGACGGGCTGACTTCACGAAGCGGAGCCTCTGCTGTGGCCTGCCTCCCGGACGAAGACGTCGCCAAAACGTGCGCTGTCCCAGGTCGCACCTTATTGGGAACGACGAAGTTGATCTGGGTTTCCGATGCGTACGTGACCGCTGCCCGCTGCCCGTTCACTTCGACCGTGGTCTTAGCCGGATCGCCGGTCATCTCCTTGCAGTACAGAGCGGCCAGCCCCCCCGGTGTCAGCTCAAGATTCCGCCGGTCCGCGGCGCTGGCGACCACGGTCTGACCCCAACCGCTGCAGGACATGAGGAGCAACAAGATGCATGCGCGAGCCATCAATAATAGGATAACCCCGCTTCTCTTCGCGCCTTTGCGCCTTTGCGGGAAACTACTTCACTACGCCCGCAACTCCGCCTTCTGGCTCACCAGCAGCTTTTGGAGCGCTTTGACGTCGAGCTTTCTCGGCGGCACCCCCGTGGTGGCGGCCAGCGCCGCGGCGCAACCGGAGGCGGGGCCGACGGCCATGGCGGGCGCCATCGAACGGGCCGACTGGAACGGCGCCTGTTCGCACGAGATGCACCGGCCGGAGAGCACCAGGCCCTCCACCTTGCGCGGTACCAGCGAGCGGTAGGGTATGTCGAAACCCTCGTGCTGCAGGAAGAACCGGCTGCCCCGGTAACTGGGGAACGGGTTCGAACTGATGGCGATCGCGTCCGCGAAGCGCTTTCCCTGGATCGCATCCTGGACGGTAACCGTGTACTCTCCGAGAATGCGCCGTGTTTCCCGCACTCCGATGCACGTTGCTGTTTGCATGAGATAGAGGCCTTCGAGTCCGGGCTTCTTCCGCATTTCCTGAACTTGATCCCAGAGCTTCAGGCGCGTCTCCACCTCCGCTCGCGTCAGATTCTCGACATCCACTCCGTCGCCGGTGGCGCCGGGGCCCCATCGCACCACCCGGTCGCCGATGCGGATGCCATCGAAAGAGCCCCTTACGCTGCTCGGTACTCCGCCCACGCGGTACATCAGGCTCATCGGCATCCGGTCGCCCGTGGCGGCCGGACCCATGAACTGCGCGCCAGCCAGCGTTGCGATGTCACCGTCGCCGGTGCAATCGATCACCACGTCGGCGGCGATCGCCTGACGACCGGACTTCGATTCGACGAGGACGCCCGTCACTCGCGCCCCTTCGAGCATGGGGGCGACAGCCCAACTATGGAGCCGCAACTTGACGCCCTCCTTCTGGAGCAGGTTCAACGACGCAACCTTGGCCGCCTCCGGATCGAAGCCCACGGTGTAGGGAACATCCCCCTTCCGTATGTCGTGCTGAACCGTCCGCTCGTAGTTGTCGACATCGGCGACGCCACCGAGGCGGACCAGTTCGGCGATGTACTCGGCGGGAATCCCCTTGACCGTTTGCAGAGCTTCGGGCGGCCGTTGATTCCGGAAACCGTTGTAGCAGGTCATCAGCCCCGCGGTGCCATTGCCGCCCAGGAACGCATAGCGTTCGATGAGCAGGACGCTCGCGCCGCTACGAGCCGCCGCAGCGGCCGCGATGACGCCGCTCGGCCCGCCTCCCGCCACAATCACCTGGTAGCGCCCCACGATGGGGGTCGCGCGAGTCTCGCGGTAGACCTTGCCCTGATCGGCCTGCCCGGCCGCGCTCACCCCCGCGATGGCCGTCCCGAGAGTCGCCTGCACAAAACCACGTCGTCCAACGCCATCCCGTTTCATAGGACAATCCTATCCCAATTGCGAAAGTCGCCGAGGCTCGGATTCTCCTCAGTAACACGAATCGCTGAATCGTATACCATAGGAGGGCGGCCTCTCGTGCCGCCGATCGGACCCGATGCATATTCCCGACGGCTACCTCAGTCCGGCCACCTGCGCGGCGCTGTATGGGGCGTCCGCGCCTTTCTGGTACGTCGCCGTCCGCCGCCTCAAACGATTGCTCACCAACCGGCTGATTCCTCTGCTGTCGGTGTTCGCCGCCTTCTCCTTCGTAGTAATGATGTTCAACCTGCCCTTGCCCGGAGGCACGACGGGACACGCGGTGGGCGTGGGCATCGCTGCCATCGTGTTGGGTCCGTGGGCATCCATCCTGGCGATTTCGATCGCGCTGCTAATCCAGGCTCTCTTCTTCGGCGACGGTGGCATCACGGCGCTGGGCGCCAACTGCTTCAATATGGCGGTGGCCGGATCGCTGGTGGCCTATGTCTCTTACCGGCTTCTGGCGGGCAAGTCCGCCATCACCTCCCGGCGGCGCGTGGTGGCAGCGGCGATTGCCGGCTATCTCTCGATCAACGTGGCGGCCCTGCTGACCGCCATCGAGTTCGGGATTCAGCCGATGTTCTTCAAGGACGCCTCGGGCGCGCCCCTGTATGCTCCCTATCCGCTGAGCGTAGCGATCCCCGCGATGATGATCGGGCACTTGACCATCGCCGGGATGGCCGAATTGATCTTGACCGGCGGCCTGGTGGCGTGGCTCGCACGAACCCATCCGTCACTACTGAAGGCGACGGCGCCGGGAGCCAGTGGGGCAGGCGCTTCCGCCTGCCCGGCGTTTCTTCACAGTTTCGGAGCGAGCGCGTCGGAAGAGGAGCCCGCCGGTTGGCGAATTCTCCGCCCGCTGCTGATCGGACTGGCCACGCTGATGCTCGTCACGCCGCTCGGCATCCTGGCGGTAGGCACGGCTTGGGGCGAATGGTCTCCGAGCGACTTTCCTACGGCCTTGCCGCAAGGGATCGCCCGCCTCGCTACGGTCTGGAGCGCTCCGTTCCCGGATTACGCCCCGCCATTTCTGCGGAGCGCCTCCTTCGGATACGTTCTCTCGGCCGTTTTCGGCGCTGGTTTCATCCTGCTGGCGGCGCTTCTGGCGGATACGATCTTCGCCGCACGTCGAAAGCGAGCCCCATAACGTGCGATCGAATCACTTCATCGAGAAATCGATCCGCGGCTTTCTCGCGGTTCTGGAACACGCACTCGAGTCGGAGGAAATCGCCCGGCGTCGAGGGCTTCTCCAGAGTCT
>VFSW01016046.1_pt1 | contig 10252 bp, 6 predicted proteins | sample 5358111 | NCBI WGS metagenome assembly VFSW01 (sample SAMN11554181, study PRJNA540505) | mine drainage metagenome | isolation source: sediment from site ElyBrook_90M | place: USA: Ely Copper Mine, Vershire, VT | collected 2017
ATGCCCCACCGGGCCGACGCGCCTGGTACGGGATGTTTCCCCAGCTTGGCGCCCCCCTGGGCTTCCTTTTTTCCGGGGGCTTCTTCGCGCTCTTGTCGGGGACCCTGACGAACGGGCAGTTCCTGCGGTTCGGGTGGCGCCTGCCTTTCCTCCTCAGCAGCCTCTTGGTCATGATCGGCCTTTATGTGCGGCTGAAGATCACGGAAACCCCCGTGTTCCAGCAAGCCAAGGATCGGCAGGAACGCGTGCGCATTCCATTTCTGGCCGCATGCCGGAAGCATCCGGTGGAGCTGCTCCTCGGGACCGTCGCAGCCCTGACCACATTTGTCATCTTCTACCTCCTGACCGTGTTCTGCCTGAGCTGGGGAACCAGTCAGCTCGGTTACGGCCGCGGACATTTTCTACTCGTCCAGATGGTCGGCGTCCTATTCTTCGCGCTGACGATCCCCGTCTCGGCCTGGCTCGCGGACCGCTTCGGCCGCCGCGCAACCCTGCTGGCGGTCACTGCGGCCATCCTGGTCTTCGGGCTCGTGCTCGGCCGGATGCTGAGCGCCGGGTCGACCGGCGTGCTGCTGACCATGGTCGTGGGCTTTTCACTGACCGGAATGACCTACGGCCCCCTCGGAACCCTGCTCTCCGAATTCTTCCCGACAGCGGTCCGCTACACCGGCTCGTCGCTCAGCTTCAACCTCGCCGGCATATTCGGCGCCTCGCTCGCTCCCTATGCCGCGACATGGCTGGCCATCCACCACGGCCTCCCCTGGGTCGGCTACTACCTGAGCGGGGCGGCGCTGCTGACGTTCGCCGCCCTGGCCCTCGGACGGGAGACCCGGGACACCGACTTTGCCGCCGCCCGCCAGCCGGCGGAGGTCTAGCGACCGGGCTAGGGCAGGAAACGCCCGAGGCCGCTCACCGCCGCGCGGGCGCCGGCGCCTTCGACGATCTTCCAGAGCTGGCTCGAATTCGGCTTGGCAAGGGTGCCGGTGATGGTGAAGGGCGAACTCATGGTCGTGTAACCCTGGCTGTCCTGGTTGCCGCTGAGCAGGCCGAGCCGATTGAGCGGAACGGCCAGCGGATCTTTGGCGGCGAGTTGCAGCTGCAACCGCAGCGGCTGGTCGGCGATGGGAATTCCGGCCTCATGGCTGATCGTTCCAGTGCCGGTGAGATGCTTGTCGGGAGAGATAAAATCGAGTTGGGTCAGCTTCAGGTTGAGGTCCGGGCCGCGTTCCACCTCGGCCTGAAATTGGTCGAACTGCATTGGGTTGAGTTCGCCAAGCACCTGGCCGACAGCCGTGGTGGTGTCCGATCCCTGGACGGCCCCCAGGATCCCGAGGACCGTGGAGGGGGCGGTCGCGACCCCGCCCTTCTTGCCCAGGGCGCGCAGGACGCCCTTCGAGCCCGACACCTTGAATTTCCCATAGATGTTGGATTCCAGATCGGGGAGGTTCGTCCCGTTTCCCTGCAAGTTGGCGTCGATCGCAACCTTGGTCTCGATGGCCGGCGGCTCGCCGGGATCGGCGGCCTTGAGGAATGCGCCGAGATCGAATCCGGGCACGTCCACGAGGCCAGCCAGCGCGTACGGCCTGGCCTGGGAGCCGTCGTACGCGATCTCGCCGGATATCTTGAAGGCATTCGCCTTGAACTTGCCCTGGAGCGAATCGATGCCGATGCGACGCGCATTGGCCTCGAACGAGCCCTGGATCCCGGTGACCGCGTACGCCGCGCCGTAGAGCACCGATTTCAGATCGACGGATATCCTCCCGGCATATCCGTGCCAGAACGGTTCGAGGTCCTTCGCCGCCGGCTGGGCGGGACCCGGGTCGGATGCGGGCGGGCTCGATGCGGGCCCGGCCGGGGCCAGGACCGCGAGGGCCTGAAAATCCTGGGCATGGATCCGGTTGCTGGCGATCTTTCCGTCAAAGGAGAGAAGCGAGGGTGTGCGGGAAAACCGGCCGGCCAACGTCATATCGGACGTGCGGTCGCCGACCTTGAGCGTGAGCGGCAGGCTCAGCGTGCCTCGGCCGTCGGAGCCCAATTCCGCCTCAACCCGGAGGTCGAGGTCCCCCAGCGGCAGATGTCCTTGCCGGGCGACAAGCCCGTCCGCCGAGACCGAGGCTTTGATCTGGGACCGGTCGCCGGTCGCCACCTCGAACTTCGCATTCAGGCTTCCGCCCGCCAGCGGCAGCACCGATGCAAGGGCAGGCTGGGCGGCCAATGCCGCCAAGTCGGCCTCCAATTGTCCCGACCCGGTCGCGGTCGGCCTGGCTCCCAAGGTCGCGCTCCCCAGGCCCGAAGCGCGCACGAGGATTGCCGTCCCCTGTCTGAGCTGAAGGCTGCGCAATTCGCCGGAAATCTTCCCGCCCTGCCGCCGGGCGGCGAAGTCGGCGTCGAGGTCAAGGGCGTCGGCGAGGGTCCTTCCGTTCAACGCAACCCCGAGGCCCCTCAGGGCCAGCGGGGCGACGACTTGGGCGGTCACATCGCTCCCGCCCGGAAGGCCGATCTCCACGGCGCCGCCAGTCAGCTCCCCGGAAATGCGTGCGCCGGCTGCCCAGGACTGGGCCCACGCGAGGGGTATCCGGCCAAACTGCACGCGCAGGGCTGCGGCGGCCGGATTCGCGGCGGCGGCGCGCGCGGACGCGAGATCGGCCGAGAACGGCTGCAGGCCCTGGACCGACATCAGCAGGTCTCCCCCAGTCCGGCTGATGCTCGCCCGCACCTGGGTCATCGTGAGGGTTCGAGCCCGGAGCCCGCCCTCGGCACGCGTCGCCATCTCGAATGGGCCGGGATCGAACGGCAAGAAGGGCCGCAGCGCGGCGACGATGTGCGCGCGGCTATCGACCGCAAAGCTGACCTGCGGCACCCCCTTCAGACCGGTGACCGCCGCGGAAAGCCGCCCGGAAAGAGAGTCCCCGGCGGGCAGCGTCACGCCCAGGTCTGAGAATTGGGCCGTAACCCGGTCCGCGGCGTACTCGATCCGCGGGGTGACGGTGAAGGTCAGCCCTTGGACCAGCGTGCGCGTCCCCTGGCGCAGAGTCAGAGACCGGATCGTCAGCGGCTCGACGGCCCGAACCCGGACTTGGCTGCCGTCCGGATTGGCCGCGACGGCCAGTTGGACCGAGAGCTCGCCTCCGCCGACTTCAATGGGCTTCAGGGCCGGCTGAAGCCAGGCCAGCGGCAGGGAATCGACGGAGAGGCGCGCCAGATCGCTGCGCGGATCCGGGAACGAGACCCGTCCGTTGGCGAGGTTAAGGGTAACCTTCTGCAGGGCCTCGACATCGAGGAAACGGCGGCTGGCCTGGTCCGACGCCTGCACGCGCAGGCGTTCCAACCGCGCGACTTGGCCGGCAATCCCGCCGTCGAACTCTGCCTGGAACCGCACCGCTCCCACTCCGGCGAGCGCCGGAGAGAGCGTTTCGAGGTGGGCCAGGCCGGCGGTGATCCCGCCGCTCGCATCGCCTTCACCCGTGCGGGGGTTCAACGAAAAGCGCCCCGTTCCGGCGAGCGAAGCCCGCGGCAGCCCGAACGCGGAGAGGAAAGCTGTGGCTTGGGCGGGACGCACGCTCACAGTCCAGGTTCCGGTGATGGCATCCGTCCCGGCGGCCGAGACGGAACGGGCCTGAAACAGCGGTTCGGCCCGCCCGCCGTGAATGAGCGAGACGGTCGCCGTCAACGTCTTGTCCGCGTCAGCCGACGGCTGGGCCGCCGCGAGGCGGATCTTCACGAGGTCGGAGGGGAGGCGGGCCCCTTTTGCGGCGATCTCCGCGTCGAGGCTGGCGGCATCGAGCAGGCGGTCCGACGTGAAGCTGACCGCGATCGCGCCCTGCGCATGCGCCGCCCGCAGCGGGGCTGCCGGCGCCGTGTCGGCGAAGTCCGCGCGCCAATCCAGGCGACCGGACCGGCCGGCGCCTACGCCGCCGCCCGTGACGACAAATGCGGCCGAACGGCCTGAGGGCAGCAGCACGTTTCCGTCCACGGAAAGGCGCCCGAGTTCGGCGTCCAGCGGGAGGCGGACCGGAGCCGCCCAGGCCCCTAGCGGCGCGGCTCCCGGGGCTGCGGACGGCGACGCGGCGCCCGCTGAGGGATGCCGTGCGTCGATTTGGATCCCGTGGAGCTCGAGGTCCGCGACCTCGATCCGGCGATGGCGGAGGTAATCCCACGCCGAATAAGCCAGGTGGACCGACTTCGCCGTGACGACGATTCCACCGGTCTCGCAACGCACCGCGCCGATGTCGGCCGCCGAAGGGCCGACCGCAACCCGGCTCACGCTCAGCTTCAGGCCCGGCCGGCCGGCCAGAACGCGCCGCACGGCCCAGGTCTGGACGGCGGGTATGAGGGCGACGCCCGCAAGCACGGCGGCAAGGGCGAGGACGACGCCGAGCGAGATCAAGGCATACTTGAGGGCTTTCATCGGAATGGACGGCAGACACCGCGAACCTGGAACTGTTTCCATCTCCGGGACCGGCCAAGGTGTCGGAAATAGACCGCGAGGCCGCGCGACGGAAGCCTTTTCCTAGGCCACGGGATCCCGGTCCCTGCCAGCGGTAGCCGGCTATCATCGCATAGACCGCCACGCCCGTGACCGAAACGTCGAGCCAGACCGGGAAGGTGAAGCGGGCGAGCCGACGGTGAGCGGGAAAGCGGCCGCTGAGCGAAAGGAAGAACGTGACAAGGATCATCGGCAGGGCCACCACCGACAGGCCGATGTGGGAGATCAGCAGGCCGAAGTAAAACGGGCGCACCCATCCCTGGCCTTGGAACCGCATATCGCCGTGCAGGGCGTGGTTCACGATGTAGGTGACCAGGAAGACCGAGGAAAAGACGAAGGCCGCGAACATCGCCGAGCGATGGGCGGCGATCCGGCGGGCCCGGATCTGCCGGAATCCAACGACCAGGGCCGCAGCGGAGAGGCCATTGAGCACTGCGTTGAGCGCGGGAAGGAAAAGGAGGTGGTCGCCAGCCGCGTCCGAGGGCGCATGCCAATAGACCAGCCAGCAGAGGAAGAGGCTCGCCGCCGCGCTGATCGCGATGATCGCGGCGACGACCCCCGGCGGGGTGCGGGTCTCCTTGACGCTCAGGGTGGGCAGCATGCGGCTCGGTTTGAAGCGAAGATGCCGGTTTCACACCCGGAGGCAAGGGCAGGCAAATCCTTCACCCGCGCGTTTTCGGAATCGACGGGCCGACCAAGGCGCCTTAGGCAGGATTCGAACCCAAGGTCCGCAACGAATCGAAACACGGGAAAGACAATGCGATGAGCAGCGTGCGAGTTTTGGTCGGAACGCGAAAGGGCGCGTTCATTCTCGAGTCCGATGGTAAACGCAAACAATGGACCGTCAACGGACCCCACTTCGGGGGGTGGGAGATCTATCATCTGAAAGGATCCCCGGTCGACCCGAACCGCCTTTACGCTTCCCAGTCGAGCGGCTGGTTCGGGCAGGTGGTCCAGCGCTCGAACGATGGCGGCAAGACCTGGGCGGCAGTGGGGAACACTTTCGGGTACGACGGCATTCCGGGCACCCACACCTGGTACGACGGCACGCCCCATCCCTGGGAATTCAAGCGAGTCTGGCATCTGGAGCCCTCGCTGGCCGATCCGGACACCGTCTATGCCGGAGTCGAGGACGCGGCCCTGTTCCAGTCCACCGACGGCGGCCTGACCTGGAGGGAGCTCTCCGGCCTCCGCGGCCACGGCTCGGGTCCCGCCTGGCAACCGGGGGCGGGCGGGATGTGCCTGCACACGATCCTGCTGGATCCGGCCCATCCCGGGCGGATCTTCATCGCCATTTCGGCGGCTGGCGCCTTTCGGACCGACGACCTCGGGCGGACCTGGCGTCCCATCAACCGGGGCCTGAAGTCCAACCACATTCCCGATCCGGCCGCCGAGGTCGGCCACTGCGTGCACCGCATCGCGATGCACCGCTCGCGTCCGCAGGTGCTGTTCATGCAGAAGCACTGGGACGTGATGCGAAGCGACGATGCGGGTGAGACTTGGCGTGAAGTCAGCGGCAACCTCCCGTCCGATTTCGGATTTCCGATCGAGGTCCACGCCCATGAGCCGGAAACCATCTATGTCGTTCCAATCAAGAGCGACTCGGAACACTATCCTCCCGACGGCAAGCTGCGCGTCTATCGGAGCCGGACGGGCGGAAACGAGTGGGAGCCGCTCGCCCGGGGCCTTCCGCAAAAGGACTGCTACGTGAACGTCCTGCGCGACGCGATGGCCGTCGACTCGCTCGATGACTGCGGCGTCTATTTCGGCACGACCGGAGGACAGCTCTACGGGTCGGTTGACGCCGGAGACAGCTGGGCACCCATCGCCCGCGACCTTCCAGGAATCCTTTCGGTTGAGGTGCAGACCCTTTCATGATCCGGGTCGTGCTTCCCGCGCATCTGCGCAGCCTCGCCCGCGTTGACGGCGAGATGGCGCTCGATCTCGCCGGCCGGGTCACCCAAGCCGCGTTGCTCGACGCGATCGAGGCCGCCCATCCCGTTCTGCGGGGGACGATTCGGGATCAGTTCACAGGGCAACGGCGGCCGTTCGTGCGGTTCTTCGCCTGCGCCCGGGACCTGTCCTTTGCACCGCCCGAGGCCCATTTGCCGGACGCCGTCCTGGCGGGGGCGGAACCCTTTCTGATCGTCGGAGCGATAGCCGGCGGATGATCCGGCGGGGGCGCGGTTGGAGCCTCCGGTGCGGCGGCGCTGCCCGATGGAACGTCTCACGGCTTGAGCTCAGAGGGGATCGGCCCATGCTAGGGCAACCCCAAGATGAAAACTTGCCTCTTCTACGGCGTCATGATGGCCATCGCCAACTTCGCCTTCACCCTAATCCTGTTTCTCCTTGGACTGCATACCGACGCGTCCAAAGTGGCCGAGGCCCAATGGGTCGGCCTCCTCGGCACGCTCGCGATCACGGTCACGGCCATCATCCTGGGCACGCGCGCGCGGCGGGCCGAGCTTCCCGCTGAAGCGGGGTTCGCCTACGGCAAGGCCCTCGGGGCCGGCGTTGCGATAACCCTCGTCTCGGCCGCCGTCGGGATCGTCACGAATTACCTCTATGTGGCTGTGATCAACCCGCAGTTCAACGAGCTCCTCCTGCAGAACAAGCTGGATAAGCTGTCGGCGCAGGGGATATCCGACGCCCAGATGGCCCAGGTGGAAAGGATATCGAGGATGTTCATGACACCCGCTGTCGAGGCGATCTCCAGCTTCATCGCAGCCTTCTTCCTTGGCCTGCTGATTTCGCTGGTGACCTCGGCGATCCTCAAGCGCGCCCCCGCCGGCTCGTGACGGCAAGACGTCCCCGGCGGCGATGCGGCTCGTCGCGCACGAATTCGCACGTTCAAAATTTCTGCGGCACGAACGAAATGGACGAGAGCGTCACGCACCTCTGACGTGGCGGAGCCTTGGGGAGCCTATTAGCACAACACCCCATTTCCGCGCGGACGTTTCCCGGCTAGTTTTTGGGCATGGAGCTCCCTCGCGACCCGGCCCGCCCCCTACGGCGAGCACTCGGACGACAGCCGCTCGCTGATCCCGGACTCGATCGCCGCGCCCGCTGCCCATGGCCCGTGAGTGGGCGAGGTCGACTCGGACACCGCCGCTAGTGCAGGCCGAACCGTGGACTTGTCCGGCGCCAAACGCACATTCGCGGGAACATCAAAGGCCCGCCGGTAGTGCGCGATTGGAAAGGAGGCGAACCATGAAAAAGACGCTTTGCGAACTCGGAATGGTCGGCCTCGGCGTCATGGGCCGCAACCTCGTGCTGAATATGGCGGACCACGGGCATTCGATCGCCGGTTACGATCAGGATGCGCTCAAGGTTGAGCTGCTGAAACAGGAGGCGGAGCACCGCGACATTTGCGCCGCGGCCAGTTTGCCGGAGTTCATCGGCATGCTTCGGGTGCCGCGCATCGTGATGATGCTCGTGCCCGCCGGCCCGCCGGTCGATGCCGTGCTGCGCGACCTGCTTCCGCACCTGCAGCGCGGCGATCTGGTCATCGACGGCGGAAATTCCCATTTTACCGACTTTGATGTGCGCGCCAGGGCATTGGCCGAGCGTGGCATCCCATTTCTCGGGGTCGGCATTTCAGGCGGCGAGCGCGGCGCGCGGCACGGGCCCAGTCTCATGCCCGGGGGGCCGCCGGAGGCCTACGAACGCGTGCGCCCGATTTTCGAAGCGATTGCCGCGCAAGTGGATGACGAGCCTTGTGTCACCTGGCTCGGGCCGGGCGCCGCGGGCCACTACGTCAAGATGGTCCACAACGGCATCGAATATGGATTGATGCGTCTAATCGCCGAGACCTACGACCTGATGAAGCGCGGGCTGGGTTTGACGGACGACGAGTTGCACGACGTTTACGCCCGCTGGAATCAGGAGGAACTTGGCTCGTACCTTCTCGAGATCACGGCGCACATCTTCAAGCAGACGGACGACAGGACCGGCCGCCGCCTCATCGATGTGATCCTCGATGAGGCCAAACAGAATGGAACCGGCATGTGGGCCTCGCAGGACGCGATGGACCTCCAGGTGCCGGTGCCGACCCTCGACGTCGCGGTGGCCATGCGGAACCTTTCCGCAATCGAGACGGTGCGCGCCGCCGCCGGCCGGCTCTTTCCGCCGGCGGCTTCCGCTCCCGCGGGCGATCGGGCGGCACTCATCGAGCGCCTGCGAAACGCGCTCTACGCCGGAATGATCATGACGTATGCGCAGGGGATGGCATTGCTCGCCGTGGCATCGGCCAAGCGCGGCTACCGGCTCGATCTCGGGGCCGTCGCCCGCATCTGGCGGGGCGGATGCATCATCCGTGCCCGCCTGCTGGACGACATACAGGCCGCATTTCGAGCGCGGCCCGATCTGCCGAACCTGCTCCTGGATCCGGGACTTGCGCAAAAGGTTTCGGCGCGGTTGGCAAGCCTGCGGCAGATCGTCGTCATGGCGAGTGAGTCGGGCATTCCCGCGCCGGGCCTGATGGTGTCTCTTGCGTATGTCGACAGTTTCCGCAGCGCCTCGCTGCCGGCCAACCTCATCCAGGCCCAACGCGACTATTTTGGCGCGCATGCGTACGAGCGTATGGATGCGAAGGGCAGCTTCCATACACGATGGGACGGTGAATGACGTGGTGACGCTATCCCCAACCATCGTCGTGATCTTCGGCGGCGCCGGCGACCTGACCTGGCGCAAACTGGTGCCGTCGTTATTCGCCTTGCAGCGCGACGGCCGGATGCCGGCGCACTTTGCGCTCATCGCGGTGGATAGGGTCGCCATGACCGACACGGCGCTCCGTCGGCGGCTGCTCGATGGCGCCCGAAAATTCGTGCGCAAGGGAAAATGGAACGCCTCGCAATGGGAGCATTTTGCCCGGCACCTCACCTATCAGGCGGGAGACTTCCAGGATCCTGAAACGTACACCGGCCTGGCGAAGGCCTGCGCGGAACTTGAGAAAATCTGGCGCGCCAAAGCCAATCGCATTTTTCATCTGGCTACTCCGCCCGCGATGATCGGGGTCATTCCCGACCAGCTCGCCCGCGCGGGCCTGAACCAGGATCGGGATCGCGCGCGCATAGTGGTCGAGAAGCCCATCGGACACGACCTAGACTCCGCGCGCGAGCTGAACCGCACGCTGACCAAGGCATTTCACGAGGCGCAGATATTCCGCATCGATCACTACCTCGGCAAGGAGACAGTCCAGAACATCCTCGCGTTTCGTTTCGCTAATCCGCTCTTCGAACCGATATGGAATCGCCGCTACGTGCACCATGTCACGATCACCGTCGCCGAGACCGTCGGCGTCGGTCATCGCGGCGGGTATTACGAGCATGCCGGCGCGCTCCGGGACATGGTGCAAAATCATCTGATGCAATTGCTCTGTCTGGTGGCGATGGAACCCATGGCATCGTTTGACGCCGGCGAACTCCGCGACCAGAAGCTCCATGTGTTGCAGGCGGTGCGACGGATCCCCCGGCGCGACGTTCACCGCTTCGCCGTGCGCGGGCAGTATGGCAAAGGGACTGTGGGTAAGACGAAGGCCCCCGGGTATCGGCAGGAGGATGCTGTCGGACGGCACTCCAGTGTGGAGACGTTCGCGGCCTTGAAACTGCATGTGGACAACTGGCGGTGGGAGGGCGTGCCGTTCTACCTGGTCACCGGCAAATGCATGCCCGAACAGCTCTCGGAAATCGTGATCCAGTTCCACGACGTGCCGCATCGCGTGTTTCCGGACGAGGCCCGGCGCGGCTGGCATCCTTCGAGGCTCGT
>VFSW01016047.1_pt1 | contig 10252 bp, 13 predicted proteins | sample 5358111 | NCBI WGS metagenome assembly VFSW01 (sample SAMN11554181, study PRJNA540505) | mine drainage metagenome | isolation source: sediment from site ElyBrook_90M | place: USA: Ely Copper Mine, Vershire, VT | collected 2017
CGTCACGGTGTCGGGCTGGCGCGAAGGCCATCTCACGCAGGAAAGCTACGCCAAGAAGATCTACGCCCAGGAGGTGGGCGGCAAGCTGATGAGCGCCATCCAGGTGACCACGGCCGCCGGCATCTGTGCCATGTGCGACCTGCTGGTGGAAGGCAAGCTGCCGCAGAGGGGCTTCGTGCGCCAGGAGGAATGCAAGCTCTCCGATTTCCTGGGCAACCGGTTCGGGAAGTACTACGCATGAAAGAGCGAATAGGGAGTAGCGAATAGCGAGTGGAGTCCCCTATTCGCTACTCGCTAATCGCTATTCGCCCTACAATGACCTTCGATGATTGGAGCGTTCCGGCCATGCACACCGACCTTCTTGCCGAATTCGGCCTCACCGTCAGCGGCGACCACGTCGTGCGCTCCCCGATCGACGGCTCGGAGCTGGCCCGCGTTGCCTTCGACGACACCGCGGCCATCGACCGGAAGATCGCGCTCAGCGTGGAGGCCTTCAAGGCGTGGCGCGAGGTCCCGGCCCCCAAGCGCGGCGAACTGGTGCGTCTGTTCGGCGAGGAGCTGCGCGCCCATAAGCAGACGCTCGGCAAGCTCGTCACCGTGGAGAACGGCAAGATCCTGCAGGAAGGCCTCGGCGAGGTGCAGGAGATGATCGACATCTGCGATTTCGCCGTCGGCCTGTCACGCCAGCTTTACGGCCTCACCATCGCTTCCGAGCGCCCCGGCCATCGCATGAGCGAGACCTGGCATCCGGCCGGTCCCGTGGCGATCATTTCCGCCTTCAACTTCCCCGTGGCGGTGTGGGCATGGAATGCCGCGCTGGCACTGGTGTGCGGCGACAGCGTGATCTGGAAGCCGTCGAAGAAAGTGCCGCTGACGGCGCTCGCCACCCAGGTGCTGTTCGACCGCGCCTGCGCCAAGTTCGGCGCCGCGCCACGCGGCCTGTCGCAAGTCGCGCTCTGCACGCGCGCCGCCGGCGATCTGCTCACCAAGGATCCCCGCATTCCCGTGGTCAGTGCCACCGGCTCCACCGCCATGGGGCGCCAGATCGGACCGGCGGTTGCCGCCCGCTTCGGCAAGTCCATCCTCGAGCTCGGCGGCAACAACGCCATGATCGTCTGCCCGTCGGCCAAGCTGGATCTGGCCGAGCGCGCCATCTTGTTTGCGGCGGTTGGCACGGCCGGCCAGCGCTGCACCTCGCTGCGCCGTCTCTTCGTGCACGAGACGATCTATGAAAAGCTCGTCGATCGCCTGAAGAGCCTCTACGCCAAACTTGCCATCGGCGATCCGCTGGCCAAGGGCACGCTGGTCGGGCCACTGATCGATCGTGAGGCCTTCGACACCATGGAGCGGGCGCGGAAGCAGGCGCGCGAGGAGGGCGGTGCGGTGTTCGGCGGCGGCCGGGTGCTGGCCGCGGAATATCCCGACGCGTACTACGTCCGCCCGGCTCTGGTGCAGATGCCGGCCCAGACCGCGATCGTCCGCGAGGAAACCTTCGCCCCCATTCTCTATGTCCTCAAATGGCGCGATTTCGATGCCGTGCTCGCCGAGCACAATGCCGTGCCGCAGGGCCTGTCGTCCTGCATCTTCACCCGCGACCTGCAGGAGGCCGAGCGCTTCCTGGCCGCCTCCGGGTCCGACTGCGGCATTGCCAACGTTAATATCGGTCCCTCCGGCGCCGAAATCGGCGGGGCCTTCGGCGGTGAAAAAGAGACTGGTGGAGGCCGGGAATCCGGCTCGGACTGCTGGAAAGCCTACATGCGTCGGCAGACGGCAACCGTTAATTATTCGGACGCTCTGCCGCTGGCACAGGGCATCGCCTTCGGGGTGTGATTAACCAATCTTTACGACAGTCACGCTAGCCTGCAGCATTCGAATGCAGGGGGCGTCATGGCCGAGCCACTTTCCATCTACCCCGGAGACTAAGTATTCGTCGACGACGGCCGGGACATCGTTGCGCATATCCGCCGCTCGAATCTGCGTGAGGTTTTCATCTTCATCGAAGACGTCGGCGATTTCACCCTGCCGCGCGATGCCGTCAAAACGGCCAACAACGGCCGGGTCGTGCTGTTCTGCAAGAAGATCCCCATCGAAATGCGGGCCGAAATCGGCCATTTGCACGGCGATCCTGACCCGCGCGAAGAAGAACAATAGCCGTCATCCCCATTTGTCACGGGCGGGAACCTGGGCCTTTCGCTAGCCTCGGGCGATGAGCAGCCATGCCCCCATCCGCGAAGGCTACGACGTCTTCGTCCACGACGGCGACGTGAAGGTCGGCGCCGTGCGCCGGATCGAACGCAGCCACATCGTCGTCTTTGTCGAGAACGCCGGCGATTTCCTGGTGCCGTTCCCGGCGGTGCGCGAGGTGGAGGACGGCAAGGTGGTGCTCGACTGCGGCAAGCTGGATATGACGCTGCGCCGCGCCATCGGCCACGCCCACGACGCCGAGGACCCTGCCGCCCGATCGGGATTTCCCTCGGGCCAATCGGCGGATTAACCGTTTCTTAAGCATCTTCTTCGCGGGCGGCCGGCTGCGGCGTAGTCTTGGCGCATGAAATCGATGCCGCGCCTTGCCATGCCGAAATTCGCCCAGATCACGGGCATGATCGTCACCTCGATCGTGGTGTTCGGCACCGATACCGACGTGCTTCTGGCGGTCCCGCTGGGTGTTCTGGCCGGCAGCCTGGCGACCTTCTTCTTCGCCCTCGCCGAGAATAGGCGCATCGCGGACAGCGAATAGGATTCCCCGTTCGCCGCCCATCAGTTCTCGATGGATTGCCGGAAATGAAAAAGGGGCCTCTCGGCCCCTAATCGCTTCTATTCCACCTTCGGAATATTGTTGAGCGCCTCTTCCAGTTCCAGGAAGCTGGGCTGCGCCTCACTCGGCACACTGCCGCGACCGATTTCCACCGACACCTGCGCCGCGTTGCCGTGCAGATGCGCGACCAGGATGTCGCGGATGACGTGGTAGAACTGGGCCTCTTCATCCACGATCGATTTCAGGCGCACGCTCAAGGGTCCGACGATGCCGTAGGCCAGGAAGACGCCCATGAAGGTTCCGACCAGGGCCGAACCGATCATGCCGCCCAGTATTGCCGGCGGCTCGTCGATGGCGCCCATGGTCTTGATGACGCCGAGGACCGCCGCGACGATGCCGAGGGCGGGAAGCCCGTCGGCCATGGTCTGCAGCGCCATGGCGGTGTTGAGCGCCTCGTGATGGTGTTTTTCGAGCTGCTTTTCCATCGCCGCCTCGACCTGCAGCGGGTCCTCCAGGCTCATGGTCATCATGCGCAGGGTGTCGCAGATGAAGGGCAGGGCGAAATGGTCCGCCGTGATCTTGGGATAGCGCTTGAAGATCGAGGATTCCTCCGGCTTTTCGATGTGCTGCTCGAGGGCAATGAGGCCCTTGGATTTCATCGTTTTGGCCAGCAGGAAGAGCAGGCAGAGCAGGTCCATGTAGTCGGTCGTCTTCCACTTCGGTCCCGACAGGATCTTCTTGAAATCGGCGCCCATCTTCTTGAGGCCGAACATCGAGGCGCCGATCAGCAGGCCCGCCAGGGCTCCGCCGCCGATGGTCATCAGCTCGTGCGGCGCGGCTTCGAGCACCACGGCGACCTTGCCGCCCGAGATGATGAAGCCACCGAACACGCCCGCAAAAAGGACGACTAAGCCGATGATTTGAAGCATAAGGTCCCGCCCGGTGAGCGGCTGCCAGTATCGGGCCGAATGGCTTAATGAGGGCTAAATTGACGACGTTCGGGCGGGTGTTTCCAACTCGTTAATCTCGGCCAGCTTCTTGTCGACCAGCTGCGCCAGTTCCTTTGCGACCGTGCCGCCGAGCCGCGTGGCGTCGTCCTCGGCGCGGGCGGCGCGCGAGATGGCGCCGATGTGCAGGCGCACCACGTGCTTTTCGGGATTGCGATGCTGTTCGAAGAAGGCGTCGAGATAGCGGCACAGCTCGTTGGCGATGCGGGCGGCGGCGGCCAGTCCGCCGTTGCCGGCCAGGCCGCGGATTTCGTGGGATTCGTGGTAGACCCCGGCGAAGTCGTCGGTGTGCGCCGCCTTTTCCATCCGCTCGATGTTGTCCAGCACCGAGGTCTTGATGCTTTCGGCGGTGGAGGCGAGAACCTGCGTTGCCTCCTGCGCCACGCCCTTGTCGCGGAGTGCGCGCGCCAGCTGCATGGCGGCGGCGACCGGCATGATCGGGTAGACACCGGGCTGGACGGTCACGGCCTCTCCGCGTGGGGGTGCCGGCGGTCGTTGATGTTTCTTCATTGGGTCCCCAGGGTTCTTGCGACGTCGTCCTTGCGCCGCCATGGTCCGTCATATTTGTCGTCGATGCGGCGGCGGCGATCCGGGCCGAAATAGTCCTCGCTGCGGATGTAGGGCCGCGGGCGCTCGACGATTTCCGAGATTCGTCGGAACAGGTTGTGTGCCGTGATCGGCTTGGCCAGGAATTCGGTCACGCCCGCATCGCGCGCCGCTTCCACGCGGTGACGTTCGGTGTGGCCGGTCACCATGATGATGGGCACATACGGGTTCGGGCTGTCGTTCGACAGCCGCACCTTCTTCGTGAAGGTGATGCCGTCCATTCCGTCCATGGTGAGATCGGCCAGGATGAGATCGATGCTCGAGTGCTCGCGGAACAGGACATAAGCCTCCCTGCCGCTGGGCGCCTCGTAGACGTCGCGGATGCCGAGCGCATAGATCAGCGAGCGCAGAAGTGCGCGCATCTGGGCATTGTCTTCGACGACAAGCGCCTTGAGATTGTTGAATGTCGGCCCCGACATGCACTGTCTCGGCTCGGCTGCGCCGCCAGAGTAGGGGCGCCGTGGTGAACAAGTTGTTATCCGGGCGGCAGGCGATATAGTCCGCGGCGATGCGCCGGTTTCTTGAAAAAGTCTTTCAGTGGGTGGCCAGCCATCTGCGCGCCATGCTGCTCTACCCGGTCGATCTGGGGGCTGCGGCCCTGGTCGAGCAGGCCGGCAAGATCGTCCTGGTGCGACATTCCTACAAGTCGGGCTGGATGCTGCCTGGAGGGGCGGTAGGCCGCGGCGAGCCGCCCGCCGACGCCGTCATCCGCGAGTTGCAGGAAGAAATCGGCCTGACCCACTCGGCGCCGCCCCAGCTGGTCGGCGTGTTCACCCGCCGCCGGGGCTTCGTCACCAATTCGGTGCTGCTCTACCGGGTGCGCGAGGCGGTGTTCGTCTTCAAGCCCGGCCTGGAGATCCGGGACATCCGTCTGGCCGATCCGGCCTTTCCGCCGGAGGATACCAGTCCCGCCGTCCGCCGCCGCCTGCTGGAGCTGATCGGCGAGGCCTCCCAGTCGCCGTACTGGTGATTGCCCCCCGAGGTGCCGGCGCAGCGGGCCGCGAAGGGTTGCATTTGCCGTCCTCTGCCGCTAGCCAGAAACCCATGAGCGAGCAGCCCTGGCAGATCCGGCCTGAACGCGCCGATGACGCGCCGCTCGTCGATCACTTGAACGCCGTCAGCTTCGGTCCGGGACGCTACGCCAAGTCGGCTTACCGCCTGCGCGACGGCGTCGATCCGGTGGCGGGCCTGTCCTTCGTGGCGGTCGACGGCGCGGACCTGCTGGGCTCCATCCGCTTCTGGCCGGTGGCCATCGGCATGGAACAGTCGCTTCTGCTCGGTCCCCTGGCGGTGCAGCCCGATTTGCGCGGCCGCGGCATCGGCATCGCCCTGATGAAGCACGCCATCGATGCGGCGCGCGATTCCGGCTACGCCTCCATCATCCTGGTCGGTGACGAGCCCTATTACGTGCGCGTCGGCTTCGCGCGGATCCCGCCCGGACGCATCAGGTTCCCCGGTCCCGTCGATCCGGCGCGCGTTCTCGGCCTGTCGCTGCAGCACAATGTGATGCTGACCCTGAAGGGCGAGGTGCGTCGCGCCCGTCTCGACCAGCCGGTCTGCGCCGACGGTTGCGCCGTGGCGGGGTGAGGGCGACGGCGTCGAATTAGTTGGCAATCACGACAATAATGGATGCCGTGCCGCGTCCTTCGCGGGCATAGCTGTGCGCTTCCGCCGGGTCGAAGGTCATCGCATCGCCTTCCGCCAGCACCACCTCGTTGTCCTCGAAGGCGATCTTCACCTGGCCTTTGGTGACGGTGACGAATTCCGTCCCGCCATGATGATGCGGCCGTGACGGGCCTCCGCTAACCGGGAATTCCGCGAAGTAGGCTTCGATCTTGCGGTTGGGCACCGGGAAATCGAGGCTCTCGAACAGATAGGCCGGGGGATGGGCGCCGGGCTGGTCGGGCATCGCCACCCGCTCGGCCTTGCGCACCACGTGCATCATCGGACCGCCGCCATCCTCGGCGAAGAAGTGCTCCAATCCGACGCCGAACACCATCGCGATGCGCAAGAGTGTCGGCAGGGTTGGAAAGATCTGTCCTCGCTCGATCTTGGACAGCAGAGCCGGCGACAGGCCGGTCTGCTCGCCGAGCTGGACCAGACCCATGCTCTTCTTGAGCCGCAGCCGCCGCAGCTTCGGTCCGATCCGGTAGTGCTCCAGACCGCTGACGAGGGTGTCGGAGAGCATTGGATTTTCCTCCTGTTCAAAAGCTGTAGCGTCATTTCATTCTGGTGAAAACGATTTTTCCTATTATACCAATTCTAATTGCATGAAAACAGAATATCACCATATGAAAACACGCGGGAACCGGAAGTCGGCCCGCTTTGCCGGGATCGTCCGGCTCACCCAATTTGGAGGAATCCATGATCTTCAAGACCTTGGTCCTGGCCGGTGCAATTGCTCTGGGCCTCGGGGCCGTTCCCGCCATGGCCGCCGGCGCGCCGAAGGACATTGTGGACACGGCGGTGGCAGCCGGTCAGTTCAAGACCCTGGCGGCGGCACTCAATGCCGCCGGACTGGTCGAAACGCTGAAAGGCCCCGGACCCTACACCGTGTTCGCCCCGACCGATGCGGCGTTCGCCAAGCTGCCGCCCGGCACAGTGCAGCAACTGCTCAAGCCCGAGAACAAGGCCAAGCTCACGGCCATCCTCACCTACCACGTGGTGCCCGGCCGGCTGAGCTCGGGCGAGCTGGCCAAGATGAAGGAAGTCAAAACCGTCGAAGGCCGGTCGCTTGCCGTCCGCAGCATGGGCAAGGCGGTGATGGTCGACGGGGCCAAGGTCACGGCCGCCGACATCCAGGCCAGCAACGGCGTCATCCATGTGATCGACACCGTCCTCATGCCGCCCAATTCCTGATCGCAAACCCTCAAAGGAGACTTCGCATGAAAGCCCTCAACACGCTCACCCTCGTTCTGATCATCGTCGGCGGCCTCAACTGGGGCCTGGTCGGTGCGGCCGATTTCGATCTCGTCGCCATGCTGTTCGGCGCCGGTGCGCTGCTCGCCAAGATCGTCTACGTCCTGGTCGGCGGCTCCGCGCTCTGGCAGCTGGTGCTGCTGGTTTCCGCCTTGGGGCGTGAGCCGGCTGCGCAAGCCGCACGCTGAAAAAACCAGCCTCGCTCCACCTGACGGCGGGTCGCACGACCCGCCGTTCCTTTTTGCTTTTCATCGCCTCGCCGCGCCAACCGTGCCCGACGCCGCCCAAGAATCAATCCTGGCCGGTCTCCACCCCGAAGCGGTACTCGGTCGTCTCGTGGAAGACCTGTCCGGGCTTCAACTCGGTCGAGGGGAAGTTGGCGTGATTGGGCGAGTTGGGGAAGTGCTGCGCTTCCAGCGTCAGGGCGCTGTGCGGCCCATAGCCCTTGTCCTGCGCCGCTTTGGTGTGGACGTAATTGGCGCTGTAGACCTGCAGGCCCGGCTGCGTCGTCCACACCTGAAGCGTCCGCCCCGATGCCGGATCGGCAAGCCGCGCCGCCTGGTGCAGCGTTCCGGCCTTGCCGCTGAGGACGAAATTGTTGTCGATGCCCTTGGAATGGACGATCTGCGGATCGCCCGATGTAAGCCGCGGCCCGATCGCGGCGGGCTTGGTGAAATCGAACGCCGTGCCGGCGACCGGCCTGATCTCGCCGGTGGCCGCGCTCGCCTCGTCGACCGGTGTGAAGGCGTCGGCGAAGATCTGCAGCACGTGGTGGTCGATGCTCCCGCCGCCGGCCAGGTTGAAGAAGTTGCGGCTGCCGATGTTGACCACGGTCGGCTTGTCCGTCACCGCGCGAACGTCGATCACCAGCACGTTGTTCTTGCGCAGCGTGAAGGTCACCGTCGCCTTCAGCGTGCCCGGATAGCCCATATAGCCGTCGGGATCGCTATGGGTCAGCGTCAGTCGCGGCTCGGGTCCGTCCTGCGCCGCTCCGTTCCAGATCTGCCGGAAATAGCCCATCGGCCCGCCCTGGTCGGCATCGCCGTGGGCGTCGGGCGTGAGCGCGAATGTCTTGCCGTCGAGCGTGATGCGCGCGCCCTTGATGCGGTTGGCATAGCGTCCGATCAGGGCGCCGTAATGGCCGCGATTGCCGATATAGTCGGCGCTGGTGTAATCGGCGATGCGATCGAAGCCCTGCACCACGTTGACGAACGCGCCCTTGCGGTCCGGCACTCGGATGGACGTGATGATGCCGCCGTAATTGCTGATCTTCACTTCCATCCCGGCTGCGTTGGTGTAGAGCTTGACCGGGCGCCCCTCGTCGGCGGTTCTGCCCCAGGGCTCCACGGTGATCTTGGCATGGGCGGGCAGGGCGGTGACGGCAACGAGCGCCAGGGCGGCGAAGAGGGCGATGCGCATGGCATGAATCGTTTGAAGCGGCGCCTCAGCCTAGCGCAGCCGCGGTCGATGTCCCATGGCGCATGATGGCGCCGCAGCCACAAATCCACCACGAACTGCGCGTGTGATGCTCCTGCCGATCAAGGGGGAGGGAACGCCATGCGTTGCCGTTTCGGCCCGTTTTGGCTTGCACTCTGTTGCGCCGCGCTGCTGTCGACCACTGCATTCGCCGAGCTGCCGGAGGTCACGCAGGAACGGATCGACTCCTTCACGGACCAGTACGGTGGCCTGGACATCAGTACCGACCGCGCCTTGCTGCTGCGCCATTGGCAGGCGGACGCGAAACTCGCACTGAAGGGACGTTCCATCGCCGCTGCCGCCGATCGGCTGGCCCCGAAATACGGTTTTTCCCCCGGCGAAATGCGCGAGCTGATCGTACTATGGCTCACGGGTGACGAAATCGGATTTTCCTCCATTGACGAGGAAAAGGCCAAACCTCTCAAGCGGGAGCTTCACGCCAAGATGGCCGCCTTCGTCGCCGCCACGGGCTACAAGGAACTGGCCGTGCAGATGGCGGCTTACGCCATGGCGCCGTTCGGTGAATGCGACGCGGACGAATTCCTGGCCCTCATCGACAAGGCGCCGGACAAGGTCGCCGTCGGGTGGACGGCGGTGCAAACGACGGACTGCCCGGTCTGGAAGACGGCGCTGCTCAAGATCGCAGGCGACAGGAAAGTGCCGGTGCTCTATTCCATGGTTCGCTACAGCGGCCTCATGGCGGAGAGTGATTATCTGGCGCTGCATGGCCGGCTGAATTCGCCCGAAGCGCTTGCTCACGTCGATGCGACTGATCGAACGGTGGCGCACGCCCATTTTGCCTACGGCTACTTCTCTGCGCTTGCCGATGCCGGTCTGGCGGATGAGGCACTTGCCTTCTATGCCGGCCTGCCGACGGACGTGCAGGCTCTGCTGCTCGATGGAAAGCTCGGTTTCACGGAAGTCCACATCGACGGCTTGCCGGTGCTGCTGGAAGCCGAAGGCGGCGGCTCCGAGCTCTGGCAAGGCGATGAAATGGTGCGGAGAGTGCCGAGCAGCTCTGATTTCCGGTTCCAGCTGGCGGCCGCTTATGCGATCCAGGGACGCGACGGCGATGCGGCGCGCGTGTTCGATGCCATCCCCATACTGGAGAAGATGCGTGCCTACCTGGCCTGCTCGCTCGCGCCGCATGCCGATGCCAAACCGGGCTGTCCTGATGTCCGGAGCGATGATGCTGCGCCCTATCTTCTGCTCGATCACCTGCTTCATCGCATGGGCGATGATCCCTACGGCCTGGCCGAAACCTTCTTTTCGCACGAATTGGGAATGCCCGACGGCGGCGCGCTCTCGACAGAGCTGGTTTGCAGGGTCTTTGGTGAACCGCAATGGCAGACGATCTGCCGGCGTGCTCGCGAAGGCCTCACGCAATCCCGAACGAGCGGCTACGACGATGATGGCCGGGGTGCTCAGGCCGCCGCTGCTCTGGCCGGTGCCATACCCGGCTTTGCCAATCTGCGCGATGCCTTTGCGG
>VFSW01016048.1_pt1 | contig 10251 bp, 9 predicted proteins | sample 5358111 | NCBI WGS metagenome assembly VFSW01 (sample SAMN11554181, study PRJNA540505) | mine drainage metagenome | isolation source: sediment from site ElyBrook_90M | place: USA: Ely Copper Mine, Vershire, VT | collected 2017
TATAAATACTTAATTATAATAATAATGCAGAAGATTTTTGTGTATAACGGAACTAAGTAATTTAAAAACATGCCATTAAGTACAAAAAATAGCTGTTACATAGTTGTTGGTTAATTACCTCCTAAATGTGGATAAATCATCTATTGAAAATTTAGCTAATGATATAGACATGTTATCCACATGATAATAACAAGCTATCCCGTCAGGGTTTGAACCAAAATTTTATAATCTGCATCGATCGTTGTATCACTGTTCCTGAGAGATAATATTGTCTGACAGGCATGAATTACCGTTGAGTGATCTTTTCCCCCAAAGGCATCACCAATTTCTGGCAAACTCATTGTTGTTAATTCGCGCGCCAGACTCATTGCTATTTGTCTGGGGCGGGTAATATTACGGGTACGCTTCTTGGACAGTAATTCGACAAGCTTGATGCGATAGTAGTCAGAAACAGTTTTTTGTATGTTGTCGATTGTAATTTGTCTACTTTGTGCAACCAGAATATCTTTTAATGCTTCCTTTACCGTTTCGACTGAAATTATTCGTTTATGAAACTTGGTATAGGCTTCAACGCGTTTAAGAGCACCTTCCAGTTCACGTACATTTGAATTAACATGCTTGGCTATGAAGAAAGCAACAGCATCGTTTAGCGCATAACCACTGATAGCTGCCTTTTTAAGAAGTATTGCAACTCGCATTTCAAGTTCAGGGGGTTCTATTCCAATGGTTAGCCCCCAACCAAATCGAGAAACCAAACGGTTTTCTAAACCTGTCAGTTCCTTTGGAAATGTATCGCTAGTGAGAATTACCTGTTTATGGGAATCAACCAATGTGTTAAAAGCATAGAAAAACTCTTCCTGTGTTTTGGTTTTTCCTGCAAAAAATTGAATATCGTCGATCAGCAGCACATCTAAAGAATGGTAATACTGTTTGAATTCTTCGAATTTATTTGTTTGATAGGCCCTTACGACATCAGCAACATAGCGTTCGGCATGCATGTAACAAACTTTAGCTTGAGGCCTGTTTATACAAATTTGATTACCAATGGCTTGTGTCAAATGTGTTTTGCCAAGGCCAACGCCACCGTAAATAAACAGCGGATTGTACGAAGCACCTGGCAGTTCAGCAACTTGTGTAGCTGCCGCAAAGGCTAATTGATTTGCCTTACCTATAACAAAGTTATCAAAAGTTAAATTTTGATTGAGTTTTCCATATCCTCGGAATGATGTTTCAATTTTAGGTTTAGCCTCAACTAACACCCTTTTTTTCTCGGATTTCTCAGACGGGGCGGAACCTGCACACAAATTTTCGGTTACTGTCTCCAAAATACGAAACTCAAACTGGGGAACGATGGCGTAAGCCAACTTAGCCTGACGGTTAATTTCCGGAAAAAAACGATCCTGTAATATTTTTAATGTAAAAGTATTTGGCGCAGTTAAAATTAAGCGTCCATTATCACTTGACAGCCTGAGTGGTTTAATCCACGAGTTAAATTGTTGGGGTGGGAGACTCTTTTCAAATGAGAGGAGACAAGCATCCCAGAACGCATTTTCTTGCATATGAACTTAAATAGACGAGCAAAGTAGCATTAGATATGTGTGATTCTACAGACCCTGATGAAACTTATCCACAGGCAATTTCGCAAATTTATCTTGACACATTGATGTTAACACATTGTAATACCGCGTTTTATGACTTCCCAAGGATAATTCAACATGAAACGCACATATCAACCTTCCGTTACGAAAAGAAAACGCACACACGGATTTTTAGTTCGCATGAAAACGCGCGGAGGCAGGGCGGTAATTCGCGCTCGCCGTGCAAAAGGTCGTGCTAGACTCGCAGTTTAAACAACCAAATAGTTTTTCGGCTGCGCAGCGTATTTCGCGTAGCCAAGGCTATGGAGATTGTCTGAAAGCAAATATGATTTCAGACAAATATTTCAAGCTTTTTTTTGTGGTCAATCAGCAGAAAAAAGCAAGGTTGGGTATTGTCGTGGCCAAAAGATATATACCTAAATCAGTGGATAGAAATCGGGCAAAACGTCAAATTCGGGAACTATTTCGAGTTCATCGAATCAAGCAGTATGGCATTGATCTTGTTGTGATGGCACGTAATAATGAGCCTTCAGATATAAGTGCATGTAGGGATGGTTTAAGTAAACTCTTTAACCGGGTAATAATACGATGCACAGAATCCTGATAAAACTTATTCATGGTTATCAATATTTAATCAGCCCGCTTAGCCCACCGACCTGTCGTTTTACCCCAAGCTGCTCTCATTATGCATGCGAAGTCTTGTGTAAACACGGCCTGTTTAAAGGAGCCTGGATGAGCATTAAGCGTCTCGCCCGTTGTAATCCCTGGAGTTCAGGTGGTTATGACCCTGCACCATAATTAACTAAAATATCATCATGGACTTTCAGAGACTTTTCCTGTTTTTAATTTTTTCATTTTCACTCATGATGGTTTGGGATGGTTGGCAACGTTATCAGCATCCACAAACTGTATCCGTAGCTGCTGCTGAAAAATCTAGCTTACCCACAAATACGGTTAAAACCGATGTTGTTGTTGATCATGCAGTCATTACGCAACAATCACTAAAAGCGGATGCGGGAAAAATAATCAAGGTCAAAACTGACCTCATGAATGTTGAAATCAATACACTTGGCGGCGACATTCAGGAGCTGGACTTATTGAAACATCCGGACAGATCCGATAAGAATAAAGACTTTGCTTTGTTTGAAAGAGGCCCTGGCACACATAACTATGTGGCTCAGACAGGTTTATTGGGTGTCGGTATGCCTAATCACACAAGCTTGTTTAGCAGTGGTCAAGATAGTTATGAATTGAATGATAATGCCGATAAGCTTCAGGTAAGCCTGAAGGCTGAAGGTATAAATGGATTAAACGTTACAAAAATAATTACTTTTCATAGAGATAGCTATGTTATCGATGTGAGCTATGAAATTGAAAATAATACCAGCAGTGTAATTAAAACGTCGGCCTATTATCAATTTACTCGTGATGGGGCAAATCCGGCTGGGGTATCCAAGATGGTGCCTACCTTTACAGGTGTCGCAGTTTATACCGATAAAGACAAATTTCAGAAAGTAAGTTTTTCAGATATTGACAAAGGCAAAGTTAAATATCCAGCAGAGTCGGACAATGGCTGGATTGGTATTTTGCAGCACTATTTTGTTTCTGCTTGGATTCCTGATGAAAAAGTAAAGCATGAATTTTTTACCCGTAAGCTTGAAAACGGATTGTATTCGGCTGGTGTAATTTTGCCTGTACCTGATATTGCGCCAGGGCAAAAGGTACTGATGACTGTCCCTCTTTATGCAGGTCCAGCTGAGTCTAAACTTAATGAAATTGCTCCAGGGTTGGGCTTGACAGTTGATTACGGGTGGCTGACTGTTATTGCAACGCCGATTTTCTGGACACTAAGCTTTATTCACAGCATCGTCAATAATTGGGGTGCAGCTATCATTATTTTGACCTTGTTGATTAAAATTCTGTTTTTTCCATTGTCTGCAGCGAGTTATCGTTCGATGGCTAAAATGCGCCTGGTTGCGCCCAAGCTTGAAAAAATAAAACAGCAATATGCAAATGACCGGGAGCAATTGAACCGCGCTATGATGGACTTGTATAAAACTGAAAAGATTAACCCGTTGGGCGGGTGTCTTCCGGTTGTTATTCAAATACCAGTCTTTATTTCGCTTTATTGGTCAATTTTGGCCAGTGTCGAAATGCGTTACGCACCATTTGTTGGGTGGATTACCGACTTATCCTCTCCCGATCCTTATTACGTGTTGCCGGTGCTCATGGGCGCCAGCATGCTACTGCAGTCCAGGCTAAATCCTGCCCCGCCTGATCCTATGCAAGCCAAACTGATGAAGATAATGCCTGTCGCTTTCAGCGTGGTTTTCTTTTTCTTCCCGGCTGGGTTAGTGTTGTACTCTATCGTTAATAACGGTTTGTCCATTGCTCAGCAATGGTACATAACGCATAAGGTAGGGGTTGTGGGTGACGCATCAAAACGCTGATACGATTGTTGCAATAGCTACTGCGGAAGGCCGAGGCGGAATTGGGGTTGTGCGCATTTCTGGCGACGGTATTGCTGGAATGGCTTCCGCGATGCTGGGAAAGTTGCCTGCGCCTCGCCATGCTACTTTCACCGATTTTCGGGATGAAAACGGTGAAATAATTGATCAGGGCATTGCCCTGTATTTTCCTGCCCCTAATTCATATACTGGTGAAGATGTTCTTGAGTTACAGGGGCACGGGGGATCGGCAGTATTGCACTTGCTATTGCAGCGCTGTTTGAGTTTGGGTGCCCGCCTAGCTGAAGCAGGTGAGTTCACACGGCGTGCATTTCTCAATGACAAAATTGATCTCGCTCAGGCAGAAAGTGTGGCCGATCTCATTGCGGCGACAACTACGGAGGCTGCTCGTAGTGCCATGCGCTCATTACAGGGTGATTTTTCTGCGGTAGTATATTCGTTACTAGATAAACTGGTGAGCTTGCGCATGCTGGTTGAAGCGATGTTAGACTTTCCTGAAGAAGATATTGAAGCAGCTGACAGCATGCTCCGAGATTCCATGCTGCAAACAATACAAACTGAACTTAAAGAAACAATAGCAATAGCAAAGCAAGGCAGCTTGCTCCGTGAAGGGGCTCATATCGTTTTGGTAGGACGACCGAATGTTGGTAAGTCCAGCCTTTTAAATCGCCTTTCCGGTGAAGAAGTCGCTCTAGTCAGTGATATGCCGGGTACTACGCGTGATGTAATTCGTCAGGCGATTCAGATTCGAGGCGTACCGTTGCACATTATGGATACAGCAGGCCTTCGTGAGTCCCATGATAAAATTGAGAATATGGGCATTGCACGTACTCATCAGACAGTTAGAAAAGCTGATCTGATACTTTTGTTGCTGGATGCGGTCAAGGGGGTTAGTGCAGAAGACAGTGAAATTATTTCCAGCTTGCCGGTTGACATCCCCCATTTGCTGGTTTTTAACAAGGCGGACCTGTTGAACGAGAGCAATGACAAACCTAAAGATAGCGGCATATATATTTCTGCAAAATCTGGTGAGGGAATTGGCGATTTGCGTGAAGAAATCCTGCGATTGATCGGCTGGCGCAACCAGGAAAGCGGAACATTTATTGCGCGTGAGCGCCACTTGATCGCTTTGAATTTGGCATTGTCCCACCTCGGGCAGGCTTCGGCAGTTTTGCAACATCCTGAACTGTTTGCCGAGGAATTGCGCTTAACTCAGCAGGTATTGAACAGCATCACAGGGAAGTTTTCGGCCGACGATCTGTTGGGCGAAATATTCAGCCGTTTTTGTATAGGCAAATAATGTTTCACGTGAAACATTATTTTTCGAATGACGACTCGTGTATGATGCCCATCCATTTCTAATCTGTAGCGACATGAAATTTCCTGATGCATTTGATGTAATTGTGGTGGGGGGCGGGCATGCTGGAACTGAAGCTGCATTGGCCAGCGCGCGCGCCGGCTGTAAAACCTTGCTGCTTTCTCACAACATCGAAACGCTCGGACAAATGTCCTGTAATCCCTCTATCGGTGGGATAGGCAAGGGGCATCTGGTTAAGGAAGTCGATGCGTTGGGCGGGGTGATGGCCAAAGCCACTGATGAGGGTGGTATCCAGTATCGCATGTTGAATTCCAGCAAAGGTTATGCAGTGAGGGCCACGCGGGCACAAGCCGATCGGTTGCTTTACAAACAGGCGATTCGCACGGCGCTGGAAAACCAGCCGAATCTGTGGTTGTTCCAGCAGGCAGTCGATGACTTGATGGTAGAGCAGGACAAAATCACCGGTGTGATTACCCAGTTGGGCTTATGCTTCCACGCAAGGGCTGTGGTGCTGACCACCGGAACTTTTCTGTCTGGATTGATTCATGTTGGCCAGGCAAATTATCAGGCGGGACGTGCTGGTGATCCGCCTGCCCTCAGTTTGGCGCACCGTTTGCGCGAACTGAAACTGCCAGTTGGACGATTGAAAACAGGAACCCCGCCGCGGATTGACGGGCGTACCATTAACTATTCTCTGTTGCAGGAACAGGCGGGCGATAACCCGGTGCCGGTGTTTTCATTCATGGGAAATGCGGCGCAACACCCACGCCAGCTGCCTTGCTGGATTACAGAAACTAGTGAGCGCACGCATGATATTATTCGCGGAGGGTTGGATCGCTCCCCTTTATTCACAGGCGTTATAGAAGGGGTGGGGCCGCGTTATTGTCCTTCAATTGAAGATAAAATCACACGTTTTGCCGATAAAACATCGCACCAGATTTTCCTGGAACCTGAGGGGCTGACCACGCATGAGGTGTACCCTAATGGTATTTCAACCAGTCTGCCGTTCGATGTGCAGCTTGAATTGGTGAGGTCCATCAAGGGGATGGGAAATGCGCATATTTTACGGCCAGGCTATGCAATAGAATATGATTATTTTAACCCGTGCGGGTTAAAAAGCTCTTTGGAAACAAAGGCAATACAAGGGTTGTTCTTTGCAGGGCAAATCAACGGAACCACAGGATATGAAGAGGCTGCTGCGCAAGGTTTGCTTGCCGGGCTGAATGCAGCACTTCAGGTGTGTGAAATGGATGTGTGGTGTCCGGGCAGGGATGAGGCTTATCTGGGTGTGCTGGTTGATGATCTGATCACCCAAGGGGTATCCGAGCCGTACCGTATGTTCACCAGCCGTGCTGAATATCGATTGCAATTGCGCGAAGATAATGCTGACTTGAGATTGACGGAGATTGGTCGAAAGTTAGGTATCGTCGATGACGAGCGTTGGAATGCCTTTGAGAAAAAACGCGAGGCCATTGCCATTGAGCAGGAGCGTTTACGCGGTACCTGGGTGAATCCACGCTGTTTGCCGCCTGAGGATGCGCAGCGTGTGTTGGGTAAAAATATCGAACGCGAGTATTCGCTTTACGAATTACTGCTACGACCTGACGTAAATTATGCCAGTTTGCTGACTTTACCGGGGGCTGGCGTGGCGGTCGAAGACCCAAAAGTGTCCGAGCAGGTCGAAATCCAGGCGAAATATCAGGGGTATATAGATCGCCAGCACGCTGAAATTAAAAGTGGTGAATTCAGTGAAGCATTGCGTTTGCCGGATACGATGGATTACCGTGAGGTGCGCGGTTTGTCCATGGAAGTTCAGCAAAAACTGAATCAACACAGGCCGGAGACGGTTGGGCAGGCCGCAAGAATATCCGGGATTACGCCGGCTGCCATTTCATTGTTGTTGGTGCATTTAAAGCGCGGGTTTCGTAATGCACAACCCTCAAAATAACAGGGAAGTATTGGCGGAAGTGCTTCAGCTGGGAATTGCTCAGTTGGGGTTGATGGTGAGTCGCGATACTCAAATGAAGCTGCTCGATTATTTGGCGTTGTTGGTCAAATGGAACAAGGTTTACAACTTGACTGCGATTCGTGATCCTCGGCAGATGGTCATCCATCATTTGCTCGATAGCCTTGCTGTGTTGCCGCATATCAAACGTGGCCGCTGGCTGGATGTAGGGAGCGGCGCGGGAATGCCTGGTTTGATTCTGGCTATTGCACAGCCGGCCTGGCCTGTTACCTTGTTGGATAGCAACAGCAAAAAGACCGGTTTTTTACAACAGGCTGTGATCGAGCTGGGTTTGAGTAATGTGCAGGTGCGTTGCGCAAGAGCGGAAGAGTTTCAAACGACAGACAAGTATGACGGGATTATTTCGCGGGCCTTTACCGAACTGGGCGATTTTTTGCGCATTACCCGTCATTTGATCGCTATTGATGGCCAATGGGTTGCCATGAAGGGCCTGCCTGAACAGGAGCTGGCCGGGGTGCCAGACGATTGTTTAATTGAAAAAATCATTACGTTAAGCGTGCCAGAACTGGATGCCGCGCGTTGTTTGGTCATTGCAAAACCCAGAGAGGAAGCGGCAGCATGAGCAAGATAATGGCTATTACCAATCAGAAGGGCGGGGTGGGCAAGACCACTACCACGGTAAATTTGGCAGCCAGTCTCGCGGCAGCACATCAGCGGGTTCTTTTGATTGATCTTGATCCACAAGGGAATGCAACCATGGGCAGCGGTATAGAGAAGCGGGATCTGGAGATCACTGTGTACCATGTGCTGTTAGGCAGAAAAACAATAGCTGAAGCACGGAAAAAATCCGTAGTGGGCAAGTATGACGTGCTGCCCTCCAATCGGGAGCTGGCAGGTGCGGAAATTGAACTTGTAGAGGTGCCGCATCGAGAAACGCGCCTGCGGGATGCGCTGAAGGCGGTTGCTGGGGATTATGACTATGTGCTGATCGATTGCCCGCCTGCGCTTAACTTGTTGACCTTGAATGGATTGTGCGCGGCCAAGTCGGTAATGATTCCGATGCAATGCGAATATTATGCGCTGGAGGGTTTGAGCGATTTGGTCAATACCATCCGCAAGGTGCGAGCCAGTCTAAACCCTGTGTTGGAGATAGAGGGGCTATTGCGTACCATGTTTGACCCCAGAAATACGCTGGCGCAACAGGTCTCCGATCAATTGCAGGAACATTTCGGCAATAAAGTATATCGCACCGTGATTCCAAGAAATGTCCGTCTTGCCGAGGCGCCCAGCTATGGCGTCCCCGCGCTTTATCACGATAAAATTTCCAAGGGTACTCAGGCATATCTGGCCTTGGCAAATGAATTATTAGGCATCAAGACAGAATCTATACAGGCCGTCCAAGGGAATTAAAATATGACAAAGACTCAAAAAGGTTTGGGGCGTGGATTGGAAGCTTTGCTATCTGGTGGCAAAAGTGAAAAAGACGATGTGTTGAGGGATTTGAGCGTTGCACTGCTTAAACCAGGAAAGTATCAGCCGCGAACTAGCATGGGCAAGCAGGCATTGCACGAGTTGGCGGCATCAATCAAGGCGCAGGGTGTAATGCAGCCGATACTGGTGCGTCAGCTCAGCGATGAAAGTTATGAAATAATCGCAGGGGAGCGGCGTTGGCGGGCTGCGCAGCTGGCAGGTTTAACGCATGTGCCTGTTCTGGTGCGTAGCGTACCGGACAAGGCAGCGTTGGCAATGGCGCTGATCGAAAACATACAGCGAGAAAACCTTAACCCGCTGGAAGAGGCGATTGGTATTCAGCGACTGATCAAGGAATTCAACATGACGCATCAGGATGCAGCGGATGCGGTGGGCCGCTCGCGCAGTGCTGCCAGCAATTTATTGCGCTTGCTCAATCTTCCGCAGGTTATTCAAGCCATGCTGATGGAGGGCCGGCTCGATATGGGGCACGCGCGTGCGCTGCTGGGGCTGGATGGCGCGCAGCAAATCACTGTCGCCAATAAAGTTGTGAGTGAACATCTGTCAGTGCGCGAAACTGAGAATCTGGTAAATAAGAGTCTTGAGGTACACGTAAAACCGGAAATTATTAAAAATAGAGATTCAATGCGGCTGGAAAGTAAATTGTCGGATCAGTTGGGTGCAAAAGTGGAAATTAAAATAGGCAAGAATGGTGCCGGAAAGCTTGTGGTAAGTTTTGGTAGCAACGAAAATCTGGACGATCTGCTGGAAAAAATGCATCTGAAGAAATGATGTCATGGGCTAGATGTAGTCTATGCCAATTAATAAATGGCTCCGCGTTTGACAGTACAAAAAAACATAATTATAATGCCTGGTCTTTCAGAGTTTGCAAAAGAAAAACTACAAGGATATCGGATCATAGCGGTGCAAATTGCTATGGCGCTGATAGCGACCCTGATCGCATATTTCTACACACATTCGCGTATTGTGGCACAAGCGATTTTGTGGGGAGCGCTAACAGCCGCGCTTAATGGAATATTGCTGATGCGCGGGCTGTCAAAAATCGAAAAAAATCAGAACTATCGTCCACATAGCGTGTTGCGAGGAGTCTACCGCAACAGCATGGGGCGATTTCTGTGGGTAATTTTATCGTTGTCACTGGCAATGGGCGGGTTGAGGCTGCCAGCGGCGGCGGTGTTGTGCGGGTTTGTTGTAGGTCAGGTTGTGCCAATAATGGCGCGAATATTAATGATTAAGCGATAGAATAAAATATGTCTAGCGAAGCACTCACCTCATCAGAATACATCAGGCATCATCTTCAGAATTTAACCTATGGTAAGTTGCCGGACGGAAGCATGGGCTTTGCTCATGGCGCTGAGCAGGCCAAGGCGATGGGGTTCTGGGCGATCAATGTGGATACCCTGTTGATGT
>VFSW01016049.1_pt1 | contig 10251 bp, 9 predicted proteins | sample 5358111 | NCBI WGS metagenome assembly VFSW01 (sample SAMN11554181, study PRJNA540505) | mine drainage metagenome | isolation source: sediment from site ElyBrook_90M | place: USA: Ely Copper Mine, Vershire, VT | collected 2017
GGGCCCCGGGGGCTTGGCCCCCCCACGCGCCGCTCGGCCGAAATCGGTGGACGCCCGGCTGGGGGGGGTGCCCGTGGCGCACGTTCTGCGCCTGACTCAACACCGCCGACAGCCGTCGCTGTTTCACCGGCGCCTCCAGATGAAACCAGGCGAGATCACCGGTCGCTTCGGCGATCTTCGGCAGACCCTGACCGCTCAGGAAAATCACCGGTGGCGGCACCGGCATCGCCCTCAGGCATCTCACCAGCTCGTGGCCACCGTCGGTTACCGTGCTCGCCCCCACGATCACCGCCAGGCACTCTGCGGCCGCGGCGCCCGCGGTGCGGCGGAAGCTGTCCACGTCCCGCAAGTGCACGGGCTCGAGGTCCAGAAAGCGCAACAGGGTCTCGAGCGTTCGCGCCTCGGCTTCTGAGGGTTCGATCACAAGAACTTTGCGGTCCAGCACGTTTCGGGGCTCCTTCCCGGCTCGAATGTGTGACGGAGTCGACATTATCTCTGGTTCCGTCTGAAGCTTTTCTGCTAACTCATTGACATTGTTCAATCAATGCCAAGTCGCGACCGATACTACATTAAGGGCTCGTGAACTAAGCAGTTGGCAAACACCCGTATCGCTGGTAAGGCATTCCCGCAAATGTGATGCAGTCGATTGCCCGAACCGGATCGGGTGGGGCAAAGATCGGCCTCAGGCGGAGCCGTGCCGCGCGCCCGCCACCAGTCGGCGATGATGGCGGAAAATGAGCTTTTCCAGGAGCACCAATACGATGTCGCTCAGCCCGTCGAATCGCAGGCGCGCGAGCCGCACGCCCTCTCGCCGCTGCTCGTCGATCACCGTGCACGGCAGTTTCAGCGGCTGCGGCAGCGCCGGGTTGATATAGAGCGACAGCAGCCCCACGGCGCCCCGCGGCGGCGCCTGCTCGCCCAGCCATTCGAGCCCGCTCGAGGCCAGGCGCACCGGCTGCGCGGGCGGCAGCGCGCTGTTGCGCAGCGCGAGCTCCGCGGTCAGGCGCAACAGAATGTTCAGCTTGAAGTCCAGGCGCTGCAATTCGTGCAGCAACGCCGGCGACTCCTCCTTGAGCGCCTCGTTGGCGCGGACGTCGTCGAGCGAGGATTCGGCCGTCAGGAGCTGCTGATTGTCGGCATTCAAGCGCGCGAGGCTCGGACCGGAAACGAGCGGCCCGGCGGTCCACGCCACCGGCAGCGATTCCTCGTAGATCAGGCTCTCGCCGAGACCCGAATTAGCCATGGCGTCCCCCTCAGGCGGCGCATGCGGCGCCCTTATGACCGGGCACGCCCGACCTCAGCGGTGCCCGCTGGACTCAGCATACGCCCGTACCGCACGCCGGCCGGTACTCACGGTGTCGAGATCGCGCGCCAGTCCGCGCATGCGATGCTGCATCGAGCCGATCGCCCGGTCGTTGAGCGCCCGGATCTCCTCGATTCGGGCGCGCTCCGCCGGCTGCAGTTCCCGGCCGGCGGCCCGCACCGATGCTAGCAATATGCGTAGCTGCGCGTCGAGCCGCAGCGTCAGCTCGGGTGCGCCGGAATCGGCGATGAGCGTTATTTCGTGTGCGAGCTCCACCGCGCGATGCAGCGCCGCCATCACCGGCTCACGCTCCTGCGCACCGGCCGGCTTCACCAGCCGTCCCGCACCAGCTGATCCCAGCTGCCCTTGATTCGACCGATCAGACCGCCGATCTCCTCGACGATCGACGGATCGTTGAGCACGTTCGCCTGAGTCAACCGGTTCAACGAGTACTCGTAAAGAGCGCGCAGATTCGCCGCCACTCCGCCCCCGCGCTCCATGTCGAGCGTGGCGTTCAAATGACCGATGAGCCGCACCGCGTCGCCCATCGCCTTGCCTTTGGCGATCACCTCGTCGAGAGGCAGGTTGCCCTCGATGCGCCGCATGCAGCCCTGCGCCGTCGACAGGCTCGCGAGAATCTGCTCGAGCAGAATCTGCACCAGCCGCGTCGGGCTCGCATCGGCGACCAGGCCGTGGCTGCGCACGTTGCGGTACTGTGCCGCGGCTCGTTGTGCGTACATCATGGCATCAGCCGCCGGTGCTCAGGTTGCCGCTGCTCAGGCTCGTGCTGCTGGAGCCGCTGCTGGTCGCGGCGTTCGGATTGAACTCCGCGGTCAGGTAGGTCTGCATCTGCTTCAACGCCGCCACCGCAGTGTCCATCGCGTTGTACTGCGTCGTGAGCGTCGCCGAGTAGGTCGCGAGCTGCGCGTTGAGCTGCGCCTGCGCCGACGCGACGTTCTGCAGGCCGGTCTGCAGGCCCTGGTTGATGGTCGCGAGCAGGCCGCCCGGCTGGGTGTACTGATTGATCAGCGAATCGATCTGGGTGGCGATCCCTTTGCTGCCGCCGAGCAGGTTGCCGACCGCCGTGAGATTCGAGCCGAGCGCGTTGGTCAGGGTGTTCGAATTGGTATCGTAGGTGCCCTGGGTGTTCGCGGTAACCCCGATCGAGGCGAGAGAGTTGATTCCGCCGGCGGCGTTCCCGTTGACCTGATCGAGGATGTTCGCCAGCTGATTCTGGAACGCCTCCATGGTCGCGTTGCCCTGCAGGGGTCCGGCCACCTGGGTGCTCGCGTTATATCCGGTGAGCGCCTGCACGCTGCTCATCAGCCCGTTGAGCGCGGTCACGAACGTGCCGATCGAGGTGGACGCGGCACTGGTATCCGGGCTCACCGTGAGCGTGGTCGAGGTGCCGGTGGCCGACGGGGCCACGAGGTTGACGGTGACTCCGGAAATGGCCCCGGTGACGACGTTGCTCGCGCTGGTGGCCGCATAGCCGTTCAGCGTGAAGCTCGCATCCTGCGCGGCCTGTGTCTGGGTCAGGTTGGTGACGCCGTTGCTCGGATCGTAGACCAGGGGCGACAACCCGCCGTCGCCGCCGGATTCGGTGACCGTGATCGCATTTGCGGCCCCCGTGGTGGTGCCGGAGAGCACCAGGCGGGCGCCGCTCGAGGTGGTGATGACGCTGGCGCTCACCCCGGGATTGTTTCCGGCCGCGTTGATCGCGGCGGCGATGCCGGCCAGCGTGTTGTTGCTCGAATCGACGGTGATCGCGGTCGAGTTGCCGCCCACGGCGAGAGTCAAGGTGCCGGTGCCGACGACGGTGCTCGAACTCGCGAAAGCCTGCGAGGTGAGCGTCGCGGCGGGCGCGAGATTTTGCACTGCCAGGGAATACTGCCCCGCGGTGGCCGAGGCGTCGGCCGTGGCGGTGGCCACCGTCTTGTCCGCGACCGTCGCGCTGAAGCCGGCGAGCTGGCTCGGCGTCTCCAACGCGCTCAAGGTGGCCTGCAGCGTGTCGAGCGCGCTGCTGAACGTGCCGTAGGCCGACACCTGGCTCTGCAGGTTGGTCTGCTCGGTGGACAGCTGATTGGTCTGCGCCGCTCCGTAGGCCTGCGTTAGGCTCGAGACGATGGCGCCTATGTTCAGGCCCGAGCCGATGCCCTGCGAGGTGACCAGCGCGCTACCGGCCGAGGCGGCACTGCTGGTCGACGAAATTGGTGTGCTCATGGAATGCCTTATCGACAAACGGACGATGAACTTTAAGCAAGCGGCGTACCAACCTTCGGCGGCCGCGAATCAAGCCAGGCTGTCGATGAGCAGGCCGGTGGCGCCGATGCTGCGCGCCAGCGCCGGAAACTCGTTCACGGGAAATACGCCCACCACCTCGCCGGTGGCCGGATTGATCTGTTGAATCAGGGTGTTGCCCGTATTGGGCGCGACCCGAAATTGATCCGGTCGACCCGAATCGTTGAGAAAATGGTTGAGCGCGGCAACCAGCGATACCGGATCCGCCGGGCGCGCCGGGGGCGGTGGCGGCGGCGGTGGCGGTGACGCCGGAGATGCCGACGCCGTCGCCGGATTCCTAGGAGTGCCGGTTGCTGACACGCCGATGCCGCCCTGCGGCAAAGAATTGCCGCCGGACGGTGTGGTGACCGCCGGTGTGGTTGCTTGGCCTCCGTGCACAAGGCTCGTGCTCGGGATCTGTCCTGAGCTCAAGGGACTCGCCATGTGTACACCCGTTGACGTAATGCGTTGTCCGGTACCTGCCCGTCTACCTTATGCGTTGAGTTCACCGGTAACCGAAAGGCCCGGGGACTTTAAGGTCCCCGGGCCTCGCGATCGATGTGCTCTGTCCGAGCTAGCGGCCGTTACGGCAGCAACTTGAGAATCAGCTGCGGCTGCTGGTTGGCCTGCGCCAACACCGAGATGCCGGCCTGCTCCAGCACCTGGCTCTGGGCCAGATTCGCCGTTTCCGCGGCGAAGTTCGCATCCTGCAGGGTGCTGCGCGACTGGGTCAGGTTCTGGCTGGTCGAAGTCAGGTTCTGCACCGCCGCCGTGAAGCGGTTCTGGATCGCGCCGAGCTGCGCCTGGAAGGCGCTGACCGTCGCGAGCGCGGAGTCCACCGACGAGATCGTGCTGTTCGCATCGGAGACCGTGAGCACGTCCTGGTTGGCGAGAGTCGCAGTGGAGCCGGTCGAAGTCGTCGTGAGCCCGGTCGCCTGCCCGCTGGTGAAGCCCAGCGCCGCCGAACCGCCGGCGGTGCCCACGTCCGTGATGGTCACGGGCACGGAGTCGGTCAAGGTCACCTTTCCGTACGTCGTGGTGCCGGCGCCGGTGCTGGCCACCGTCGCGCCCAGGCCCGTGCCCGAAGCCCCGGTGCCCAGCGTGATGGTCTGCACCGCATTGATGTTGCTGCCGTCGGTGTTGCTCAGCGTGAGCTCGCCCGAGGTGTTCACCGAGGCGGTCACACCGGTGGTGCTGGTGTACAGATTGACCTGCGCGGCAACCTGCGTGCCCGTCAGCGTCGTGCCCACGGCCACGTTGTTGGTGCCGCCGTAGATCACGGTGCCGTTGATCGTGAGATTATAGGTCGAGGCCGTGGTGCCGCCGGTGCCGACGGTGCCGAAGGCGCCCGTATCGGTGACGCTGGTGGCCGCGCTCGCGGTCAGGCCCTGCAGGCCCGCGCCGTTGATGGCGCCTGCCGCCGCATACGCGGAATTCGCGCCCTGGTAGGCCGTGGCGCCCACATAATTCGCCGTCGGACCCACAGTCACCTTGCTGGTGCCGTCGTTCAACGTCACCGTGGAGGTGCTGGTGAGCCCGGCGCCGGTCACTTGGCCCGTGGCCTGCGAGTACTGGCCGATCTGGTTGGAAGCGACGCCCTGCTGCAGGCTCACGGAGATGGTGTTGCCGACGTTGGCACCCACCTGGTACACCGTGGTCCCGCTCGAGCCGTTCAACACGTTCAAGCCGTTGAACTGGGTCTGCTGGGCGATCTGCGTGATTTCGGAGATCTGCTGCTGCACCTGCTGGTTGAGCGCGGCCCGGTCGGAGGCGCTGTTCGAGCCGTTCGCCGCCTCGACCGCGAGGGTGCGGATGCTCTGCAGGTTGTCGACGATGGTGGTCAATGCGCCGGCGGCGGTCTGGGTCTCCGAGACCGCGTTGTTCGCATTGCTGATCGCCTGGTTGGTGCCGTTGATCTGCGTGGTGAACTGCTGGCTGATCGCAAGACCCGCCGCGTCGTCGGCCGCGCTGTTGATGCGCAGACCCGAGGACAACCGCGTCAGAGACTGCGACAGCGAGGCCTGAGAACTCGCCAGGTTGTTTTGTGCAACCAGCGAGTTGATGTTGGTATTAAGAACGAGTGACATGGTTCGAAACTCCTGATGGTTGAAACACCGGCCCGTCTAAGGCCTTACTTGCTTGCCTTGTGGTCACTTCACCCGCCTAGCGGGCGGACCGGTGACTCACTCAGGAGCCTTATCGGACCCGGGAGGCGGTTCTTTAGGGGAAAACTCACGGCGTGGTCGGCTTTTTCTTGCGCTCCGTCACCGTTTTACCAACGGCTGTTTGACAGAGCGGCGCGGATCGGCGGGGCGCGTCGGGGGCATCGCGCCCCCCGCAGGCGTTATCGGCAGGGCGCGCGGAATTTGGAGTATGATTCGCGCAATTCTCCCGCCACCCGTAATTCTCCCTTGAATACCGCCAGACAAAAGAGCCCGAAGGTCGGCTTCGTTAGCCTGGGCTGCCCGAAGGCGCTGGTCGACTCCGAGCGCATCCTCACGCGCCTGCGCGCGGAGGGTTACGAGGTGGCGCCGACTTATCGGGCGGCGGATCTGGTGGTGGTCAATACCTGCGGATTCATCGATTCCGCGGTGGACGAATCGCTGGAGGCGATCGGCGAGGCGCTCGCGCAAAATGGCCGCGTGATCGTCACCGGATGCCTCGGCGCGCAGCCGCAGAGGATCCTCGAGCGCCACCCCTCGGTGCTGAAGGTCACCGGACCGCAGCGCTACGAGGAGGTCATCGCCGCGGTGCACGAACACCTGCCGCCGCGGCATGAACCCTTCATCGATCTGATCCCGGCGCAGGGCGTGAAGCTCACGCCGCGGCACTACGCGTATCTCAAGATCTCCGAAGGCTGCAATCACCATTGTTCCTTCTGCATCATTCCCTCGATGCGCGGGCGCCTGGTCAGCCGGCCCATCGGCGAGGTCCTGCGGGAGGCCGAACTGCTCGCGCGCGCCGGGGTGCGCGAGATTCTGGTCGTCTCGCAGGACACCAGCGCCTATGGCGCGGATCTCAAGTACGCCCCGGGCGAATGGCACGGGACTCCGCGATCAGCGCGCTTCACGGACCTGGCCGCCGCGCTCGGCGAGCTCGGCATCTGGATCCGCCTGCACTACGTCTATCCCTACCCGCACGTGGACGAGGTGATCCCGCTGATGGCCGAAGGGCGCGTACTGCCCTATCTCGACATCCCCTTTCAGCATGCGAGCGCGCGCATTTTGAAGCTGATGAAGCGCCCGGCGGCGGCCGAGAACACCCTCGAGCGCATCGCGGCCTGGCGGCGCATCGCCCCCGAAATCACCCTGCGCAGCACCTTCATCGTCGGCTTTCCCGGCGAGACCGAGGCGGACTTCGAGGAGTTGCTCGACTGGTTGCGCGCCGCCCGCCTCGACCGGGTGGGCTGCTTCGAGTATTCGCCCGTCGCCGGCGCCACGGCCAACGATCTCGATGAGCCGCCGGTTCCGGCGGAGATCAAACGCGACCGCCGCGAGCGCTTCATGCGGCTCGCCGCCCGAATCAGCGCCGAGCGCCTCAAGGCGAAGGTGGGCGCCACCCTCGAGGTGCTCGTGGATCGTATCGAGGACGGCGTAGCCATCGCACGCTCGCGCGGCGACGCCCCCGAGATCGACGGCCTCGTGCGCGTTCGCGGCGGCGGCAAGCTCACCGTCGGGCAATTCGCGTCCGTGCGCGTCACGGGCGCCGGCGACTACGATCTCGAGGCCCGTCCGCTCGCGGCCGCGCGCCATACGCGAACCGGCTAGTGTAAGCTCGGCGCCCACGGGATTTTTCGACCAGATGCGGGAGATTCGCTAGTGGAAATCGCGGCCGACCGGGTGGTGCTGATTCATTACACGCTGAAGGACGATGCGGGCGCCGTCATCGACACCTCGAATGGCGGCGAACCGCTCGCCTACATCCAGGGCCACGGCAATCTCGTTCCCGGGCTGGAGCGCGCGCTCGAGGGCAGGGCCGCGGGCCACAAGTTCAATGTCTCGGTGCCGCCGGAAGACGGGTACGGAAAGCGCGACGCCGCGCTGGTGCAACAGGTTGCGAGGCGCGCCCTGCAGGGCGCGGGCCACATCAAGAAGGGCATGCAGTTCCAGGCGAGCACCGCCGACGGCATGCGTGTGTTCACCGTCACCGCGGTGGTGGGCGACATGGTGTCCCTGGACGGCAATCACCCGCTCGCCGATCGCACCTTGCATTTCGACATCGAAGTGGTGGGCGTGCGCGAAGCCACCGGCGAGGAATTGGAGCACGGCCACGTGCACGGGCCGGGCGGGCACCACCACCACTGACCGGCCGCGAGGCCGCGTTACAGATACTTGAACAGCGACAGGCCCTGAGTCAGCGTGTAGGCCTGCAGCGCCGCGCTGAGCGTCGTATTCTGCTGGTCGAGCGAGGTGATGGCGGTCGCGTAGTCGAGGCTCTGCAGCGAGGAGATGGAGCTCTTCAGCTGCAACTGCTGGGTGCTCGACACCGACAGCTGCGTGGTGATCGCGTTCATCCGCCCGCCCACGCTCGCACGCACGTTGGAGAGGTGATTGAGCGCCTGGTCGATGCCGTTGATGGTGCCGGTGAGCACGTTGTTCATCACCGTGGACCCGGTAGTACCGGACTCGCCGGCGCTCAAGGCTGAGACCAGGTTCTGCACCGTGGTAAAGAGGTCCTGATTCTGGCTCGGCGCGACCGTGAAGGCATCCCCGGACGCCGGCGCGCCGCTCAAGGTCACCTGGACCCCGCGGAAGGCGATCGCCTGCCCGGCGGAGTAGGTTCCCGAGGTCACCACGTTGTTCGCCGAGTCGAGCACCTGATAGGCGGTCGCCGACGTGAACTTGATCGCGTAGCTGCCGCCGTCGTAGGCGGTCGGATCGGTGACGGTGCTCGCGCCGATCAATCCGGTGCCGGTGTTGGCCGCCGCGGCCGTCACCGTGAAGGTACCGTTGCCGTTCATGATCTGGCCGAACACGGCGCTGCCCGTGTCCCCGTCCGGGACGCTGATTCCTGCGCCGATCTGCACCTGGCGCTGCCCCTGATCTCCGGCGTAGGCGGCTCCGGTTGCGGTGGCCGAGTACGGCTGCGTGCCGGTGGAGTAGCCCGAAAAGATGTACTCGCCGCTGCCGTTCTGGGTGTTGGCGAGGGAGATCAGGCTCTGCTGGATCTGCGCCGCCTGGGTCTCGAGCGCGCTCAAGTTGCTGTTGGTCAGTGTGCTGTTGTTGGCTTGCAACGCGATATCGCGCAGGCTTTGCAGCTGTGCCTGGACCTGGGAGAGCGTACTGTCTTCGATCCCGAGGTTCGACTGAGCGCTGTTCGCGTTGGTGGTGTATTGCTGGCTCTGGGCCAGCACCTGGTTGTAGCCGTTGACCGCGCCGGCGCCCACCGGATCTTGTGCGGCGGTGCTGAATGCCTGGCCGCTCGAGACCTGGTTTTGGGTCTGCGCGAGGTTCGTCTGCAGGGTGTTGATGGCCGCGAGAAACTGAGTCTGACTGATGTTCTGGGTGATGCGCATGGAATGCCCCGTTAGGCCATCTGCAGGTCGTACAGCAGGGTCTGGAAAAGCTGGCTGCCGATCTGCAGCGCCTTGGCGGCGGCTCCGTAGGCCTGCTGCCACTGCAGCAGGCTGGCGGCCTCCTCGTCGAGATTGACGCCGGACACCGACTGCACGCTGTTCTGCGCCTGGGTGTTCACCGCCGCCTGCGCCGTCTGCGCGGTGTTGATCTGCTGCGCCTGGCTGCCGATTCCGGTGATCAGGTTGCTCACCGCGCCGTTGATGCTGACCACCCCGTTGCCGAGCACGCCCGTCGATTGCTGGTTGGCGATCGCGAGCGCATTGCGATTGTCGCCGACACCGCTCGTATTGCCGGCAACCGTGAAGGTGTCGCCGGTCGCGGGGGTGCCGCTGATCGCCACCTGCCAGCCGTTCGCACTGATCGACCCGCCGCTGGTATAGGCGTAGCTGCCGGTCCCGTTGATGCTGTAGGTGTTCGCGCCGGTGAATTGAATGGTCGCCGCGGCCAACAGATTCGGATTGGTCGGATCGAGCACCGTACCCGCGCTGATGGTCGCGCTGCCGGTGTTGCCGCTCGCGGCACCGGTCAGGATCGCGCCGGCGGCGGCCAGCTTGGTCGTATCCGTGATCGCGACGGCGAAGCTGCCCGCCGCCGTCACCGTCGGTTGGATCAGGAAGTGAGCCCCGGAGGCCGGGGTGCCCGACAGCACGAGGGACAATCCGCCCGCCTGCAACGGACTCGCCGCGGTGCCGCTGCCGGTGAGCGGCACGCTGGCCCCGTCGCTCGCGCGCGTAAGCGAATAGGAGCCGCCCCGGTAGCTGAGCAGGTAATTGCTGGCCGTCAGCGCGCCGACGTTCGCAATGCTCACCGATGCGGTGGTGGAGTCGGTGTTCTTCGACGACGCCGTGGCCTGCGGGCCGGAAACCGAGAACAGGTTGGTGCCGAGCTGGCCGTTCAGGTCCAGGCCCTTGGCCTGCTGCGAGTTGACCGTCTGCGCGACCGCCTGGGCGATTTGCCCGAGTTGATTCAAGGCCGGATCCACCACCTGGGTGCGCGCGGCCCCCGGGCCGCCCAGGTCGCCCGCGGTGCTGGAGCCCGAGCAGTCGTTGCCGTGCGCCGGGGAAGGGGGGATGTCGAGCGGCGAGGCGTGGC
>VFSW01016050.1_pt1 | contig 10250 bp, 8 predicted proteins | sample 5358111 | NCBI WGS metagenome assembly VFSW01 (sample SAMN11554181, study PRJNA540505) | mine drainage metagenome | isolation source: sediment from site ElyBrook_90M | place: USA: Ely Copper Mine, Vershire, VT | collected 2017
TCAATCGACACTCTCGGCGATGCGTGCGGCGGCCGTAACTGATGGCATCGAACTAGTTCCGATTTATGCAGATGTTCCGGCTTCGTATCCTCAAGCCTTCGCAGCAATGCGCGCGGCCGGCGCACAGGCACTCGTTATCGTTGCGGCACCCGAATTCAACCGTGACGCGGAGATCCTTGCTGCTTCGGCTAGTGACTCTGGGTTGCCGACAATGTGCGAGTGGGGACACATGGCGGTGCGGGGTTGCCTGCTCGGCTACGGACCAGTTGGAACTGAATTGTGGCGCCGTGCCGGATACTACGTCGCTCGCATCCTGCACGGTGCGACTCCGGGCGAGCTGCCGATCGAGACGCCGACGCATTTCGAGTTTGTAGTGAACTCCAAAACTGCCAAGCGGCTTGCGCTTACTATTCCGACTTCCGTGATGTTGCGAGCCGACGAGGTGATTGAATGAGGCGGCGCGAGTTCATAGCGCTCGTCGCGGGTGCGGCAGGATACGGGCTGCTGCAGCCGGACTTGGTGCAATCACAACCAATTGGACGAAAGCCTCGAATTGGGATGCTTTGGCATGCAGGCAGCGCCGAGGAGGAGTCGATTTACCTCGCCGCGTTCCGACAAGGACTCGCCGATGTCGGCTATGTCGAGGGTCAAAACATCATCGTCGAGCATCGCTTTCCCGCTGAGAAGCCGGAGCGCTTTCAAAGCATGGCGGCGGAGCTTGTAGGTCTGAAATTGGACGTTCTAGTCGCGGCCGGACAACCGCCTGCTCTTGCTCTGCAGCGGGCCACAACATCAATACCGATCGTGTTTGTGGCCGTATACGACCCGATCGGCGTAGGACTTGTTACGAATGTTGCGCGACCAACCGGAAACATCACCGGACTATGGCTTCCCGATCTAATCGGGAAACGCCTCGAGCTGTTCCGACAGGCTCTTCCGAATTTGTCGCGCGTAACCGTGCTGATAAACGCCGCCAACCAATCATACGTGCAACGATACACCAAGTCCGTTCAACAAGACGGCCAAAATTTAGGCTTAACGATCCAGGCCGTAGAGGCGAATGGGCCAAGTGACATTGAGCGCGCGTTTTCCACAATCAGGGCGGATGCAGGAACCGGCGTCGCTGCCGCTGCCGACGTCATGTTCTACAATGAGCGAAAGCATATTACCGCGTTAGCTCTGACCAACCGCTTGCCTACAATGTTCCACAACGAAGAGTTCGTCAAAGTCGGAGGTCTTCTGTCTTACGGAGCAAACGTGCCGGCAATTTTTCGCCATTCCGCCGTGTACGTAGACAAAATCATCAAGGGTGCCAAACCCAGCGACTTGCCAGTTGAGCAGCCGACAATTTTCCGAATGTTTGCGAACGTTCAAACCGCTCAAGCACTAGGTGTGTCGATCCAGCCGACCCTACTGCTTTTGGCCGACCAAGTAATCGAGTGAGGTAGTGGCTTCCGGCATTGGCACGTCGCGACGTCTTTGCTGAATGCTCTGATGTTCGTTTCCGGGGGTGGTTCGGCCGTGCCGGGGACATGGCGACGATGGCGTGTGGGGCATACTTGAACTGTCTCGCTTTGGACTCCTTTCGGGACATTTATTACCCTGCAACGTGCTAGCGGACGCGAGGGCCGGGGGACGAAGCTTCCGAGAGGTTTGAAAACGTAACGGCTCTTTTTGCGTAGAAAAACCGCAAAATGCGCTCCGCAGTTGGGCGGCGGAGAGCAATGAATTCCGCTTTTGTCTGTATCAAATCGTTGCGAACGACCCCGCCACTGGACAAGAGCGAACGATAAATAGCGTCTACCGTCCGCAAGTGGAAACCAACTGCTTTGAGAATAATCGCAACGGGACTTGTCCAGGCACCCATAAACAACCGTTCGATCTCGTAGACTGAAAGGCCCGAGAGCTGAGCGATTGCGGCCATGAGTTCTGCAAGTTTCCTTTCCTCCGCAAACTCATATACGACCGCCTCGGACAGCTCCCGCGATTTAACCGCGCGGATGGCCGGCCCGTAATCCTTTAATGGGCCGGTCGTTTTTTTTGCAGTCAATGCTGCATTAACGGGTAACACCTCCTGAATTATTTCGCTTAGCTCCGGGTTGGCCGTCATCAGTCTTTGCCGCACAATATCTGACGCCTTGGACAGGAGTTCGCGAAGATAATGCTCGGGGATGTCTTTTCTCCCGGCGACGCATTCTGTCAGCCAATCATCGTCAGTGCTTTTTTGGACCAGCATTCCGAAACTCGGATCGGAGATTGCTGCGCCCGGATTGCTGGCTAAAGTACCCAAAACTTTGTTGTTGCCTTTTGCAATCAGCTGATTACTGACTGTTTCGCTGATCTTATTGCGGGTTGCGATAGCAAGCAGATATTCTTGCCCCTTTATTGCTATGCATTGAGTAAGAGTGGCGTCGTCCAGCGCATTCGATTGAGAGAGAATTGGCTCCGCGACTTCAATCGCATCGTCGAGCGCGAGCGAACGGACCGTATTGGTCGGCGCGCCATTTACCGGCGCAAGTCGCTGGGCTAGTTTGGCGCGAGCTGCGACTTCGACCCTGGCAACAAGTTCATTGAGAACGGCGTCGTAGACGCCCAGTTGCTCGGCGGAATAGTGCCCGACATTGACGAGAAATAGGTCGGTTATTTGCTGCAACATCGCGCCGGCTTCGGCGGACCGAGTTGCGATTGCTTTTTCAAGATCGGAGACGAGGTTGACCGGCAGCAAGGCGTTCTCGTGAAATTTCCCAGCAGTCACCAACACTGACTATGCGGCGCCGATTTAGCAGCTAAGCGGCCCTTGCATTCAGTGGCCTTGATTTGCGCAACGTCCAAGCGCGGCGACAGCCGGACACGGGAGAGGTCGCCGACTGAGCCGGACTAACCGTGCATAGGCCTTGGCGCGGCCTACTTAAGTTGCGTCGATATGCTTGAAAAGGTCGCGTTGAGCTGGGTACCGAGACCATTAACAACCGCGATAATCGCGACCGAGATGCCGGCAGCGATAAGCCCGTATTCAATCGCGGTAGCAGCCGATTGGTCATTCACAAAGCGCAAAACAAGAGCACGCATCGAACAGCCCCTTTGATCCGATCATTTCGCCCACGATAAGGTAACCAACACAATTTGATGGCGCGTAAAGAAAATCGGTAAATGTCTACTACCGGAATGCGGCGGTGACGTTGTTTGCGCTGCCCGGGCAGCCCATCCGCACGACGCCGGGCTGGCTCGGCCGCGGATTTACCAACAATCGCAATGCCGGTAGCCGCGGGCGTCCGGCGGGCAGGCATAGTGGTAGCCGATTGGACAGACGGGATGATCGCCGCCGGGCCAGCAGCCGCAACGCCGGCCGCCGTATACCCCGACGTAGCAGGAATAGAACAGGCCGGGTGAACAGGCGGGCAAATAGCCGTTGCCGGCATAACGGTATACGCCCTGCGCCGGTTGCGTGAGCGGGGTGAAGTTCTGCTGCGCCGCCGTGCTGGCCGGCGCAGCGTGCGCTTGGTCCGCACCTGGACCGATCGCATACAGGCCGATCGCGGCCGCTATTACCGTAACATTCACGAAGGCGCGCATGACTACTGCCTTTAGGGTGCATCCTGACGGGATATCGGCAGCAGCGTAACAGCGAAACGTTACCCGGCGGTTGATCGCGATTTTGGTCCGGCGTGTTCCGCTGCTGTTGGGCCAGCTTGTTATTGCGGCAACTGCTTTATCGAGAAAGCGGCTCTATTGCGAAAGTTTCCTGGCTTCGCGGGCCATTTGCAGGCAGGTGAACAGATCGGTGTAGCTCTGAAATCCGCCGGCGCCGGCTTCGCCGATGCAGTCGGCTTTCTCGGTAGTGGTAAAGTTCGGCCATTGCCGCACCACCCGGCCGCGCATCGCCATCTCGCTCTTCATACAACGCTTGAAATCCTGGCGCGCGCTCTGGTTCGGCTCCAGGGCCAGGCCGCCTTGCCGGGCGATGCCGCGGCAGACGGGCTCGAGGTTAAAGCGCGGGACACTGTCCGCGACCGCGATGGTGAGTTGCGCCGCAACTGCCAGCGTCGTGACGGGAATGATCACAGCAAGATCTCCAGTGTAACCGCCAGAGCGTTCAAGATGCGACGTTTCGAACTACGAAATTGATTGGATCAACGCAACAACCGATCGACCCGTTCAATTCGTCAGAGACAGAAATTTCGCTCGGTGACGCTCGTGGGAACGCATTTCCAAATGATCAACATCTCGTGCGCAGCGTAAAGCGATAGTGCGGCATCGAGGCAAGGCAATCAAGAGCGTGTACAGAACATAGCTGAGTGTGGTATTATTTTAGTCCATGATAGTTCGATCTGCCTTGGGTCGCGTTTTCGCGCTTTTCGCTATCGCGGGCTTCGTGCTGGCCCCGATTGCGCGGCCGGCAATGGCTATGCCTATGGACATGCATGAGCCTATGGGTGGACCAACGGCCGCCGATGCCATGACGCCGGCTATGCCGGATGACATGCCGTGCTGCCCGGGCAAAGCAACGCTCCCGGATTGCGGCAAGGATTGTCTGTTGATGGCGTCTTGCGGCGCCACGCTGCTTCAATTTGTACCGCAGACCAGCCTGATTGTTCCCGTAACACTTGCGAGTATCGTTTTTCCGCGCGACCACTCCGATCTTACGAGTGTCGCTCACGCTCCCCCTCGAAAACCTCCCAAAATCTAGGTTCACCGTCGTCAGTCAAAGCTGACGGCAGTTCCACCCGACTTTTTGCTCGAGCCGCAAACGCGCGCGGTTGCTTCGGCGTCGCGCATGCGCGGGCGCGGCCGTGGACTCGAACCTGGAGACACGAAAATGAACATCGCTTCGAGAAGGTCCGTTGCGAGAACGCTGCCGATTGGCTTGACGTTGGCCATCCTTGTGGCACCCGTGCTGGCCGGGGTGCGGGATTATGAATTCCAGTTGGTGCAGAGCGAGGTAAAAAAAGGCGACGGCGCAATCGTCGTCGTGCGTCTTATCGACAATCGTTCCGGCAAGCCGGTATCGGACGCGGTGATTTCCGCGAAACGGATCGACATGGCGCCCGACAGCATGCCCACGATGGCGGCCCGGATCGAACAGCTGCCCTCGACGGAGCCGGGGGTTTATCGCTTCAAAACAGATTTGTCGATGCAAGGCAGCTGGCAGCTTTCGCTGGCGGCCAAGGTGCAGGGTGAAATCGGCACGGTCGAAAGCAAGCTTGTGCTCAAGGTCGTGCCGTGAAGCGTCTCGCCTGGTCAATTCCAATCCTCGCCGCTTTCGTTGCGGCGGGGATCGGAGGGTACCGGCTTGGCCGACAGGATTTTGTCCTGCCCTCGACCAGCGCCGCCGCTGCCGACCGCGCGAGCGGCGGCCGGGTGATTTACTACCAGGACCCGGACGGCAAGCCGGCTTATGCGGCTGAACCAAAGTCAACACCGGACGGTCGTCCTTTTCGCGCCGTCCATTCCAATGAGGACGTCAATTTCGACGACCCGGCCGAAGCCGAGTCCGAAGCCGGCGCAAGTCGACGGATTCTTTATTACCGCAATCCGATGGGCCTTGCCGACATTTCGAAGGTGCCGAAGAAAGACTCGATGGGGATGGATTACATCCCGGTCTATGAAGGCGAGGATAGTGACGGCACGACGGTCAAGCTGTCCGCCGGCAAACTTCAGCGCATCGGCGTCAGGACCGAAGCGGCCGCCCTGCGCGTGATTGCCGAGCCGGTGCGGGCGCCGGGAACGATTCAACTCGATGAGCGCCGCATCGCGGTGATCTCGCTCCGCACTGAGGCGTACATCGAATACGTCGAAAATGTCACGACCGGAATCGCCGTGCGGCAAGGGCAACCGCTGTTGCGGATATACAGCCCCGCGATCACTGGCGCGGCCGCCGAATTGGTTACCAGCCTTGGTGAGACCAGTGCCGCGCGCGGTTTGCGCCAGCGCATGTTGAATCTCGGCGCGCCGGCGGAGCTTCTCGCCCAGATCGAGCGGACGCGCGACGTGCCGCTTACTTTCACTTTGTCGGCACCACGCGACGGCATCGTGCTTGAGCGCAACGCCGTGGACGGACAACGGGTGATGCCGGGCGACGTGATGTTCCGCCTGGCCGATGAGTCTACCGTTTGGGCGCTGGTCGATGTCGCCGAGCGCGATCTCGCGGTGGTACGGGAAGGCGAGCGCGTCACGGTCCGTATGCGCGGTTACCCGGACCGGACTTTTCCAGGCACCGTCGGGCTTGTTTATCCCTACCTCAATCCCGCGACGCGCACGGTGCGCGTGAGGATCGAACTTGCCAACCCGAATTTGCTGCTCAAGCCTGACATGTACGCCGAAGCCGAGATCGACACCGGCAGCGGCCAGGCGATGCTGGCGGTGCCCGACAGCGCGGTCATCGACAGCGGCGACCGTCAACAGGTGCTGGTCGATCGGGGCGAGGGACGGTTTGAGCCGCGCGCCGTTCGTCTCGGCCGGCACGGAGCCGGTTACGTCGAAATCCGCGACGGGCTGAAGGACGGCGAGAACGTCGTCACCTCGGCCAACTTCCTGATTGATGCCGAGAGCAATCTCCAATCGGCGCTCAAGTCGCTGCGCAGCGCGGAGAAAGCGCCGTGATCGAATGGATCATCGCCGCGTCCGCACGCAATCGGATGCTGATTTTGCTTGGAACCCTGTTCATGGTCCTTGCCGGAGTCTATGCGGTCCTGCACACGCCGCTCGACGCGCTTCCCGATCTGTCCGACACGCAGGTGATCGTTTACACGGAGTACCCGGGCCAGGCGCCCCAGGTGGTCGAGGACCAGGTAACCTATCCGCTGGCGTCGGCGATGCTCACGGTGCCGAAGTCGCGCGTGGTGCGCGGCTTCTCCTATTTCGGCGTCTCGTTTGTCTATGTGATTTTCGAGGACGGCACCGACATCTATTGGGCGCGCTCGCGCGTGCTCGAATATTTGAACGCTGCCGCGCGGGGCCTGCCGAACGGCGTGACGCCCGGCCTCGGCCCTGACGCGACCGGCGTTGGCTGGGTTTACGAATACGCGTTGCTGGCCAAGAACCGCTCGCTGGCGGAGCTGCGGTCGCTCCAGGATTGGTCGATTCGCTACGGTTTGTCCAAGGCCGAAGGCGTCGCCGAGATCGCGAGCGTCGGCGGCTTTGTTAAGCAGTACAACGTCGTGATCGATCCGCAACGGCTGCGCAGTTTTGGTATTCCGCTGTCGAAAGTGCGGGACGCGATCCGCGCCAGCAACATGGATGTCGGGGGACGCACCGTCGAGTTGTCCGAATTTGAATTCGTCGTTCGTGGCCGGGGGTACCTGAAAGGCATACCCGATTTGCAAAAGATCGTGCTCAAGAACGACCGCGGGACGCCGGTCCTTCTTGAGGACGTGGCCCGCGTCGAACTCGGCCCCGACGAACGGCGCGGCCTCACGGAGCTTAACGGCGACGGCGAAGTCGCGAGCGGCATCGTCCTTCAGCGCTTCGGAGCCAACGCACTCGATGTGATCGACAACGTGAAAAAACGGCTGGTTGAGCTGTCCGGCAGCCTGCCGAAGGACGTGTCAATCGAGGCGGTTTATGACCGTTCGACGCTGATCCGCGCGGCGATCGAGAATCTTCGGCACACGCTGCTGGAGGAAAGCGGCATCGTCGCCCTGGTCTGCATCGTGTTCCTGCTCCACGTCCGCAGTGCGCTGGTCGCGATCCTGATGCTCCCGGTCGGCGTGCTCATGGCGTTCGCCGCCATGAAAGGTCTCGGCCTCGGCTCCAACATCATGAGCCTTGGCGGCATTGCGATCGCGATCGGCGCCATGGTCGATGCCGCGATCGTGATGATCGAAAACGCGCACAAACATCTTGAGCGCGCGAAGCCGGGAACGCCTCGCGTTCAAGTCCTGATCGCGGCGGCCTGTGAAGTCGGCCCCTCGCTGTTTTTCAGCCTGCTCATTATTACCGTGTCCTTTCTGCCGATTTTTGCGCTGGAAGCGCAAGAGGGGCGGCTGTTCAAGCCGCTTGCGTACACCAAGACTTTCTCGATGGCCGCAGCGGCGGTGCTTTCAGTGACGCTCGTCCCCGCCCTGATGATGATTTTCGTTCGCGGGCGGATTATTCCGGAACAGAGAAATCCGTTGAACCGGCTGCTGATTTGGCTTTATCGCCCGATCATCGGGACGGTCCTGAACGCCAAGGCGATCACGATCCTGATCGCGCTCGCGATCTTAGCCGTCACCCTGTGGCCGGCGCGCCAACTCGGCTCCGAGTTCATGCCGAACCTCAACGAAGGCACGCTGTTCTACATGCCGACCACCTTGCCCGGGATTTCGATCACCAGGGCGGCCGACCTTCTTCAAATGCAGGACCGCATTATCAAATCCTTCCCTGAAGTGGTTTCGGTGTTCGGTAAGGCCGGCCGCGCCTCGACCGCGACCGATCCGGCGCCAACCGAAATGTACGAGACGGTGATCAACTTGAAGCCAAAATACGATTGGCCGCCGGGCGTCACGATTGATTCGCTGATCTCCGAAATGGACAAGGCGCTGCAATTTCCGGGCGTCTCGAACGCCTGGACCATGCCCATCAAGGCGCGCATCGATATGCTTTCAACCGGAATCCGCACGCCGGTCGGAGTCAAGGTGTTCGGCACCGATCTCGGCGAAATGGAAAAGCTCGCCCGCCAAATCGAGCAGGTACTCAAGACGGTGCCGGGCACGTCGAGCGCCTACGCCGAGCGCATCGTCGGCGGCTATTACCTCGACATCGTTCCAAACCGCGACATGCTCGCCCGCTACGGACTTATGGAGAGCGATGTGCAGGAGACCGTTGCGACCGCTCTGGGCGGCGAAGCCGTCACCACTACGATTGAAGGTCGCGAGCGCTACACGGTCAATATTCGCTACCCGCGTGATTTGCGCAGCGATCCCCGATCGATTGCGGGCGACACCCTGATCGCCCTGCCGAACGGCGGCACCGTTCCATTGGGCGAGGTGGCTTCCGTTACCTTGGGCCGCGGCCCGACCTCCATTCGCACCGAAAACGGCCAGTTAGCCGTTTACATCTTTGTCGACATCCGCGACCGGGATTTGGGCGGCTACGTCGCCGAGGCGCGCAAGGCCGTTGCCGCGAGCGTGCCGTTTCCGCCCGGCTATTACGTCACCTGGAGCGGCCAATTCGAATATCTGGAGCGTGCCGAGGCGCGCCTGGAACTGGTCGTTCCGGTGACGCTGCTGATCGTTTTTCTCCTGCTCTTTCTGAATTTCCGCACGCTTACCGAGACGCTGATTGTGATGCTGTCGCTGCCGTTTTCGGTCGTTGGCGGCCTATGGCTGCTGTGGTGGCTCGGCTTCAATCTTTCAGTGGCCGTCGCGGTCGGCTTCATCGCCCTCGCCGGCGTCGCCGCCGAGACCGGCGTCGTGATGCTGCTTTATCTCGATCACGCGCTGCGCGAGCTGAAGGCGAAATGCGCCGCCGAAGGCAGGCCGTTCACCCGCGGCGATCTTAGGGAAGCGATCATGCTGGGCGCCGTCGAACGCGTGCGGCCGAAGATGATGACGGTCGTCGCCATCACGGCGGGGCTGTTGCCAATCATGTGGAGTACCGGGACCGGCTCGGAAGTAATGCAACGCATTGCGGTCCCGATGATCGGCGGCATGATCTCCTCGACCGTTCTCACCCTGATCGTCATTCCCGCCGTCTACGGTCTGGTCAAGGGATGGGGCCTGCCGGCATCTCGCGGCGCGGCTTTCGATGGAATTGGGGACAAAGCTGCGCTGGTCGCCGAGAGTAGCGGAAAGTGATCCATCAACGCCGGCAGCACCTAATGGAACCGCAGATTGAACAATCAAGGAGCGATCGATGACTCTAATCCGTGCGCGTAGATGCTGGCTTGTCGCAGCCGCAACGCTGGCCTTCGCGCCGGCACCCGCCGCTGTTTTCGCCCATTCACCGGCGGAGATACACGAGCACGCGGAATTCGGCGAACCGGGTAATCCAAAAAAGCCGTCCCGGGTTGTGCCCATCGTTATGCGCGAGGAGGGAAGCAGGATGTTCTTCGTTCCCGACCGGGTGGAGGTCCGGAAGGGCGAACAGATCCGCTTCGTGCTGACCAACGAGGGATTGGTGAACCACGAATTTATATTGGGCACCCAAAAGGAAATCGACGACCACGCGAAGGAGATGAAGCAACATCCGGGCATGGAGCATAATGACGCGCATTCGAGGACCCTCGGCATGTACGGCACCGACGAGCTTGTCTGGCGCTTCACGAAGCC
>VFSW01016051.1_pt1 | contig 10250 bp, 10 predicted proteins | sample 5358111 | NCBI WGS metagenome assembly VFSW01 (sample SAMN11554181, study PRJNA540505) | mine drainage metagenome | isolation source: sediment from site ElyBrook_90M | place: USA: Ely Copper Mine, Vershire, VT | collected 2017
CCGAGGCTTTTGCTGGGAATGGGCCCGACCACCTGATCGGGCCCGGCGGCAACCTGGGCAACAGTTCGGCGCTGGGCAAGGGGTGCCGCGAGCTGCACGAACTGGGGCTGGGGGCGCGGCTGCCGAAGATCAGCGTGATCCAGGCAGAGGGCGCGAATCCGCTGGTGCGCAGCTTTGCCGAGAACCACGCCACGGCCCTGACGCCGGTGGAGGCGCATACGCGGGCGACGGCGATTCGCATTGGCAGTCCGGCATCGTGGCGCAAGGCGGCGCGGGGGATTCAGGAGCCGGGCGGCTGGTGCCTGGATGTGAGCGAGGCGGAGATCGCCGTGGCCAAGGCGGAGATTGGCGCCGAGGGGCTGGGCTGCGAGCCGGCCTCGGCGGTGACCCTGGCTGGCTTGAACAAGCTGCGCGCCGAGGGCAAGATCGGCTCGTCGGAGACGGTGGTGCTGCTGTTGACCGGGCACACGCTGAAGGACGCCGACTACACCATCGACTTTCATCGCGGGACGCTGCTGAAGCCCGAGGAGACTGTGGGCCGGGAGGCGGAGATTGCCGGCTTGCAGCGCAATGCGGTGGCTGTGGAGGCGACGGCATCCGCGGTGCTGGCGGCGATGAAGGGCAGTGCGGGATGAGCGAGGCCCGGAAAGCGCATCCTGACAGCGCCGCAAGCCATGAAAGAGCCACCCCCGCGAGCTTCTACTTGCGGTTGCCGGCGACCTCGGCGAATCTCGGCTCGGGCTTTGATGCGGCAGCGGTGGCCTTCGCCTTTTATCTGGAGATCGAGGCTGCGCCGGCAAAGGAGTTTTCCATTGCCGCGACGGGCCGGAATGCGGAGTACATTGCCCGGCTGGAGAACAATCTGATTGTGGGGATTTACAAACGGCTGCTGGAGGAGAATGGGCGGCCGGTGATCCCGCTGGCGATTCGGATGGATAACGGGATTCCGCTGGGGATGGGCTGCGGCTCGTCGGCCGCGGGACGGCTGGCGGCCATTGCATTGGCGGTGCACTTTGGCCGGCTGGGCTGGAGCGTGGAGCAGATTCTGGAAGAGGCCACGGCGCTGGAGGGGCATCCGGACAACGCGGCTGCCTGCTGGCTGGGCGGATTTGTGGCGGCGGCGTGCGAGGGCCGGCGGGTGCATGTGGCGCGCATTGCTCCCTCGGTGGAGTGGCGCGCGATCGTGGTTCTTCCCTCTGAGCCTTTGCCCACCAGCCAGGCCCGCGCCGTGCTGCCGGCCAGCTACACGCGCGCCGACGCAGTGGCCAACATTCAATCTGTGGCGCTGCTGGGGCTGGCCTTTGCCCAGGCGCGAGGCGAACTGCTGCGCCGGGCCATGCAGGATCGCATTCATCAGCCTTACCGCGCGTCGATCTGCCCGCTGCTGCCGCGATTGTTGCCGCTGGCCGGCGAGCACGGCATTCTGGGCGTGGCTCTGAGCGGCGCGGGGCCCTCGGTTCTGGTCATTGTCGGCAGCCAAGCTGGTGTTCCAGAGGCGGAGACGGCGATTCGCGCTGCCGTTGCCGGACTGCCGGAGCCGGAGCTCATGCTCTGCCGGTTCGAGGCTGACGGAGCCAGCCACTCGTTTTTGACGCCCAATGCCTGGGGACACAATTTCTGATCCGATTTCGGGTTGATCGGTGTCGCGGGTAGAGTACTTTTTGCGTAAAAACGCGCATGGATGTTACTTTTTTGCTGTGCAAAGCACTCTTGTACCATTACTTTTTTTATTACTCAAGATTGCTTGCTATTCGCCCTGGTTAAAACTACATTCACAGCGTGGGCAGTTCTGGGGGAGGGCTGCTCTAGCGCCCGTGATCCTTTACAGGGTCCGGGCGCTTTAATTTTTCGCTCCCCTTTTTTCAAACAAAATTTCCAAACTGCGGGGAATTCCGCCACAGAGGTGATTTGGGCGAATTTTGACGCCGGGCTTTACTGCGCCCATGGCTTGGCTCGCGACTTTTCCACCAACTGCCGCATCTCATGAAAGCCCCGCAACCATTACACTGAAATGAAGCGGTTGCCGCGAGGAGGATCATGGCTGGATTGGGAGTTCTGGAAGTAAGCGATGCAACATTCGACCAGGAGGTGCTGCAGAGTGAGCAGCCGGTTCTGGTGGATTTCTGGGCCGCGTGGTGCGGTCCGTGCAAGGCGATTGCGCCGGTGGTGGACAGCGTTGCCGCAACTTATGCCGGCAAGCTGAAGGTGGCCAAGGTGAATGTGGACGAAAATGGCGCCACGCCCGCGCGCTACGGCGTTCGCGGTATTCCCGCCCTGCTGTTTTTCAAGGGCGGAAAAGTGGCCGATCAGATTGTCGGCTATGTTGCTCAGGAAGTGATCGAAGAGAAGATCCAGCGCCTGCTGGCGTAGCTTAAAAACAGGGGTCAGTAGTCAGGAGTAAGGGGTCAGGAGAAAGATAAGGAATCAGAAACCGGGGCAGGCAAGCACTTTGATCTTCTGTTCCAGGGTGAATCAGCGATATTCCCGGCTTGACCCCTGACCCCCTGACTCTGCTTTACCGGTACTTGCGCAGTACGCCCAGTACGCGGCCCTGAATGGCCACTTGAGCGGCGGGGACGAAGATGGGTTCCATCTCCACGTTGGCCGGTTGCAGGCGCACCCGGCTGCCCTCGGAATAAAATCTCTTCAAAGTGGTTTCGGAGCCGTGCACCAGGGCCACGACGATCTCTCCCTGGCGGGCGGTGCGGGTGCGCTCCACCAGCACGTAATCGCCGCTGATGATGTGTTCGTCGCGCATGGAATCGCCGCGCACTTCCAGGGCGAAGACATCGCGGTTGCCGACCACGTCGTGCAGCGAGATGGACTCCTCGGTTTCCATCGCCTCGACCGGAAGCCCGGCGGCGATGCGCCCGGCCAGCGGGAGCCGGTCGCTGGAGCGGGTGCGCGCGCCCGGAGGCAGCACATCGATGGAGCGGCTGCGGTTATGCACACGGTCCAGCAGCCCTTTCTTCTCCAGATTAGTGATGTGTTTGTGTACGGTGGCCAGGCTCTTCAGCCCCATGCCGCGCGCAATCTCCTCGAACGACGGGGAGTAGCCGTTGCGGGTCACGAACGACTCGAGAAAGTCGAGAATTTCCTTTTGCCTACGAGTAACAGCCATACGCGTGAGAGCGAAAACTTCTCGCCACCCCTTTCCAGGATTTTGTTTCCAGAGGGCAGGCCCGATCAACACAAACGAATATAGCACAAAGAGCGAAATAATGGCGAAGAATTTATGCGCCCGGAAACCCGCTGCATTGGGCCTGTTCCCACCGGGGGAGGGCCGCACGGCGTACGCAGGCGTGAACCCCCTATTTTGAGGCCAAGGACAAGGCCGCCGCGAAGCCAGCCACCGGCGCTGGCACTGTCGAATACAAAGCGCTGAGTATAGGACGACGCGGTATCGGCCGGGAAACAACAAGACGAGAGCGAAGAGTGATCCAAAGCCCGCAAAGGCGCCGCTTCAACCCACTGAGGAAGGAGCGGGAACAAGCTTGGAGCCTCGCCTGGTGATTTGCGTCACAGTATACTGTTGGTTTGCACCAGTAAGGTGAGAATCGAATATGTATCTGCTTTGGCTCCGAGTTGCGGCAATCCTCTATGCGGCCTCCGCGGTCGCCGTCTTCCCGGCCGTGCTCTCTGGCATTGTGCGCTGGCGCAAGATCTGCGTCCATCTGGCCGGCATGGCATTTTTCTTTCACTTTGTTTCGGTGGTGGAAATGCTGGTTCAGGCGCATCGGTGGGTGCCGGTCGGGGTGCGCGAGATCGAGTCGCTGCTGAGTTTTGCGGTGGCCGGCGTGTTCTTCCTGGTCTGGTGGCTTTATGACGCCATCTCCCTTGGAGTCTTCGCTTTACCCATTACGGTTTTTATCGTTTTTGTGCCCGCGCTGGGGCTGGAGCGGTACAGCTTTTCCTCGCCCGGCGTGCGCACCAACTGGCTGATCGCGCACATTGCCGCCGTGCTGACGGCCTACGTAGCGCTCGGCTTCAGCCTGCTGGCCTCGGTGCTTTACCAGTTGCAGGAGAGCCGCCTCAAGAAGAAGCTCAAACCCGGCCAATCGCAGGGCCGGCTCCCGCTGGACTGGCTTCCGCCGCTGGACACGCTGGAGCGTATCGCCCACGCGACGCTGGAGTTCGGCTTTCCCTGCATGACGGTGGGGCTGATCATCGGCTCTGTGCTGGCCGAGACGGTGCGCGGGGCTTCTTATTTTTACGACCCTAAAGTGATTGCTTCGTTCATCCTGTGGGCCGTTTACGTCACCCTGCTGTTTGTCCGCCGCAGCGCCGGGCTGCGTGGACGCCGGGCCACCTATTGGTCTGGCGCAGTCTTTCTGGTGATGATGGGCGTGCTGGCGGCTAACATTTTCAGCCAGGTGCACAGGTACGGCCCGCAATGACTCTGACCATCATCGGCGTCAACCACAAGACCGCGCCCATCGAGCTGCGCGAGCGCATCGCTATCTCTCGCGACGATCTGCAGGAGACCACGCGCGCCCTGGCCGCCGTGCCCGGCGTGGCCGAGTGCATGATCGTCTCCACCTGCAATCGCGTGGAGATTCTGGCTGTCGTCGAATCCCCTTTGATCGATCTGACCGCCTTTCTGCATCGCCACTTCGGGCTGGACGCGGCGCTGCTGGGTCCGCATCTTTACGAACACCGCGGCCAGGAGGCCGTGCGGCACCTGTTTCGCGTGGCCGACAGCCTGGATTCGATGGTGGTGGGCGAGCCGCAGATTCTTGGTCAGGTGAAGGAAGCCTTCGCCGTGGCGCGCGCCTCGGGCACCGTGGCCGGCCAGCTTGAGCACCTGTTGCAGAGCGCCTTTGCCGTCGCCAAAAAAGTCCGCACCGAGACGGAGATCGGATCCAACTCGGTTTCCATCGCCTCGGTCGCGGTCGAACTGGCGCGCAAGATCTTCGGCTCGTTGCAGGGGCGGACGGTTTTCCTGGTGGGCGCGGGGAAGATGAGCGAACTGGCGGCGCGGCATCTGGTGCAGCAGGGGGCCGGGGCAATTCTGGTGACCAACCGCACCCTGGAGCGCGCCCGACGCATGGCGGAGACGTTTCAGGGCAAGGTCATTCCCTACGAAGAGCTGTATGAGGCGGCCATTGAGGCGGACATTGTGATCAGCTCCACCGGCGCGCCGCATCCCATCTTCCGCCGCGAGCATGGGCAGGCCTTTCTGCATCGCCGCCGCAACCGGCCGATGTTCTTCATCGACATTGCCGTGCCCCGCGACGTGGACCCGGAGATGGGCAAGCTGGAGGGAGTTTTTGTCTATGACATTGACGACTTGCAGCAGGTGGCCGCCGCGCACATGGCCGAGCGCAGCCGCGAGGCCACCGACGCCGAGGCGCTGATTGCCGTCGAGGTGGCGCGCTTCCATGAGCGGCAGCGCGCCGTCAACGTGGCTCCGGCGATTGTGGCGTTGCAGCGCCAGGCCGAGGAGCTGCGCCAGACCGAACTCAAGCGCGCGCAGGTCCGGCTTGGCTCGCTGAGCGCCGAGCAAATTGCGGCCGTGGAGGCGCTCACCCGCGGGCTGGTCAATAAATTTCTTCATCCGCCGATGCAGGCGCTCAAGCAGGCGGCACGGGAGAACGACGCCACGCGCCTGGAAGCCCTCTGCGAGGCCTGGTCGCTGCCCTCCGGCGGCGCAGAACAGGACGCCGCCATTTCTGCAGCCGAGACCGAGAAACCTGAAGCCAACAAAACCGAGGAAACGCACGTGAATGAGACCAGCGGGGTGGGCCGCGCATGAAACTACGCATCGGAAGCCGCGGCTCGCAACTGGCCCTGTGGCAGGCCAACCACATCGCCGCACTGTTGCGCGGAAAGGGCCACGCGGTGGAGATCGAGATTATCAAAACCACCGGCGACCGCCTGCAGGAGATCACTTTCGCCCAGGTAGGGGCGATCACCGGCGACAAGGGCATGTTCACCAAGGAGATCGAGGAGGCGCTGGCCGAGGGGCGCGTGGACCTGGCCGTACACTCGCTCAAGGATCTGCCCACCGAACTGCCGGAGCTGTTCGAGCTGGCCGCAACCCCTCCGCGCGTGGACCCGCGCGATGTCTTCGTCTCGGTAAACTTCGAGAATCTGGCGGCATTGCCCGTGGGCGCGCGCGTGGGTACCAGTAGCCAGCGCCGCCGCGCGCAGTTGAAGGCCCTGCGGCCGGACATCGAGGCCGTTGAATTCCGCGGCAATGTGGACACCCGGCTGCGCAAGCTGGCCGAGGGCCAGGTGGATGCGATTCTGCTGGCCGCGGCCGGCCTCGACCGGCTGGAAAAAACCGAGTGGGTCCGCGAGCGGCTGGAGCCGGAGCAGTTTTGCCCGGCGGCGGGGCAGGGCTCGCTGGGAATTGAGATGCGCAGGAATGATCGTGTGACCGGCGGCGTAATCGCCTTTCTCGACGATGCGGCCACGCGCTTTGCCATTACCGCGGAACGGGCCGCGCTGGCCGCGCTCGGCGGAGGCTGCCAGGTGCCCATCGGCATTCATTGCCGCGCTGTTGTTGCGGCTGGAGAAAACGAGATATTTGCCGTTGTCGCCGCGCCGCAGACCGGAACGGCGGTGCGGGTATATTATCGCGCGCCGGCCGCGGAGACAGACGCCGCCGCGCTGGGCCGCCTCATTGCGCAGAAGTTGATTGACGCCGGGGCCGGACCGCTGCTGGCTACGACCGCAAGTGAGGGCGAACGGTGAACCCGCTGCCCCTGGCTGGACGCCGGGTGCTGGTCACTCGCGCCGCGCAACAGGCGGGCAAGCTCAGCCAGGGATTGCGCGCGCTGGGCGCTGAGCCGGTAGAAGTGCCGGTGCTGGAGATTGTTCCGCCGGAATCTTATGTGCCTCTGGATGACGCACTGCGGAATTTGGATCGATACGGCTGGCTCATTCTGACCAGCGCGAACGCTGTACAGGCGCTCGCTGAGCGGGCCGCTTTTTCAGGTGTCGATCTCAAAAAATTGGCCGCGCCGCAAGTGGCGGCTGTTGGCCAGGCCACGGCAGCGGCGGCGCGGTTGGCTGGCTTGCCGGTGGCCTTTGTTCCGCAGGCCTACGTGGCTGAAAGTCTGGTCGAGGGATTGCCGGAACCTGCCGCCGGGAAGAGGATTCTCATTGCCCGCGCCGCAGTGGCCCGCGACGTGATTCCCGACGCGCTGCGCGCCGCCGGAGCTGAGGTTGAGGTGGTGGACGCGTACAGGAACGTCCTGCCCGTGGCCGCGCCCGCTTTGCTGCGTCAGGCGCTCTTGGATGGCCTGGACGCGGCGACCTTCACCAGCTCATCGAGCGCCACGCACCTGGCCGAAGCCGCACGAGCGGCCGGAGTGGCATGGCCGCTGGCCGCGGTTCCCGCCGTGTCGATTGGTCCCATTACCAGCCTTACATTGCGCGAACTGGGTTGGCCGGCTGCGGCGGAGGCCCAGCCTTACGACATTCCCGGCTTGATTGCCGCGGTGCTGCGCGTCTTGTGTGGGGACTGATGATTGATCCGGCTCTCGAACCGTGTTGGCGTCTCCCACCCATTCAGCCAAGGACGCTGAATGAATGGGGCGCCAACGGTCAGTATTTATGGGCCGGACAAGAGGTGCGGGGATTGATGGCGGTGAGACGGTGAAGGGACTGGCTCGCGACTCAGTGCGCGCCGGGCAGCTTGCAGCAATCGGCTGGCGCGGCCGGCTCGTCGGCGCCGGCGTCGAGCGTGACCTTCCAGCTTCCGTCCGGCTGCTTCTGCCAGATGGTGATGTAGCGGCCGGTGGTGGTCTGCGGGTTGCCGTTGGCGTCGGTGCTGTGGCCCTCGAAGTGGCCCCAGGTGTAGCCCATGTCGCCGGAAGCGCTCATGCGCGCATCGGTGGGCGTCCAGGTGAGTTGATAGGCTTTGGGGTCCCATTGGGCGGATTGGTCGATGGCGGCGCGGCCCACGACAGGGGCTTTGCCGTTGCTGAGGACCACGCCATCCTCGGCAAACCAGGAGGCAAAGGCCGCGCCGCCGCGTGCGGCCACGTCTTTGGCAAAGCGCGCTTCGAGGTCGAAGAGCAGGATCTTGCCGGGGGTGGCCGTGGGGTCTGTGAGTGGATTGGGCGCGGCCTGGGCGGACGAATCCGGAAACGCCAACTGGCTCGGCGACTGGCGCGGAAGTAGCGCCAGGGCGGCGAGAATCCCTGTGCAGAGAAAAGATTTCCAGCGAACAGACACTTTTGATTCCTCCTGCGACAGTTAAAAATTCTACGCATTCATGGTACAACCGGGCTTGGTCTACGCGTCCCGCGCGCCGGGGCGTTTTCTGCGCATCCACCACCAGGCAAAGCCGGCCGCGGCCAGGACCAGGACGATGGCCACTACGGCCAGTCCGTGGTGCTCCACCACCACCACCGCGCCGGGGCCCAGCTTGAGCACCAGCAGTGAGAGCGTGAGCCAGCGCAGCATTCTGCCGCAAAAGACCGAGAGCATGAAAGGCGCGACGCGCATTTCAAAGACGCCGGCGGCAAAGACAAAGACCTTCCAGGGCGCGGGCGGGGGCAGCATGGAGGGAATCAGGATGGCCAGAATCTCCTGCCGCTCGAAGCGGGCGCGCAGCTTTTCAAAGTGCTTGCGGTTGATGCGCTTGAGCAGGAAGAGCTCGCCACCGGCCCGGCCCAGGCCGTAAGGCAGCAGGCCTCCGATGGCCGAGCCGAGGGCGGCCAGCAGGCAATAGAGCCAGAAGTGGGCCTTGTCGTTCCAGATATACACGGCCAGAATGGCGTCCATGGGGACGGGGATGGTGGATGAATCCAGCAGGGCGACCGCGCCCACGCCCCAGATACCGAACTTGGCCAGAAAGGGCAGCAGCACCAGCTTCCATTTGGCCATCCAACGAGCAAAAAACAACTTCAAACAGGGTCCCCTTCCGGCGCATCATCCGTCTTACTGTCAGTCCCATTGTACGAGCCGAGGCATCGGGCAGATTTTTGGCCGGGATGAGAGAATAGAGAGAAAGGAATCAAACGGAGCGGCGGGTTGCTGTGCGCCCGGAGCAGCTCCCCAGGAACCGATGCCCACCGACGAAGCTCCCATCGATCTGAACGAACCCCAAGGGGTGAACGAGCCCCGCGGGCCAGAGGAAACCGACCGTGCGGAAGCCAGCCTTGGTCCAGACGCGTCCGGCGCGTCCGGCGCGGAGCAAGACGCAGGCCCGGCTCCGCTGATTTCTCCAGGGTTTCGCGGTTCACGCTGGGTGGACTACAACACCCACGAACTGTTGGAGATGATCAGCGAGCTGGAAGACGAGCGGCGCTGGGCGCGACTGCGCGAGGGTATCTGGATTGCCGTTCTACTCCATCTGGCGCTGCTCTCGGCGCTAACCTGGATTCCCAAGTACGTTTTCAAGGTTCCCAAGGTGCTGGATCCGATCGACGCCATCCAGCAGCGCAAGGATCTGACCTATCTGGACATGCCGCCCGATGCTCTTCGCCAGCCCAAGGTGGTGATCAAGCCGGTTCCGCGGAAGGACATGCAGATCGACAAGAAGACGCTGGAGGCGATGAAGCGGGAGACGCCTCCTGCTCCGCCGCCTGCCGCGCAGCCGCCGGCTCCAGTGCAGCCCAAGCCTCCGCAGCCCGTAACGCCCAGTCCGCAGGCGCAGATTGAAGCGCCACGCCCGGCGGCTGTGCCGGCGCGGCCCAACTTCGCCATGAACAATGAGAACCCCGCCGATCAGTTGCGCGAGGCGATGCGGGCGGTGGAGCACAATCGCGGCGTGGGCCCGGAGAGTTTGCCTCCAGGACCGGGTTTGGCGATGCATCCGGGCGCGGGATCGGGCGGCGTACAGATTCTCTCCGACACCCAGGGAGTGGACTTCAGCAACTGGCTGCAGCGCTGGCACTATGAGACCGAGCGGACCTGGGATCCTCTGATCCCGGACGAGGTCAACGCGCCGATCAACAAGTCGGGCCAGGTCCTGATCGACTTCAAGGTTCTGCCCAACGGGCAGTTGATGGAAGGCAGCGTGAAGCTGGAGGGAAGCTCCGGCGACGTGGCTCTGGACCGCGCGGCCTGGGGCGCTCTGACCGGCTCGAACTATCCGCCGCTGCCCAGCGAATTCCACGGTCCGTACCTGGAACTGCGCGCGCTGTTCATGTACAACATGGAGCCGTCGCAGTAGGGGCAGTAGGGAAAACCAGTCCAATGTGATCCGCGGCCCATCGGGCTCAAGAAGTGAGCAGGCCGGTGAGTGCGGTTCCGCCGCGGCGGATGCTACTCTGTGCGTATGAATGAGGAAG
>VFSW01016052.1_pt1 | contig 10250 bp, 9 predicted proteins | sample 5358111 | NCBI WGS metagenome assembly VFSW01 (sample SAMN11554181, study PRJNA540505) | mine drainage metagenome | isolation source: sediment from site ElyBrook_90M | place: USA: Ely Copper Mine, Vershire, VT | collected 2017
GCTCGCCACCTAAATTCACTTACAAAAGTTGCACTTCAGAGTTGAATCCGCCTCAGCTTCTTCCTCGGGCGTCACCCCAGCGCAGCAATGTTCTGTCATCACCGATGTAGTAGGTCTGACCGGTTCTGTGTTCCACACAATAGTTCGGAGAGACGATGGTTTCCTCAAACGTCATGTTCGGGCTGATGCGGGTGTACTCCAGCAGTATGCTGCGGATGACCTTCGCGTTCTGGCAGATGTGCGAACCGCGTGTGATCCAGGTCGGACCGATAATTTCGGCTCCTGCCTCGATGCACACACCGGAGTCGATATACACCGGCCCTTCGATCTTGACGTTATCCCAGTCGATACGGGTATTAATACCAATTCGGAGACACGGGCTGACTTCTTTTCCAGGCATCTGCATCTGGGCGACTTCGCCGTTGAGCACACGCTGCAACACGATCCAATAGTCGGCCACATGGCCAATATCGATCCAGTTGAAAAAACGTTTTTGCGCGTAGAACGGCAAGCCCATTTCCGCCAGCATGGGGAAAAGTTGGCTGCCGATGTCGAACACTTTGCCGGACGGGATGAGGTATATGACTTCCGGTTCGAAGATGTAGATACCGGTGCTGGCAAAAAGTGAGCGCGCTTCATCCGGGCTCGGTTTTTCCTGGAAGGCCAAAATGCGGCCTTCCGTGTCGGTTTCGACCACACCGTAGTTGCTGACTTCTGATTTCGGAACTTCAAGGGTGATGACGCTGGCCATCGCTTTTTTGGCTTTATGCTCAAAGACTGCTGCACCGATATCCAGGTCGATCAGGGCATCGCCGCATAGTACGATGGTGGTCGTGTCGAAGAATCCGCCGAAATCTTGGATCTTGCGCATGCCACCGGCTGAGCCCAACGATTTTGGCGTGATCTCGCCGTATTCATAAACGCCTTCGTACGAGTAGCCGATGTTCGTGCCCCAGCGACTGCCGTTGCCGAAATAATTTTCAATCTTCCAATGCTTATGCGCGACGTTGACCATGATGTCTTCGACACCATAACGCGCGAGGTGCTCGACCAGATACTCCATTACCGGTTTGCCAAGGATGGGAATCATGGGCTTGGGCAAGTCCTTGGTGAGCGGTCTTACGCGTGTACCCTGTCCTGCGGCAAGTATCATTCCTTTGATTTTTTTCATTTCCATTTCCGCTAATATTTTCGGCACTCTAATGCTGGGCATACAAAGCAAACAGGGAGCAGCGACCCGAAGTCGCGCCCACCCAAAACTAAATTCGTGTCAGTTGATTTTAATTGTAACGCCGGTGAAGTCCATCAATCATTACGTGCGGCTCGCTTGCACCTTTCAATTTATCAAAGACGACCAGTCAAACATCCTCACTTTTCTTCGGAGTGGGGGGTGACAACATCGGCCAAAGCGGCAATGCCCACGCCGATTTTTGCCGCCAGTATCCCGAGCAGTTGTTTGCGGTTCATTACTAAGGCGACAATGCCTCGCTGTCGTGCAGAGGAAGACTGGCCGAATAGACACGAAAACCATTCCGCCCGCCCGCCTTCGCCTCGTACATTGCGGTATCGGCTTTGGCAAGCAAGATCGCGACATCCGCGTCGTCCGTCGGATAGATAGCAATCCCGATGCTGACTGTGACCGACAGGGATTGTCCGGGAAAAAGCAAAGGTTCTTGCATTAGTTCGACGATTCTCTGCGCGACTAACTTCGGATCATTAGCATCAGCCATATTGCCCATCAGAATGGCAAACTCATCCCCGCCAATACGGGCAACGGTGTCAGATTCGCGCGCACAGGTTTGTAAACGCTTGGAAATTGCACACAAGAGCATGTCGCCGAAGCTGTGGCCCAAAGAGTCGTTGATTTGTTTGAAGCGATCGACATCGACAAACATCAGTCCCGCCAGGGTATTGTTGCGCAACGCATCGCGGCAAGTCTGCATCAGGCGGTCGCCAAACAACATGCGGTTGGGTATCCCAGTCAGATGATCGAAGTGTGCCAGAAAATAAAGGTCATCTTGCTTGCGCAGCGTGATTTCATTGAGTAAGTCGTGACCGTTGGCAACGCCCATATAGGCACTCTCGCTGGTAACGATGAATCCGGTAACCATATGCTGCATTCCGGCACCGATGATCATTTGTGCCACATCATCAATGCAAGTAGATTCATCCACGATGATCGGTGGCATTTTCGGAAACGCCGCCAAATCTCCTTGCAGAAATTGTTGCACGGTTTTTTTGCCGTGAATCTCCTGAACATAAGGCTTTGTGAAGCATTCGACAAAAATATGTCTGTCGATCAGCCAGATGGGAATGTTGTTTTTGTCCACCACCGGCAAAGCATAAAGCTTTATATCGGACAGAAAATATTGGAGGACTTCAGTGCAGCTGGTGTCCACCACCACAGGGAGTAGATGTTTGCATAACTGTCGTACCGATGGACTTTTCGAGCTTGGGGAGTAAGTTAGGTGCTGAAATTTTGTGTTCATCGTGACTGAATTCCCTTCCTTAAAACAGCACCAAGCGAAAAGTTGGCATTGATGGACAGTATAAAATTTTCATTGCGTAAAGCAGAATCTCAACCCTGGGGTTGGGTACTCGCTAGCCGGTTTTGTGGCTTTACCAATTACCATCAAGGGGACTTTACGCAGAGTAACGGTACAAAATTGACGTGTCAGTCATGTGACAAACAACAAGAAAATTTTACCGGGGGTATCGGATTGGAGTAAAAAGTGGCTGTTTTGGGTCAGCAATCTCAGGTAAGTGCGGAATCCAGATCGTTCCGGTAATTTTAAGTTCATGGTCACTATCGTATTTCATCAATCATTCATATAAGGATGACAAACTGAGGGATATATTTTGTGAATGAGGCAAGGGGTTGGTGTGATTCAGTGTTTGTGCAAAAGAAATACTTTGATGATTTTTCGGATGGTTGGAACCGGATTGTTGCTTATATTGATTGGAATGGCAGCGGCGGTTGCCGACCAATTCGATACCGTGAATTATTCCGCGACAGAAGGAATTACATACGATAACAACGTTTTTCGATTGCCGCCGGGAACCGATCCGCAGCTTGTGGTTGGGAAGCCAAGCAAGTCCGACGTTATCCGGTTGACCTCCTTTGGTATCAACATCGACAAAAAATATTCCAACCAAGAATTTCTATTTAACGCGAAAGTGACCAACAACAATTACCACACATTCTCGAATCTTGACTATAACGGCACATCCTATAAAGCCGCATCGAACTGGAGTCTGACCTCCAAATTGAACGGAACATTGAGTTCCGACCGTACGCAGACTTTAACCAGTTTTGCCGATATCCGCACGACTACCCGCAACCTTATAACCGAGGATAACCAAAGGCTGAATGCGGACTGGTGGTTTCAAAGCGACTGGCATTTGTTATTTGGTGTCTCAAGTGGCGGAACAACAAGCACTGTGACGACTATCAACAGTTTGAGTTATAACACCAAGACAACCGAGTTGGGCTTGAAATATTTTCCCGCATCCGACAGTTCGATTGCCCTGACTTCACGCAATATAAGGGGGGGCTATAACAACACGAGTCCCGATTACGTGCAGCTGATTGATACCGGGTACACCGAAAAGCAGGAGGAGCTGCAGATCAATTGGCTGCTTACCGGAAAGTCTGTACTGACGGGTGATTTGATGAGCGTTAAGCGTCAGTATCCACTGTTTTTCCAGCGCGACTATAACGGCATACAGGGCAGTATTAGCAACGCGTGGAGTATTTCCGACAAGACCCATTTGAATATGTCGATGAACCGGAGCATCAACCTTTGGTTTGACACATACAGTAGTTATTTTGTGATCGATACCATCTCGATAGCACCCAGTTGGCAGATTAGTGCCAAGACCGACATGCACTTGACACTATCGGGCAGCAAGTCGGATTTTCGCGGTCCGGTCGTTGCCAACGCGAGCACTCGGCATGACGCGAACCAGTTGTTCGAGATCGGGTTTGGATGGACTCCGCAGCGGGCGGTGACATTCAGTGCTTTGGCGCAACACACGTGGCACGCTTCAAACTATTCGGCATTTGAATTCAATGACAGCCTTGCAAGCTTGACCGTATCGGGAACTTTCTAAGCTAGAGGTCAGGGTGGGGTCATAAGTTAAGTCATCAATCTGTAATCAAAATGATTTAGATTCCCGATCCGCGTTAATTAATTGGGTTTGCGTACGCAATCGTTGCTATTTTTGCACTCGATACTCGGCGTTTGGATTAACCGGTTTGATTCCGCTTGAATATTCCGGGCAGGTTCGCAGATGGCTTGTCCAGAGAATGACAGTGCTTGGTGTTTACTTAAAGTTTATAGAGGGTTTATGACTTCCTTATTGTGCAATATATTTTCGAACAATCGCCCCGGTTTATCTCTCATTCCGGTTTTGATAATCGCTGCTGTTTTAGCCGGGTGCGGGGAAAAAGCAAAAAGTACCCAAGTGGCCGCCAAAGTCAATTCGGAAGAAATAACGGTCAGCCAGGTTAATGGCGCGTTGGCAAGTTTGCCGGTCACGCCCGGCAAAACCGTGGATGAGGCAAGACAGGAAGTGCTCGATAATTTGATCGTTCAGAAATTGGCCAATCAACAGGCAATCAAGGCCAAGCTTGATCGCACCCCCGCAGTTATGCAGGCGATCGATAATGCCAAAAACACCATTCTTGCCCGCGCCTATATGGATCCGATTGTGGCCGGTATTGCCAAGCCAACATCGGAAGACGTGCACAAATTTTATATTGAGCATCCGGAATTATTTTCGGCGCGCCATATTTACAACTTGCGGGAGCTCGAGGTGGAGACCAAGCCGGAATTGGCCGCATCCATACGCGACCAAGTCGGCAAAGGCGAGGGATTGGATGCGATCGCGGCTTGGCTGAAGGACAAGAATATTCCCTCAACTATCCAGACCGGTGTCAAATCGGCGGAGCAACTCCCGCTGGAAATGGTGACCAGGTTGAGCAAGATGGCTGCGGGACAACTGATGGTTGTCGAGTTTAATAAAACCATCAGCGTGCTGCAAGTCGTCGCCACGAAAATCGAGCCCGTCGAGGAAGCCGTTGTCTCGGCTTCCATTCAGGAATATCTGAGCAACAGCCGCAAGAAAGAAGCCCTGGATAAAGAAATCAAGGCACTCAAAGCGGCGGCCAAAATTGAATATATCGGCGAGCATGAGGTGAAGACGGCTGCGGCTGAAGTGCCGGAGAAGGCGGTAGCGCAACCCGGCGCGCCCGACGTGGCAAAAGGCGTGGCTGGCCTCAAGTAATGAAGGGCGCACGCTTCCAGTTATTCCCGCGAATCTGTTCAGCGGGGGTTTTATGAATCGCCTTGGGCTGCTTCGCCTGTTTCTTTTCTTGTGTCTCGCGGTGTACGGGTCGCTGGGGCGCGCCGAGGTGGGTAATGATTACCAGCTTGGAGCCGGCGATATTGTCCGTGTAAGCGTTTTTCAAAATCCAGACCTATCGATGGATGCGCGTATCTCTGAAAGCGGTTTCATTTCTTACCCGCTGATAGGCAGGGTTGAGTTGGGCGGATTGACGATCAATGTGGCAGAACAGAAAATCGCTAGGCTCTTGAAGGACGGAGGCTTCGTTCAGCAGCCGCAAGTCAACATTCTGGTCAAACAAATCAACGGCAATCTGGTTTCGGTGCTGGGACAGGTGGGCAAACCCGGGCGGTATCCATTGGAGACTTTCAATATGAAGGTCTCCGATATATTGGCTAGTGCCGGGGGTGTGGCACCCAGCGGCGCGGATTCGATCATCTTGGTCGGAATGCGTGATGGCAAACCGTTCCGCAAGGAAATTGATATTCCCGGGATGTTTCTCGAAAACAAGATGACCGAGGATATCTTGGTTCGAGGTGGGGATGCCATCTACGTTCATCGCGCTCCGATGTTTTACGTTTACGGACAAGCACAGCGCCCCGGATCTTACCGCGTCGAGAAGAACATGACCGTGATGCAAGCCTTGGCGCAGAGTGGCGGTCCGTCCATGCGTGGAACGGAACGCGGTTTGAAAATATTCCGGCGCGGCAAAGAAGGTAAGACCGAAGAAATATCGCCGGATCTCGCTTCGCCGGTTAACGCAGACGATGTTCTTTATGTTCGAGAAAGCCTGTTCTAGGCCGCAAAACCACACAAAAAATTATGAGTATCCAACAGTTTCTCCTTATTTTTCAGGCTCGCTATAAAGTTGTCTTGTTCGTTTTGATTGGAACCGTGCTGGTCGCGCTTGTTGCCAGCCTGCTGCTTCCCAACAAATATACGGCAACGGCTTCGGTATTGCTGGACACCAAATCGCCCGATCCGCTCATCGGAATGCTCGCGACACCGACAAATTATATGCCGACGCAAGTGGACATCATCACCAGCGACCGGGTTGCGCGAAAAGTGGTCAAATTGCTCAGGCTTGATGAGAACCCGCAGGTCAGGCAACAGTGGCAAGCCGAGGTGAACGGGAAAGAGTCATTAGTCGAGTGGTTGGGTAAGCTTTTGGGAAAGGGGCTATATGTGAAGCCGTCCCAAGAAAGCAACGTGATCACCATCACTTACACCGCAACAGAATCGCAATTTGCCGCGCTGGTAGCCAATGCCTTTGCCCAAGCCTATATCGACACGAACATCGAACTGAAAGTCGAGCCGGCCAGGCAGTACGCGGCCTGGTTTCAGGAGAGAGCCAAAGAACTGCGCGCCGATCTTGAAAAAGCCCAGTCAAAACTGGCGGAATACCAACAAAAGACAGGCATCATCATTACTGATAATCGCCAGCCCAGTGACGAGCATGACAAGATCGCCGATCTTTCAAAGCAACTGACGGTAACCGAGGCTGAAACCGCCGACACCCAAAGCAAGCGGAAGCACATCGGTTTTAACGACACAATGCCGGACGTGATGAGAAACTCGGTCATTCAGAGTACCAAGGAAAAAATTATCACGCAGGAAGCGAAATTGCAGGAATTGGGGAGAATGCTGGGTAAAAACCATCCCCAATACCAGGCAATGGAAGACCAGATTGCAGAGCTCAAGCGAAAAATGGATGAAGAGTCACGGCAGATTATTAACAGCATCAATACCGCAAACTTCGTCAATAAGCAAAGGGAAGCCGAGCTTAAAGCGACTATCGAATCCCATAAGAAGCGGGCAGTTGAGGACAGGGATCAACTCGACCAGATAGCCGTCCTGCAAAGAGATGTCGAATCTGCCCAGAAAGCCTATGACGTGGTAGTGCAACGTTTCACCGACAGCAGTCTGCAAAGCCAATCCAATCAGACCAACATCTCGGTATTAAACCCGGCGACAGAGCCGACGGAGCGTTCTTCGCCAAAGGTGGGAAAGAATCTTCTGAAGGCATTGCTGCTCGGAACCTTGATGGGATTCGGTTTAATGATCGTGTGGGAAATGCTTGATCAGCGCGTCAGAACGCTTGCTGCTCTGGGGGAGGCGACGGGCGTGCCGGTGCTGGTTGAATTTACGCGGAAAGCAGAACCGCTGGACATAAAAAATCAGCTGATGAAAGTTATCAGGACGGCCATGTTGAAATTAAGGTTTAGAAAAGCAGTCGTGGCCGCTTAGCCAAGCCGGCATCACATGGTATGCGACATTGCTTTTGTTTCTCAACCATCGCAGTGAATATTAAATGACTGACAAAATTATGCAGATGAAATCTTTCGCAACACCGATACCCTCGGATAGATCAATAGGGGCGATTCTGATTGATTCCGGCAAACTTTCCATCGACGACGCGGAACAAATACTGCGGCTGCAAAAAATCGGGAAGCTGCGCTTTGGAGATGCGGCAATCAGCCTGGGTCTATTGACTCACACGGACATCCAGTACGCGCTCGCCAGTCAATATGACTACCCGTATCTACTGAAGGATGACGGGGCGATTTCTGACTCGCTCGTTGCTGCCTATAGTCCGTACTGCCATCAAGTCGAGACACTGCGCACGTTACGCAGCCAGTTGATGCTGAGACGATTTACCGGGCAACCGAACCGCAAGATGTTATCGATCATCAGTCCGGGCCGGGGAGAAGGACGTAGCTTTCTGGTGGCCAATTTGGCTATCGTATTCTCTCAGCTGGGGGAGCGTACTTTGCTGATAGATGCCGATATGCGCCATCCCTGCCAGCATGAACTGTTCAAACTGGATAACCGCTACGGTTTCTCGTCGCTTCTTGCCGGCAGGTGTAACGATGTGCAGGCTGTGCAAAGAGTCAATAATTTTGTTGACCTTTCTGTGATGACATCCGGCCCGATTCCGCCTAATCCGCAGGAGCTTTTGGGTCGCCCGGTGTTAACGAATTTGTTGGCTGGTCTTAACGAAGAGTTCGATGTCATTCTGGTGGACACTTCGGCAGCATCTGATTTCGCGGATGCGCATATTGTGACTGCCCGAACCGGAGCAGCCGTGGTGCTGGCGCGCAAGAATCATTCATTGCTCGAATTAGTGTCCCGGCAGACCGAGAGTTTGAGCCGGTCTGGTGTGGAAGTGATAGGCACGGTATTAAGCGAGTTTTAGCGAATAAATTGGAGTTCAAATGTTTACGGCGACCATCTCAAATTTTCGACAGAACCCGGTATGGAAATACTGGTGGCCGATCCTGCTCGGGCTGCTTGTCCTGTACGTTCCAACCTACCTGACTCTGGCAGATAAATTCTGGCCTGAGGAAGATAACGCGCACGGGCCTATCATACTGGCCATCGTGTTATGGCTAGCCTGGAGGAATAGAACGTATTTGTCCGATATGGGCCAGAAAAAAAATCCGGTTATCGGTTCGGTGCTGTTGCTCATTGGCCTGTTGCTTTATGTGATTGGCCGGTCGCAAGAAATATTCATTTTTGAAACGGGTTCGCAAATCCCGCTGCTCTTGGGTGTGCTGTTGGTGACGCAATGGTCAAGCGTTGCAAAGAAGTTCTGGTATCCATTGTTGTTCCTGATTTTTTTGATACCTTTGCCGGGATTTTTGATCGAAACACTGACCGGGCCACTCAAAAACCAGGTCTCGGTATTGGCCGAAAATATTCTGTATTGGTTCGGCTATCCTATCGCCCGGAATGGCGTGGTGTTATCAATAGGGCCATATCAACTGCTTGTCGCGGATGCGTGCTCCGGACTGAATTCGATGTTCAGCCTGAGCGCGCTCGGTCTTTTCTATACCTATATTGTTCAGCGTTCTGGCTGGATTCATAACACCATCCTGCTGGCAAGCGTCATCCCCATTGCCTTTTTCGCGAACGTGATTCGCGTTGTCCTATTAGTGTTGATCACCTATTATTTTGGGGATGAAGTGGGTCAAGGCTTTGCTCACAAGGCATCGGGGCTTGCACTTTTCATGGTTGCGCTCACGTCGTTTCTCATGATGGATGGACTGATAGCTCAAGCCCGCAAATGGCAATTGACGAGGAATAAAAAATGATACTGGGTTCATCAAGCAAGGTGGCTTTATTCATTGGAGTCCTGATGGTTTTTGCGTCGGTATCGGCCGAATATCTGAAGCCGACAAAGAAGCTGGCGGATGCCATGCCCGCCATCAACCTGAAAAAGATGATTCCAGCCCAATTCGGAGAATGGGTGACAGATCAGGCAGAGTCGGCACAAATCGTCGATTCGAGTACTGAAGAGGTAATGCAAAAAATCTATGGGCAAACGCTGACAAGAAGCTATCTAAACCCGCAAGGGGTGCGCATCATGCTCTCGATCGCCTACGGTGGTGATCAGAGCAAAGAGTTTGAAGTCCATCGCCCGGAAGTCTGCTATACCGCACAGGGCTTCCAGGTGTTGGGAAGCGGGCAGGACGTGCTGGCCACAAAATTTGGCGCGTTACCCGTCAAGCGTCTATTGGCTGTTCAGGGAAACCGCAATGAACCGATCACTTACTGGATCATGGTGGGCGATGAAGCCGCCGTCGGGATCAAAGTGAAGCTGGCGCAAGTGCGCTACGGGTTAACGGGGTCGGTTCCGGATGGGATGCTGGTTCGCGTATCGTCGATCAGCCCCGATGAAAAAAAGGCTTACCCAATACACGATGATTTTATCCGTGCGATGCTGTCCGCGATGAGCAAGGAAGACCGGGCACGCCTGGTGGGAAATTTTGCCGGTTAGCTGTTTTGAGGGCAGTCGGGAGCGTGCGGTTAAATGCGGCTCTCGGTTCGGTGTTGGCAGCACCGAACCGAGGCTCGACTTCCGGCGTTGCTCTCCGATCAATCTCCATGCGATAGCCGCC
>VFSW01016053.1_pt1 | contig 10250 bp, 10 predicted proteins | sample 5358111 | NCBI WGS metagenome assembly VFSW01 (sample SAMN11554181, study PRJNA540505) | mine drainage metagenome | isolation source: sediment from site ElyBrook_90M | place: USA: Ely Copper Mine, Vershire, VT | collected 2017
AGGCAGGGAGGCGGATCATGGCGAGAATGGCAAGACCGCGGTCGGCCCTGCTTGCGGCGGCGGAACGGTTCGACACAACCGTCAGGGAAGTCAAGGAGAAGCAGTTTCACGCGACCGCCATCACCGAGATTCCGGTTGAAGAGCCGGTTGCACTCCACCCGGAGGAGGCCTGGATCCGGCGCTTTGGCGCCCACGCCGTCCGACCGGTACGCGGAGAAGCCGAGCGACCGCCTTTGTCCGGCTTTGTGGCGCCGCCGGCCGATATGCCGAGGATGCCCGTCTTCGCGGAACCTTCCAAGGTTGAACTGGACGAGCGACCGGCGCCGGGCCATATCGGCTCCGCCCTCGGAAAGTCTGGCCCACGGCGGTCCTGGCTGGGGCGGCTGTTCCGCGGCCGCGGTATTTAGGCTGGCGCAAGGTTGCGGTCGATGGGCTATGGTGGAACGCGTCAGGATGGGCACAAGGGAGTGAGGATGAAAATGCGTCTTGGATGGATGCTTGCGGTTTTTGTTTCGGTGACGGTCGCTGCCTCGGCGGCCGTGGATCCCTCGCTGAGCGCTGCCGCGAACCAGGCATTCCTGGCCGCCTATGACAAGAAGCCCGGGGTGGTCATCAAGCCCGACGGCCTGCGCTACCGCATTTTGAGGAACGGATACGGCAGGCGCCCGCGGCCGATTGACTATGTGACGGTCTACTACACCGGCAAGCTCATCAACGGCAAAGTCTTCGACGGAACCGAAGAAGGCATGCCGGTCCGCTTCAAGGTCAACACGCTGATCTCCGGCTGGTCCGAGGCACTCTCCCTGATGAAGGTGGGCGCCCGCTGGGAAGTTGTGATCCCGCCCATCCGTAGAATCCAGACCACAAGCCGGCTGGCGAGGTTCTGGGGCCGGACGATCAGGACGAGTAGGGCGCGGCTGGAACCGACGACGCAACAAACAAGATGGACTGGAGCACAGTCCCGATGCAGGCATTTCGCCTGAACAAGCACCGCTGGGGCGGCGACGATCGTGGTTGAAAGGCTACGCCGGTACTGGCGCGCACGCGGGAGCGGCGGGGCGTTGCGCATTGCGATCGCCTTGTTCCTGGTCGTCAGTGCCAGTGCGCTGTTTTGGGCCAGCCGCGACTACACGGTCGTGGCTCCGGACTGGGACGGTCTAGTGCGCGGCGTCACGTACTACCCGAGCCATACCTACAACAGCTATCAGCTCAAGCACGTCTCGCCCGAGCGCATCGACGCAGACATGGCGCAACTGGCGCGTGTCACAGGCCATGTGCGCACGTACACGGTCAATTACGGCCTCGACAAAGTGCCCGAGATCGCCCGGCGCTACGGGATCACTGTTTCACTGGGTATCTGGATCGGTGCCGATCTCGACAAGAACGAAATCGAGATCGAAAAGGCGCTTAAGGCCGTCCTGGCAAACCGCCGGGTCATCGATCGCGTCATCGTCGGCAATGAATCCGTCATGCGCGGCGACGTCACGACGGAACAACTCGCCGGCTACCTCAAGCGGGTCCGCAAGGCTCTTCCCGCGCGCATCAAGGTGACGACCGCCGAAACCTGGTCGAGTTGGCTGCTTCATCCCGAGCTGGCGCAGTATTGCGACGTCCTCTTCGTCCATCTTCTGCCGTACTGGGAGCGCGTGCCGGCGCGCGATTCGCTGACTTTCGTCGAACACGCCTACAACACGGTGCAGAACACGTTCCCCGACAAGCCGATCGTGATCGGGGAGGCGGGGTGGCCGTCACAGGGGCGCACGCTGGGGCCCGCCGAGGCATCTCTGGCCAACGAGGCCTTCTTCATTCGCAACTTCGTCCAGCTCGCGCTCGACAAGGGCTACGACTATTACATCATCGAAGCCTACGATCAGCCGTGGAAGGCCGGGAACGAGGGCTCGGTTGGCGCCTACTGGGGACTTTTCAACGCTGAGGGGCAGCCGAAGTTCCGCTTCACGGGCGATGTGCGCTCCTTCCCGGAATGGCGCATGTACACGCTGCTGGCGGCCATCTTCTCGCTGTTGTTGGGGCTTCTGATCCTCAGCCGGATGCCACGCGTGCGTTCAACCGGTTATCTGGTGATGGGTGGCCTTGTGGCACTGGTCACTACCGGCATCCTGTTGCTGATCGACGCGGCGACACTCAATTATGTCGATCCGACCGACATCGTGATGATCTTTGCCATGTCGCCGCTGGTTCTTCTGGCGGCCACTGTGATCCTCACCGAGGGTGTAGAGCTTGCTGCCAGTTTGTGGCGGGTGGAACGCCGAGCGGTGCGGGCTGCCATCCCGGAGCAGGCGCCGCTCGTCTCGGTGCACGTGCCCTGCTACAACGAGCCTCCGGCGATGATGATCGCCACGCTTGATGCGCTGACCCGCCTCGACTACGAGAACTTCGAAGTTATCGTCCTCGACAACAACACCCCCGATGAGGAAACCTGGGCGCCCGTCCATGCCCATTGCGCCACGCTCGGTCCGCGTTTCCGCTTCTTTCATTTCGACGATGTGAATGGATTCAAGGCTGGGGCGCTGAACATCGCAATCTCGCTGACCCATCCGAATGCCAAGTACGTCGCGGTGATCGACAGCGATTACCAGGTCGATCCGAACTGGCTGCGGCTGACTTTGCCGTATTTCGCCGACGAGCGGATTGCCCTGGTGCAGGGCCCGCAGGACTACAGCGACGCGCACGCCAGCCTGTTCAAGGCGATGTGCTATGAAGAGTACCGCGGCTTTTTCCAGATCGGCATGGTCGAGCGCAACGAATCCAACGCCATCATCCAGCACGGCACGATGACGATCGTGCGCCGCGACAAGCTGGAAGAGGTTGGTGGCTGGGCCACATGGTGTATCACCGAGGATACGGAACTCGGCCTGCGTCTGTTCGAAGCCGGCTACGGCGCCGCCTACGTCCCTCAGAGCATGGGCAAGGGCCTGATCCCCGATACGCTGAAGGCGTTCCAGAGCCAGCGCTATCGCTGGGTCTACGGCGCCATGCAGATCATGAAGCGTCATGCCGGCGCGATCTTCTCGGGCCGCGCCAAGCTCAGTTGGGCGCAGCGCTATCACTTTCTCAGCGGCTGGTTGCCCTGGTTATCCGACGGCCTGGGGATGGTAGTGACGTTCATCGCCCTGGGCTGGACCTTCGCGATGTGGGCGGCGCCGCGCTACGTCGAAGTGCCGTTGCCGGTGCTGTCGGCCGCGGCGCTCGCTTTGTTTGCCGCCAAGATGCTGAAGACACTTCTGCTGTATCCACAGAAGGTGGGCTCCGGCATGCGGGGTGCCGTCATGGCGTCGGTTGCAGGCCTGTCACTGACCCATACGGTGGCCAAAGCCGTATGGGCCGGCGTGTTCACATCCGGAACGCCGTTCCTGCGCACACCGAAATGTGCCGACGAGGCGCTGCTGAGCCAGGCGCTCAGAGGCGTGTGGCAGGAGACGACGATGTTCGGCTTCTGCGTGCTGGCGATTGTGTCGGTGTTTTCTACCGGCCGCTATGATGATCCGGCGGCATGGCTCTGGATCGTGATGCTGGCTGTGCAGAGCCTGCCCTATGCCGCCACGGTTGTGACCGCGGCTATCTCAGCGCGCGGACTAGCGAAGGATCGCACGGCCCCGCCCTTGCCGGCGGAGCCACCGACGCTTGTCAAAGTGGCGTGATCAGTCGGGAACCAGCTTGCCCGGGTTCAGGATATTCTTCGGATCCAGCGTATGCTTCAGCGTACGCATGAGGTCCACTTCAGTGGCGCTCTTGTAGCGCCTCAGGGCCTCGCGCTTCATCACGCCAACGCCGTGCTCGGCACTGAAGGAGCCGCCGTAGTCGTGCACGATGTCGTGCACGATCTGCTGGATTTCGTCGCAGCGCGCCAGATTGTGGGCTGTGTTTCCGCCGCGTGCCATCTGGAAATTTAAATTCAGATTGCCGTCGCCCAGATGACCGAACGGCACCGGCCTGGCACTCGGCAGTGCCGTGGTGACTGCAGCAATCGCGGTCTCAATGAAGGCAGCCGCGGCGCTCAGCGGCACGGAGACATCGTGTTTCAACGAGGGACCTTCCAGCTTCTGCGCCTCGGACATGCTCTCGCGCAGCTTCCACAATTCCTGGTGCTGTGTCTCACTGGATGCGATCGCCACATCCGTGGCGATGCCGTCGTCCAGCGCGGTCTCCAGGGCTTTCTGGAACGCCGCGTCGATTCCGACCGGGCCGGACGCCTCGCATAGCACGTACCAGGGCGAGGGCGACGATAGCGGGTCCTTGACGCCGGGGATGTGTGCCAGGACCAGTTCCAGGCCGCTGCGCGACATCAGTTCGAAGGCGTTGAGCAGTCCGTTGGTGTCTTCCTGGAGCCGGGCGAGCAGGGCGACAGCGGATGGCACGTCCGGAACGGCGGCATAGGCCGTGGCGCGCTGGGCCGGCCTGGGGAACAGCTTGATGGCGCCGGCGGTGACGATGCCAAGGGTGCCTTCGGCCCCGATGAAGACCTGCTTCAGGTCGTAGCCCGTATTGTCCTTGCGCAGCGTACGCAAGAGATCGAGCACGCGTCCGTCGGCCAGGACGACCTCCAGACCGAGCACCTGTTCGCGCATCATGCCGTAGCGCAGCACATTGACGCCGCCGGCGTTGGTCGAGATCAGCCCACCGATCGTGGTCGTGCCCTCGGATGCTAAGCTGAGGGCCACCATCAGGTTCTTTTCGTCCGCCGCAGCCTGCGCTGCGGCCAATACCACGCCGGCCTCGACCACCATGCTGGCATCGCGCGCATCGATGTTACGGATTCGGTTGAGGCGCGACAGGCTGAGCAGTATCTCGTTCTCGAAGGGAATCTGCCCGCCCACCAGTCCGGTGTTGCCACCCTGTGGAACAACCGGCGTGTGCGTCTGGCAGCACACGGTGATAACGGCCGAGACCTCCTGTGTCGAAGCAGGCTTCAGGAGAAGCGAGGAGCGGCCCTTGTACTTGCTGCGCCACTCCTCGAGATGCGGTGCGATTTCCGCCGGGTCTTCGGAAAAGCCCTTCGGGCCGACGATCGCTTTGAGCGTTTCGAAGACGTCAGACATGCGTGCCTCGTGGCGCTGCGGCTCTGCGCAGCCGGTCGTTGATCGCTTCGCCCAATCCCCGGGTCGGTATAGGCATCACGGCAATCGCCGCCGCCTCTGCATCCAGCGCCCGCAACATCGCGAACAGGTTGGCCGCCGCCTCGGATAGATTACCGGTCGGGCTGAGGTTCAGCGCCTCCGCCGGTGCACTTGGACCGAATCCCAGCAGGACTTCCCCATCCTTGACGGAATGGGCGTCGAGGCGGATGCGCGCCCTCGGGGCGTAATGGCTCGAAAGCTGACCGGGAGAAGTTACCGGCCCATCTGGCGACGGCGTCTGCAATGGTCCGACAACCCGCTCGACCGCCTCGCGCGGCACGCCGCCCGGACGAAGCATCACGGCACGGTTGCTATCAAATCCGATCACGGTGGACTCGACCCCGATCGGCGCCGAACCGCCATCGAGGATCAAGTCGATCCTGTCGCCGAAGCCGTCTGCCACGTGCTTGGCGCGAGTGGGACTGACCGTTCCGGACGGGTTCGCGCTTGGAGCCGCCAGCGGAACGGCCGCTGCGGCGATCAGCTTGCGGGCCACAGGGTGAGAAGGTGCGCGGACTGCTACAGTGTCGAGGCCGGCGCTGACCAGCAGCGACAAGGGCGTTTCCGGGCGACGCGGCAGGACGAGGGTGAGCGGGCCGGGCCAAAACGCTTCCGCGAGCACCGCCGCCACCGGGGAGAACATCACATGTTCCTCGGCCTGGGCCATGCCCGTGACATGTACGATCAGCGGATTGATGCGGGGCCGCGCCTTGACGGCGAAAATCGACGCGACGGCTTTGCCGTTGGTTGCGTCCGCGCCAAGGCCGTACACGGTCTCGGTCGGGAACGCGACCAAGCGCCCCTCATGCAGCAGCTTCGCGCCGTCGGCGATCGCGACCGCATCGGCTTGGCGTATGGTTGATATCAAAATGCCGGTCATTTCATGCCCATCATGTCATGGCCCGGCCGATCACGACAGCGTACCGACACGGGCCGGCCACTCGGTGCCGGCTGGTTTCTACAGGTCTGCCCCGCCTGATGCCTGTGAAATCGGGTCGCTGCCGGCCGGGCAGGGGATCCGCCCGCGACGCCCATGACGCAGAAAATCACCTTCTGGTCGCGAAGAGGTCCACCGTGACCGTCACCTCATGCTCCACCGGCCGGGGTGCGGCCCACTCGCCCTGCCCGACGCCGAAATCAGTGCGCAAGACCGTGGTTTTTCCGGTCATATGGGCCTGGTTTCCCTGGATTGAGAGCCGGAAGGGAAGCACCACCGGGCGCATGATCCCCCGGATGGTCAACCGGCCGTTTGCTACGTATGAACCGTCGGGTTGGCGCCGGAAGGCCGTGGCCTCGAAACGGGCTGTGGGGAAACGGTCCGAGGCGAAGCCGACTGCTCCCTTGAGGCCGTCATCGCCATCGGGGTAATCGGTCACCACGCTGCCCGTCTCGATCGTTGCGACGACGCGTGAATGGGCGAGGTCCGCAGGATCGAAGTCAATGTCGGCGTTCCAACGCTTGAAGACGCCGTTCAGCGGCTCGCCCCCCCACACCACGCTGAAGCCCAGCTTGCTCTGCGGCTCAACGTTCCATTGAGCCGCATGCGCCGGCAAGGCGACGGCAGCCGCGAACACCAGGGCAATCGTAGCCCTCACACCCCGCTCCGTAGCCGCGAGCCAGGCAGCATCCGCAGCAGCACGTTATCGCGGCGCACCAAGTGATGGTACAGCCCTGCGAGGATGTGCAGCGGCACCAGTCCGATCATCGCCCAGGCAAGCCAGACGTGAACGGTCTCGAATGTTTCATGCCAGGGGTGGGCCGCCGATCGCGTCAGCCCCGTGAGGACCGGGAACGCGGGCCAGTCGAACAGCCCGAAGACGGACGTTCCATGCCCCTGAGAGCCTGCCGATACCGTCAGCCAGCCTGCCAACGGGATCGCCACAATCATGAAATAGAACAAGTGATGCAGAAGCGTCCCAGAAACCCTGGCCCAACGGTCGAGGCCTTGGGGTGGCGGCGGAACTGGGTTCATCCACCGCCAGACCAGGCGGAGCACACTCAGGGCCAGCACGGTAAGGCCGATCGATTTGTGCCACCACATCAGCGGCAGAAAATTCGGATCAGAAAAGCGCAAGTCGCTCGCCTCAAGGCCGATGTAGAGATTGGCGATGATCGCGACGGCGATGAGCCAGTGCAGCGTCATGGCCACCGTGCCGTAGCGCGTCGGGAGATCACGGACCTGAGTATTCATGTCTAATCTTTCTGCTGTTGGAAGAGGGCTTCGATTATCAGTTTCACGTCGTCGCTCACCATTGGCTCCCAGCGCATTCCTGTGATTCCGAAATCGGTGCGCTTGATCGTGGTCGTGGCCGAGAATCCCATCATATAGGCATTGCTCATCGGATTCATGGCACCGCCGTGGAACGTAACATCCAGGGTCACAGGCTTGGTGATGTTCTTCATTGTCAAATTGCCCGTGATCCGTCCGGTGGTCGGCCCGGTCCGGGTGATTGACGTAGAGGTGAAGGTCGCGGTCGGGAACTTGGCAGCGTCGAAAGTGGAAGGGCCGGCGAGCTCCGTGTTGAGTGTGCTGCTCGGCGTGTCGACGCTGGTCATGTCGATGGTAATCGTGACCTTGCTCTTCTCGGGCTGAGGGGCATCGTAGTTGAGCGTTCCCGAAGCCCTGTCGAAGCGGCCGTAATAATCGGTCGTGCCCGTATGGACGATCGAAAACAAGATCTGCGTGTGTCCGGGGTCCACCGTGTAGCGTCCGGTCGGGGCCTGCTTACTGTCAGTCGAAACGCCCTGTGCGTGCGCCGCGCAAAGACACGTGGCCAGGACCGTGATCAGAACTAGCCGCATGCGATCGTCCTTCCGAGGCGCGGGAGTCTTTGCCGGACTTTAGAGTGCAATGCACCAGCGCGCCAAGCACTACGGTACAGACGGTTGCCGCCGATGGACTATTCTCGCCGCAACGGAGTGTCGTTGCGTCACTCTTCACGGTGGGCTTGACCCGGTAGCGGGCCGAAAACAAGGTGGACTGCGAGAGCAGAAAGGGATGTCGGGCCATGTCGCTAGAAGGCAAGACGCTGTTCATTACGGGGGCAAGCCGGGGAATCGGGCTAGCCATCGCTTTGCGGGCAGCGCGCGACGGCGCCAATATCGTGATCGCAGCTAAGACCAAGGTGCATCATCCCAAGCTGCCCGGAACTATCCACACCGCCGCCGCTGAAATCGAGCGGGCCGGCGGCAAGGCGCTCGCCGTGGCATGCGACATCCGCGATGAAGTGCAGGTCAACACCGCCGTTGCCGGTGCGGTCGAGCGTTTCGGCGGCATCGACATCTGCGTGAACAACGCGAGTGCCATCTCGCTGACCGGAACGCTTGCAACCGAAAGCAAGCGCTTCGATCTTATGCATCAGGTGAACACGCGCGGCAGCTTCTTCGTGTCCAAGGCCTGCATCCCGCACCTGAAGAAGGCCGCGAACCCGCACGTGCTGATGCTCTCGCCGCCGCCGGACATGGATGCGAAATGGTTCCGCAACCACACCGCCTACACCATGGCCAAATACGGCATGAGCATGTGCGTACTTGGAATGTCCGCCGAGTTCCGGGACGATGGCATCGCCTTCAATGCGCTGTGGCCCCGCACAGCCGTTGCTACCGCGGCGGTCAAAAACATCCTCGCCGGAGAGGAGGGGCTGCGCCATTGTCGTACGGCCGACATCCTGGCCGATGCCGCCCATATGATCTTCCACAAGCCGGCGCGACAGTTCACGGGCAACTTCCTGATCGACGACACGTTCCTGTCCGAGAACGGCGTGGCGGATTTCGACAGGTACCGGGTCGATCCGGCCAAACCGCTGATGGCGGACTTCTTCGTGCCGGACAGCTACCCCGTCCCGGAAGGCGTCAGCCTGGATCCGGTCGCGCATTGACAACAAGGAGTCCATCCAGGCTACGGATCTCAGGCAAATGATCTACGCCGCTCAAGGACAGGGCCGAATGCGGCAGGGCCGTGAAGGAGGCCCCTTGACGGATGAGGGAGCCCCGTTGCGACCAACCTACCCCGTGCGGTGGCGGCCGAAATCGTGCAGAATGGCATCAAAGGCGGGGGCAAGAGAGCAATGCGTGTTTGGGTTCTGGTGATTGCGATCGCTGCAGGCGTCGTGCCCTCTCGTGCGCAATCCGCGCCATCCTGCGCCGGGGAAATCGAGATCGGCAATGCCCGCATCATGCGCGTTGAGCCCACCAACGACGTGCTGGTGATGAATGACGGGCGCGCGCTGCATCTGGAAGGGATTCGCCTACCGAATGCGGCGCTGGACCACGCTCCGCAGGCTATCCAGGATCGTGCTTTCGCCGAGTTGGTGTCGCTCGCCAAAGGACAGGAGTTGGATGCGCGTGCAATCTATCCGAAGGAAGACCGCTATGATCGGGTGCGGGCCCAGATCTTCGCCAAGGACGGCACTTGGCTGCAGACCGAATTGTTGAAGAAGGGGCTTGCCCGCGTCGATATCTCTCCAGACCGGGGTGAATGCTATCGCGAGCTTTATGCCGCGGAGGCCGAGGCGCGTCATTCCGGTATGGGGCTTTGGGCCGATCCGGCCTATGCTTTGCGTTCGCCTGACACAGTCGCCGCCGACACCGGAACATTCCAGGTCGTGGTCGGAAGGGTATTATCGACGGCCGAGGACCAGGGACGAATCTACCTCAATTTCGGGAAGGATTGGCGCCGCGATTTCACGGTCATGATTCCGCCGGACGATGTGAAGACGTTCAAACATATGGGGGTTAATCCGCTGAACTACGAGGGCAAGCTGATCCGCGTGCGGGGCATCGTCCAGTCGCAAAACGGGCCCGAGATCGCGGTGGGCAATCCCAAGCAGATCGAACTGCTGCAATGAACTGTTGTCATTGCGATGCGCGCTTGCCGCGACGGCCGACTGCGCGCGTGATTATGGCTGGTATGCTGCTCGTGGTTGCCGGTCTTGTCCTAGTCGTGCTTGTTCACATTCCCGTCGTGGTGCTGGCCAGCGGGCTCTTGGTGGTCGTTGGTGGCTCGTTTCTGACCGGCGCCTACAAGGCCCGGGTAGGCCGTTGTCCTCATTGCGGACGTTCGACCCGCTGAACGACACATTGCGCCAGTCCCGACCCGATATTATAGTATAAATC
>VFSW01016054.1_pt1 | contig 10248 bp, 7 predicted proteins | sample 5358111 | NCBI WGS metagenome assembly VFSW01 (sample SAMN11554181, study PRJNA540505) | mine drainage metagenome | isolation source: sediment from site ElyBrook_90M | place: USA: Ely Copper Mine, Vershire, VT | collected 2017
CGCAGCCCCCGACTCGCGCGGCGCGCGTCGCGCACCTAGAGCCCCTGGTGCGCTGCCCGTCGTGCGAGGACCTGTCGGGCGCCCAGTCGACGGCGACCGCGTCGCTGGCCGGGCGCCGCGAGATCGCCCACCTGGTCGCGGCGGGCGAGAGCGACACGACGATCCTCACCCGGCTCGAGGCGACCTACGGGACCTCGGTACTGCTCAGCCCGCCGACCTCGGGCCTCGGGGTCGTGCTCTGGCTGGTGCCGCTGCTCGGCCTCGTCGGGGGCGGGGCGGGCGCACGGCGGGTGGCGAGGCGGCGATGAGGGCGACGCGGCGCGAGAGCGCCGACGAGGTCGCCCGGCGCGAGGCCTCCCTCGCCGACGCCCGGCGCGAGTTCGCGGCCGGTGAGCTCGCCGCCGAGGACCTGGCCGCCAGCGAGGGGCGCGAGCGCGCGGCCCTCGCCGAGCTCGCCCTCCGCCGCGCGGCCATGGCGCCACCGGCCGAGCCCCCGGCGCCGAGGTCGAGGCGGGTCCGTCGCAAGCGGTGGCTCGTCCTGGGCGCGGCGGCCCTCGCGGCGGCCCTCGCCGTCGTGCTCTGGTCGGCCGTCGTGCCCCGCCAGGCCGGCACCTCGATCACGGGCTCGCTCAGCCTCGGTCGGGCCCAGCGGATCACGCAGTTGCTCACCGAGGCCCAGGCCGACGTCGCCACCGCGAACGACGTCGCGGCCCTCGCCGCCTACCAGCAGGTCCTCGCACTGGACCGGACCAACGTCGTGGCGCTGACCCAGAGCGGGTGGCTGGACTTCTCGGCCGGCAGCGCCGGGCACGACGCGGCCCTGGTCACCCTCGGAGTGGGGACGCTGCGCCGCGCCATCGGACTCGCGCCGCGCGACGCCGCCCCCCGGCTCTACTACGCCATCGCGGCCAGCGCGACGCCGGGCAACCGCGCGCTGGCGCGCGCCCAGTTCGTGGACTTCCTCGCCCTGCACCCGTCGCCGGCCCAGCTGGCGGTCGCCCGGCCCTACCTCAGCGCCCTCGGCCTGCGCGGCTAGCGCGGCGCCAACGGGACGCAGGCGCCCCAGTAGAGGCCGGCGCCGACGTCGACCAGGACCCGGAAGGAGCGGCGGACGGGGGCGCGGTAGAAGTCGGGGCCGGCCGAGGCGACCACGCCGGTGCTCGGTCGCGGTTCGCCGGCGTAGCGGGAGACCACGAGGTGGAGCGTGCGCGAGCAGTGCGCGTCGTCGTAGACGGCGAGGCGCACGGCCGTGAGGTCGGCCGAGTGCGTCGCCCACCACCGGACCCTGATGGACGAGGTCGAATACGAGAGGAGTCGTTCGGTCACCTTGATCGGCGCCGGCACGGTCGCGGTCGTCGTCGTTGAGGTCGTCGTCGTTGTTGTCGTCGTGGTCGTGGCGGCCGGGTTCGACCCGCCGGCGGCGACCGAGCCCGGTGGGAAGTAGGCAACTTCGCTCGCCCAGGTGAACGACATGGCGGGGGGCGATCCGGTCGGGCGGGCCACGACGTCGTCGTAGGAGCCGTAGCCGTCCACGGTCGCGAAAGCGGCCCCCATCTCGCACGTCGTGCAGTTCAGTCCCGCGTCGAAGTTCAGGCTGGGGTCGAAGCCGAGCAGGATGTCGCGGTGGCCCCAGCAGCTCGGCGCGCTCGCTGAGGTGCAGTCAATGTTCGAGGTGGTGGCGGCGCTGCCGCCCCAGCCGTCGGCGTACATCCAGCCGTAGTCGGCGACGAGCGGCGAGAAGGCCTGGGCCCACGTGCCGCCCCAGGTCGACGCGGCGAAACCGGTCACCGCGGCGGGGTCGGCGTTGGCGTTCGCGCCACCCTGGGCGGCGGCGTCGAGTGCGTCGTTCAGACCGAGGTAGGGCGGGTAGCCGTGGTCGACCCGTTCGAGGTTGGCCGCGACGAAAAGTTGTTCGGGGATGGTGAGCGTGAACCAGTTCGAGGGCAGCACCATCGGCGTCGCCCCGTCGATCACATCGGCGGCGTCGATCGCCGAGAGAACGTAGTCGGTGCAGGCGGTCGAGTTGACGTACGTGGTGGGGAAGGACAACTGGGGCGTGACACACGGGTTCGGGCACGAGTAGGCCCCCGCGCCGTTCGAGACACACGAGCCCGACTCGTCGAAGTTGGGGTTCGGCGCGATGTTCGCCGCAGGGTTCGTGAGTGGTGGGTAGCTCGCCGAGGCTGCGGCGACGGGGAGCAGGCCGGCGAGCAGGACGGCCCCCGCGCCGGCCACGCGAACGCGGAGGAATCGACCGAGAGGCGGTCGCCGAGACGCGGCGCTGGCTCGGGGGCCGTCGACGGCCCCCGGCCCCGGGCTCGGCGTCACGGAGTCAGTTGAGCCGGTGGCGGCAGGCGTCGTCGCCGAGGGCCCGCGACGACAGCGTGACGGCGGTACGCGCGCTGCCCACTCCCTCCAGCATGCCGGCGACCAAGCCGCGGTCGACGGCGCAGAGCACCGGGTGGTCGTGGGCCGCGAGCCCGAACGGACAGTTCTCCGAGACGACCACGACGCCGTGCTCGGCGTCCTCGGCGTCCTCGGCGTGGGCGGCGAAGCCGTGAGCGCTCAAGAGACCGGCGATCGAGGCGAGGGCGGCCTTGACGGGTCGCTCCGAGTCGAGCGTCGCCCCCGACGACCCGAGCCCGCGGCCGTAGTCGAGCCCGACCTCGTGGGCGACGCGCTCGGCGTCGTCGGCGCCGAGTCGGCTGAGGGCCCGCTCGAGCAGCGCGACCAGCAAGGCGTCGCGGCGCACGGCGGCCTCCATCGTCGGCGCGGTGTCGAGGACGCGGTAGCCCTTGGCCGGTCGTCCGACGGTCGGCTTACGCAAGTTGTCGTAGGTGACGTAGCCGCCCTCGGTCAGCCGCTCCAGGTGGTGGCGCACGACGTTGGCGTGCACGCAGCAGTGCTGGGCCAGCTCGGTCGCGGTCGCCCCGGGGTTCTCGCGCAGGTAGAGGTAGATGGCCCGCCGGGTGCGGTCGCCGAAGGAGTGGGTGAGGCTCGTGACGGTAGCGTTGAACAGCCCCGGGTCGAGTTCGGCTTCGTTGACGCTCACGGTGGGAGTCTACGACGGTCGGCTCGGGGCGCGACGGTAACCTCGTACGGGGGCCGACCACGAGGAGACGCCGATGTCCGCTGACCTACGCCGCGCGATTGGCGCGATCACCGAGCCCCAGCTGGTGCGCACCCTCGAGGAGCTGGGCTTCCTCGGCGCGGTCGAGTCCGACGGCGCGGTCGTGCGCGTCGAGCTGGTCCTGCCGGTCGTCACTTGGCCGAATCGGGAGTGGCTCGAGGACGAGATCGCCGACGTCGCGCCCGGCGCCGTGGTCACCGTTCGCTCGATGACCGACGACGAGCGGCTGGGGCTGCGCAACTTCCTGCGCGGCCACATGACGGCCGAGCCGGGTCCCGGTCAGCACGACGGGGCGACGCCCAAGTTCCTCGACAGGCTCGCCAAGACCCGCGTCCTCGGGATCTCCTCGGGCAAGGGCGGGGTCGGCAAGTCCTCGGTGACGGTCAACCTCGCGATCCCCCGCGCCCAGGGGGGCCACCAGGGCGGCGTCCTGGACGCCGACGTCTACGGCTTCTCGCTGCCCAAGATGCTCGGCGCCGACCACTACCCGATCGTGCTCGGCGACACCGTGATCCCCACCCTCGCCCACGGCGTGCGCTGCGTGTCGATGGGCTACTTCGTGCCCGACGAGCAGCCCGTCATCTGGCGCGGCCCGATGCTGCACAAGGCCATCGAGCAGCTGGTCACCGAGGCGTGGTGGGACGAGCCGGACTTCCTGCTGATCGACATGCCGCCGGGCACCGGGGACGTCGCACTCACCCTCTCGGAGATCCTGCCGCGCGTCGAGATGTACGTGGTGACGACCCCGCAACCCGCGGCCCAGCGCGTCGCCCAGCGTTCGGCCTACGCCGCGCGGGCCCTCAAGCTGTCGGTGCGCGGGGTGATCGAGAACATGAGCTGGTTCACCGGCGACGACGGCACGCGCTACGAGATCTTCGGCTCCGGCGGCGGCGCGCGGCTGGCGAGCGACCTCGGGATCGCGCTGCTCGCCCAGATCCCGCTCAACCCGTTGCTGCGCAGCGGCGGCGACCTCGGCGACCCGGTCGTCGTCTACGAACCCGAGAGCGACGTGGCCCAGGCCTTCACCGCCCTGGCCGCGGCGATCGTCCGTCAGGGCCCCGCGCGGGTCTATCGTCAAGAGCTCAAGCTCGTCTAGGGGGACCATGGAACTGCGCGAACGGGTGGCGGTCATCACCGGGGGGGCGAGTGGCATCGGACTGGCGACAGCCCGACGCATGGCCGCCGAGGGGGCGTCGCTGGTGCTCGGCGACGTCGAGGAGTCGGCGCTGGCGAGTGCCGTCGAGGGCCTGCGCGCGAGCGGTGCGCGGGTCGTCGGCGTCGCGGCCGACGTCGCCGTCGAGGCCGACGTCGTGGCGCTACGTGAAGCGGCGCTGGCGACCTTCGGCGGGGCCCACCTAATCTTCAACAACGCCGGCGTCGGCGCCGGGCCGGCCGTCGGCACCCCCAAGGCCGTCTGGGACTGGGTCATGGGCGTCAACGTCGACGGCGTCATCAACGGGATCAACGCCTTCGTGCCACTCTTCCTCGAGCAGGACGAGGGCCACGTCGTCTCGACCGCCTCGCTCGCCGGCCTGGGCGGCGTGCCGGGCATGGGTCCCTACTGCGCGAGCAAGTTCGCCGTCGTGGGCATCGCCGAGTCGCTCTTCTACGAGCTGGCCCTCTCGGGCAAGCACGTGGGCACCTCGGTGCTCTGCCCCGGTTTCGTGCGCACCCGCATCCACGAGTCACAGCGCAACATGCCCGAGGGCTTGCGCGCCTACAACGACGACCCCACGGTGCGCGCCATCGGCTCGATGGCCAGTGACGCCGTCAACGCCGGCATCGACCCGGCGGTCGTCGCCGACGCGGTCACCGCGGCGGTGCTCGCGAACCGGTTCTGGATCCTCACCCACGAGCACGTCGCGGTGCGAACGACTGAACAGCGTCTCGCCTGGATGACCGGCGGGGAACCGCCGCGGATCAACCTCGAGGGCGCCACCAAGCCGTAGTCATAGGGTCCCCGTTCGGCGACCACGTGATCGCCAGACCGTGAGACCGGGCGAGCGGAGGTCCCATCGATCCAACACGGGCGGCCCGGCTCGTCGGCTTCGACGCAGGCGCACTGCTGTGTGGTGATGGGCCCATCTCGGCCGGCGTGTTGGCACCGTTCTGGGCGTGCCGTTCGAGTCACTCGCGACGCCCTCAGTGCGCGTTGTCGCGGAAACCAGCGACGCACGCACCGTCCACCTGCGCGAGCAGACGACACGCCACGAGATCGACCTGATCGTCTCACCGATCGATCAGCGGGTGGCAGCCAACGAGGTGACACTAGCGCGGTCCGTGGTCGACGTCGGCGTGGGGCACCGCCTCTGCCCAGGAACCGACCCAGCGACGAAGTGCCCGACCGGCATCGTCCTGACGACTGGCCCCACGGCCCAGCGCGACGAGACGGCATCGAGGTGGTGCCGCTAGCGCCGCCCGGTTCGTAGCCGGTGCCGTCCCGCCCGACGCGGCGACGACGGCGCGGTCGCGCGGTGCCGGAACCATCTATCATCGCGTCCCGCTGGCCTACCATGGGCTGACGGCGGTGTGAACGAGGGAGTGCCAGTGGCCAGGACTTTCGATTCGCCGTTCGACGGCGACCGAGTCAAGGGCGACGCGCTCCCCGCCATCGATCGGGCCACGGTCGACGCGATCCTCCAGTCGACGCTTGATCCGCTGGTGTTGATGCGCGCGGTGAGGGACCGTTCGGGCCGCATCATCGACTTCCAGTACGAAGAAGCCAACGACGCCGCCGTCGTGCTCAACCACACCACCCGCGAGCATCTCGTCGGAACGCGCCTGCTCGACCTCTTGCCCGGGCATCGCGCATCGGGCCTCTTCGACCGCTTCGTGCATACGGTCGAGACCGGCGAACCACTCGTTCTGGATGACTTCACGTACCCGAACGAGATCCTCCAGGTCGAGGGCCACTACGACCTTCGTGCCGTCAAAGTGGGAGACGCGATCAGCTACTCGTGGCGTGACGTCACCGATCGGGTGCTTGAGAGTGAGCGCTATCAACTACTCGCCGAGAACACCTCGGACATCGTCTCTGTCTCGGTGCCCGGTGGGGCGATCACCTGGGTCTCTGACTCGGTGGTCGTCGTGATGGGGTGGCGCCCACAGGACCTCGTCGGACGACCCTTTATCGAGTTCGTGCACCCCGACGACGTTGGGACCGTTCTCGACACGCAGCGCGAACTGACCGGGGGCGGTCGTCGCGACGTCACGGTCCGCGTCCAACGAGTCGACGGCGACTACCGGTGGATGGCGATCTCGTCGCGCGACGTCGTCAGTGGTTCGAGCGCGACGGTCGTGCGGGTCTCGTCGTGGCGTGACGCCAACGCCGAGGTCGCGTCGCGCAGCGCGCTGGTGGAGTCCGAACACCGCTTCCAGCTGCTCGCGGAGAACGCATCGGACGTCGTCATGATGACGAATCCGGTGGGCGACATTGTCTGGGTCTCACCGTCGGTCGCGGACGTGCTCGGATGGCCGGTCGACAAACTCGTCGGTACGAAGTCGGTCGATCTCATCGCGGCCCAGGACCGCGAGTTGCTACTCAGCTGGCGAATGATGACCTACGCCGGCCAAGACGTCCGAGGCAAGAGGATCCGCTACCGGACCGCGAGCGGTGACTGGCATTGGATGGAGCTGCACGCGAACCCAGTGATCGGCGACGACGGGATGGTCGTGGCCGCCGTCGTGGGGCTGCGTGACTGTCAGGCCGAGGTGGTGGCCGAGCGTGCCCTCAGCACGTTGTCGGCGACGAGCCGGGTCCTGGCGCACGCCGACGACGAGCGAACGATGCTCAATGACATGTGCCAAGCCGCCGTTGACGAGGGTGGCTACGCCTTCGCGTGGTACGCGCGCGCGGAGCACGACGACGAACGCTCGATGTCGATGGTGGCGGCGAGCCGCCAGCACGCCGAGTATCTGAACGTGGTATCCGTGACGTGGGGCGAAGGCGTGAACGGTGACGCGCCGATGGGACGAGCCGTACGGGGCGCGTCGACGGTTGTCGTGGACGATTTGCGGCTCGATACGTGGAACTCTCCCTGGCGGTCCGTCACCGAAGAGCACGGGTTCCGCTCGGTCATCGTTGTGCCGGTCATGATTGGCGACACCGTGGACGGGGTACTGGTGGTCTACGCCGCTGAGGTGGGTGCCTTTGGCCAAAACGAAGTCACGCTCTTCGAAAATCTGGCTAACGAGGTGGAGTTCGGCATCCATCGACTGCGCGACCACGAGCAGCTGGTCGAGTCGCGCCGCTACCAGAATCTGCTCACGCAGGTGATCGACCAGGCGGAGGAAACCATCGTGGTGACCGATGCGGCCGGACTTATCGTGTACGCGAACCCGGCGGCACGGCGGTCGAGTGGCTACAACCTCGACGAGCTGGTTGGTCAGAACCCCCGAATCTTCCAGAGTGGTCTGCAAGACCACGCGTTCTACGTTGAGATGTGGGCCACGCTGCGTCGTGGCGAAGCCTGGAGTGGCACGCTCGTCAATCGTCGCAAGAACGGCGAGTTCTACGAAGAGGAGACCAGCATCGCGCCTATTCACGACGAGGCTGGCGACGTCATCGCCTACGTCGCCGTCAAGCGAGACATCAGCGCCGTGAAGTCCTTGGAGGCGGCGTTGACCCGGGAACAGCGTGACCGACTGGCGGTGATGTCGCTCATGCGCGAGGTGCGTGCCGGGGCCGACTTCCTCGATGTGGTGAGCGATTTCGCGCGAGCGGCAACCGGGCTCGAAGGCATCGATTCCGTCGTGGTGCTTTTGGTCACCTCGGATGGCGAGGCGTGGCCAGTCGACGTGGCCGGTGCCGCGGTACCAAACTTGCACGTCGGCGACGCGACGGCCACCGTGGATCCGTCCCTGCTCGAGCGATCTCGACACGGCGCGTGGTCGGTGGCCATGGACGAACCGTCGTTGTCCCTCGACGGAGGGTCGGTCGAAGCGTGGCGCGCGCGCGGCTTCACGGCGGCGGCGATCACTCCCTTCCGGCACGACACCCACGTCACTGGACTCCTGGTCCTCCTCTCACGGGAACCCGGCGCTCCGACGTGGCTCGGTGAGCACCTGCCGGTCTACGACCAGCTCGGGTCCTTGGCGAGCGCCCTCTTCGGAGCATCCGCGTTCGCCTTCGAGCGCGGGACCGCGCTTCGAACCACGATCGCGTCGATCGTTGACCGCCGAGCCTTTCACCCGGTCTTTCAACCTTTCGTCGACCTGTTCACGGGGGACGTCGTCGGCTACGAGGCGCTCACTCGATTCGAGGACGGCGAGACACCGGAAGAGGTCTTCGCCGCCGCTCGCCACGTGGGACTCGGGTCGGCCCTGGAGGCCGCGTGCGCCGAGGCGGCGATCAGGGCTGCGCGAGCGCTGCCGCCGGGCATCTGGATCAGCCTCAACTTCTCGCCGGCGCTGATTATCGGCGGCACTATGGCCACCTCGATCGGCGACGCCGGACGGGAGGTCGTCATCGAGATCACTGAACACGACTTGATCGAGGACTACGGTGCGGTGCGGCGCGCGATGTCCGCGATCAAACACGTGCGGCTCGCCGTCGACGACGCCGGTGCGGGGTTCACCAGCCTGGCGCACATCATCGAGCTCGAGCCCGATTTCGTGAAACTCGACATCTCGATTGTGCACGAGATCGACTCCGACCGGGTGCGCCAGTCGATGGCCGCGGCCATGTGCTACTTCGCGGCCCAGAGCGACGCGACGATCATCGCCGAGGGCGTGGAGACCGCCGCTGAAGCCGAAACCCTTCGGGAGCTCGCCGGTGTCATCGGCGGACGTCACATGCTCGGTCAGGGTTATTTCTTCGGAGCTCCCGCGCCGCTCGGTTGAGTCACCGGTGGGACGCGAGCGACTCGGCGACCGCGGCGATACCCCGGCCCCAGGACCGCAGCGTGCCGGCCGGCAGGAAGGCGACACCCGCGGCGTTGTGGTCGACGACCGGCGAGGCGAGGAAGCGCTCGTGGCCGTTCGGGTCGATGAAGTACGTGGCCGACGTGTGGATGACGTCGGCCGTTGGACTCGGGGCGTGCACCTCGATGCCGTAGGCGCGCCAGACGCGCGTCAGGCTGGCAACCGACCCGGTGAGGAAGTGCCACGTCGGGATCGTGGTCAGGAGGTGGCTGCGCGAGAAGGCCAGCACGTCGGCCGTCGTGTGCGCGTAGGGGTTCACGTTCACCGCCAGGAAGACGGTGTCCCTGGCCGCGCCGACGAGGTCGGCCTCGGCGTCGCGCAGCTCCTGGGCCACGAGCGGGCAGATGTCGACGCAGTGGGGGTCCATGAAGTTGAGCACCACGGGACGGCCGCGCAGCGAGGCGAGCGAGAGCACGTGGCCGTTCTGGTCGGTGAGGGTAAAGCCGGGCGCCGGACGGTTCGGAACGGGCGAGAGGGCCATGAGGTCGGCTTCGCTGGTGGTGACCGCGGCCGGCAGCCCGCTCACCCGGATCGGCGGGAGGCCCGACGAGTCGTGGCGCCGCGACAGCACGACGACGGCCGCGCCGGCGACGAGCACCGTGAGCGAGAGCGCGACGGTGAGAGCGAGGTAGAGGCGACGGGGCACGGGCGAATCGTACCGTCGAGACGGGCTCGTCGGTTCAGCGGTCGATGCCCGTGGGCAGGCGCTCCTCGGGCCAGTCGAGCAGCTCGACGGCGCTGCGGCAGGCGAAGCGGTCGGTCATACCCGCGACGTAGGCGACGGCCCGCTCCAGGGGCTCACCGGGCTGGTCGTCGAGCAGTTCGGGGTAGGCGACGTAGTGCTCGACCAGGGCGCGCAGCAGCGCGACCACCCGGTCGGCCTGGTCGCGCGAGGCGCCGCGCAGGTAGATGCGCTCGTAGTTGAAGGCGCGAAAGGCGGCGAGGGCCTCGGCGTGGTGGGCGTCCATCACGACTACCCCGGTCGTCGACACCGTGTCGATAATCGCGTTGATGAAGGCGCCCAGCTGCGGGCCGCGCCGGGTGCCGCAGCGCTCGCGAACGATGCCCGGCAGGTCGTCGCCGTCGACGACGCCGGCCGAGACGGCGTCCTCGAAATCGTGGCACGAATAGGCGATTCGATCCGCCCAACTCACGACCTCGCCCTCGGGGGTGGCCGGCGCCGGTCGGCTCCAGGA
>VFSW01016055.1_pt1 | contig 10247 bp, 11 predicted proteins | sample 5358111 | NCBI WGS metagenome assembly VFSW01 (sample SAMN11554181, study PRJNA540505) | mine drainage metagenome | isolation source: sediment from site ElyBrook_90M | place: USA: Ely Copper Mine, Vershire, VT | collected 2017
GGACCCCAAGCCGGTGATTACGTTCGACTGGTACCGCGCGTTTATCGAGTTCCTTGTGGATAAACAGTCCTGGACTTGGTTCTCCAAACTCGTCGTCGCCGGTGAGTTGTTCGTAGGACTTGCACTACTGATTGGTGCATTCACCGGCATCGCCGCGGTGTTCGGCGGCTTGATGAACTGGAGCTTTATGTTGGCAGGCACGACGAGCGTCAACCCCGTCTTCTTCCTGCTCTCAGTGTTGCTGATCGTGGCGTGGAAGATCGCGGGCTACTGGGGGCTGGATCGCGTTCTGCTACCGGCGTTGGGCACGCCATGGCGACCCGGGTTTGTGCTAAACCCGCAGGCGTCTGCCAGTATGGCTAAAGACTGCCGCTGTGGACCTGACTGCGCTTGCCAGACCGAGCGAGTCCCTGTTATGGCGCCAGTACCCGCCGAATAGCGTCCAACCGAATAACAAAGGAACGGTCGTGTGCCTGAGCGACCGTTTCTTTGTTGTCTCCACCGCGCCAAATGGCGTACTCCTGACCACGCCAAATAGCTTGCTGCCGCGTAGGCAATTTTGCCCACATAAAGACCAGACGAACGGCGGTAGGGAAGCGGCATGATTTGCCATACAATATACTCACCCAAGAGGTTCCTATGCATGTTCCGTCGAATGAATACGCGTACGGTTTGTGGTGGGTTGTCGCTGTCAACGTAATTTTCGTGCTTGCCTTTGCGCTGAGTTATCTCGCGCCCAAGCGCCGCGTGGAATGGCGGTCGATGGGCGTCTTTGTCGCATGGGTCGTCGCATTGTTTACCGAGATGTACGGGCTCCCGCTCACGATCTATCTTTTATCGAATTGGCTTGGGCGCGCGTATCCTGTCGCCGAACCGTTCACGCATGTCAATGGGCATCTCTTTGCCGTGATCGCGGGCGGCTCACCGATGGTTGCACTGGTGGTGGATACGGTGACTAGTTTGATGTTCTTTGCCGCGCTGTTCCTGATGGGCAAAGCGTTTAGCCAGATTCACCGCGCGAAAGGCGAACTCGTGACCGATGGGCTATATCGGTATGTGCGTCATCCGCAGTATAGCGCACTGTTTTTGTTGATCGTCTCACTCCTCATCCAGTGGCCCGCGGTTCTGTCGTGGATCATGGCGCCGATCCTTTTCATCACCTACCTGCGTCTGGCGCGCCGCGAGGAACGCGAGATGACTGAAAAGTTCAGCGAGCCATACCGCGCCTACCGCGCGCAGACTCCCGCGTTCATCCCTTCGTTGAATTCATTGCGCCAACCGCGGGTGCTTGCACCTTTGCCGGAGACGGAAGCGTGAGCACGCGGCAGATCTCCTTCGCCATCCAGGGGATGCGCGATGCGTGTCCCAAATGCGCGGTGGACATCGAGCACGCGTTGACTCAGTTGGATGGCGTGGTCGCCGCGCAAGTCAATTACGCAACCGAACGCGCAACCGTGGTGTACGATCCGCTGCGCGTCTTGCCGGTAACTCTGGTCAACGCTATCCGAAGTTGTGGATTCCAAATTTCACTCGTTCGCATGGCGCTCTATTCGGATGATTTGGTGTATGCGACTTCCGCGCAGACGATAGAGAAAGTATTGGGGCGAACCGAAGGAGTCATATCAATTTCGGTTGACCTTGGCACGCGAACCGTGACGCTGGAGATGCTACCTGACTCAAGTTATCCCTTCGACAAGCTCAGGGCAGGCTCTTCGACACCTTCGGCAGGACAGGCACATGGTGAGAAAGCACGCCGCACTGAATTTGAACGTGCCCTGGCGCGTTTGGGCTTTAGCACAATCCCATCACCGACACCCGACGCGGCGCGCAAGTTTGTGCTGCGTGCCTTCATCATCACGGGACTTGCGCTCCTCGTCGTGGCAAGCGCGGGCGCGCATGTGGGACTTTTCGCAACTACCGGTTTATTCCATTCGCCGCTAGTTATCATGGCGGTTTCAGCGCTCGTTCTTTTGGGCGCGGGCTTGCCCTTTTATGTTTTCGCTTACGACGCAGCAAGCCAGGGGGTGTTCGATACAAGTGTCGTTATAGCATTGCTTGCAATCGTGTCCGCTATCGCCAGCTTGCCGCTCGGGATGATTTCACCGACCTCGTGGCTAACAAGCGCAGGATTCGTCGTCACCACAACCCTGACCGCGGGTTGGTTCCTCTTGCGAGTAATTCAAATATGGGGGCTTTCACTTCGCGATAGAGCAGTGAAGAAGCAAGATGTAACGACGGTGCATCAAACTCAACTGGGAGTGATTTCGGATGGCTCTCGTCGTTGATCCTGTTTGCGAAATGGAGTTTTCGGAACGCGATGCGGCGGCTTGGTCGGTGTATCAGAATCGCACCTACTATTTTTGTCATCCCGTGTGCAAAAAGATTTTCGATGCCGACCCGACGCCGTTTGTTGACGATGCAAATCCCGAGGTTCTGAGACCCAAATTCACGCGGGACGACGTAACGCCCGCGGCATAACGGAGTTGTCCGTGTCTGCAATCTCCATTTCAATCCCTGCGCGATCCACAAAACAGAACGTCAAACTACTCGTCATTCCGGTGGTCGCGGGAATTATCGCCGCGTTTGCGATGCTCGGGGTGTACATCCTCATCCTGACCGTGTTCCAGGATTTCTCTCACGCGATGCAACAGGCGGCCCAGGATTGGTTGTGGGTTGGATTGGTAGCGGTGGGGTTTGGCACACAGATTGGATTGTACACCTATCTGAGTGCCATTACCCACGCCGCGAAAGCCGCAGGCGCAACGGCGATGGCTGGAGCGGGCACAGGCACATCCACGCTCGGCATGATCGCATGCTGCGCGCACCATCTTACGGACATTGCGCCGCTCGTCGGCTTGACGGGCGCAGGCGGACTGTCCGGCGCGATTGGATTTTTCACCGAATGGAAATATGCGTTCATCGCTCTTGGCTTGGTGATGAATGGGATTGGAATTATTGTCACCTTGCGAACGATACGGAGATCGAAAGCGCATTTGGACGCGATGGCGGCGAGCGCGGTAGAGATTGCGCCCGCGTGTCACTGAAATAAGTCAACAAGGAAACAGGAAAACAAGTAGACAGGAAAAACCTGTGTACATGTTTACTTGTCTACCTGTCTACTTGATGCCAGGAGATACCATGACCACCAAACAAATCACCCTCCCTATCGTCGGCATGACGTGCGCGAGTTGCGTGGCGCATGTCGAAGGGGCGTTGAATAACCTGAGCGGCGTCGAGAAAGCGGTTGTGAATCTCGGCGCGGCAAAGGCAAACGTCGAATACAATCCCGAACGCGTTTCGCCCGCACAAATGCTCGCGGCAGTCGCGGATGTGGGTTATGAAGTCGGCAGCGCGAGTGTTACGTTGAACGTCACAGGTATGACCTGCGCGAGCTGCGTCGCTCACGTCGAAGGCGCGCTGAACGAGCTTGACGGTGTGACGAAAGCGACAGTCAATCTCGCGTTGAATACCGCGAAGGTCGAGTTCGTGCCGACGCTCGTGACGGTCGCGCAAATGAAGAACGCGATCCACGAGGTCGGCTACGAGGCGGAACAGAAAAACGATCAAGTCTCGGCGATGGACCGCGAACGGGAGACGCGGCAAAATGAAATTCGGCGGCAGGGGACGTACCTCGCGATTGCGACCCCCATTGCACTCGTGATTATGATCGGCACGTTCCGCGATATGATGCCCGCGGGTCTGATGGCGCTCATCCCCGAACTACTCGGCGAAAAATGGTTCCTCGGCTTGCTCACCACACCCATCGTGTTCGGTCCTGGGCGACAGTTCTTTGTCCATAGTTTCCGCGGGCTGCGCCACGGCGTCACGGACATGAACTTGTTGTACGCGACGGGCATCGGCGCAGCGTATGGCATTGCCGTCATCAACACGCTCTTCCCGGACGCGGGATTTGGCGGCAAAGGCGCGACGTTCTTCGAGTCCGCGGCGCTCTTGACTTGGTTCATCGTCCTCGGGCGATTCCTCGAAGCGTTGACGCGCGGGCGTACGTCAGAGGCGATTCGCAAGTTGATGAGTCTGCAACCGAAGATCGCGCGCGTCAGTCGTGATGGCAAAGAAATCGAAATCCCCGCGGACGAAGTAATCGCGGAAGACATCGTATTGGTGCGTCCGGGCGAGCGCGTGCCCGTGGACGGCGTCGTCAAAGAGGGCTACAGCGCGGTGGACGAATCCATGCTCACCGGTGAGTCGCTGCCCGTCGAGAAAAAAGTCGGCGACAATGTCATCGGCGGAACGATGAATAAGACGGGCGCATTCAAGTTCGTCGCGACGAAAGTCGGCGCTGATACCGCGCTCGCGCAGATCATCAAGTTGGTGGAAGACGCGCAGGCGAGTAAAGCGCCGATTCAAAAACTGGCGGACTGGGTCGCAGGACACTTCATTCTGGGTGTGCACATCCTCGCGCTTTCCGTATTTGTCTTTTGGTTCTTCGTCGGCTATCAACTATTCTTCGATCCAGGCACGCGGTTTGTCTTCTCGCCGTACACGCTCGGTGACATTGGCGTGTTTGGTTTCGCGCTCCTGATGAGTGTGACGGTGTTGGTGATCTCGTGCCCGTGCGCGGTTGGACTCGCGACGCCAAGCGCAATGATGGCGGGCACAGGCAAAGCGGCGGAGCATGGTGTCTTGTTCAAGAATGCCGAAGCGATTGAGAACGTGTCCAAGTTGCAGACGATTGTGTTCGACAAGACCGGGACCTTGACGAAAGGCGAGCCGTCGGTTACTGATGTGCTGGAAGTTGGAGATTGGAAATTAGAAGTTGGAACGCGTCCAACCTCCAACGTCCAACCTCCAACGTCTAACCTCCAGGTCTTGCGTCTTGCGGCGATCGCGGAAAAGAACAGCGAGCACCCATTGGGCGAAGCGATTGTACGCGGCGCGCAAGCGCGCGGCTTGGATGTGCACGATGCGGAATCGTTCAACTCGATTCCTGGTCACGGGGTCGAGGCGCGCGCAGACGGACGCGCGATTCTGCTGGGTAACCGAAAGCTAATGCAACAGCGGGGCGTGGATTTCACGGCATTGCTCGCGCAGGCAGAGCAGTTGGAGCGCGACGGCAAGACCGTGATGTTCATCGCGGTGGACAACGCCGCCGCAGGTATCGTCGCGGTCGCGGATACGCTCAAAGAACATTCGGTGGACGCGATTCGCGTGCTGCATAAACTCGGTATCGAGACGGCGATGATCACGGGCGACAATCGGCGCACCGCGGAAGCGATTGCCAAGCAGGTCGGCATTGACCGTGTGCTCGCCGAAGTGCTGCCGCAAGATAAAGCGAACGAAGTGAAAAAGTTGCAGGCGCAAGGCAAGCGCGTCGCGATGGTTGGCGATGGCGTGAACGATGCGCCCGCGCTGGCGCAGGCGGATGTCGGGATGGCGATTGGTTCGGGGACGGACGTCGCGAAAGAGACAGGGCATGTGATCCTCATTAAGGATGACTTGCGCGATGTCGTCGTCGCGATCGAAGTGGGCAAGGCGACGATGCGCAAGGTGAAACAAAACCTGTTCTGGGCGTTCGTCTACAACACGCTCGGCATTCCGCTTGCGGCGGGTTTGTTCTATCCGCTCTTCCGCGTCGTGGTCAGCCCTGAGCTGGCGGGCTTTATGATGGCGATCAGTTCGCTGACGGTGACGTTGAACACGCTGCTTTTGCGCGGTTTCGTACCGACGGTGCGGCGCGGTTCAGGCGGAACGAGCGAACGTGAGGTGACGCAGACGCGGCGCGAGGTGGCGGCCGCACCTGCGCAATAGGTTCGACACGCGGCTCGCGGAGGGAGAGGAGAGAGCGAACGCGAACGTGTGAAACCAATCGAGAGGTCGCACGATCTCACCGATGGAGTCGAGTAAAGCCCGAAGAGACGGCTTGACAAGGTGAGATCGTGCGAGAGCGGACTGGCTCGGATCTCCTCAGTCCGTCCTCTCGTCCAAAGTTGGAGGATCGAAAATGGATCTTGATCGAAAAATCGGAATTACGAGCGTGGCGATTTACACCGCTATCTCGATAACTATGAGCGTACTGTTTCTTACCGCGGCAACTCTGCGCGGCGGTTACACCGATGTCGCGCGCTTCGGCGGCGCGGCGTGGGTGCTGCTCTTGTCGTTCATCGTGACGATGCCGCTCGTCACGTCGGCGGTGAAACGGCGTCTGAAAGCGGCATAAGCCTTGTGAAGATCGTAGAGACCGCGCTGTTTGCGGGGTTGGACACTTTCGCAAGGCTTGTGATAGCGGCGTGTCGTGGCGTCTTTGGAGCTTGGGCTTGACGATGAGTCCTTCTCCTGCAAGACGCCATGACGCAATGCCTGTACCTTCGACACCTTCGGTAGGGCATAGTCTGAGGAACGAAGAGAGGTCTGGTACAATGCAACGAATTCATCTCATTCTCGGCGGGATTCACGACACGACGATGTTCCTGACGCTGGTGATCTGGTTCTGCGTGGTTCCGTTCGTGTTGGTGTTCACTGTGCCGTTTTTCGGATGGCAAGGCGGTCTTGCCGCAGCAGCAATAACATTTCTGATTGCCCTCGCCGCCTGCTGGGGCATCTGCTTCTTTCCAAAGACTCCTGAGGAGGTAAACCGAAATGCTGACCGATCCCGTGTGCGGTAAACGCATCAAGCGCCAACGCGCCCACATCGCGATCGATTATCGCGGCGTGACCTACTATCTCTGTTGCCCGCGCTGCCAAACCGATTTTGAACGCGCACCGGACAAGTTCGCGCGCCCCGATATGGGAGAGAAGACAAAATCAAGTTCGGTCCGTAACAAAACGGATCGGCGTGACAGTGAACCGACGCGGACTGTTACCGTCGTGCGTGGTCCGGCACAATAATCCAAATTCGTCAGAGGAGGAAACTGAAATGAATCACGATCACTCGAACGGGATGGGCAAGCACATGCTGTTGATGCTCATCTGCTGTCTGGTTCCGATTGCCCTGATTCTCGCCGTCAGTGCGCTCGGAATCTCGCTCGGACCCTTGTCAGGGTTACTGCCGTACGCGCTCGTCTTGCTGTGCCCGCTCATGATGATCTTCATGATGCGCGGGATGATGCACGGGCAAGACGCAGACCACTCGCAGCACCATGTCGATGCGCCGCGCACTACACCGACACCGCGCATCGCGAGCAATGCCAAGGGAGCGGTCGAGACTGCCGCACCAGATCGCGAGCACAGCCATTGATTCGAATTCAGGCAAGAGGAGGAAGATATGTTTGCACAAACTGATCTGCAAACCTCGACTGTGACACGGCGCGGTTTTATTAAATGGCTCCTCGGATTTTCGGTGGTGACTACCGTCGCTGGTGTGGCTGTTCCCCTTATCGGCTACCTCTGGCCACCCGCGCGTAAAGGCGTCGGCTACACGGGACCTACCGCCGTCGGGGCAGTGGAAGACTTTCCGGTCGGCACGGGCAAGGTGGTGCCTGTAGACAACAAAGCGGTCATCATCGTCAACACATCCGCAGGCGGCATCAAAGCGTTCTCCGCCATTTGCACGCACTTGGGGTGTATCGTTTATTGGGACAAAGCCAAGAATGTGATGCATTCGCCGTGCCATGATGGATTGTTTAACCCCGTCACCGGCGCGGTCGTCGGCGGTCCGCCGCCGCGTCCGATCCCGCCGTACGAACTCGCGATCAAAGACGGCAAAGTATTCATCGGCAAGCCACTGGGACAAGTCTTCGGGTCGTAAGTCTTTTCGCCAGAATCCAAGATGACAGGTTGGCTTCCTCGACTCGCGAACAAAAAATATTGGCTCATCGCGATTTCGCTTCTCGTGCTCATCGCGTTCCTGCTCACCGAACGCATCAACGGCGTGCCCAACCATCCCGACACGAACGTCGTCGCCGCCTATCAAGATGGCGTGATCACCAAGGAGCAGGTCGTCGCGCACTATCGCATGGCGTCGCCGCAGGATCAACCGGTGCTGCGCTCGGTCGAAGGCGTGCGACACCTCGTTCAAGATCTCGCGGCACATGCCGTGGTCGAGCGCTGGGCGAACGAGCGGCAGGTGGACTCGAAAGAAACGTTTCGCCGCGCGATGAAGGACGCCGCGGACGTGGTCACGCTGCACGATGTGGCGCAGCGGATGCACGAGTTCGACGTCAAGGTCGAAGAGAGCGAGATCCAGAAGTACTTTGACGACAACCGCACTCAGTTCAAGGACAAGTCGCTGACGCAGGTCAAAGATCAAATTCGCGATCGCTTGCACGCGCAGAAAGAGAGCCAGGTTGTCGATAACTTCCTGAAGGAACTGCGTGCAAATGCCACTATCTTCGTCAGCGCGGATCTGCTCGACGTGCCGACGCCGACTGATGCGGAACTTCAGACCTATTACCAGAATAACTTGGATGCTTTTCGTGAACCCGACCGCGTGCGCGTGGACGAAATCCACTTCAAGGCAAAAGACAAAGCCGACCGCGCGCTCGCGCGCATCCAGGCGGGCGAGGATTTCTCCCAAGTCGCGTTGGAACTTGGCGACCCTGCCGCGCCCGTGCCCGACGATTTGATCGCGCGCGGAACGCGCGGCGCCGCGTTCGACGCGAATGTGTTTACGCAGAGCGTCGGCGAGGGTGAAGTATCAAAGGTTCTGGAGGAGAATGGCGTGTACCTCATCGTCCGCGTACGCGAGAAACGCGCAGGGCGCGTGCGCTCTTTCGATGAGGTGCGCGAGACGATTACAGCAAAACTCCGCGCGGAACGCGAACAGTCGTACTACGCCGAGAAGAAAAACGAAATCCTCTTGTCGGTCAATGGCATTCGCTACACGCTGGGCGATTTCCTCGACGAGTACAACGCGCTGCCGGCCGACATCCGCGCTCACCACAGTACGCGCGATCAAAAACGCCAACTCGTGGACGCGATCGCAGACCGTCTTCTGATTCTGCAAAGTGTCCCCGCGAAAATGGCACAGTCGCAAAATCAAAAAGAAATCGAAGAGACGCGCCGCCACGTCCTCGCCGAGATTCTGCACGACGAGGAAATGGAAGGCAAACTCGACGTGACGGACGCGGAGATTGAAGCGCACTACAAGCAAAACCCGCAGCATTATTCGACGGGACCCAAAGCGAAAATCAGTTATGTCCGCGTTGGGCGTGGCACCGACGATGCCTCACGCCAAACGGCGCGCCAAAAGATACAAGCCGCGTACAAACGCGTGCAACCTGACTTGCCGTGGCAAAAAGGTGAGGATCTCGCGACGGTTGCGCGTGAGGTATCCGAGGACGTGGAGACGGCGAAGAATGGCGGCGCGCTCGATAATTGGATTACGCCGCCACCTACCTTGCTGGTGGACGCAGATACACTTTTGTTCTTCGAGACGATCTTTTCGCTCAAAGCGGGCGAGCTTTCGCCTGCCTTTGCCGCCGGCGACAGCTACTACATCGTCCTCATGCGCGAAAAAGTGGATGCGCAGCCGCAGCCGCTCGATAAGGTGCGTGACCTTGCACGCGCGGACGTGCGCGATGTGAAACACAAACAGGCGCTGGACAAGTTCGAACAAGAATTGGTTCAGCGGATGGGCTTGCGGATTCACGAAGATCGGTTGAATCAAGTGGTGGAGGAACTGGGGCAACCATGAACCGTAAGATCACGACTCTTCTCATCGCCATCGCCGTCAACATTCTGCTCATCGCGACGAAATTCTATCTCGCGAATGTCTCGGGCAGCCTTGCGCTGCGCGCGAGCGGTTGGCACTCTTTCGCCGACGTGTTCGTCTCCATCGTCGTCCTGATCGGTATCATCCTCGCCGAGCGTGAGCGCGCGGGCAAGTCATTGGCGGGCATCAGCCGTATCGAACACGCGGTCTCGCTTTTCGTCTCCATTTTTGTGTTCTATATGGGCTACCGCGTGTTTACAGATGTCATCGGCGGACACGAACACGAGCTGATGAATGTGGGCTGGGTCGCCGTCGGTGCGCTGCTAACGATTGCGTTCGCGTATTTCATGGGGCGCTACAAGACTTTTGTGGGTCGCGCGACCGATTCGCCCGCGCTCCTAGCGGACGGCACACATTCGACGATGGACGTGTACAGCTCGACGGTCGTGCTCGCGGGCTTGCTCGGCTATCTCGTCGGATTCCGCAGTCTGGACAAAGTTGCCGCCGTCGTCGTTGCGCTGTTCATTTTTTCAGCGGGCTATCACATTTTCCTAGATGCCGTCGCGGGACTCTCCCCAGGCAATCACTTGGAGCACCGCGTTCCCTTGCCGCCGCGCCTCTCGCGCCGCGCGCTCGG
>VFSW01016056.1_pt1 | contig 10247 bp, 14 predicted proteins | sample 5358111 | NCBI WGS metagenome assembly VFSW01 (sample SAMN11554181, study PRJNA540505) | mine drainage metagenome | isolation source: sediment from site ElyBrook_90M | place: USA: Ely Copper Mine, Vershire, VT | collected 2017
GGAGGGGGTACATCTTCACCACTTCGTCATTTCTCTTGGCAATACCCGGACGGCGCGAGTTTGGTCACCACCGCCCCGGCACTGCAATCGGGAAGAACCTAAAAGCGACGGGGACGGACGGTAATGATCCGCCATGCCCGCCGAATTTCCCGCACAACTCCCGCACAGAAACAAGGCTCCGCACAGTTACCGCACAAGCGCACAATCCCGCACAAGTATTTCTGCGCATTATTGCGCTTTGTTGCCAGATTCCGCTTGCAATACGAGGGGAATCCTTGTAAAACAATTAGCAGGTTAGCGCACAGAAACGCAATTATGAGCAATGACGAAAACACACTTGTAGCAGGTTCAAGTCCTGCTAAGCGCACCAATTCTCCCATAGGCAAACCGGGAATGCTCAGGAAATTTGCACAGAGTTTGCACAAAATAACGTCCGAACCGCCGACCGGCGCGCGAGGTTTCCAGTCAGCATTCGACACCGTTCAAGCAAGGCGAAAATCTACGCGCCCGCCTGGAAATTAGCGGAAAAATGGTTCAACGTCCAACCGGCCCGCGCGGCCAACATCGTGCCGCTGGCCGGAAAAACCTCCGCCAATCCTTGATGCTCGCCATGAAATCGAAAAAACTCCAAACCATGTTTCCCGTCAACACCATCGAGGGAAGAATTCACCTTATTCGCGGGCGCAAGGTCATCCTTGACCGCGATCCGGCCGAACTCTATGGCGCGTCAACCAAGGCGCTGAATCAGGCAGTCAAGGGCAACGCACAACGGTTTCCCGATGAATTCGTATTGCGTCTGACCAAAGAGGAAGCCGACACTTTAGGGTCACAATTTGTGACCTTAAACGAAGCGGCCCCGGAATCACGGCGCGGAAAGCATTTGAAGTATCTGCCCTATGCCTTCACCAAGCATGGGGCCTTGATGGCGGCCAATGTTCTCCGCAGTCCGCGCGCCGTGCAAAACCAATTGCTTTTCAAACTCAAACTGAGGCGTTTGAAAAGGGCTGATCAAAACTGTTTGACGAACCCCAATCCACGAACCATATTCCCGAAGAAATTATGGCCGAAGAACCGACATCCGAAAATGCTGGTGGAATTCCTTACAGGATTGATTGTCACCGAAGCTAACTTCATCGTTACATACCCGCAGACGGCGCTTGGGTGGGGTTGAACGGCCACCAAAAGATAATTTTAAATTTTTACAATGATAGCCCGCTCCTGCCTAAAACGATCATGGCGGAAACCACGCCAGACGGCAAAAAGTTCATTCCAAAAGAACCAAGAATAAGTTTCGAGTCAGACGGACAATCCTTTCGCCAATATGAGGTGAGTGTCAATCTGTCGATAGCGGCAGCAAGACTCCTTGCCCAGAACCTTGATACTTTTATAAAAATGGCTGAAGACACCGCGAAATCAAACGTCCCCGAAATAAAATGAGTGCAACTCTGACAGACGAGCGCCCGCAGTTGGCGTTAAAATAACACTGAAGCGCATCACGGCCCCCAGCATCAATCCGCCGGAGCACTACCGGGAGCGCGGCGCGGCTTCGCCCGCGTTTTCGGCAGTTGGATGCCCGCCAGTGATAACGGATGAAGGAAACCAGAGGCAAAATGGTGTCGCATGAAGGGCGGAAGAAGCTCAGCCACTACTGGCAAAGGGCAATTGCTGGACGCGGCCCAATGTTTCCCCTGCTGGCTGTGAATTGGAGCCGGTGTGTGATTATTGGTTGGATCTTTTGTTGGCAGAGGCCAGGCGGCAGCAGCCTAGTCAATCGCAGTGGCCACAAAACCGAAGCGGCAAAGTGGCTTGCCGTCGAATCATCGAAGGCGGCTCACGTCATCCCGCTGCCAGTGTCTCTGGCTGGCTGGCGCAATAACTGGCCACGCCAAGTTGACAGGTATAACGCTAAGCGTTATGCTGGCCAAAGATGATACGCGGCTTTGCCTGCAAATAAACCGAGCGGCTGTTCAACGATGAATCGTCGCGCCGGCTGCCCCCACCAGATTCAGCGCGTGGCGCGGCGCAAATTGCTGCTGCTGCATTCTGCGCGAAGTCTGAACGACTTGCGCTCGTCTTACGGCAACCACTTGGAAGCCTTGAAGGACGACCGCAAAGGCCTGCACAGCATCCGCGTTAATGACCAGTGGCGCATTTGCTTCCGCTGGCAGGGCGAAGATGCGTCAGGCGTAGAAATTGTGGATTACCATGGAATGCTATGAAAACGAACAAGCTGTCCCCCATTCATCCGGGCGAAATTCTCCGTGAGGAATTCATGAAGCCGCGCGGCCTTTCCCAAAATGCGCTGGCGCGGGCCTTGAACGTGCCGCCGCGCCGGATAAACGAAATCGTTTTGGAAAAGCGCGGCATCACGGCGGACACGGCGCTGCGGCTGGCTCGATACTTTGGCACGAGCGCGGAAATGTGGACGGGCTTGCAGGCCGATTATGAGTTGCGCTTGGCGCGTCACGAAAAAGCCCGCGCCATTGAGCGCGAAATTGAACCGTTCGAGGGCTTTCAGCCTGCGATAGCGTGAAACTTCTTCCAAAGCCCTCGCTGCCGACAAAAGTCTTAACAGCTATAGCGCAAAAACACTTCTAAAGGCATAAAATCGGACTGGCAACCGCGTTTATTTTATGGACAAGAAAACCAAACCTGTTCGATTCGCGGCCATTGAAAGCCGGATTCACCTTATTCGAGGCAGCAAGGTCATGTTGGACTCCGACTTGGCGGAACTTTACGGAGTTGCCACGAAAAACTTGAACAAAGCGGTAACGCGTAACCGTAATCGGTTTCCAGACGACTTTATGTTTCGCCTTGAGGCTCAGGAGCTTGCAGGTTTGAGGTTCCAAAATGGAACCTCAAACAGAGACCGTGGACAAAAGCAGGCGCAATAACCGGCGGCGCCAGATTGACTATGGCGCGACAGTATGATACTTATTTGATACTGAAATGCCACGCAAGGTGCGACAACTGATTGCCGACTTGGAAAAAGCCGGCTTTGCAAACCGGGGTCGCAAAGGCAGCCATCGGAATTTCATTCATCCCAAGGGCGTGCGCATCACGATCAGCGGCGGCTTGGGCGATGATGTTTTACATTATCAGGAACGCCAGGTGCGGCGGAGAATTGAGGAATCAAATCAATGAAAACGAGCGAATTGAAGGCCAAAGCCGCCCGCTACATGAAAATCGTGGAATGGAGCGACGAGGACGGCTGCTTTGTAGGCAGCGCCCCGCCACTCATCGGCTCATGCTGCCACGGCCAAGACGAGGCAAAGCTGTACGCCCAGCTTTGCCGGATTGTCGAAGAGTGGGTTGAAATTCTGGAAACAGACGAACGTGAGCTGCCCGAACCGCTGGCCGCAAAAAAATTCAGCGGCAAATTTGTTCTGCGGGTTGAACCCGCTCTGCACCGCCGCCTTGCCGCCAAAGCCCTCGCCGCCGGTGAAAGTCTTAACAGCTTTTGCGCAAAGACACTTCTAAAAGCGTGAGGTTTTTAATCGGGGAACTCATGAACTCACGAAACGACAATCAGGACATATACTCCACGGCCTTTTTTCCTGAATTTCTGAGTTCCTGAGTTCCAGATTAAAATTTCAGTTTCCGCCGCCGTCAATTTCCTCTGGCATAAACACTGTTTCACCTTACTTTGTGAGCGCTGTTTCGTTGTCACAGCGCTCGAATGACCGACACCAGTCAATTTTTAATGAAGCACGGCGCCCCCGTCTTGTTCGGCGCCGTTTTCGTGGAGCAAATCGGGCTGCCGCTGCCCGCCTTGCCGTGGATGCTGGCCGTCGGCGCGCTGGCCAGCACGGGTTCGTTTAATTTTTGGCATGGCGTTGCCATGACCGCCCTTGCGGCGGTGATCGCCGATGTCATTTGGTTTTATCTCGGGCGGCGGCGCGGAACCCAGGTCTTGAATCTCCTTTGCCGGGTTTCGCTTGAGCCGGATTCATGCGTCCGCCGCACCCAGAACGCCTTCACGCGCTGGGGCTGGCGCGGCATCGTCGTCGCGAAATTCGTCCCCGGCCTGAGCACGATGGCGCCGCCGGTGGCGGGCATGTCGGATATTTCAGCCGTTCGATTCGTGATTGTTGACGGTATCGGATCCATTCTTTACGGGGCCTGCTTTATCAGCCTCGGCTACTTTTTCAGCGCGCAGATCGAGCAGATCGAGGCCGCCGTGGCCCGCATCGGCGGGACCGTGCTGATGCTGATCGCCGCGATTGTCGCGCTGTATGTCGGATACAAATTCTGGCAGCGCAAGCGCCTCCTCGGCGAATTGCGCATGGCGAGGATCACGGTGGATGAACTGCGCGCCATGCAGGGCGGCGGCCAGAGTATTATTATACTTGACCTGCGTTCGGGCGCGGAATTGACCCGCGACCCGGTGCTGATCCCCGGCGCGGTTCATCTTTCAATGGACGAAGTGAAGGCGAAGCGCTACGCGATTCCGGCCGACTCCGAAGTCGTGGTTTACTGCTCATGCCCGAACGAAGCGACAGCCGCGCAGGTGGCGCTTCTGCTGCGCCGGAATGGAATTGCGCGCGTTCGGCCGCTGCTGGGCGGCCTTGACGCGTGGCGCGATCAGAATTATCCGCTGAGCAAGCGCGCGTTTTCAGACGCATCCCCGGTCTGACGTGGCGCCAACAGAATTTTTTGCCATGCCAAAACCAATATTGATGACTGTGGACGACGATCCGGAAGTGCTGCGCGCCGTCGAGCGCGATTTGCGCCGCCAATATGGGAATCGCTACCGCGTGATGGCCGCCGACTCCGGCGCCTCCGCGATGGAGGCTGTCCGGCAATTGAAACTGCGCAACGATTCCATTTCGCTATTTCTTGTTGACCAGCGTATGCCCATGATGTCCGGCGTCGAATTTCTCGAGCAGGCCATTGTGCTGTATCCGGACGCCAAGCGCGCCTTGTTGACAGCCTATGCCGACACCGATGCCGCGATTCGCGCCATCAATTCCGTCCAGATCGATCACTATTTGATGAAGCCGTGGGATCCGCCGGAGGAGCGGCTTTACAACGTGGTGGATGATTTGCTCGACGATTGGCAGGCGAATTTTTCGCCGCCCTTCGAGGGCGTTCGCGTGGTGGCCCATCGCTGGTCGCCGGCCGGAATGGAGATTCGCGATTTTCTTGGGCGCAATTTCATTCCCTACCAATGGCTCGACGTGGAAACGAGCGACATTGCAAAACAATTGTTGACAACAAGCAAGACGGACATCACCTGCCTGCCGCTGGTGGTTTTTGCCGACGGCTCGTTCATCCCGAAACCGAATGTCAACACCGTCGCTGCCAAGCTGAATTTGAAGACCAAGGCGGATTTGCCGTTTTACGATTTGATCGTCATTGGGGCTGGCCCGGCGGGTTTGGCCGCGTCCGTGTATGGCGCCGCCGATGGATTGCGGACGCTTCTCATTGAACGCGAAGCGCCCGGCGGACAAGCGGGCCGGAGTTCGCGCATCGAGAATTATCTTGGCTTTCCCACGGGGCTCAGCGGTGGCGATTTGGCTCGCCGCGCGGTCGCCCAGGCGCGCCGTTTTGGTGTCGAGATTCTCACGCCGCAGGAAGTCGCCGGCTTGCGGTCTGACGGCCCGTCGCGTGTGGTGAAGCTGGCGGATGGGGCTGAAATCGCCGGGCGCGCCGTTCTCGTGGCCAGCGGGATTTCCTACCGCACGCTCGATATTCCGGGCGCGGAAAAATTGCTCGGGGCGGGTGTTTATTATTACGCGCCGATGAGCGACGCCATTTCCTACCGCGACGGCGATGTTTACATCATCGGCGGAGCCAATTCGGCCGGGCAGGCGGCGATGTATTTCTCCAAGTTCGCGCGAAAAGTCACGATGGTTGTTCGCGGCGCGGCGCTGTCGATGACCATGTCGCAATATCTTGAGGATCAAATCACCGCCACCAAAAATATCGAGGTGCTTGTCAATACCAACGTCATCAACGTCTGCGGCGAGGGCCACTGCGAAAGTATCACGCTCCGAAACAGCAAGACGGGCGAGGAGCGCTCGGCGCCCGCGACGGCGCTGCTGATTTACGCCGGAGCGCTGCCGCGGACGGAATGGCTGGCGGGCGTGGTTGAGCGCGATCAATCGGGCTATGTCATTTCCGGCCAGCATCTCAGTTCCGGTGAAAGCCGCAGGCCCAAAGGCTGGAGCGCGAGCCGCGATCCATATTATCTCGAGACGAGCGTTCCCGGAATTTTCGTGGCGGGCGATGTTCGCCATCGCTCCGCCAAGGGCGTCACCTCCGGCGTCGGCGAAGGCGCGATGGCCGTGAAACTCGTGCATGAATATCTCGCCACCTTGTAAAATCATGGATGCCGCCGAACTTCAAATTGTCCGCAAGCTGCCGCTGTTCGCCGAATTGTCGGACGACCAGCTTGGCTGCATTGCGCCGGGAGAAATCGTGGAGATTCCCGTCGGCGAGGCGCTCGCCAGCGAAGGGCAAAAGACCTCGATGTTCTACATGATGATTTCGGGGGAAATCCAGTTCTGGCGCTCCTATGACCGCCAGGACGTCCTGATGGCAACGAGCAAGCCGGGCGATTTCATGGGCGAAATGCCATTGCTGCTCGAGTCCGCCTGGATGGCGACGGCGCGTGTGTCCAAGACCGCCAAGGTATTCCGCCTGAACGAACAAGGCTTCTGGCACATGATCGGAACCTGCCCGTCGGTGGCGCGCAAGGTGATAAAAATGACTGCCGCGCGCCTTCGCAACATCGAAGGCTTCGCCTCCCAGCGCGAGAAATTGATTTCGCTGGGGACGATGGCGGCCGGTTTGGCGCACGAGTTGAACAATCCCGCCTCGGCGGCGCTGCGGGCGGCGGCGGAATTGCAGAAGGCCACCGACCGCGTGCAATCGTTTCTTTGCGAATTGGTTCATGGATTGGAGGCCGAGCATTGGGAGTATCTTCTGCCAGCCTCGGAGGAATCCATGAGCGGATTGGCCAAAGCCCCGAAGCTTGATTCCATCACCCGCAGCGACCGGCAGGACATCGTCGGGACATGGCTCGAAGGCCAGGGCGTTCCCGATAGTTGGTCGATCGCCCCAACATTTGTGGAAGCCGGGCTGGGGGTGGATTGGCTGGAAAAGCTGACTTCCAAATTGCCCGCCGACAGCCGCGCCGGAGCCATCCAATGGCTCGAAGCCCGCATCAGCTTGAAACTATTGTTGACGCAAGTCACCAACAGCACCGCGCGCGTCTCCGAGTTGGTGAAAGCCGTCAAGGCCTACACCCACATGGACAAATCACCGATGCAGGAGATGGATATCCACGAGGGAATCGAGAGCACGCTGCTGATGCTCGGGCACAAATTGAAAAACATCACAGTGCGCCGCGCCTTCGACACGCTGCCAAAAATCATGGCTTATCCCGGCGAATTGAACCAGGTCTGGACAAATCTTATTGACAACGCCATCGACGCCATGAGCGGCAAGGGAGCGCTTTGCGTCGGAACATTTTTGGACGGCGATTATCTGGTCGTCGAAATCGTGGACGACGGCGCGGGAATTCCGCCGGAGGTGCAAGCGCACATTTTCGAGCCCTTCTTCACGACCAAGGGCGTGCGCCCCGGCACCGGGCTTGGAATGGTGATCAGCAATCGCATTCTGGCGGACCGCCACTGCGGAGAAATCGAATTCGAATCCAAGCCCGGCGAAACCCGGTTCAAAGTCCGCCTTCCCCAGCATCCGAATTGAGGTGGGGACATTTAGTGCAAAAAGTGAGGGTTGACCCCGGCACGATTAAGGAGCGTTGAGGCCATTGCCGCTGCTGGAATGGGCGCAGATCCAATAACGATCCTTGTAGTTAGGAGGATTCCCCAGTGACGGCCCCGGCCAATTCGCACCTCCGGGAACCACCCGGGCGACCGTGCCCGGGACCATCCACTTGTGAATTTCCGAATGTCCATCGCTAAAGGAAAAACCGCACGCTCCGTTATGGTAAGAAGCTGGGCAGTCGCCCCAGCTCGAGGGCACTCCCTGAACGGCCTGTCCAGAATCGAAGTAGCCATCGTTGATGGAATCGGCATGTTCGTCGAGGAAGACAAAAATTTGCGAGGGTTGGGGAATGCTGCCCGCCTTTAAGTACTGTGGCCAGGCGGGATTGGCCCAGTCCATGCCTTGGTAAGTGACATCGCTCCCGGAACCGACCGGCCCGGACACACAAGTGGCGCACGGAGAAAAATGACCGAGAAAGCAATTCATGGAATAACTTCGGATCCGCGCTGAAAATCCAGCCGCCATTTGCGCGCTGCTCAAATAATTGTCGCCCGGACACTTGTAGGCGCCCACGGAACCGGCCATGTAAGGCCCCAAGAGCCCTTTTTGAAGATACGCCACGTTCGTGTTCTGCTCGGCTGTCGTCCAATCCATGACATTCATAACCCATGTGCCATATTCCGGGTTGAGTGACTGAGCCTCCACATAATCTGTTTCGGTGACGCCGAAATTATTGACGCACCCGTCACGGTTGTCTCCCGCGTACATCTGCCAGGCTTTGCTCAATTGGTTTCCATTATTCATGCACTGAACGCCTTGGGCCTGAATTTTAGCCTTGCTCAAAGCCGGCAGCAGCATCGCCGCCAGGATGGCGATGATGGCGATCACGACAAGCAGTTCGATCAAGGTAAATCCGTTGGCAGGTCCAATCCTTGCCCCCGAGTGATTGGCCTGTTTCGTGTGGTTCATGAACGCAGAAAATACACGCAGCCGCTGTCATGCACAAGCTCCAAATGCAAGCGCCATTCGCGTGTCGCGTGTGATTGAAAGTGGGGAGAATATTTGGGCGGACACACAGGTCCGCCCTACCAGATCGAGGTAGGGCGGCGCTGCGTCGCCGCCCCAACATTATTGAGAGCCTCACCCACATTCAAGCACCCATTCGTGTCACCCCGTTACGGACCCCTTGTCCGTCCATTCATCTTCGTGCTTGGTCGAGTTTTATCCGCCGCCTTGCCCACCCTCCGAAATGTTTGCGAAGGAGGGTCCCTCCAAAGCGCAACCAGCGCGAAGCCGGACTTGTCGCGCCGAAGCCTCCGGGAACGCGGACTTGTCGCGCCGTAGCCTTCGGCGAAGGCGGACTTGTCGCGCCGTAGCCTTCGGCGAAGGCGGAAGCTCATCTTGGAGCCGCCGAAATTCCAGCCGGTCTCATTTAGTGCAAAAAGTGAGGATTGACCTGCATGACATCACACCTGCAACGCCTAAACCTTTAATTACACCCGCAGCGGTTAAGCTGAAAAGCTGCTTGGCGCGGGAATGCAGTTGCGTTAGAGTGGAATCGTGAGCGCAACAGAACTCATTAAGCAGGTCGCGGCGCTTTCTCCGCCGGAGAAAACCCTGTTTGCCGAGCTTTTCCACGCGATGAAGAATGGCCGCGACGGGTCCGGCCCGGCGCAACCCTTGAATTGGCCCGACTTTGGCAAACGCTTGCGCGGCATTTATGGCGACAAGATTGCGCCCGACTCCCAGATGATCATTGAGGAGGGGCGTGGTGACCGGTGATGGAAGCGTATTTTGACTCCGCTGTCATCGTCAAGTTGTACGTCAGGGAGGTAAACAGCCACGAGGCGATTGGTCTGGCCGGCTCTTACGACGCCCCTTATTTGCTGACGCAATGGCAGGCGTTGGAGGTCAAGAACGCCATTCGGGTGAAGGCATTTCGCCAAGAGATCTCCGCAGGAGAGATGAATCTATCCCTCGCCGCATTCGAGCAGGATATTGCCATGGGCCGGTGGCAACGCCCCGTTTACACGGCCACTTTGGTTGAACAAAAGGCCGAGGAACTATCCGGCAGCCATTCTGCCATGATTGGCTGCCGCACCCTTGACATCATCCATGTTGCCGCAGCCATCGTGATCGGCGCCACGGAGTTTGTCTCCTTCGATGCACGGCAGAGAGCAGTGGCAAAACACGCGGTCTTACGGTCAAGCCGTAGCCGGCGGGGCCTGCGCTGGGCAGCGGTCGCTTCCATATAAAAACCGCATAGCCCCCACGCGCAAGCGTCAGCCCAATAATTTGCTCTGTTGTGCGCCCACCCGCCAAAGCGCGACCAGCGCGAAGCCGGACTTGTCGCGCCGCAGCCTCGGCGAAGGCGGATTTCGGCTATTCCGCAACTTCTCTTGGAGCCGCCGAAATTCCAGCCGGTCTCATTTAGTGCAAAAAGTGAGGACTGACCCGAATGGCGCTTAGATAAGACCTAAAACTTTCTTGCCCAAGCGTTTACGTCGGTT
>VFSW01016057.1_pt1 | contig 10246 bp, 8 predicted proteins | sample 5358111 | NCBI WGS metagenome assembly VFSW01 (sample SAMN11554181, study PRJNA540505) | mine drainage metagenome | isolation source: sediment from site ElyBrook_90M | place: USA: Ely Copper Mine, Vershire, VT | collected 2017
CGGCTGGCGACGGGCGACCTGGTGTGGATTGCCGAAAAGTGACCCATCGCCCTCGCCGGATCGGCGTGACCGGCGACCGCTCAAAGCCCGGTCAGCAGCGCGTGAAACACGTACACGACCAGCGCGATCCCCAGAACCACCATGAGCCCAGCCAGTGCGAGATCCATGCGCGTGTCGTCGATCCGTTGCTCGGGGCTGTCGATCGCGCGGCCGGTGCGGATGAAGCGCAGCGCCGCCACCGCCACCATCGTTGTGCCGGCGATGATCAGCACCAACCCGGCCACGTCGCCGAACCCGCCGCCCCGAACTGCGATGACACGGCCGCTGGCGCCGGCGAGGGACTGTGCGGCGATCTTCAGGAACAAATTGAACTTCGCCACCAGGAAGCCGAACGCCATCACGGCAATCGCGGTGCGCACCCAGGCGAGAAAGGTGCGCTCGTTCGCCGCATGATCGGAAAAATTGCGGATCATCTGGTGCGTCCTCGGCCGGTCTCGGTCGCCTGATTATAGTAGTTCCGATCGGTGGACCACCGCCATCGAGGATGGCAGGAAGCGCAAACACCCCGGCGTCGCGCAGGAACTACTGTTGAAATACCCACATGCGCCGTAGAGAAACGTCGGCGCCGGCGGCGCAACAAGATGCAAGCACCAGCGACGGGACTGTCCATGATTTCTTCATCTGGAAGCCCTCCTGTTCACCTTAATTCTTCGAGTACTCCGGAATAAGCATGTTTCATGCCGCGGATCGTATATTCCGCAGAATCAGCAGCTTGCGGAATCCTACGATGATGCAGGGGAACGTAGTGTAAATTTGGTCGACTTTTTATCGGCCGGATCGGGCGGTGCGACAGGGATCGGCGCGCGAGCACATCGCGGAAAATGAAAATGCATCCTGCAGGAGAATTCCATGTTGACTCTTTACAGCTTCGGGCCGGGCGCCAATTCGTTGAAGCCGCTGCTCACCCTCTACGAGAAGGGTCTCGACTTCACGAGCCGCTTCCTGAATCCCGCGACGTTCGAGCATCACTCGGACTGGTTCAAGCAGATCAACCCCAACGGCCAGGTGCCCGTGCTGGATGACGACGGCAAGATCATCACCGAATCGACGGTGATCTGCGAATACCTGGAGGACGAATTTCCGGGCGAGCCCTCCTTGCGTCCCGCCGACTCCTACGGCCGGGCGCAGATGCGCGTGTGGACAAAATGGGTGGACGAGTACTTCTGCTGGTGCGTCTCGACGATCGGCTGGCATCGCATGGTCGGCGGGATGGTGCGCAACCTCGGCGACGAGGAATTCGAAAAGATGGTGGAGCGCATCCCGCTGAAGGAACAACAGGTGAAATGGCGCCGCGCGCGCGAGGGTTTCGCCAAGGAAATTCTCGACGAGGAAATGCGTAAGATCGCCTATTCGGTCAAGAAGCTGGAAGCGCGCCTCGCGCTGAGCCCGTGGCTCGCCGGCGACCAATACACGCTCGCCGACATCTGCAACTTCGCGATCGCCAACGGCATGGAGAACGGCTTCGCCGATCTCGTGAACGAGGCGGATACGCCGCACCTCGTAGCCTGGATCCGCCGGATCAACGCGCGGCCCGCGTGCCGCCAGATGTTCGCCAAGCAACCGTCGGAGTGGGCCGACCGACGGCGGGCGTCCGCGACCCGGTAGGTGCGGTGCGAAGACCTTTCGGCGACCGCCGTGCTCCGCGCGAACCGGGGACGCCGTCGGGGTTCGTCCGGGATCGCTGGTCGGCGCCGATATCCGGCGGCGCACCGACCGCTCGGCGCTCACCGTCGAAGTCATCTTTGAGGTCCGAAATCGACCGCCCGGCGGCGACCACGCCGGGGATGTCCGCCGCGAGGTGTAGATCACCCGCCGGCGCGTTCACGAACCAACTCGCGGCCGCATGCGTCAGGTTATTCTCCACCACCGCGGTCGCGCCGTCGCGAGCCGCGATCGCACGGTTCGTGAGATTGTTCGCGATGAGTACGCCGGCTGTGGCTGCGAATCGGTACTCGATCGCGCGCGGGTAGCCGCTGTCGAGAATCACCGTATTGTTGTATACGCGCGAACCGGGGCTGTCGAACAGCGCGATGCCCACGTCCGCAAAGACCCCGATACCCGCCGCATGGTAGATCATGTTGTTGCGGATGACCCCATTCTGGTTCGGTTTCGCGCCGAGGCCGAAGCCGATCCCCCGGTCGCAGTTGACGATCAGGTTGCGCTCGACGAGATCATCGGCGGAGCCGTCCCAGAAATGCACCGCGTGCTCCGCGACCGCCCGCGACGGGCTGGTGATGTTGCGGAAGGTATTGCGGCGAACGGTCCAGTGCTTCGCGCCATGGGCGTCGATGCCGCCGATGTAGTATTGGGGGCCGATGCCCGCCGAATACTCGAAGATGCAGTTCTCGACCAGACCATGGTTCGAGGTGGCGTCGGGCCGCGCCGGGTCGATACTGACCTTGAGCATCTGCTCGTAGGCGTCCCGGAGAATGCAGTCGCGGATCACGGGCGCATCGGCGCCATCCTCTCCGGCGATTTGAATGAGGTGGTAGCGGCTGCGCTGCACCGTCATATCCTTCAGTTCGAAATGGGCGCCCGACACCCGGATGACATTGCCGACGCGCGCGCTCGGGCTCATCGCATCGCCTTCCAGGATCACTTTTGAGCGCGCACCGGGGGCGCCGGCAAGGGTGATGCGGGGAGCCAAGATGTACAGCGTGTCAGCGGGTGCATAAACCCCATCCGCGAGCACGATCAGCGTGTTGCCGCCGGAGCGGTTCGCGTAGGCGACGGCATTTTGCAGTTGCCTTGTCGTATCGACACGGATGACGTGCTGCGCGCCTACGGCGCCCGCGCTTGAAACGACGCTCATCGCGAGCAGCAGGATAGCGAGCCTGCCGCAGGTTCCGACTGCGAAATTCACGGATGCAGAGGCGATGAATCGATGAAGCGGCTTTGCCCCGATTGACGAATGCGCCCGACGGGCCGTCGCAGACGGCCGGGTTTTCGTGCCGCTGCGCGGGCGCCGATCGCTCCTCACATCGGCCTTCGCGCGATGATCTGCACGACGGCGCTGAGACCGGTATGACCGCTGCCTTCCGTAACCATCCGCTCTCGTTCCATCGCGTGAATGAGGTCCAGTCCGGCGAGTTGCAGACGCAATTCCGACAGTGTCGGCAGCAGATCGACCGATTGCGGCCCCCCGGTCCCGTGGCCGATTTGATCCGGCGTATACGCTTCCATTAGAAACACGCCCTGAGGCTTCAGGCCGGCGATGATTTGTCGATGATTGATCGCGCGCAACGCGCTCGGCAGGTGACACCAGATGGACACGATGCCGTCCCAGCGCTCGCGCCCGATGCGGTAGCCGTCGAGGTCGGCCGCGATCGTCTCGATCCGGACGCCGTTGGCGGCTGCGAGACGCGCGGCTTTCTCGAGGCCGACGGCCGATTGATCGAGCGCCGTAACGCGGTATCCCCGTCGAGCGAGAAAGACCGCATTGCGGCCCTCCCCTTCGCCGAGACACAAAACGGCGCCGCCGGCGGGGATCGCAGCCGCGTTTTCACGCAGGAAGTCGTTGGGCTCGGTGCCGTAGTAGTAACCGGCCGCGGCGTAGCGCTCATCCCAGTGATTCATCCTAGACTCCAAGCGTGACTTTGGACCATGCGTCGAAAATACCGCTCCGGCGGCTCGTCGATTGTAAACCCGCCCGGCGCCGTCGCACCGTGGCAAAGCCGCAAGCTATCTCCTATGATCGGGCTTGCCTGCGATAAATCCGACGCCCACCAGGAGTTCGCCCGATGAAATGCGCCGCTCAGTCGAAGCATGGTCGCCCTCTCGCCACGCTTTGCGCCGTGATCGCGGGACTCGCTCTTTGCGCGGCGGCAAACGCGAGTCCGTCGTCGCTGCAGATGCTCGCGGGAAAACTTGCCTGGCGCAATGTCGGCCCCTGGATCGGCGGCCGCGTGGTCGCGGTCGCCGGCGTGCCGAGCGATCCGCACCTCTTCTACATGGGTGCCGTCGACGGCGGGGTTTGGAAGAGCACTGACGACGGCATCAAGTGGATCAACATCACCGACCACACCTTGCCTGGATCGAGCGACAGCATCGGTGCGATCGCGGTGGCGCCATCCGATCCCAAGATTCTCTACGTCGGCACCGGCGAGAGCGACATCCGCGGCGACGTGATCACCGGCGATGGCGTGTTCCGCTCCGATGATGCCGGCAAGACCTGGCGCGCCGCCGGCCTCGCCGACACCCACACGATCAGTGCGATCGTCGTCGACCCGGGCAATCCCGACGTCGTCTACGCCTCGTCGATGGGACACGTGTTCAAGCCCAATGCCGAGCGCGGCGTGTTCAAATCGACGGACGGCGGCAAGACGTGGAGCAAGATTCTCTACGCCGACGACAAGACCGGCGCGATCGACCTGGTGATGGATCCGCAGCATCCGGAAGTCTTGTACGCCGCGCTCTGGCAGGCCGAGCGCACACCATGGGCCCTCGACGACGGCGGTCCCGGGAGCGGTCTGTACAAAAGCACGGACGGCGGTGCGCATTGGACCGAGATTTCGCACAACCCCGGCTTCCCACGCGCGCTGTTGGGGCGCATCGGCGTCAGCGTCGCCGCCGGCCGGCCGAACGTCGTATACAGCATCGTCCAGGCTAAGGGCGGCGGCGTGTTCCGCTCCGACGACGGCGGTGCGAAGTGGACGCGCGTCGACGCCAATTGGAGCCTGCGCCAACGCGCCTTCTATTACATGAGCATCTACGCCGATCCGACCGACCCGGATACCGTCTATGTGCCCGAGGTCGATGCCCTTTGGGTCTCGCATGACCGAGCCAAGACCTTTGCGAAACTGCACACCCCGCACGGCGACAATCACATCGTCTGGATCAACCCGCATGACCCGAAGATCCTGCTGGAAGGCAATGACGGCGGCGCCACCGTATCGGTCGACGGCGGTAAAACCTGGAGCGGCGAGCATAATCAGCCCACGGGCCAGTACTACCACGTGGCGCTCGACGGCCGGTTCCCGTTTCACCTCTACGGCGCACAACAGGACGAAGGTTCGTTCGAGGGTCCGAGCGCAAGCTCCGAGGGCGTGATACCACCCGGAGCCTGGCATCGCGTCGCCTACGGCGAGAGCACCTTCGTCGCGCCGCAAGCGGGCGATCCCGACGTCACTTTCGGCAGCGGATACTTCAGCATCCTGCTGCGATATGACATGAGGACCGGCGAGTACCGGGGTGTCAGTCCTTGGCCCGATTACCAGGAGGGCGCCTCTTCGGGCGAACTGAAGTATCGCTTCGGCTGGACGCATCCGATCCTATTCTCGCCGGATCACAAGAGCCTGCTGATCGGCTCGCAGTACGTACTGAAGAGCGACGACGGCGGGGAGACCTGGCAACGTATCAGCCCCGATTTGACCCGCAACGATCCCAAGACCGAGAAGCCGAGCGGCGGCCCGGTCGATCTCGATCAATCCGGGGCGGAGATTTTTCCCGACATCTCGGCGCTCGCGTTATCGCCGCTCGACGCCCAGGTGATCTGGGCGGGATCCGCGGACGGCTTGGTCCACGTGACCACCGACGGCGGCGCGCATTGGCGCGCGGTCACGCCGCCGGGCCTGCCCGAATGGGCCGAAATCAGTTCGATCGAGGCCTCGCACGTCGTCCCCGGCACCGCCTATCTCAGCGCGTCGCGCTACATGTGGGACGACTTTCATCCGTATGTCTTCGAGACCACCGACTACGGCCGCCACTGGACCGCGCTGACCACGGGATTGCCCGACGATCAGTACGTGTTCGCGGTACGTCAGGATCCATCCGATCCGCAACTGCTGTTCCTGGGCGCCAAGAGCGGCGTTTACGCGAGCCTCGACGGCGGCGCGCACTGGCAGTCGCTCGCACTGAATTTGCCGCGCGTGCAGGTGCGCGACATCGCAGTCAATGCGCGCCAGGGCGATATCGTCGTCGCGACCCACGGCCGCGCGTTCTGGGTACTCGACGACTTGACGCTGCTCGAACAAATCTCGCAACAACCGGCGCTGAATACGGACGACGCGCAGGTGTACGCGCCGCAGACGGCTTGGCTCAGTCATGCGTACGGAAGGAACCCGAACGCCAAATACCTGCCGTCGGTGGGCGCCAATCCGCCGTTCGGCGCAACGGTGTATTTCAACATTCCCAAGGACTACGACGGCAAGGCGCCGGCGAGCCTCTCATTCCTGGATGCCGAGGGCCGCCTGATCCGCCGCTTCACGCTGCATTTGAAAACCACCACGCCGAAGGAGAGCGCGGCGGTGCGCGACAACCGGACTCCCACCGAGAAGAAGCAGGCCGCGCAGATAAAGCTCACCGCGATCACGCCGGGTATGAACCACCTGCAGTGGAACCTGCGCTACCCGGACGCGACCGAGGTGGCCGGCTTCCAGCCGCCGATCGCCGCCGGTGGTCTGCCGGACGAGGTCTCGGGCTCCTCGGTGACGCCGGGCCGTTACACCGCCGTCCTCGAATACCGCGGCCGCAAGAGCGAGCGGGCGTTCAATGTCGCGCTCGATCCGCGCTTGCACCCGGCGCCCGACGCGCTGGCGCGGCGTTTGGCCTTGGAACTGCGCATCCACGGCGCGCTCGATAAGCTCGATCGGACGATCAACCAGGCGATCGCGCTGCGCGACCGGCTGAACACGGCCGTCGCCGACCATCGACTCGGCAAGTCAAAGGCTCGCGCCGCGCTCGCGTCGCTTGACGGGGCCATCGGCAATCTCGTCCAGCTCAAGATCCAATCGAGCGAAGGGAGTCTGCTGTACGAAACCAAGCTGCGCAGCCATCTCGCCTATCTCGCCGCCGACATCGAACTTGCCTACACGCAGCCAAACGCCGCGCAATACGCCGTGTTCGCCATGCTCGATCAGCACGCGCACGCCGGCGAGCGGCAATTGACCGCGGCGATTGCGGAGGGAAAAAGACTCCTTTGAACGGCGCGGCGCATCGTCGGGTGTCGCGCCGGCGGGAACGGCGGGCATCGCACCGACCGCGCGGCGGGCGCGCTCGCGAGCCTCGCTAGATCGCATGTGGCCGCTCTTGGGAATTGCCGTCGTCGTCGTCGGATTTGCCGTCGGGCTCAATCCGCTGATCGTCATAGCCGCCGCCGCGCTGGTCACCGGCGTGATGGCCGGCATCGCGCCGCTGCACCTCGTCGCCGCCTTCGGCAAGGCCTTCAACCAGAGCCGCTATGTCTCGGTGGTTTGGCTGGTGTTGCCCGTGATCGGCCTGCTGGAGAGAGAGGGCTTGCAGGAGCGTGCGCGCATGCTCGTTGCGCGTATGCGCGCGGCGACGGCGGGACGCTTGCTCATCGTCTATCTCGCGCTGCGCCAGATTTCGGCGGCGCTGGGCCTCATGTCGCTATTCGGTCATGCGCAGACCGTGCGGCCATTGGTCGCGCCGATGGCGGAAGGCGCGGCCGAGGCTAGGCATGGCCGGCTCGGCACGCGTGCGCGCATGTTGATCCGCGCCTATGCGGCAAGTGCGGACAATGTCGGCGCCTTTTTCGGCGAGGACATCTTCGTAGCGGTGGGCTCGGTCCTGCTGATCAAGGGCTTCCTGCAGCAAAGCGGGATTCAGGTGGCGCCGCTGACGCTGTCGCTGTGGGCCGCCCCGACCGCGCTGCTCGCGTTCGCGATCCATGGTATCCGCCTGTGGCGGCTCGATGCGAAGCTGAAGCGTCTCGCCGCCGAGGGCGATCCATGATCGGCCTCGAACAGGTCTACTGGCTGATGGGCGCGATGTTTGCCGGCATCGCGATCCTGTCCTCGCGCGACAGGGCCAATCCCAAGCGCGCCGGCAATGCGGGATTCTGGGGGCTGCTCGCGGTCAGCTTCCTGTTCGGCTCGATCATCGGCGATCTGGCCAATGGTGTGCTCGTGCTGGCGCTGGTGCTCTTGGGCGGCACGGGCGCGTTGGGACGCGGCGCGCCGCGGACCACGTCGCCGCGGCAACGCGAGGCGCGCGCCAAGCTGCGCGGCAACTGGATCTTCGGTCCTGCCCTCATCATTCCGTTCGTCGCGATTGGGGGAACGCTCACGCTGGCGCGGTTCTCTGTGCACGGCGTGCCGCTCATCGATTCCAGCGAAGCGACGTTGGTCGCGCTCGCGCTCGGCATCGCCGTGGCGCTCCTCGTAGCCAATATCTGGTTGAGGCCGCCGGCCTCGACGGCGCTCGAAGAAGGCAGGCGGCTCGCCGACAGCGTCGGCTGGGCTGTGATCCTGCCGCAGATGCTGGCGGCACTGGGTGCGGTGTTCGCGCTCTCAGGCGTAGGCGGTGCAGTGGGAAGGATTGCCACGACCTGGCTGCCGCTCGGGCATCCGTTCACCGCGGTCGCCACCTATTGCGTTGGCATGGCGCTGTTCACCGCGGTGATGGGCAATGCCTTTGCCGCCTTTCCGGTGATGACGGCGGCCGTCGGCGTGCCGCTGATCGTGCATAGATTCGGCGGCGATCCGGCGATCATGGGCGCGATTGGCATGCTCTCTGGCTTCTGCGGTACGCTGACGACGCCGATGGCGGCGAATTTCAATATTGTGCCGGCCGCGCTGCTCGAATTGCCCGACCGCAACGCCGTGATCCGCGTGCAGATTCCCACCGCGATTCCGCTGCTGATCGGCAATATCCTGCTGATGTACCTGCTCGTCTTCCGCTACTAGGAGCGCCGCCACGTACCTACTCGACCAAAGCCTTGGCGCGCGCTTCGCCCGCATCGCACTGAGGCATGTCGGCCGCGAATATCCGAACAAGCTCGATCACGTGCTGAACGGGCCTGAGGATGTGAAGGGGCCGCGCGCGCTACATCCGATTTTCTTCGGGAGCTTCGACTGGCACTCCTGCGTGCACGGGCACTGGCTGCTCGCACGACTCTACCGGCGCTTTCCGTACCTGTCGGAGGCGGTCGAAATCCGCGCGCTGCTGGACGAGCGGTTCACGGCTGACAACGTGACCGGGGAACTCGCCTATCTGCGTTCGCCCGGCACGCGCGGCTTCGAGCGGCCTTACGGTTGGGCCTGGGCGCTCATGCTGCAGGGCGAACTCGAACGCCAAACCGGTGAGGAGGGGCGGCGCTGGGCGAGCAGCCTGCGGCCGCTGGCGGATGAATTTGCGCGCCGATTCGAATCCTTCCTGCCGCTCTGCACCTATCCCGTGCGCGCCGGCGTGCATTCGAACACGGCGTTTGCGCTGTTGCTGTCGCGCGCCTATGCGGACGCCGCGGGTAAAGCGGATTTCGCGGCGCTGTGCGCCGAGACGGCGCGGCGCTGGTATGGCCACGATACCAATTACCGTAGCCTCGAACCGTCGCAGGACGAGTTCCTCTCGCCGACGCTGATCGAGGCGGCGCTGATGCGCGCCGTCCTCTCGGCGGAAGAATTCAACGCCTGGTTCCGGGCATTCCTGCCCGACGCGGCCAACGGTGCACCGGCGGCCCTGTTCGCGCCGGCAACCGTAAGCGATCGCAGCGACGGCAAAATCGCCCACCTGGACGGACTCAACCTTTCGCGCGCCTGGTGCTGGAAGACGATCGTTGCCGGCACTTCCGCCGCCGATCCACTGCGCCTGCGCGCCGAACAGTCTATCGCCGCGCATCTTTCCGGCGCGCTCGAAAAAGTCGCCGGCGACTACATGGGCGAGCACTGGCTTGCGAGTTTCGCGCTGCTTGCCCTCGATACCGATCCAGCGTGACCCTTCGCTCTCGAGAGGCTACATTTCACCCGTGGCGCCCAACCGCCTCGGGAGTAAACAGATATGCTGATCGAACACCCTGACGACGACAAGCGCGCGCGGCGCAGGCCGGCGCTCGCGGCGCTGGCCGCGCTCGCGCTCGCCGCCGGCACCGCCGTGGCGGCACCGGCGGCGCCCGAGGCCGTGCTGCCTATCTCCGGCGGTACACCCGACATCGGCTTCGACGACATCGGTTACTTCCCCGCACTCGACCGGTTGTCCATTCCGGCCGGCCGGACCGGCGTGCTCGACCTCATCGATCCACGCAGCGGCGCCATTACGGCGCGCTACCCGGTCACGTCCGTGCGGACGGCGCGTGGACATCGCGCAAGTACGACCTCAGCGGCCTATGGCGACGGATACCTCTTCGCGAGCGACCATGGGCGAAACGCGGTTGCGGTCATCGATGCACACAGCGGCAAGGAAGTCGTCCGAGTGCCGCTCGCGAGCGAGCCAGACTACCTGCGCTTCCTCG